>JACCDR011534942.1_pt1 | contig 10507 bp, 2 predicted proteins | sample 7446431 | NCBI WGS metagenome assembly JACCDR01 (sample SAMN15323443, study PRJNA562643) | freshwater metagenome | isolation source: river surface water | place: USA:Blue River Watershed | collected 2017-08-17 | reverse complement strand
GTTCGCTTGATATGTCGTTTCCGATCACCGCCCTCAGCACTTTGTCGTGGACGTTTGATATCGCTCTCATGGTCTCCTTGTCCTTTTTGGATTCCGCCATTGCGGACATCGCGTTGATCGTATGGTTGACTTCCCTCACGGCTGACGTCATGTGGTAGTCCATCAAGGTGTTCTTTGCAGACCAAAGAACATTCTCGACGATATCAAAGCTGATTGGGTGTACCTTTCCTGTTTTCTCATGGAACGTCCTTGACTTGGTTGATGGACGGGTATGGTGGTTCATCAACTCAATAGCCTCGCTTTCCGCCTTTCCTGAGCCTTTCTGGAATCTCCTTGGTGTTGGCACATAGTCAACCACCACGGGAACCCTGTTGCCCCTGATTACGGTCGCTCCGAACTCCATTTTCGGGGTAAGTTCCTCGTAAAGAATCTTGTCGATTTCAGCGTACAGTCTCTTTCCCGCATCGGATAGTTTTGATTCTGCTTTTGCAATGTCAAACACCCCGTCCGTGGAGTTTTCATCAAACATTTTCACCAAGGATTCGTAAGCCTCGTCGCTGTAAACGCCGTCTTCTTTGGTGGCGTCGAGCCACATTTTCGTGTCTGGGTGAGTGTTGTCCGCAAGATGCTGCTTTTGCAGTTTTATCATGCTTATGAGTGAAATCTCGTTCCATTGGTTTTGTGCCGGGATTTTGTCAAGCAGCGATGAAATCCTTGAAACGATATTCCTGTACTCGATGTCTTTTTGCTCTATGGCTTTTGCCAGTTTCCAGAATGTATTCCTTACGAAATCCGAATTCCTGAAATTGTTGAGCATTTTGTCTATCGCATATACACCGACACGCTGAATCTTTTCCTGAATGGTGGAGGTTGATTTATACTTCCTGTTTTTTATGGCAGCCTTCATTCTGCTGACCCATTCGATCCAGTTTCCGTTGTATCCCTTGACCACCTCAAATCCAGCGACGGCAGACCTGTTCCCTCGAATCTTTTCAGCCATCCTTGCAGAGAGATGCGGAATGTAGTTGTTCGAAAGGTTTCCCATCAGTCCACCGATCCGCTTGATGTCGGCAAGCGAAAGCATCATCAAGTCCTCTTTAGTAATCGAATTGAACGTCCTGATTATCGCATTTTCGACATCCGTGAAAAGAGCGCCATGCTGCGGAAGGAATTTCTTTTCAGCCATCACTTCTGCGGCAGCCTCTTCTTTCATTTCCTGCATGTCAACCTCGGACAACTCGTCGAACTCGCTTTCGTACTGGAGTATGTCGGATTTTCGGTCGCGCATCAGTTGGGCGTCATCCTCGTTGATTATCCCATCCGCAAGCATTTTGTCAACCGTTCTGGAGTAGCTTTCCCTGACACCGTTCGGTGCGTTTTTGTCCTTTACAAGTACTTTTTCGGCAGAAGCGTACAGTTCGGAAAGTTCGGCTACTTTCGAGTTCTGCGCGTCTATTGCGGTCAGTACTTCGTTGATGTCGGATATGAGATTGTTTTTTTGACGTGGCCTGACAACGTTCTTTCTCTCTCCCAATTCGGTTACGATCGAAAGGAATTTGTCGAAAATCTGCCTTGGTACTATTTTAGGATTAACCCTCAGAATCTTATCGACACCGCCGTTTGTTTCGGTTACACCTATTTTTCCCGCCTTTACGTTTCTCCTTGCGTTTTGCTGCATGGCTTTTGCGACCGCGACACGCTTTCTTTGTCCGGCTTCACCGAACATTCCATAGATTTTTTCGATAGCCCTGTTTACCGAATAATCCGTATTGGCCTTTTCGATTTGGGTAAGCAGTTTGTTGACCTCTCCTTTTGTAAAAGAATCCACGGGAATATCTTTCAAGTCAAGCTTGATAAACTCGACCATGTTCTGCTTCATTTCGGCGAATGCGGATAGTTTCTCTCTTGCTTGGTTTTTCTTGTCTTTTTGCTCCTGAATCTTACCCTCAAGCCTTTCTCTTGATTGTTTGTTTCGCTCTGCCGCCGCTTGTCTTTTAGCCTTGTAAGCATCCTTGAGCGATTGATATTTCTTTTTTGCATCCCTGAGTTTTGCTTCAAGTATTTCTTCAAGACCCTGCTTGACCTGTTCATCCTTGGTCATGGTCTTGTTTTCCTGCATCACGTTCTTTTTGGGAGTCTCTTTTTTGGTTTCGTCCCATATTGACTTCAGGTACGCGATGTTGTCTTTCCCGAGGTTTTTGCCCAATGTGGACTGTATTTCCTTGAGAAAGTCGGAGAATTGCATTCCTTTTAACCTTGCGTATTCGACCGTAAGGTTTTTGAGCGTATTGTAGAACTTGATGTCAGCTTCTGCACGTGCTTTGAAGTCGAATATAACACCTTGCTTGTCTTCTTTGATTTGGGATTTGAGTGAGTCGGAAAGTGCTTTTACTTTTTTCTTTTGTATTTGGGTTGCGGATTCGCCACTTACCTCTTTCAAGTCCTGAACCATTGATGGGATGTATTTTGTACCGTCGTCACCAATGATCCTATCGCCTTCCCTAGTCCCTGTTTTTTGTTCGCCAAATACGGTAAATGAGACGCGGTTGGAAGTACCCTCATTTCGTTCCTTGCTATCCTCATTTCGTTCCTTAGATTCGGTAACAGGTTGAATTTCAGTCGATTTCGGTTCTTTTTGCTGCGTTTCTTGCGATAAGAGTTCTTCCACTGCTTTTACCAATTCAGGATTGCTACCGTCTGCTTTGGCTTTGTGGTAGGCTTCTGAGATGCTTGGTTGAGGAATTAAGGAATCTGAAATAAAGTATTGACTCCCTATTTTTTCTATTCCCGGAGATTCTAGTTTTTTCTGAACATTTCCGATTGGAGATTTTGTCGGGGAAACCCAATATATTTTCCCAACCCTTCCATCTTTTGTTTTTCCGTCTGAAATTCTTGTTATTTCATATAACCAACCTTTATCCCCCAATAAAATATCCCCTATTGAAAAATTTTTTTCAGGTGTGATTTTTTCAAACCGCCCTGACTTTATAAGATTACCGTCCTCGTCTGTCTCTACAACAACTCTCTGTCCTCCAATAATCGTTTCGTGCTTTATAGGTTTTAATTTAAGTGCTTTAGCAGTGCTCTCTACATCTTTCAATGCAGGGTTTTTAGATGCAGCTTGTTTTTCGGGTTCTTTCGGTGTTTCCTTTGGTTTTTTGGTTGGTTTTTCAATAGCGTCAACACGTTTTGCGTCAAGCATCCGCTCCGCTTTCCCCCAAGCCGTCATATTTAAATCAACAATATTTTCTCCCTCAACAAGTGATGCCATCTGCTGCTTGCTGAAAATCTGCTGAAAAACAGGTGTTGATTTTATTTTTGCCAACTTTCCTTTATCAATAGTTATTGAAGCACGAACCTTGTTTTTGTCTACGGCTGATTTTTCTTTCTTCAGCTCTTCAATAACGATATCCTCAACCTTATCCAGTTGCTTTTCCGCTTCTTCTTTTGTGTCGAAGATTTCGGTATTCGTGCGGAAAGCCGCCTTGCCGTCGATTTCTACTTGGGCTGTTATTTCTCCCTGTTCGAGAATCTTGGCTTCTTTTACATTCCCGTCCTTGTCAAAGGTGAATTTTACTTCTTGGGCTTCTTTGGTTTTCTCGGTTTGTATGCTTTCATTGGTTGGTTGGTTTGACGGAGTATCATCGGTGATACTCTGTGGTTGATTTATTTGAATCTCAGTATCAGTTCCTTCACTAATGGGTTCCGCTGGTACATCTTCAGCAACAGGCAATTCCTCTGTTCTAGGTTCTTCGATGGCTGGTTGTTCTGCGACACTTTCAGGTTCATTTTTTTGTTTCTCGGTAAGTGAATTCACTTTGTCTTGCAAAGCACTTTGTAATTCAGTGTCGTTTTCCACGGAAACGCTTTCCAAATCGGCCATTGATTGTGCCGATTCTATCTGGAAAGACAACCTTTCCTTGCTTACGGATTTGTCGCCGATCTTGTAAACACTCGGTTTTTTCGGACTGCCAACAATAGTGAAATTAGCGGATGCTAGCGGATCGGTTCCAGTGTTGTTCACTGCCGTAAATTCCATGTTTGGATACAATTCAGAAAGTCCAACAACGGTTTCATTTGCCGTTTTCTCGGTCAGACCCTCTTTGGCGTATTCCCAATTGCCGTCTTTGTTCTTGACGAAATCAAGGTTGTTTTTGCCGTCGGACAAAGTGTTTACCTCAACAGACTCCAACGCCTCTACCGAATCAGCCAGCTTCTTGTTGTTGGATTCAACCGTTTTGATCTTTGCCTTGGTTTCTTCGATGGCTTTGTCGATCACGGGTTGTTCTTCCACGGATACACGTGCCCTTCTGCCTGTAAGCGCAGCCATCATGGAATTCAAAAGAAACCCGACAGAACCACCTACCGCACCCGCTTCACCCACTCCGTCAAGCATGGATTTGTTTGCTTCGTATATCCTGTTTGCGGACATATTCGCGTAGGTCTCCTGCATCATTTCAGTGATTGCTTCTTGACCGAATCCGACACTACCTTCTTTAAGAATGTCTAGAATCCTTGCATTCGGTTCGATCTTGGACAGCCTCGAAAACATGGATTGGATCGGAAGGCTTTCCATTACGCTTCCGACAAAAAAGTTCTCGATGGCAAATTTTCTGGCTTCTTCCTCCGTCGCTCCTTCCTGCAAGGCTTGTCTGTACGAAGGCGCTGCGATCTGCGAGCCAGCGATTATTCCCTGCGGAGAACCGAATCTTGAAACAATCTCTTTTCCTGTCTCCACATAGGGAGTCAGTTTTGTTCCGTTTGCCGTAAAAGCCTTCACGACATTGGTCGCTCTACTTCCTCCGCCTGTAAGCATCAATGGAAGCACCTGTGCCAAACCATCAACCACCTGACCAGAGAAGCTTTCCTTGACCTCCTTGTTCAAGGGAGCCATTTCGTTTACTATCCCTCTCCATTCATCCGCGATCTTGGATGACCACATATCCGTGGCCTTGGTTTCTTCACCAGTGATTTTGTCCCCTATAAAAGAAGTGACGATGGAATAGGTGTCCATGACCTCTGCCGGGAAATTGAAAAATCTGTTGTTGGCTATCTCAAGATAGTCCCCAATCGTATCAACATCTATCCCGACACGGGAAAGCTGTCTTGCGAATTTGCTTTGTTCTTTGCTGTCGGTCTGGAATGTCTGCTTGGCAAGTTCTTGAAGTCTTGGGGTTTGTTTGCCAGTCTGCATCTCAATTGCCGCCAAAGAAGCGGGAGAGTTGGCGAAGAATCCAAAGTCTTTTTTTTTTGGTTGTTCTACCTTTTGCTCAACCACCTGCTCTACGGTTTTTGGAGCTAGGTACTTTCCGTAAAAATCATTCTCATTCAATTCCGTCAATGAATTGTCCCTCATGAATGAGTAAATCTGCTTTGCGTTTTCAGGTTTTGAGTATTTTTCAACGAAAGAAGCCTCATCCATTTCCGTGAGGCCGTTTTCTTTCATGAACTTATATATTTGGTTTTCTTCCATGTCAATTGAATCCGCCTTTTGGTACGCTTCTAAACTGTGGTTGTTCTGTTTCGGTATCCACTTTTGGGGTCACTTTCCCAACCCCCCTCCTGTTCTCAAACATCAGGAACGCACCCTCCAAATCGTTGATGTTGTTGATTGGAATAAACTGGTCTTCCCAATTAGTGACCCCCTTCGTGGTTCCGCCCTTGGTTTTGTACGTGATCCCTCTTACGTCAGGGTATTGCGAATTGAAAGATGAAACCATTTTGTCGTAAACTTCCTTCGTGTCGGTATCTGTTCGCCATGATGGGCTTTCACCAAGAAACTCCATGATAGCAACCCTGTCGTCCCTATCTATTGATTTCCAATTCTCAATTGAAGACAGTGCGGACTCTATTTTTTGGGCATTTTCAGGACTTTCGTTTCTAAAACTCTCCCTTGCGCTGCCAAACCCGATGTCTTTGATGGTGGATGACTCGTAATTTTTCATGAATGAAGGTGTATTTGAATCCCATGAATTCTGGAATTCACCCCAATTTTCCTGCAATTTTTTAGTGGTGGCTTCATCCATGTCCATTTTCTTCAACTCCCTACTTGCCCTTGCGATATTGAGATCAGCCATCGTATTAGCCCTTCTAAGGTTCGCTGCTTCTTTCTGCCTCTCTCCAGCCGTTTGCTTTACTCGTGTTTTTTGCGTCATTGGAGCAACAGACATAAATCCGTCACGCAAAGCCCTAGCCATCCCAAGGTCATACGGTTCGTTGGCGTAACTCTGTTTCCTAATCCTGTCAGCCATTTCAGTGAGCATTGGGTTTTCCTTCATGATTTCCATTGCCCTCGGAACATCAAGATTGATGTTCGGCCTTCCCTGTTCGTCAAACGGATTTTCTTCCGAAATGAGGTCGTTCTTTACCATTATCCTAGACATCAAATCGCCCTCTGGAGACTCAAACGTGGTTTCGAATTCACCCATACTCGGAAGCGAAAGGTAGGCATCCTTGAACACAAGGGTAGGATTGACATACTTCTGTTCGATACCCATAAAATCAATCGGGTTCTTGCTTATCAGCACATCCCTGTTCTGCGCCATGCCCAATATTTCCTGAATGGCTTTTCTCTTGCCTTCATAGTCCATATAAGGATTTTCGGCGATTGATTTTGCCTGTTGGTCGAGTTGCTTGATGATTCTGTCGGCATTACCCATTCCAGCACGTACCCTAGATAGCATCTCCCCGTACTTCATCTGAAAGTTTGGGTCATTCACACGTCCTCCAGCTTTTATGTGGTCTTTCAGTGTTTCTTTTGTGGCATCCACCATTTCCTGAAAAGCCCCAGCGTAATCCTGTTGCAATTTTCCCTCGATCTCGCCAAGGTTGCTGTAAACAAGGTTGAAAGCGTCCTCCTCGGCTTTTTGGCGTTGGGATTCACGTTCCATCATTCCATAGACCTGTTGGGATGTCCTGTTGGCGGAACGGGCGATCGACTCGGACGGATCATATGTCCTTCCTGTCGGCGTGTTGAATATCTGGCTGTCTATCCTTCTCATCCCCGGTTAAAACTTGATTCCTGAAAAGGAACGTATGTTTTTGGATACCCTCCTGTCTGGCTTGTGTTTTTTGGTTTTTTGCTGAATATTTTACCGAACATAGACTGTCCTCCCGCTCCGATCGGCGCCCCCATGATCGAAAGCCCCGTCCCGATAACTCCATCCGCAAATTCACCCCAAGCATCCGTGGCCGCGTTTCTTTGGTCGATTGCTGCCGCCTCAAAATTCCGCTTGTCAAACTCCTGCTGCTGGTACGGGTCGAACTCGTTCAGTTTCCATTTTTGGTCTTGGTATTCACCCATTCCGAGCAGTGCTTGGTTGAGAGTGTTCATGTTCGACTGCCTGAATCTTGCATTGTCCACATTCAGGTCAGCGGTCGCACCTCGCTCGCGTTCGGTTGCGCCCATCAAAAGTTGGAGCATATTGTTTCCACTGTCCGCGAAATTCTGCCCTTGAGCAATTGTGTTCGCAGTGGTTCCCCTGATCTGGTCAACGGACCGTCCGTAGCCGGGCATGTCGCCCTGAGCCATGTTGTATGCGTTTTCGAGTTGTATCCTGACCTCCTCTGGTATGGAATACTCAGGTCTGATCGGATTGATCGCATCGGCTCTGGCTTGCAGCCTTTTGGCCTGTCTGTTTGCGCCTATCGCTTTTATTAGTCCTCCTATCATAAGTGTCCAGAACTCCTCGTCCCGTTTATTATTACAGTTTCGATTTCGGTATCGTCGCTGATGTTCAATGTGATCTCGTGTATGTCAGACCTCATTTCGTCACCGTCGATTATACCAGTGTTTGCATCCCTGAGAAAGTGCGCATACGCAACCCCTTCAAGCACATCGAAGTCGGAAGCCTGCAAATCGGTTTCCTGACCCTCGTTGTTTGTGGCTGCGATACTGAGTTTGTCCTGCAACCGCTCCCTTCCAGCCTGCCAAAACACTATGTCCCTACCAAGATACAAAGAAATCACATTCAATATGGTAGGCGATGGGTATTGTAGCAAAAATCTGTACGATCCACCCTCTTGTTCGCCGAAATAAATACCAGTCCCAGTTCCGTTGTGTCTGTAAACGTTCTCCTTGAACAAAACCATTTGGTCGTTTACCTTGCTGATCCAGTCTGGCATGAACTTGTAAAACGACCTCCATTGGTTCCTATTTTCGTCAAAAGAAAGAATGTGGTCATCTCCCTCAAAACCTATGAAGAAAAGGTTGTGGAACGGATCGTATCCAGTAACGGGAACACCTGTCTTTTCGTAGAAATACGACCTCATTTGACCGTCCACGTCGCCTTCCCTTTCCTTGTACGATATGTTCCTGATCCCGTTTGAGTCGTACCTCAATACCCGCTTCATGTAGGAATCCCACCACCACACACGTCCCTGATGGAACACAACAGACCTCGCATGGGATGTTCCCGCTGAATTGCCGATCACATTGACTGTACCGATCACATTCTGTGAACTTCCTATAATGTTTCTACCTTGGTTGTCAACAAACTGCGTTTCACCCAAGTAGATCGAAAGGCACTCGTTCTCACAGATCGCAAGCATTACGGTTCCCTCCATCTGTTGCTTGCTTACAAGCAAAAGCATGTTGATTTGTCCGTTTTCGATCCCAATGATCTCCTCGTCATCAAAATCGAAAGAGGATGTTCCGTTTATCTTGGTGCCCTGTATAAACCTGTTGGAATACCTTATCGCCCCGACTTTTGTTGACTGACCGACCTCAAGTATGGTATTTGCCCTTCCCAAATCCTTTATCCATCCAAGATTTGGATCGTTGAACGGATTCATCGATTCAACCACTATCCCAACAGGAGAAGATTGTATTTCGCCCGATATATCCCCCGAAACAGGTGTCCTTGAATTCTCATAGTCAAAGGTATTTGCTTCGGTCACGGTAACGTCGCCCTTCAAAAAGCCCGATGTCTCGCTGAATCTCCTGTTTGCGGTTCTTTTGTTCTCGACCTCAAACACTTCAGATACTTCATAGAACACAACACTCTCGGAAGCCGATCTGCGCCTGTAAATCTCGAAATACAACCTCACTGGAAAAGGTTCGGCTGACGTTTCAAAAGCTGGTTCGGAAACGACTGGAATCCTGATCTTCGACCCTACCGAAGAAAGTATAGGCAAATCCAGCACGGAACCAGTTTCTATTTCTATCCTGTCTCCCTCGGTGAAAATGTACCTGAACCCGTCCTTGAAAGCCCCTCCAAGATCAATCTCGATGTACTCCGCATCTGGTCTGAACGTGCGTGAATATTTCGGAACACCAGAAACGGTATAGACATAAAGCACGTCCGAAGTCCTGCCCTGCAAAAACCAAGTCTTGGTGATATTGTCGGTTCTTACTATCTGATAGGTGTCCGCCCACAAAGGAATGGACAATCTGTCGTCTTGACTCAATGACCACTCAATGGTTCTGATGTCACCTGCCCGAAAATCATCCGTGATGTTTACTATGCAATTGCTGTTTGTGTATGTCCCACCGTTTCTCAGGTATCTGTCGTAAAACACTATCCCGATACGGTACTGAGACCTGTTTTTGAATTTCGTCGCGCCTATGAGCCTGCCGTCGTCAAATGTGGTCAAGACCAAATGCTCAGGAGTAACCGCGACGCCCTCCCTGTTGACCAAGAATCCGTCCTCTATCGTAAAGCCAAGCCGAACGAAAATATCTGGGTTTGTGGTTAACTCTGTTTCCGATCCAGTGTAATCGTCAAACGTGGTAAGGAAAAAGAAATCTTCCCCCCTCTTTACGAACATGGCTTTCGAAGTGAAGGAATCGAATATGTTGTCAAGATTTGTGACCGTGATCGTCAACTCCCATACGGGAAGATTTTCTGTGTCGAATCCGCCAACGGCATCAAGCGAAGCCGACAATGACGGTATCTGTGGAGTGCCGTATCCTTCGGTGTTGTTTGCGAGGAAAACTCTGTCCCTTGCAACGGAAAGTCCTTTCGATCTCAACGGAACGGATTCGAACGGTTTTGCGGACTGGTTTTGGGGAACAGACCTGCCAAGTTGGTCTCCAGTGAAATAAATCGCCGTCACTCCTTCGGAAACACTGAATACCTGCCAGAAATCCCAATCGCTCCTTCTTACAAGGAATTCTGTCTTGGAAACGTACTTTGGTGTAACTTCTCTGGCATCCACCGACACTGACACCACCCCGTCAAGGAAAAGGTTCTCGGTGTATGGGGCAAGAACACTTATCTGTCCATCTTCGTAAACGTACCTGTAAGAGAATTGGTATGCTTCACCCTCTACGTCGTAATATCCGTAGTCCGACATTACGTTCAATGGGAAGAGTGGTGCCGGGCGTATGATCGTAACATCATCCTCAGTTATTGAGGTGTAATCCCTGTTGATGTTGATATATCTCGGTTGGTTGCCTTCCTCCGCCCAAAAAAGATAGTCATCAATTACACCTATTCCCGTAATCAGTCCAAAATTAAAACCAGACCATTCGACTATTTTTGTTGATGTGTTGTTCTGACGAACC
>JACCDR011134686.1_pt1 | contig 10507 bp, 9 predicted proteins | sample 7446431 | NCBI WGS metagenome assembly JACCDR01 (sample SAMN15323443, study PRJNA562643) | freshwater metagenome | isolation source: river surface water | place: USA:Blue River Watershed | collected 2017-08-17 | reverse complement strand
GAAACCGGCCACCACCCATTCAACCCAAAGTTTAAAAAGATCGACTTCAACACCATATCTTTTGCATATCCTACAAAAGACGGACTTGAGAAAAACACCTTTACCGATCTCTCTCTTACCTTTACCGCAGGTAAGACCTATGCCCTCGTTGGCCATTCTGGAGCTGGAAAAACAACCATCGTTCAGCTTCTCTTACGTGCATTTGATCCAAGCTCTGGTTCAGTTGAAGTAGACGGAGTTAACCTCAAAGACATCAACATTGAAGAATATCGAAGTCATATTGGCTATGTGGAACAACACGTAGAACTCTTCGATAAAACACTCAAATATAATATTCTCTTTGGAGTACCAGAAGATAAAAAGGCGGAGGCGGAAAAAAACCTCGATCGGGTTGCAAAACTTGCGCGCATAGACCAGTTCTTTGATCGATTAGAAAATGGCTACGACACCATAATCGGAGAAAAAGGGGTGAAGCTATCTGGTGGTGAGCGTCAGCGCGTTGGCATTGCACGAGCACTCATTAAAAACCCTTCTATCCTTATATTTGACGAAGCGACAAGTAGCCTTGATGCTGAAAATGAAGCCCTCATCCACGATGCTATGAAGGATGCACTCATTGGCCGAACGGGTATTATTATTGCTCACCGCCTCTCTACCGTCCGCGATGCAGACCAGATTATTGTAATGGATCATGGTACAGTGGCGGGTATGGGGACGCATGAAGAACTTGCGAAAGATTGCGAGCCGTATATGAGGCTTATTGCGAGGCAGGTGGTGACGGTGTAGTGGTGTGTGGTATACTGGTGTACATGCATACGCCACTTACATGTATTTTTATAGGCCGCTCAGGATGTGGTAAGGGTACACAGGCAGCGCTTCTTGAGCGTGCTATACGAGAAAAGTATAGTGGCCAACCTCTTTTTTATCTTGAAACAGGTGCTCGGTTTCGTGACTTTATACAATCAAATACGTATTCAAGTAACCTTTCGCAAGACATTATGGCGACAGGTGCGCTTCAACCAGAATTCTTGGCTATATGGAATTGGTCGCACCTTCTGCTTGAAAACATGAAGGGGGATGAGCATCTTATTCTCGATGGCACACCTCGTAAGCTTGATGAAGCAGAAGTACTCGACTCTGCGATGCGATTCTACAAACGAAAAAAACCGTATGTGATTTTTATTGACGTATCGAAAGAGTTTTCCCTTGCGCGTTTTAAGGAACGTGGACGTATTGATGATATGAATGCGCAGGCAATTATAAAGCGCATGGAATGGTACGAAGAACACGTTGTCCCGGCAGTCCGATTTTATTGGCAAAATGATGATTATACCCTTATTCATGTAAACGGCGAACAAAGTGTCGACGCTGTTCATGCTGAAATAATAAAAAATATTACAGAACTTCAATAAATTATATGGTTCGCTTAAAATCAGAAAAAGAAATAGAGATTTTAAGAGAAGGTGGTGCGCATCTTGCTGCTATTCTGCATGAACTAAAAATACGTGCTCTCCCAGGGGTTACCACTCGTGAACTTGATATGTATGCAGAAAAACGTATGCGAGACATAGGTGGCACGCCGATTCTTAAAGGATACAAACCTCATGGCGCAAAATTTCCTTTTCCTGCAACAGTGTGTATTTCGGTAAACAGCGTCGTAGTGCACGGTATTCCTAGTGAATACGTATTGCAGGATGGCGATGTTGTAGGTTTTGATACCTGTTTATTGTACAAAGATATGGTGACGGACTCAGCGATCACGGTCGCCGTTGGGAATGTATCGAAAGAAAATAAAAAGCTCATTGATGTAACTGAACGAGCGATGTATGTTGGTATCGATGCTGCGGAATCAGGTAAAACAACTCACACGATTGGGCAAAAAATAGAAGAATACGTGAACCCACATGGATACGGCATTGTCACTACGTTTGGTGGGCATGGAGTTGGGTATAAAGTACACGAAGATCCCTATGTTCCAAACTATGATATGGGTAAGGGTGGGGAGAAGTTAGTTCCAGGGCTTGTTATTACTGTTGAGCCCATGCTTATTTTAGGGGGAACTGATGATGTGTATGTGGATAAAAAAGATGGATATAGTGTGTACAGTAAAGACAAAAGCTGTACGGCACATTTTGAGCACACTGTCGTGATAACAAAAAATGGCCCGGAAATATTAACACAGTATCATGAACACATATAACGTATCTCAAGCAGCTTCTTTTGCTCAATCAGTGAGTGTGTATGTATTTATTGCACTTTGCATTGCTATCGCTATTACTACATTTGTTCTCTTGTATCATTGGAAAAAATATTCACTGAATGATCCAATCGTTCCTTTTACACAACTTATTTATTTTCTAGGGTTGTGTCTTTTGGGTGGCGGGGCACTTATTAGTATTATTGTATAAAGGTATGCCAATTCTTCGCAACGAGCACGTAGTTCGATATATTAGAAAACACTGGATTTTGTTTGTGTTTCAAGTTATTCCGCTTTTTATACTAGCTTTGGTACCTGCAATATTTCCTGAGTTTGTCCGTCTCTTGCTACCAGACTTTTTAGGCAGATTTGCAAATATACTCTGGGCATTTTATTTTATGTGGCTCATGGTGCTGTGGGTGTATGGATTTGTGTTATGGACAGAATATTATTTAGACATGTGGGTGGTGACAGATAAAAAAGTAATCGATGCAAACCAGAAGTCACTCTTTAGTCGAGAGGTGTCGACGGTCGAAATAGAAAAAATACAAGATGTGACTGTCGATGTAGACGGTCTTATCGCAACTATATTTGGTTATGGAACACTAAAAATACAAACTGCAGGTGACGCACGTGAGTTCGTGATGACTTTTGTTGCTGATGCCGAGGCTTGCAAACAAACTATTCTTGAGTCTCAGTCTAGGGTTCGCGAGGAAGTATTGCAACGTCAAAGCGCATACATGGCAAGTGGCATAAGTCATTCAGCATAAGGTATACTTATGGTATCTATGAATCCAACATTTGTTCCACAGCAGTTTAAAAATCCAGAAGAAGAGATTGCCTATCTTCGTGCAAGATTGATGGAAAAAGAATCAGGTGGGGTCACTACTTCTCCGGCTGTTTCTACGCCGACCCACGAAGAAGTACGAAGGGTGGTGACCGAGTACGCGCAAACTCCCGTGGAACAAGTGCTTGCTCCGAATCATGCTCTTTCAAACACTGAAGTTCGCACTATCACTCTGAATCTTTCGCCACGAAGTACTGATGAAAAAATATCTGAACTTCTTGCAATTTTTTTGGATAAGGGGTTACGAAACACGCTCTCGGTCCTGCAAAACATGCAATCACCCAGCCTTGATGACGATTTCCACCGCTTTTTGGTGCAGTATTTAGCCTCTGGTGCAGACAGGAGTATACTCAAGCAAACTCCGGAAGAGTTTAAAGGAGTTGATATGGTGCTATACGAAGTTGCTATGCCGGCCGAGAATGACAGTGAAAAAGCAAAATCATTCAAAGAGCTTGCCTCAGCTATGGAGCAATTGTATGTTGGCATGACCGCTATTTCCGACGGAAAAGACAATCGTCCGGGAAGAAATTATTTTTCCCTTGAAATAGCGTTGTCTGCAGAAAGTAGTGAAATTATATTTTACGCTGCGGTGTCACGTGATCGAAAAGAGTTATTTGAAAAACAAATTACTGGTGTGTATCCAAAAGTGCGCTTAAAAGAGCAGAACGATGATTATAATATTTTTAATGATGACGGTGCCTCTTTTGGTATGACGGCAGAACTAAAAGAAACACCAGCGCTTCCGATTCGCACGTATGATCAATTTGAAGCTGACCCAGTGCAAGTTATTCTTAGTTCATTTTCTAAGCTTAAAAACAAAGGTGAGGGTGCTGCTATACAGTTCCTTATTCGTCCTGCAGGCAATATGTTTATTGAGCGTTACGGCAAGATGCTTGATAAATTAAAAAATGGCATGACCTTAAAAGAGGTGGTGAAAGAAGAAAACGCACTCTATTTGTACAGCAAAAAAACAGCAAACTTTATTTTTGGAAAAGGTGATAAAGAGGAGAAAACAAAAGTGTCTCATGTTGAAGAAGAGGCAACACGTTTGATTGCAGAAAAAATTAAATCAACTATTGTCGAGACTAACATTAGAGTCATTACTTCTGCTGAGTCTATTCCACGAGCAGAAGCGATTGTGAAAGATATCACGTCTGGTTTTAATCAATTCACTGAAACAAAAGGAAACCATCTCACCTTTAAAACGCTCAAAGGAAGACAAAACCTCGCACTTTTCCACGACTTCAGTTACCGTATTTTTCGTGAGGCGGAATCTATTCCATTTAATGTGAAAGAGCTCTCAACACTCATGCATTTTCCAAGTTCTACTGAAGGAAGTAATCAGCTCAAAACAGCGCAGTCAACACAGGCTCCTGCACCGCTCGACATGCCTACGGAAGGCTTGTTGCTCGGGTTCAATGAGTATCGTGGTACGAAGACAAATATTTTCATGACCAAAGAGGATCGTGTGCGCCACATGTATGTTATAGGGCAGACGGGTACAGGTAAGACGTCCATTTTGAAGAACATGATAATTCAAGATATTCTCGAGGGTAGAGGGTGTTGTTTTATTGATCCTCATGGTTCGGACGTGCAAGACATACTGGCTGCTGTACCTCCAGAGCGCGCGCAGGATGTTATTTATTTTGATCCGGCATATATTGCTCGGCCGATGGGTTTAAACATGCTTGAGTTTGACCCGCAAAAGCCAGAACAGAAAACCTTTGTGGTGAACGAACTCCTTGGTATTTTTAATAAGCTGTACGACATGAAAACAGCTGGTGGTCCGGCCTTTGAGCAATACTTCCGCAACTCAGCACTTCTGGTGATGGAGCACCCAGAGTCAGGTAATACTCTTCTTGATATTTCTCGTGTGCTTTCTGATAAAAATTATCGACAAATGAAGTTGCGATATTGTCGCAATCCACTCATTACGCAGTTCTGGGCAAATGCAGAAAAAACAACAGGGGATCAGGGATTGCAGAACTACGTGCCATATATTACGAACAAGTTTGATAACTTTTTATCAAACGATATCATGCGCCCAGTAGTCGCCCAAGAACGTTCCGCGTTTAATTTTCGTGACGTGATGGACAATAAGAAGATTCTTCTCGTGAATCTGGCAAAAGGTCGCCTTGGCGACATCAATGCAAATCTTATCGGACTTATTCTTGTAGGTAAAATACAGATGGCAGCGCTTTCACGTGTAGACTTACACGAAGAAGGTAAGCCGATGAATGATTTCTATTTGTATATTGATGAATTTCAAAATGTCACCACTGACTCTATTGCCTCCATTCTCTCTGAGGCTCGTAAATATAGACTGAGCTTAAACATCGCCCATCAGTACATCAAGCAGCTCGATGACGCGCCAAATGTGAAAAATGCTGTGTTTGGTAATGTGGGCTCTATGGCGGTATTTCGTGTGGGCGTGGATGATGCGGCGTTCTTGGCGAAGCAGTTTGATGGCATTTTTTCTGCGGAAGATATTTTGAAATTGCAGAACTTTAATGCATACATGAAAGTACTTGCTCGAGGCAAGCCACAAAAGCCGTTTAATTTGCAAACCTTCCCTCCATTTATGGGTAATAAAGAGCGTTTGGAACAGCTCAAGCAATTATCATATCTGACGTATGGGCGTGACCGTGCAGAAGTAGAAGCAGAGGTGATGCAGAAATATAATGCGGTGGGGATGTAGAGTGCTTTTGGGGCGTATTGACATGTTGCAAGTTTAATGCTTATATACAAATAGTTCTTTATATATTCGCTTGTTCGCCATAGCTTTAAGTATTTAAAAAAGAAAGTACTTTCTCAAACTCCATTCTTTACATACATGCATACAATGCTCCAGTATTTTTGCTACGCTCGGCGAATTTTCTGGTGAAAATTCGCCTGCGCGATGTATGTTCAGAATAGGTTTGAGTTTGTTACATATACCAAGGGCAAGGGGTCCCCTCACCTTGGTGAGGGGACCCCTTGGAAAACTTTGAATATTTGAAGCTATGGCAAACTGGAGATCAAAACGATCAAAGGCTATAGTGTAAGGAGGTGGTTATGTCAGATGCACTACAACTGTCGGCGCGTAGAATCGTTCACAGGCGTCTCAGCAGGCTTACGTTTGATCAAATCACGATGGTTCACAGACTTCTTGATCAGATGGCTATTGGTCAGAAAACCGAAAGGCAATTTAATGATTTCCTCAATGGGGATAATCCGTTCGCAGAACAGAAGGGGTTTTCTCGTCCAGCACAATGGCTTCTTGAATGTCCTAAAGTTCAGATGTCTACGACGTTTCGGTTATTGCTCGCAAGAGAGCGGCAAACTTCGTTTACCAGTCGAAGATCTACGGACATTCACAGTTTCGATCTGCCGATTGGTACGTGCTGTAGCTCGATTCATGTACGACAAGAGCTCGGAGACGAAGTGGGTATTCGCACATATTCCGCTGTTACTTTTGTACAGTTTGTTTCCCTTCTCGAGGCACAGCTGGAAGGGCAGCCAGGCCACTTTCTTACTGATGGTAGCCCTAACAGTTTTTTTGTCGTTGATGATGCAGAGGTTGTTTTCCAGGTGTACTTCGATTGGCGCTCTCGTAATCAGGTATGGGATATTGCTGCGTGTACATGTAGCCCTGTGTTGAATGGTGCATTAACCAGAGTGTGTCGTATTTTCTATAACAAGAAAGGTTGTAGTTTTGGGTGATGTAGCAAAAACACCTTTCACTTCTTTAACCCTCACCTGCTTTTGCGGGTGAGGCGAAAAGCCCTTTAACCTAACAGCCCCCGACGTGGATCGTCGGGGGTGATTTGTATGTGGGGAAGCTCATGGTTTTTTCAATTTTATTCAAAATGTACCGTGTCGCGTTTGAGGAGTGTGTGTGCTAGGTCGGGGTAGTGTGACAACGTATTTTCCTGCAAAATAGTTTTTGCTTCTGCGCGCGCTGCTTCTACGAGCTTTACATTTTTTATTGCTTCCATGCCTATGTCACTAATGCCAGACTGTTTACTGCCGGTGAGTTCTCCTGCACCACGTAAGTGTAAATCTTTTTCAGCGAGAGCAAAGCCGTCACTTGATGATTCGAGTGCCTGGAGGCGTGTAAATGATGATTCTGAGGTACTTTCGCTACAAATATAGCAGTAAGGGGTGTGTGTACCTCGTAGCACACGCCCGCGAAGCTGGTGGAGCTGCGCGAGTCCGAACCTGTCCGCGTCTTCGATAATAATAATTGATGCGTTGGGCACATTCACCCCCACTTCTATAACCGTCGTGGACACAAGGATGTCTATATCACCCTGTTTAAAGCTATTCATAATCGCGTCTTTTTCTTGTGGCTTCATTTTACCGTGCAGTACACCCACTTTGTATTTTTGAAACACGTTTTTCTGCAAACGTGCAGCCTCACTTACGACCGACTTGCGAGGTTTTGCATCTTCTTCGTCTTCCGAATCGTCTATACGTGAGCATATCACATACACTTGGCGTCCAGCTTCTAGCTCACTCTGTACCGCATCATACATTTTTCCTCGTGCGTGGCTTGGAATTATTTTTGTTGTTACTTTTTTTCTCCCAGGAGGCATTTCGTCGAGTATGGTAAGGTCGAGGTCTCCGTATATAGTGAGGGCAAGCGTGCGGGGAATAGGGGTAGCGGTCATGGAGAGCAGGTGAGGTAAATTACCAAAGTCATTTGCTTTTTCTGCGAGGGCTTTGCGCTGTTTGATACCAAAGCGATGTTGCTCGTCTACAATGACAAGCCCCAAATGTTTGAATGAAACGGTGTTTTGAATGAGAGCGTGCGTGCCTACCACGATACTTATTTCGCCGTTTTTAACCCATTTTAAAACTTGTGTTTTGGACAATTTGACCGCACTGTCTTTGTTTGCTTTAGAAGGGAATTTGAGGCATGTGCTACCGGTAATAAGGGCAATAGAAATACCAGTGTGTTTAAAGAGTTCGCAAAAAGATTCAAAGTGTTGTGTGGCGAGTATTTCTGTGGGTGCCATGTAGGCAACTTGAAGTGTGCCAAAGGTTTGGTCTATTTTTGAACCTTTTTCGTTTATAAACGATGGGCGAGTGGTGATAATCATATACGCACAGGCTGCCGCTACTGCCGTTTTCCCAGAACCCACGTCTCCTTCTAGAAGTCGTGACATAGGGTGTGTTTGCTCAATGTCGGCAATAATCGCTTCTATGGCACGTTTTTGTGCGCCTGTGGGCATGATGCATGGGCTTCTAGAACGGAAAGCGCGTGCGTGGAGAGAGGATCACTTTTTTTCTGCTTGTCGTGCAGGTCGGAAGTGCGAATAGTGTATGCTTTTGTTTGGAGCAATAATGCTCGCTCTTGTTGTTTACGTATTTGAATCAAGAAAATTTCTTCAAATGCAAAACGCTTGCGTGCGGCCACTACATGCTCTTCTTTTTTGGGAACATGCATATACATAAGAGCTTTATCAATGCTTGGGAGAGCGTATTTTTGGAGTATGTGCGGAGGAATAGGGTCGCGCACGTGTGTATGCGCTTTGCTCGACAGGCACTTTTTAATAAGTGTATGCAGGAAGCGAGAGCTTATACCTTTTGTTTCTCGGTAGACCGGAGTGAGAAAAGTGTCCGATGATGCACTATCAGTACTTTCCGCAAATAAAGACTGATGGGTATCTATGGGCATGTCTTGAATGCGTGAAATGTCTGGATTGGCAATAGAAAACCCTGTTTTATTTTCAGTAACTTTACCGCTAATTTTCACCAAGCTCCCTTCGGGGTACATTTTACCGATGTATGCTTGGTTGAACCATATAAGCTGAATATGTCCCAGCTCGTCTTCAAGGGTGGCTTTTGTCATAGGGATTTTGCTTTTCCATCCCTTTGTCACGTCTACATTTTTGAGTTTGCCGTAGAGGGTAACGTGCTGGTCGGGGGCTATGTCGCGGGTATTTTTGAGTTCGGCAATATCTGCATAGCGAGTGGGGAAATAAAAAAGTAAATCGCGCACTGTTTTTAGTTGCAACGTTTTAAGTGCTTGTATATGCTGTGCGTCTTTGCGAATAAGCGACGTAAGCTCGGTAGAGAGGGTAATGGGAATATCTTTTTTCACACACCTATTGTACGTTATTTTTACATACAAAACAAAACCACTCGAGTGCTCGAGTGGTTTTGTGTATTTGTCGCATCTGCTGTTATTTAGATACAAACGTAAGAGTCATGCGTTGTTCTTTTGGTTCAAAGAAGGTAATCGCAAAGTCATAGCTTTTACCGAGGTTCAAGTTTTCTTTCATCTTTTCTTCTGTACCAAATTCAGAAATATGCACAAGGCCCGCAACACCTTCATCGATTGAGGCGAGTGCTCCGTGCTTGTTGAACTTGATCACTATACCTTTTACCACATCGCCTTTTTTGAATTTCTTTTCCGCTTCAAGCCATGGGTTTGAGGTGAGTGCTTTTACCGAGAGAGATACTTTGCCGTCTTTCACTTCAATAATGCGTGCTTTTACCTTTTCGCCAACCTTGAAGAGTGTTTTTGGATCATCAATAAGTGACCAAGACATTTCGGAAATGTGAATAAGTCCTTCGAATCCTTCCTCAAGCTCTACAAACACACCAAATTCCACAACGCCAGTGATTTTACCTTCAACATCTTCACCGACTACGTATTTGCCAACCATCTCCGCTTTTTCTTTGCTTTCAACGTCTTTTTCAGAGAAAATGAGTTTACCTTCTTTTGGCATTGCGCCTATTACGCACACTGAGATTCTCTTACCAATCAATTTTTTGAGTTCACGGAGAATTTTATCCTTGTCGCCATCCATGACGCGAGGGTAATTTTCTGATTTGAGCTGTGATGCAGGGAGGAATCCTGTAATACCTTGCCAGTCGAGAATAAGGCCACCTTTGTTTGCTTCTTTAATAACAAGGTCAAAGACTGTTTTATTTTTGATAGCTTCTTCGGCGTCGCTCCACATTGCTGCTTGTTTTGCCTCTTTGAGTGAAAGTTCAAAGTATCCTTTTTCATTTTCTGTACTGATAACTTTTGCCTTTACACTGTCGCCGACGTTGATTTTTTTGATTACGTCACGAGCTTGAATAAACTCAGCTCCGTAGATAATACCCGCGCCTTGTGCGCCAAGGTCGATGTATACTGCTGATTTTTTTATTGAAACCACCGTTCCTTCTACTGCGTCTTCAACACGAAGTCGGCGTGTGGCTGTGTCGAGCGCGTGTTTGAGGCGTGCGTTGTTTTCGTCACCATAGATATTTGCATTTTGTAGTTCTTTTTTCATATGTATTTGCGTTACCGTTTTAATAAAAACAAAAATTCCTCAGGAAAAAGGAATTGAGTACTTTTCCTGCACGACAGGGCAGCGCGAGTCAGTGGGCAAGGAATGCGCTGTTGTTACCAAATTCGTGTTTGCTTTTAAATAAAGGAACCCCATCATTAAAGCATATTTTTGTAGAAAAGTAAATGTAAAATG
>JACCDR010168745.1_pt1 | contig 10511 bp, 14 predicted proteins | sample 7446431 | NCBI WGS metagenome assembly JACCDR01 (sample SAMN15323443, study PRJNA562643) | freshwater metagenome | isolation source: river surface water | place: USA:Blue River Watershed | collected 2017-08-17 | reverse complement strand
CTTGCTCTAGTACAGGATTAAAATTTTATGAAGCGACCTATCCCATTTGAGATTCAAAATTGCTTGCTGCCCCTTGATCTGGATTACCCTCATCCCCCTGTCTTCGGATGTGGTGGACTAGCAGGTACTTCAGAGATTATGGATCGGCCACTACAGAAGATGAATTATCTGTATAGCCTGTTTCCAGATAACGACGTTTCTCCTGAAATTACTCGACGACAAGCGGTGATCATTCATGATTTCGATCTTTCAATTAATAGACATCTACTGTTGACCTATGGGGATGAGGATGGTGTTGAATATGCGAATGATCCAGAAGTAAAGGAGATTTTGAAGGAAATGGAGGCTGTCTGTGATCTATAGTGTTTCTTGGATTTCTTTAGCGGAAGCAAGACAGGTTAGTCCTTGGGGTGGGTCTCCTAAATATAAAATAGGCGATTGGTTTTATCCAAAAAAGGAACTTGCTGAGTTTATTAAGTCATCTAAGGACGATACTTTCTTGTTTGGCCTAGGTAAGATTCAGAATTCATGGGATACTTTTCAAGAATGGGTGGATAAATATGAACTGAAGGATTATATTGTAGTTGAATCAAAGGGGGTGTATAATCCTGTGCATCCCGAACGTCCGAATAACCTTAAACTGGTAGTTATGCAATCCCTTGATCACTTTCAACGAAAGGACCGTAACGTATGAAATTCTCTCTAGGCGCTGACCCCGAACTGTTCATGGCTGATCTTAACGGTCAACTCAGAGCAGCCTGTGGTAAGATTGGTGGTACTAAAGCACATCCCCAACCGATGGGTATTGGTGATGGCTTTATGATCCAGGAAGATAACGTAGCAGTGGAATTCAATATCCCCCCTGCCAGTAGTGCTAACGAGTTTGTTAGCTCCCTGGATAAGGCACTTACTTCCATCAGTGAGAGTATCCGTCAGATGTATGATTACAGTCTGGTGAATATTTCTGCCGCACAATTCCCGGAGGAGGAGCTTATGCATCCCGCAGCATTGGAGTTCGGGTGTGATCCTGACTACAATGCCTGGACTAAGCGTAAGAACCCTCGACCCAGTAGCCCTGATAAGACCCTGCGGTCTTGCGGTGGGCATGTGCATGTTGGCTTACCTGAGAGTCTTAAGAACAGTCGCCTTGAAGTAATCAAGGCCATGGATTTGTTCTTGGGTGTTCCTAGTGTACTCATGGATCAAGGACATCTTCGTAAGCGGCTGTATGGTAAGCGTGGTGCTTTCCGTATCAAGCCCTATGGTGTGGAGTACCGGACACTGAGTAATTTCTGGGTGTTTAATCCCAAACTGATCAACTGGGTGTGGAGAAATACTGAACGAGCCCTGCTTGCTGTGGAGGCACAGTCTATCGACTTAGATAGTGAAGCAGATAAGATTCGCATTGCTATTGATACCAATAATCCGCAAGTTGCTACTGAACTGATTAACCAATACAATCTGGAGGTTGTTCACGCATGAAAAGTCTAGGCGGTTTCTTTGAAAAGTTTGAGCACGCTAACGCTCAGGATTTTCGGCAACGATATATCAATACGTTCGGATTCTTCCGTAATGATGATAAACCTCCGCTGCTAGTTAAGATCATGGAAGTCAATGATCAGGTGCAATTTGTGGATCACCGGGGGGTTCCGTTCTCACTGCGTCCTGATCGCCCTGGTAATGTTGGGTTTGAGTTCCTGCCACCTAAATCAGCACTTCATAATACTCGGGAAGGTGTCGCCTATACTGAACGTATTGCGTCCCGCCAATGGTCGCGTGGAGTTTGTGATCGTAATACCAAAATCTATCTCCTTAACGAGCACGGATGGGGTGCTGGTGTGGTTAATTTTCAAACCCTTCTTGACATTTATAGTAATCCCATTACTCCTAAGGAATCCCTTGGACTTTATCTATCAGGTAAACGTGAGGCTACCGCCCTAAGCCCCTCATTTGCGATTAACAAAGAGCGGCTTTATGTATTGGCCGCCCACGTTGGGTATGTGAATGCTGTTTCAGCAACTAAACTCAATGTTAAATTCATTAACGATGAGTCTCTGTGGTTAATTGAATTGCAGGATGCGTGTAAGAAGCTAGGTCTTGAACTGGAGGTAACTACTTAATGGCCCTTATCAAAGAAATTCTCGGTATTGATATGATGACTCCGGTCTATAAGTCTAAGCTCGTAGAGGGAGACTCTGAGCAACTTGCTGGAGTAGAGATTGAGACTGAAGAAGTCAGAGCCACTGCTGGAGATTACCAGAGTATGTTGGGTCGTCTCTGGAATGTCAAAACAGATGGGTCATTGCGGGGAGCTGCGTTTGAATTCGTCTCTCGTCCCTGTGCAATTAAAAGTTTAATTCCTGAGCTTGAGGTCTTCTATAAGAAGACTCAGTTTACTGAGGCTAACTATAGTGATCGGTGTAGTGTTCATGTGCATACCAATGTACTCGACATGACTCCTGATCAGTTGGCGTCTCTCTGCCTCCTTTACTCAGTCATGGAAGAGGTGCTATTCAAGTTCGTCAATACCTACGAGGTTGGTAACAGGGTTCCCAGTCGAGATACTAATCTTTACTGTGTGCCCTGGTCTCAATGCCGTATGAACTATGGTGTTGTGAATAAGTTGTTTACACTGGACGGTTTGGGTCTTCGTAATTGGCAGAAGTATACTGCACTTAACCTACTTCCAGTCCGTAATATCGGTACTGTGGAGTGGCGTCATATGCATGGTACTGCGAATGTCAAGAAGCTGAGTATCTGGATCAACATGATTGATTCACTCTTGACTTATGCCAAGAAGACTGAGTTAGGGGGTTTGATTGAGATTATTAAGGACCTGAACAATCATTCCTTGTACCAACAGTTCTATGAAGCTACTCTTGGTAATGCCCTACCTTATCAGCAAGAGTATGCTGATGCACTTTATCAAGGTGTTATCAATGCTAAGTATTCGTTGATCGGATACTCCATGCAGAAGAAGGGGATGGACAAGAGAGCTAAACCTAAAGAGGTGCCGCCAGTTCAGGCTTTATTTGATGATATAGTGGATCGTCGTGCGGTGCCACCGGATGTGTTTGAAGAGGCACATGCTCGTTTAGAGCGTCAAATCGCTCGGATTCATCGTGATGGTGCTGAACAACGTGCTAATATCTTTGATAATGCTAATCAGGTAAACATCCTGAATAGGCATCCAGTTGATCCGGCTATTATTCCTGCGCTTCGAGAGGCTGTTGCTAGACAAGCACCACTACCGGGTCGGGCAGGTGGTCAAGCGGATTTGGAAGAATGGGCTTACCGAGCTGTAAACGAAGGAGATCGTTAATATGTGTGGACTAGTTGGTGTGTTTAATAAAAAGCAAAATGGGTTTACTGCTGAACAGCAGGATGTATTCCATACTCTATTGTCGATTGATTCCCTTCGTGGTGAGGATTCCACTGGTGTCTTTCTAGTCAAAAACAACGGGGAACTAGAGCTTGCCAAAGAAGCATCTGTGTCTGGTGCATTCTTGCAGAAACCTGAGTGGAAGAGTCTTAAACACGCTGCATGGCAGAATGGTTCGTGTCTCATCGGACATAACCGGAAAGCTACTAAGGGGAGTATCAAGGATGAGAATGCTCATCCGTTTGTAGTTGACGACAAGATTGTTCTAGTGCATAATGGTGGTGTATGGGGGGACCACAAGAAGCACGCTGACGTTGACGTTGACAGTCATGCTATTGCCCATCTGATTAATGATCACCACCTTGAGAAAGCTCTTGGCTCTTTTTATGGTGCTTATGCTCTGATCTGGTATAATGTTCAGGAGGAAACTGTATACTTGATTCGCAACAAAGAGCGTCCGTTGTGGTGGATGGAAACAGATGATTCCTGGATTTGGTCTTCTGAGAAGATCATGCTTCAGTTCGCTGCTGGTAGGCACGGTCTTAAATTGAGAACTCCCCCTACTTCCATTGATGAAGATCATCTTCAAATCTTTAAGTTGAAGAATCGTACTTGGGAGGTGTCTAACTCCAAGATCATCTTGGAACGAGAGACTCCCAGGTATCAGTATCCGGGTTCTCAGATCACTAACTATCCAGCTCTTGATATGAGTCTAGAGGAGCAATGGGCCTGCGGATACTCTAATGAACAGCCTGTTCCTGTTTTGGATCTTCCCTTTACCATCACTACTGGCTCACAGTCTCCATTGAAGACTAATGCTTTTGAGGGTGAGATCGCTAAGAACACCAACAAGATTACCACTAACTCCGAGTTTCATCGTGAAGTTATGCCGGTATATCTTCCGTTTGGATCGGTGAAGGCCCGTGCCTTTGAGTATATCGAGGATGGTGAGGGTGGTTACTACCTGTACCTTACACCTGAAGATGATCCTAAGGTACTAGTGCGACATCACTTCAGTAAAGAATCTAAAGTAACTGAGGAAAGGGTTATGCGTATTGCGCTCAATGAATTCCTGATGAATGTGACTATTGATAGTCGCTGCTGGAAGAGTTATGCTGATGTTGGCAGTGAACCCCTTAAGCCGTCTGAGCTTGGGTATACTGTACTCATTAGTACTAAAGCCACTATTATGGAAGGTGGTGGTATCAAGCAAGTCCCTAACGTGAAAGGATTGGTTAATGCCTAAGAAGTTGGTACTCGTTCCTGTGAGTATGAAGTCTCGATCCTCGAAGTTGTTGGCTCAACTTCTGAGCACTAAGGTCGGTCACAAAGTCTTTCGGGTAACTCCTGAACGCATCCGTCGTCGTCTTGCTGTCACTCTACAGCCTGGAACTGATAAGTTAACTCAGTTAACTAAATTCAAAGAGGGTGGTGTTAACTGTCCCCTATTCACGACTAATCGTGAAGAAGCCGTTAATTGGCTGGAGAAGGGTGCTGTTGTATGCAGAACACTGCTACGGAGTAGTGAGGGTAAGGGTATCGTTATTGCCGAGAAGCCGGAGGAGTTGGTGCGTGCTCCGCTGTATACTCAGTACGTCAAGAAGAAGAAGGAGTTTCGTGTTCATATCTACGATGGTGAGGTTGTAGACGTACAGGAGAAACGTAAGCGTCGAGAACATAATGATCCACGAGATACTCGTGTACGTAATCTAGCAAATGGGTATGTGTTCTGTCGTGAAGGTGTTGTTGAGCCCACAGGTCTTCGTGAGCTTGCTCAGAAAGCAGTTAATATTTTAACTTACAAGTTAGGAGCAGTTGATATCATTTACAATGAGAAGAATGATAGTTGCTACGTGTTGGAGGTAAACGCTACGCCAGGGATGGAGGGACAGACTTTGGAGAAATATGCTAATGCAATTAACAAGTGGTATCAGGAGCAGAACAATGCGGTGTGATTGCTGCGATAAACTTCTCAATGATTCAGAAGCTACCGCAAAGTTTACTGACTCAGGTAACTATGTTAATATGTGCTCGAAGTGCCGTGGGCATCTTCCTAAAGACTTGAAGATTACTCTTCGTAAAGATTTTGAAACTCAGGAACTAATTGACCCTTATGTAGAGGAGGCTGACCATGACTATCAAGAACCAATTCATTACCTGGGATTCGATGAGGAAGAAGAAAATTACAAAAATGACTAAAGAATATCCTAGAATCAATTTTGATATTGATCAACTTCCTGGATGTTGCGGTATTGGTGTAGTTGGTAGATTTAATACAGAGCATCCTAGTTACTACGATAATTATGGCCGCCGCAGGGAAGCACGTACCAAAGAAATGTTTTCTACAGCAAAGAAGCAAGCAGAAGACTGTTATAAGAGATTAGTTGATGAAACTTACGGGGAGGATGCTGCTGTAAATGACAACTCATTCTCTACTCTAATTATTACATTGGTTAGTTACTACAGAGACAAACCAGCTCCTGATCATATCCAACTTCCTGAACTACATAACATCTTGATTCGAAAGGGTTGGGAGATTAGTCAGAAGTTTATTAACCCGAATCATGGAAATGAAGTTACTATGTATACTAAATATTTCCCTGAACGGGTGGACAACTTTGAGGAAGCTGTTGAGGCTTCTTGGGAATCGTAAGATGTATGAATAGAAATGGTTTCTCGCATTATGAGGGCTGTCCAAAATGTATTGAGCAAGGACGGGATCGTTCCCGTGATAATCTTGCTCGTTACCATGATGGTAGTGGGTATTGCTTTAGCTGTGGACACTCCATTCTTCCTAAACATTTTATCCGCAGGAAGGTTGTAGATCATGTCGATGAAGACAAAGCCGTGCTACCTTTTGACTTCACCAGAGAAGTTCCAGCAAATGCTTGGAAGTGGCTACTCCAATGGGGACTCCCATATTCCTACTGGAAGCCATATACCGGCTATTCTCCAGCCTCTGAAAGACTTGTGCTCACTGTCGGAAACCCAATCAAGTTCTCTATTGGAAGATACCTTGGAACAGACGCCGGTGAACGTGGGGCTAACGGTAAGTGGGTTCGACGACCACCAAGAAAGTGGCACTTCTGGGGAGACGGACATGGGTATGTTGAAGTTCTGGGACCTGGACAAGTAGGTCCAGTAGTTTTAGTTGAAGACTTAATCTCTGCCCATAAGGTATCTCAGGTGGCTACATGCATCTGTCTGTTTGGAACAAACGTACATGACAAAGCAATTGCCTCTCTAATGGCCCTAAAACGGCCTACAACGCTTTGGTTGGATGCGGACCAGCTCTCCCTACTACCAAAGAAATTGAATCGCTTAAACGCCTTTCTAAGGCATCCTGTGCGGTTCATCTATACTGACAAAGATCCCAAGGCTTACAGCCTTTCACAAATTAAGGAGTATCTCAAATGATTCTTTCCTCTACGTTCTTTCTTACTATTGCTCTTTACATTCTGCTGTTCATCGACTGGCGACAGACTATTACTATTGCCAAGAATCCTGATAAATTCCGGGAATATAATCCAATCCTTGGTAAACATCCCTCCGAAGAACGAGTAGACTACTATTTCTTAGTAGTAGCTATTCTTGCAGTTGTTGGTTTACTTTTCCTAGCACATTGGAACTCTACTTGGGTGCTGCCTGCACTCTTTATCGCTACTTTGATGGAGCTTGTAGTAGTTATTCATAACAGCAGGGAGGGTATTGTGGCAGACATGGAAGACTTCTAAACAGCATACTACTTATAGTCTACTTGACTTTTAACAGATATGTGATATACTATTAATATATACTATATAATAATATACTGTATATATATAAATATAGTATATTAAATAATATATAGATTAAAATATTAATGGAGAAATGTGTATTTACCTGAACGAGACCTACTCCCCCTACTTCTCAAACAATCCTGTTACGAAGCCTACTTCCACTTCGTAGACCTACAACATATCCGGGATAATTACAAGGAACTCTACTACCTATACCTGTCTGTTAAATCCCTGCATGAAAAGTTCCCTGGAAGGGATCATTCCTTGGAGGCTTTACAGACCTACTTCTTTGCTCTGTATCCGGACGTAGCACAAGAAGCCTACGTAGACCTGTTTAAAATGCTCCAGGAGGCTCCCGTAGACCCTGAGGTAGGGGTAGGTATCCTCAAGCAGATTAAACAGCGCCAGCAGGCTGTAAAGCTGTCTGAGGAGGCTATTAAGGTAGCCACTGGGTATGGTGATCTATCCAAGCTAAAGGAACTCGCTGATGGTATCGACCAAATTGAGGTTGTTACTGATGAGGAACCTTACGGGATGGACCTAGAAGAAATCCTGCATTCCGCTATCTTAAAACCTGGGTTACGTTGGAGACTTGAGAGTCTCAACAAAAGTCTGGGTTCTTTACGTGATGGCGACTTCGGATTTCTATTCAAACGACCAGAGACAGGTGGGACGGCATTCTGTGCAAGTGAGGCTGGCTATATGCTGGATCAAGCAGAGCGTCCTATCTTCTGGTTCAACAACGAAGAGTCTGACAACAAAGTCAAACTCCGAATCTACCAAAGTTACTTCGGTATTACTTTGGAGCAACTACTTGCAAACCCAAAGAAGTATGCCGCATCGTTCAAAGAACGTGTTGGTGATAAGTTTCGATTCTATGGGATTGATTACTGTAACCGACAAACCATTGAGGAACTAGTCGCCAAACATAAACCCCAGTTAGTGCTATATGACCAGTTAGACAAAATCTCTGGATTCGAGGCCGAGCGGGACGACCTCCTGCTTGGTGCCAAATATCAGTGGGCTCGTGAGTTATGTAAGCAGGGACATGCTGCTATTGGGGTTACACAGGCTGATGGTACAGCCGAGGGAGTTAAGTGGCTGACTATGCAGCACGTAGCGAATGCCAAAACCTCTAAACAAGCCGAGGGTGATTGGATTCTTGGAATGGGTAAGACTCATGCTGATGGGGCAGAGAATGTCCGGTATCTGAGTATCTGCAAGAACAAACTACTTGGTGATCCGGATTCTATTCCTGATCTACGGCATGGCCGGTTTGAGGTTTGGATTGAACCCTCCATCATGCAATTTAAAGACATTATGAAATACGACTGATGAACACTTATTTTACAAGTGACCTGCACTTCTTCCACACAAATGTAATTGAATTCTGTAATCGACCGTTTAAAGACGTTGAGGATATGAATCAGCAATTGATTCGTAGATGGAATGATCGTGTAAAATATGATGACCATATCTGGGTTCTTGGTGACATCTCATTTGGTAATGAGGCACAGACTCGCATTGTTCTACATCAATTGAGTGGAATTAAACATTTAATTGTTGGGAACCATGATCGGAAAGGTAGGTCAGATAGACTGTTTAATCGAGACTATAAGGACTTCTTTGTAGACTCTCATGACTACTATCGACTTAAGGTAGATGGTCATAAGTTTGTCCTCTGCCACTTCCCGTTTTACTCATGGGAACGTGGGTACATCAATCTACATGGACATCTTCATAACTCTGCTTCTTATAAAAATAAATATAACCAATATGATGTTGGTGTGGATGCAAACTTATATATGCCAGTATCTGTAGAAGAAGCAGTAAAGGCTGCCCAGAAAGGGGAAAAACCAGGTGGTAACAGTAAGTATGTAACATGATAGTAACTTTTGACGTCGAGACTTCTACCAAAAATAAAGGAAACCCGTTCACGGCGAGTGGCAAGTTGGTTTCTTACGCGGTAAAAGTTGATGACCGACCCACTGAGTTTTCGTACTACACGGATATAGAGTTCCTGAAAAACCTACGGGAAGCTATTCCTAATGCAACAAGAATCATTGGATTTAACGTAAAGTTTGATTTGCATTGGGCACGTAGACAGGGATTAGTTCCTAATAGTGGTTGTCGGATTTGGGATTGTCAGATTGCTGAATTTCTGCTTCGTGGACAGCAAGGCTCCTACCCATCATTGAATGAGGCTCTAGCACGATTTGGTCTAGAGGCTAAGGATGATAAGGTAGCAGAGTATTGGAACCTCGGAGTAGATACACAGGATATTCCTGTTGATGAATTAAAATTTTATAATGTAGGTGATGTAGATAAAACATATCTCCTGTTCACTAAGCAGCTAGAGGTAATGCCACCTAAACTAATGCGATTGTGTTGGTTAATGGGGCTAGACCTGTTAGTGTTAGCAGACATGGAGTGGAATGGAGTAAAATTAAATGTTGACCTTTGCAGAGCGAAAGCGGTGGAAACAGAAGCAAGCCTCAAAGAAATTACAGAGCAGCTTCTTAAGTACAGCCCCTCTCCTCGTATCAACTTTGACAGCGGGCATCAGCTTAGTTGTTATCTGTATGGCGGAGTTTTTGAGGTAGACTATGTTACCCATACCGAGGAAATGGTCTATAAATCTGGTCAAAAGAAAGGCTTGGCTTATACGAAATCCTTTAGGGCGGTGGAGGTTGTTGAATGCCCACAATTGTTTATACCGCTTAAAGGTTCAGAGACCAAACTTGTTAGTAAAGTCAATGGAAAAGAGTATACAATTTATTCTACTTCAGAAGACATTCTTAAACAGCTTAAAGCGACGACTAAGATTCAAAAAGAAATATTGGTTCTACTTATTCAGAGAGCTGAACAGGCAAAATTATTGGACACCTATTACAACAGTCTTCCGACGTTGATCGATAAAATGGAATGGGAAGGTGGGTATCTCCATGGGCAGTTTAACCAGACTGTAGCCCGTACAGGTAGGTTAAGTAGCTCTGCACCAAACATGCAGAACTTTAGTGCTGATATTGATCTTCTACTAGAAAGTAGATATTGTTAGTCAATGCCGACGTAAAATCGCTGGAAGTTGTCGTCGCCGCTGAGTTATCGAAAGATAAAGTTTTATCTCAGGAGATTATTGATGGCGTAGATATTCATGAAATTAATCGAGACAGGTTTCAATTAGGAGTTGGTAAACAAGGACGCCTGATTGCAAAAATCTTTAAGTTTCGTTTGATTTATGGTGGGTCTGCTTATTCGTATGCCCATGATAGTGATTTCATGGGAGTATCTACTTCTGAGAAGTATTGGCAGCGAGTTATCGACGAGTATTACGACAAGTATAGGGGGAT
>JACCDR010427428.1_pt1 | contig 10512 bp, 15 predicted proteins | sample 7446431 | NCBI WGS metagenome assembly JACCDR01 (sample SAMN15323443, study PRJNA562643) | freshwater metagenome | isolation source: river surface water | place: USA:Blue River Watershed | collected 2017-08-17 | reverse complement strand
TGAAGAAGATATTATGAAGAAGGTATAATATGAAAAAATATATTGTAGGTGGATTTGTAAGGGATAAGCTGTTGGGTTTACAACCGAAAGATAAAGATTATGTACTTGTTGGTGCAAAACCTAAAGACATTACATATCTTGAAAGTATCGGTTACAAACAGGTTGGTTCTGATTTCCCTGTGTACCTTTCTCCTGAAGGTGATGAATATGCCCTTGCTCGTATTGAGCGTAAAACTGGTACTGGATATGATGGATTCACTGTTGAAACTCAAGGTGTTACTCTGGAACAGGATCTATTTCGTCGCGATTTAACTATTAACGCGATTGCATGGGACCCAATTACCAAAACTCACGTTGACCCATATAATGGTAAAGCAGACCTGAATAATAAAGTACTGAAACATGTATCTGATGCATTCAAAGAAGATCCACTTCGTGTTCTGCGTCTTGCACGTTTTGCAGCCCGTTATTCTGATTTTAAAGTACATCAAAGTACTGATGCTATGGTTCGTAAAATGGTAGCTGATGGTGAAATCAATCATCTAACCAAAGAACGTGTTTACGTAGAATTTGAAAAAGCATTCTCTGAGAAAAAACCAAGTATTTTCTTAAAGTACTTAAAAGATATTGGTGCATTAGCAGTACTTCTTCCGACATTTAATTGTACGGCAAAAGAACTGGAGCTAATTGACCACATCGTAAATACATGCTCTGAACAATACCGTGACGAATTTATCTGGACGGTGATTCTTTCTAACAGTACTGCAAATAGTGAGTACATCGTTGGTGGAATTAAGTTGCCAGCACGTATGGTGAAATTCAGTAATTTTATCAAAAAGCATTCTGAACAGTTAACTAAATTCAGGAAGAAAAAACCTGAAGAAATGGTTGAACTGTTCACTTCAATGAATATTAAAAACAATGGTGGTGAAGAATTCCTTTACAAAGTGACTGAATACTTTATTACTCGTCGTGAAATGGATAATGAACTTGAAGATCTTATTGTCAAGGTATTTGATCGTTTCACTGATGCACCGATTGGAAACATTGAGGAAATGGTAAAAACTGGTAAACTACAACCAGCAGAGATCCGTAATTATATTAAGAACATTCAAAATATTGAAGTTAAAAAGATGTTCGTATAATTATGAAACAGCTTTAAAAATTATGGTATAGTATAGGTATCTGATAATTTTAGTGAGAAATTCATATGCGTTATACATGTGGGATAATTTTTTACCGCGACGGTCAGATACTTATAGGTCATACAACTGGACAAACACATTGGGATCTTCCTAAAGGAAAAACCGAAGAAGGTGAAACCTACAAAGAAGCCGCAGTTCGTGAATGTTATGAAGAAACAGGATACGAAATATCTGAAGATGACCTTCTCTTAATTGGGGAGGTCGCTTATCGTAAGGGAAAGCGTCTAGTGCTTTTCTTTTATACTGCACAGGAAAAACCTGATGTTGAACAGTTAGAATGTCTTAGTACATATACGAACCGTTATGGTCAAGAGAAACCAGAACTAGATAAGTTTATGTATATTGACGTGGAAGATTGTCAATATTATCTAACTGAACGTATGTGTAATAGTATAATTAAGGCTGTCACACAATTCATGGAAAAATAAAATATAAACATAATAAGGGAATATTATGAAAGTAAAAATGTATGGTCGTGCACAAGGATGTAAGTTTTGTGATCGTGCTAAGCTCATTTGTGAAATGAATGGGTTTGAATTAGAATTTATTGATATGGAAGCACAAGGTCTAAGTGCTGCTGATTTAGCAGAAATCGTCGGTGAACCAGTACGGACAGTACCGCAAATTTTCGTAGATGAACAGTACATTGGAGGATGTGATAAGTTTGAAGCTTTTCTAAAAGGAGAATAATATGAGTCTGTTTAAGACCATTCAAACGGAAAGACAAAGTGCACTCGGTCAGAATCGAGTCAAATATAGTCTATTTGGTGTAATTATCGCTGAAGTACAGCGTAAAACAACTTCTGCTGATGTAGAAGATTCTGTAGTTATCCAAATTATTAAGAAACTACTAGAGAGTGTAAACGAAACTCTAGCAGTTGCTAGTACTGAACAACCGGAACTAGAAGAAGAAAAAGTACTTCTAACCAATCTCCTACCTAAGCAACTATCCAACGATGAACTTCTTGCTATTATGCAAGCGGCTATCGCTGCTGATCCAGCAATGGCAGAGAAAAAGAATATGTTCCCTTACCTAAAAGCTAACTATGATGGTCAGTATAATGGTAAAGATGCAAACACTCTATTCAGTCAGTTAGGTGCGTAAAAATGAAAAGACAGGATTCGTCAGATATTAATGCGTATATTCTTGATGAAGATACTCATTATAAAGTCAACAAGTCTCACTTTACTTTAGGTGAACGTAATATTCGTGATATGCAACAACGTCACCAGGATCGTTTAAAGAGAGTACAAGAACTTGCTAAACAGTTAGGTGTTGATTATGAACCTTGTTTGCCTAGTGCAAGCGAAGTAATCAATCATACTGAACTGGTACAAAAATACCATCAAAACAGAGAGTTATATGATTCTGTTTTGGGTGAAGTACTTTCAGTATGTACTCCAGAAGAAGTGTTAAAATTTATCGATGAGCAATTGAATAGCCCTAAATAATAATGAAGGAAAAGAATTCCTTCAGATTACAATTTGGGAGAGAAATTATGCTTAGTTTCCGTGAAAAATTAGCCAAAGGCATTTTTGAAAGCGTTAAATCAACAGTAAACATTCCTAAGAAATCTGCTTTCTTAGGTTCGATTACCGAAGACGGGTATTGCGACTATGAAGTACCCGAAGACACATGGTACTTATCGAAAGATAATAAACGCGGCACAAGACTTCACCAAAGTAATATTGCAAGAAAACATCGTAAAGAGACAAAACGAATCCGTTTCGGATTAGAATAATTCAAAGGGCATCTTAGGATGCCCTTTTTTCAATTGAGGAAACTATGATTAACTATTTGTATGGTAATTTATTCGAACTAGTACTGAACCAACAACGTTGGGAACAAGATGTACATTTCATCATTCACGGTTGTAATGCACAAGGTCGTATGGGTACTGGTTTTGCTAAAGAACTACGTTCACGTTTCCCAAACGCATATAATGATTATATCGCAGCATATGAAGCTGGGAATAATCGACTAAAACTAGGAACAGTTGTATATCATGCGGCTGAAACTGACCTGATTATTGCAAACGCCATTACCCAAGAATTCTATGGTTATGATGGTGCTAAATATGTCAGCTATGATGCAATTGATGATGTGTTCAAAGAACTCAATCATACTGCATCATTATTGAAAACTGTTTCGGGGAAAGAAGAAGTACATTTTCATTTCCCTAAAATCGGATCTGCTTTAGGTGGTGGTGATTGGGATGTAATTGAGTCAATTATAAATCATCGTGTAACCGAAGCAACAAAAAATTTATATGAACTGAAATAAACAACAACACAAGGATGTGTAAAATGGCTAAGATGAATGAATCAGCAAGTAACGTAAAACTAATTTTCCTAAATGGTATTGGTCCAATTATCGCAACTATTCAAAGCGACGTTACTGATGCAATCGTTGTACGTAACCCATGTCAATTTGGTCTAGATGAACAAAACGAACTTACTATTCGTGATTATCTAGAAGGTATTAGTAATCCAGAAGAAGATGTTATTTTCATGAAATACAACATCGTTTCTGTAACTACTCCTGTAGCTGAAATTGCGGCAGCGTATGTAAGTGCACTAGAAGCACTACAAGATAATAGTCCAAAACTATTTGTACCAGAACAAAAAATCATTGTATAAAAGGTAAGACATGAGTGTAAGTCAAGCAATCGTGGTTGTTAAAGGTCAATCACCTATGGATTTAGTACGTATGGCAACACGTGCAGGAATGGAAATTATGTATCAATTTGACCCATCCCGTTCTGCATATGCTGGCGTAGCTGAACACAAACAATTTGCAAAAGATTTCAGCGAATGGGCTGAAACTGGTTATGAGCAAGAACTAAATATCGCAGAAGATTCAGATATGTTAGTTGAAATTGAACTGTTCTGTAATATGGAAGGTGCACCAACAAACTTTATCAGTGGTGAATCTGAAACATTGATTCTAGTAATCGGTCCATTTGATTCTGACCGAATTAAGTACTTCACTCAGAACTGTACAAAGATTTAAACATGAACCCCTAAATATGATATACAAACATGTTTAGGGGTATTTTTATGTCTTATAATTACGCTGGTAATCCAGATTCTCCACAGTACGATCACCGTGAAGAAATGAAACGTGTTATTACTGTTATGCTTGGTGCTGGTGCAGTTGAAGTTGAAATAACTGATGAACAATTAGAAGTCTGTATAGATAATGCTGTAGCAAACTATCGTGCATGGGCTGCTGCTTCTAAAGAAGAAGCATTTCTACATATGAAATTCTATGAGTCCGATTCAGTCTATGAACTTCCTACTGAAGTTGAAATTGTTAAAAGAATCTATCGTCGTGGTAACGGTGTAGTTTCTGGTTCAGGGGCAACTGTCGATCCATTCTCACTAGCTTATAGTAATACATATCTATTAAGTGCGGTGCGTGGAAGTACTGGTGGTGGTCTTTTAACATATGACTTGTACCATCAGTTTGATGAAACCGTTGGTCGTCTTTTTGGTCGTGAAATTATGTTCCTATGGAACTCTGTGACTAAAAAATTAACATTAGAACGTGATATTCGTGGCGAAGAAGAAGTACTTCTACACGTATTCCACAATAAACCAGAACCGATTTTGTTCAAGACTCAAAGTACTTATCCGTGGTTACGTGATTGGGCTTTATCTGAAGCAATGATGATTCTAGGCCGTAACCGTTCTAAATTCGCAACACTACCAGGCCCACAAGGTTCATTCTCAATGGATGGTGCAGATTTACTTCAAAATGCTATCCGTATGCAACAAGAACTACGTGACAGATTACGTAAGTACGAAGATGGTAGTAACCCATTAGGGTTCATTATTGGTTAATATAAATACACCATAATAGGATTGTTATGGTGTGTTATGAAATATATAGCATTTTTAGGTACTGATGAATTCACCTATAGTGGTGAAATAACAGAAATATATAAAAGAATTGAAGCATTTGTTGAAAGTATTGCTGATGGCAATGCTCAAACAGGTACGTTTGAAATTCTTAACGATGTTGTGGCAAATATTCCACATTTTTACGCTTCGGTTGAATTCCCAGCATGGGCTGAGGCACTTTTTTTAATTCAATTTTATGAATATGGTTGGGAACTTTTGGAAGAATCTGAATAGGATTCTTCCTTTTTTCGTTTAAAGGAAATATAAACATGGAACGTAAATTAGTAGCAATTAATGGAACTATTGGATCAGGAAAAGATACCTTTTCTCAGGTTTTCATCGACAATGGTTTTTATAGAGTATCATTTGCAGAAACATTAAAAGATGCGGTAGCAGCTATTTTTGGTTGGGATCGTGAAATGTTAGAAGGTACTACAGATGAAGCACGTAAAATTCGTGAACAACCGGACGAGTACTGGTCAAGTAAGCTTGGACGTGATGTAACGCCACGCTGGGTACTTCAAAATCTCGGTACTGATGTTCTTCGTCGTCATTTTCATGATAATATTTGGGTATTCTCCGCAGAAAATAAAATTAGAAATCTTCCACATGACCGTGTAATAATTACTGATTGTCGTTTTCCAAATGAATTAAAAATGATTCGTGAAAATAACGGAACAGTTATTGAAGTTCAACGAGTACTACCCGATTGGTATTGGGATGCATATGCTTATAATTTAGCAGTTGAAAGTGGAAATATACCAATGATTACACCAGATTTAATGCATACAGTACATTCATCTGAATATGGCTGGGTTGGCATTAATCGCCCTGATTATATCGTAGAAAATAACAGTACTATTGATGCTTTACATTCACAAGCTTATACCATTTTGAGCAATATCATCAAGTAACTTTACTTTAGCCACATAAGATTTAATCCTCGAATAAATAACATTATACGAATATTCGAATAAACCCAAAATTTTTGGAGGATTAAATGGCTGATTTACTATCACCTGGTGTAAGTGTAACAGTTACCGATGAAACTATTAGTTCAACTAGTGGTGCAGGAACAGTACCTTTGTTTGTTATCGCTACTGCACAAGACAAACTTGTTACTGGAAGTACTGCAATTGCTACTGGTACTACTAAAGCGAATGCTGGTCAACTAAAACTAATTACATCACAAAGAAATGCTCTTGAAACTTACGGATCACCTATTTTCCAAGAAAGTAATGGTTCTGTAATTCAAGGCGACGAACTTAACGAATATGGTCTACATGCATTATATAGTTACATGGGTATTGCTAACCGTGCTTATGTAGTTCGTGCTGATATTGACCTAGCACAATTAGCTCCATCAGGAGTAGCCCCAACTGGTCCAGTGACCAATGGTACACTTTGGTTAGATACAAGTGCAACACAAATCGAAGCATATGTTGCTAAGATTGCAAACCCACAAAGCTTTTATGATTGGGCGTTGAAAAGCGTTAAAATCGTAAGCGAAGAAGATATTAACGATGTTGATAATTCTGGATTAAATGTAGATGATTTAGTACTACGTCACATTCCTAGTACTGGTCAAATGCTAATGTACAAATATGAAGCTGTTGGTTTAGTTCAGGTAGAAACTTATCTATCACCAATCAACAAAGTTCCAACTGGTAATACCGTCGAAAAAGGAAATATCTGGATTCGTGATGGATATACTAAGAATGGTTCTAACTACTTCGGTACACGTTTTGTTATTAAGCGTTATGCTTCTCTAACTGCGGTATGGTCTGAAGTAAACGTATGGACTGGTAACAGTTTCTATGATATTGAAGCTAAGTCTGGTAGATTTGACAATACCTACTTTGGTGCTCTATTTGATGAAGATAGTAAGAGTTTTTCTCTTTACACTAAAGCTGGTTCAATTGCATCTATTAGTGCACCTGCGACCCCAATTGGTCAAAGTTCTTCATCTCAAGCTACTGCAATCGGTAACCTAACATTCAAATACTTGAATAAATCAGTAACTGTTGTAGCTGTTAAAGTGAATGATATTATCAACACAGCAACACTAATTGCAAACCTAAACCAAAACGCAGAATTAATCAATGCAGGTTTCACCTTTACTGGTACTAATTCACTAGTAGTAACTAACAAAAATGGTTATAGCTTCCAAGTTTCAGCAAGTGGACAACAAATCTTCACTCCAAATGAACTAGCTAAACTAACTGTTGATAGTAATAACTATGCTCTAGTAAACGTAAATAACTTACGTGTTTCAGCAAGTACTCCTACTGCTAAAGCAGCAAATGGTACATACTGGTACAATTTCAGCAACTCTGATTCATTAACTGTTACTCTTTATACAGCTAATGTTAGTACTGAAACTTGGGATCTAATTGATGCTGCAACTAATCAGTACGTTCAACTTGACGAACCAGCAGCAGACCGTGATTTTTGGGTTCAACCACTATCACAAGGTGTTGATGGATATGTGTTCTATCGTAATGTAAGTGGTTCATGGGTAAAACTAGATAACACTGACCAAAGTACTTTAAATGGTATGATTTTCGATGACTTCACCACTGGTGATGTTCCAAGTGCAGAGCTATATCAAAACGGAATGCTTGCAGTTGACTTAGGCACAACTGAAGGTGTTGTTAAAGTAATGAAAGACGGTGTTTGGACTGTTGCAAGCGGTGTTGCATTAGATGGTGCTGGCCTATTTGGTCGTGCTGCACAACGTAATATCATTGTAGAAGCTCTAGCTGCTGTTGTTGTAGGTAACGAAGATATTCGTGCTGAAAGTGTTGACTTTAACTTAATGTGTGTTCCAGGATACTTCGAACTAATTGATGAACTAGTAACACTAAACACTGATCGTAAAGAAACTGCATTCATCGTAACTGATGTTCCTGCACGTTTAGCACCAAGTGCAACTGATGTTCAAGCATGGGCGACCAATGCAAACAACGCTGCAAGTAATGGTGATGACGGACGTATTACTGCTTATGCTTATGCAGCACAGTATATGGGATGGTGTCTAAGTACTAACGTTGATGGTTCTGAAATCGCAGTTCCAGGAAGTACTGTTGCAATGCGTACATATGCTTACAGCGATAGCGTAAGTTATGTATGGTATCCACCAGCAGGTACACAACGTGGGGTTGTTACTAACGCTACTTCTGTAGGTTACATTAATGACGAAGGTGAATATGCTCCAGTAGTATATAATCAAGGTCAACGTGATACAATGTACGTTAACAAGATTAACCCAATTGCAATGCGTCCTAATCGTGGTCTATTGGTATATGGTGATAAAACTCTAGCTCCAGATGATACTTCTGCACTAAGCCGTGTAAACGTTGCTCGTCTAGTAGTTTATATTCGTCGTCAATTAGAAATTCTAGCTGAACCATTCTTATTCCGTTTAAACACCGCAAGTACTCGCCAAGAGTTTACTTCAATTGTTAACAACTTCCTAGCTGAAATTGTTCAACTAAACGGTTTGTATGACTTCCTAGTAGTTTGTGATGAATCTAACAACACCACAACTCGTATTGACCGCAATGAACTATGGATGGATATTGCACTTGTACCAACTCGTTCAATCAACTTCATCTATATTCCAATCCGTTTGGAAAATAGTTTAACTAACTAATAAAAGGGAGCCTTATGGCTCCTTTTTTATTTTACAAAGGTCTTCCAGAGTATAAAAGTTTATAAATACATTAAAGATATTCCTTAAATTTTGGGAGATTAATAATGGCAAATTTACTGGATAAATATGGTGTTGTTATTCCTGGTGCAAGCCGTGCACCAATGAAACAGCCTAAGCCAAAGTACCGTTTTCGTGTAGTTTTCTTCGGATTCGGAAATACTGAGGATGGCAACTATATTACATTGGATACAAATACCGTTGGTACACCTAATGTGGAGCATGAAAATATAACTGTTCATAGTTATAACAGTTCTGCACACTATAAAGGCAAATATACATGGAACACAATTGAAGTAGCATTCCGCGATTCAGTAGGTAACATGTCATTGAAAGCTTTATGGAACCAAATGCGTAAAGAGTTTAACTACTACTCACAAGAATCTCGTACTACTGGTTCTCAGTACAAATTCGAAATGTGGATTCAAGCATTAGACGGCTCTAATAGCGAAAATACCACAAACCTATATGAAGGTACTTTACATACTTGGATCTGTCAAGGTTGTTTCATTACTGATTCTAACTTTGGTGATTGGGATTACTCAAGCTCAGATGCACAAGTTATTACCATGACAGTACAACCTGATGGTTGTGTGCTAGTTGGGCCAGAAGGTCAAGCTCTTGGTGATGAAGTTACTGGTAACGGTACTCCAGAGAACGCAGTTGCTATCACATCTAGTCCTACTGCAATTGATGCTGGAACTCTACCGGATTCCAACTTCTACGAAGGACAATAATATTACTAATGCCCTGGACTTGTCTAGGGCTTTTTTATTGCTAAATATAATATACATTCCATATTAAATAGGGGAAAATATAAATGGCAAATAATATGATGGATAAGTATGGTGTTCCTCTGCCAAGTGGTCGTAATAGAACTATGAGTCAACCGAAAGTTAAACATAAGTTTCGTGTTGTTGTATATAACTTTGGTACTGATATAGATGAAAAAGATTATGTCGCATTAGAAGTTGAAGAAGTAGACCGCCCAAGCATTTCTTTTGAAACCCATCAACTATATCAGTTTGCAACGAATACCTCTTATGTAGGACGTTGGGATTGGAAGCCAATTACTTTAACAATTCGTGATTCGGTGAATAATAAAGCTGCAAAATCTATTATTCGTCAGTTACAAAAACAATTAGATTTCCAAAGACGTATCTCTGCGAAATCTGAACAAACATTTGCTGGATATAAATTCAGAATGATGATTGAAACTACTGGTGGTGCGAACCCTGATGATTCATTAACGAATCTAGGACGTGATACTGCGGTAGATGCTGCAACTGCAATTACTAATAATGCAGGTTTAGTCAATGCTATTGATGATTATGTCGGTGGTAATGGATATAACGCTGTTAGTACTATCGACCGTTGGGTACTTTATGGTTGCATCATTACAGATATTGAGTGGGATTCATTAGATTATGGTTCTTCTCAGTACTTAACTATTAAGTTAACTATTAAACCTGATAACTGTGTTCAATACGATATGATTGAAGAAATGTATTCAGACAGAATTAGCTCATTACTACCAGATAGTGTTGATAATGCTTTAGACATTGTTGATAAAATCTTTGGTGGTGCAACATTATAAGGAGTACTAAATGAGTAATTTTCTAGATTCTTTGATTAGTACTGGTACAGATATTGAGTGGGATTCATTAGATTATGGTTCTTCTCAGTACT
>JACCDR011550794.1_pt1 | contig 10514 bp, 17 predicted proteins | sample 7446431 | NCBI WGS metagenome assembly JACCDR01 (sample SAMN15323443, study PRJNA562643) | freshwater metagenome | isolation source: river surface water | place: USA:Blue River Watershed | collected 2017-08-17 | reverse complement strand
GCCAGCAGCTAGGGGCATTTACCCAACATCCATTGCGATTACTCGAAGAAGCCGGTAAGCGGACTGCTCGCACGGCTGGCAATGCTGATGCTTTGGTTGATGCTCTCCGTGATCCGTCGATATACAGAATTGAGGACATGCCGCTCAATCGTGAGTTCTACACTCTCGACGAAGCTGCTAGTCGCTTAGGGCTAGGCAGCAACGACAAGGCTACTCCGCAGTTTATGAACCGCATCCGTGACGTGTTCCTGGATGGCGAAGGGCCAATTAAGCCAAGCAGCATCAACATCCCACGGGAAACGGTGGATGATTTGGCTAAGCTAGCCGAGTCGTTCAAGACACCACAGGAATACAGTAAGTTATTTGATGGGATCAATAGAGCCACTTCGTTCTTCAAGACCTACGCTCTCTTGCGTCCTGCGTTCTTTGTTCGCAATATGCTGAGCGGTGCAATCCAGAACTTGCAGCACAAGCTGTTCACGCCAGGATCGTTTAGTGCCAGCGTGGATTTAATGAACGGCAAGACGATTGCCAATATCGCCAAGGATATTGGATTTCAGGGAACCGACGAAGCAGCTACTAAGTACATTGCTGATCTAGCTTTCCAGCATGGCGTTATTCCACGCTACGTTGGCGATGCCGCTGATCTGCCCGGAGTGCTGAATAGCGAAGTGATTGGTGGTATTCCTGGCAGCATTCCAGCAAATGCTAAGACTCCATTGCAATTTGCGAAGGATGCTGGCAAAGGCGCAGTGGATGCTGTGAAGGACATTAAAGGAACTTACGACAACATCAAGTCGTCAATGAAGGATGCCTACAACGAGGGGGGATTAAACCCGCTCAATGTGCGTGGCGTGCGTGGTGACGAAACCAAGTTCGTGCCGCAAAAGATGGCTGAGAAAGCCAACCATATCATCGAAGGCAATAACCGCTTAACGGCTTGGATCGAGGGTTTGAAGCAAGGCTACGATCCACAGGTGCTAGCTAGCAAAATCAACGACATGCACGTTGATTATCGCAACCTATCTCAGTTTGAAACAAACCGCATTCGACCGCTTATTCCGTTCTATTCCTACATGCGGGGCATGACTCCGTATGTTGCTGGCGAGTTGATGCAAAAGCCGGGCGGTGCTTATGCTCAAACCCTGCGTGGCATGAATGCCCTGCGAGGCGAAGGAGAAATCCTGCCTGAGCATATCTCGCAAACAGCCGCTATTCCGCTTGGCCAAAATGATCAGGGCGATCCTCGCTATCTCACCGGCTTCGGGCTGATGCCGGAAGATGCCTTTGGGCAGCTAGGTATTCTGGCTGGTGGTGGCGAAGGACTGGGCGGCGAGATTCTTAGTAACCTCAATCCGCTGATCAAGGGACCAATGGAGATGGCTACAGGCCGCAGCATGTTCATGCAAGGTCGTGGCGGTGGTCGTGACTTGCGAGATATGGACCCAGTGCTAGGACGGATCGGCTCAAACATCTTTGGTGGCGAGCCAGCCGACACTCGCAAACTAGATGCTTTGCTGATGAACACAATCCCTGGGCCGCTGACAATGCTCAAGTCGGCCACTGACACTCGCAAAGGAATCCTGCCTAAAGCCCTCAATACGTTCACTGGCGTTAAGATTACCGATGTGCCACAAAAGACTCAAGAGGCTATGTCTCGTGAGATTCTGAGCGATCTGATGCGTGAGGTGGGCGGCAAGCCATACGAGCGTGTATTCATCTCTAAAGAAGCAATGGAGAAGCTAACACCAGAGCAGCGGAAGCGAGCTATGGCGTTGCAGAATTTGCTAAAGGAACTAGGGGAGCGAGCAAAGCGTCGTTCGTCTGAGGAGAAGAAGGCTGCGAAGGCGGCATAAGGTAGCCGAAGTGCAGCAGTGCTCGGTATAAGTCCATGTGAGCATGTGGGCCAATCCCCTCGACCGCTAGCACACCGCACGGCCAAATGTCTAGCAGTTCCTGCACAGTCTCAATATCTTTGTTTCGCAGTATCCGCAGAATCCGCTTATCAATTCCCAGGTACTCCAGCGGAACATTGGTGGATTTGCAGTCAATGCCAGCCATAACTTCTTGATATTCTCTTTGAGCATCCTCTACCGCTTCGATAGCGAGGTGGTAGTCGCCATTGCGCAGGTGCAGTCGCACGCAATGCACAGCTATGTTAGCGATGCCTGCATTGACGTGGCTCAGTAGTTTTGCGCGTTGCTTGTCGGTCATAGGCTATGATGGGAGCCTCCTGTTAGATTATCGTTCGCGGTTAATCATCCATTGCTCAAGCTGCAAGTTTTCTTTTGCTGTGATGTTCTTGACGATCAGGAAGTCTCGCCCATATTCGGCATTGCTTGTTGCTGCCTCATTCCCAGCAAAGTTGACATACTCAACCTCAGAGACAGTTCCCGTCCCTTTCCCTGCCCAAGCACTAGGCCACCAGAACGTCGGGGTCGTCGCCACATTTCCGGTGGTTTGTTCGGTGGTGGTCATGGTTTCGAGGTTTGTGATACGAAACCGCAAGGCACTCCCGTCTTGAAAGATGTTGACGAGATAACGTGTGTTTGTGGTTGGGGCTGCGAGTAGATTGGCGTTATTCCCACCCCCAACTGACGGGTTGTTTTCTGTTCGCTGCTGCCAACGATAAGTGCCAGAGAAGTTGCTGTACCCCATACCCATGTAGGCTGATGGTGCAGAGTCATTCACCACAGCCATAATGTCCCATTCTTCCGTACCGTGCAAAGAGTCATATCGAACCGTGTACATCAAGCATCCGGCAGTGTGATCGAGCAACTTAGCAAAGTCAGTGTTCTCGATCTTTGCTGTTTTCCCAATGGTTGCAAATCGCGTCAACCAGATGGAAGGAAACCAATTCGTTACCCCATGCTTGAACGCACTAGCCCGTGGGGTTGTGGAGGTTTTGTACTCCCATCCACGCCCAGAGTCTATGTCCACATACCCACCAGCAAGTCCCTTGTTCGTGCGTCGTTCGCATATCTTGTACACGGCACTTGCAACAACAGTACGGTCGTTGTAGTTCGCATTGTTGTAGGGGGTAAACTCTTTCCCTCCCACTGCATCGACACGGATATTTGACCCGGTTGTAGCACTCCCGTTGGCTTGCTCGTCGAAGTCCCAAGATGCCCCAAGGCTAGTTCCTAAATTCAACCCAGTCGCACTCACTAACTGTGCGTGTGTTGGGGTTATACCACCGTTGTGATGTGTTGTGATTTCTGCGTCACTTAATGCCCGTGTCCAATAACGGCATTCGGTGTAAACACCATCTCCCTTCATAATCGTGGAATAGCCGCTACTAAAATTCCAATACCACCCAAGAAAGAAAGGTGCGTTGGGGTTGGTGGTGCTAACTGAACTAGGTTCGTTGGTCGATGATGCACCAACGCGCGCGGTGTCTTTAACGCTATTAACAAACAGGGCTAAGCGATCACCGTCAGTCTTGTCAGCATCCCAGCGCAACGCAACCGTCCCACCGGCAAACGGTATTGACGATCTGTAGGAATACCCATCCAACTGCACTTTGATGTACCACACCCCAGTGTCGATGACAGCACTGACCGTCCACCCTGGACTTCTGCCAGTAAAGTTCGCTCGCTGTGCCAAGATGTGTTCATTCGTTGGGGAAGCTGCGTACATACCCGGCCCAGGCACAAACCTAAACGCCATTGTAAACTTGCCACCACTGCGATAATCCCACAGTGCATGATCTGGGGTCATAAAGTGATGGGTGAGTGTTGGCGGGTTCACGCTACGTTGTGACTCAAGGTTCACAACCCTTATCCCGTTAGTTATCTCCATTGAGCTAACATCACCAGCATCTAGGTGCAGCATCACCTTCGGGCGCAGACTGTCATAAATGTCAGTCCCACTCATTGATACACGTTGCGATTTGCTTCCCATCTATTTCCCCTTCTTCCAGTAGTCAGCAGGGTCATCTTCTTCCCCTGGCTTTTCGTCGTAAACGTAAGTCGATACAGAGTCCCGTGTGAACATCCACACTACGGATGCTACGCAGGCAAACCCTGCTACTGCGACAATGGCGATTGTGTAGTGGTGTTCGTTCATTGTGCTTCCTCCGCTGAATCCGTATTCGATTCCTCTAACTCAATCAGCAGATCAACGTAATGCTTAATCTTTTTCAAGTCCTCGATGCCGTTCTTATTCTTGTAACGGCAGATGTACTTGATGACACAGCCTTCGATATAGCCAATGTTATTGGCGTGAATAAACTCAACTGGCTGTATCACCATTGTCTTGTAATGTGAACCACCGATTTGAATATCTAGTGGCTTTGTTGCAGCGCGTGCCTTTTCCTCTTGGAATCGTTCTCGCAAGTTCATCTTTGTTCCTGTAGTCATTGGAATAGTACACCCAAGGCTCTCTGCCATCTCTCTGTGATCTTCGTAGCTCATTCTGCTAATCCGTGAAAAGTTATGCGTCAACAAAAATCTCGTTCATCATCACTTTCCCTCGTTCACTGTTGTAAATCTGCATAGCTTGGCTAGGTCGATTCACAACACCGATCTGACTAACTGTGTAACCGTCAGCACCACAAAGGCAGTTGACTACCGCGTATTCATTGCTGTCAATGTACTGGTGAAAGTGTCCGACTGTATCGCGGCTAACAAACCGATTGCCAAACTGTATCGCTGATTTGCTAGTCGTGTAAACCTTGCGTCTCAATGGCACGCTAACACCACCGATACCACCAGCGGACTTAATCCAAGTGCCATGCTGATAGCGGTAAATGTGCTCGCCGTACTGGTAATATGCCTCGGTTGCGTTTTCTTCTAGCAACCACCGCATTTTCGGCCATGATCTAGCTGCAAACTTGGCTAGCATCACATAGCCTAACCATTCCCAGTTCGTGTTCTTTTCGCCGCTGCTGCGTGGTTTCTTGGTTGTTCTGCTGTGATTGCCAATGCTGCAAAGAATGTCGATAGGCACGCCAGGGAATTGACTGTTAATAAAATCAAGTCCCTCTAATGCTCGTTCAACAAAGAAAACAACCGCGTCAGTTGTTCCCATTGTGTTATTCTCAACATCTTCTTGATGCAATGCACCGTTTATCATGTCACCGCCGAACCACAATAAGATGCGGTCCATTGGTGAAAAGTTTTCGTATAGCTTGCACATCGTCACTGACTTTTGCCAAAAGCGTTCTGTTCGCTCTTTGCATATCTTTGGGTTAAATTCATTCCGTCCGTTGACATGCTCTAATCGAATGCCCTTTTCGCAATGCCAGTCAGTTGCACAAAGGTTATAGCAATTGCCGCTACGCTTAGAGCGTGCTGCAAAAGCCTGCATCTGAATCTGCTTTAACCGACCTAGAACGGCGTTTTGCAGGAAGTCATTTTCTGCTGTTAGCCGTTCACATTCTTGGTGTAGTTCCTTGTGCTTGCGGTTCAATAACTGATTGTTTTGCGTCAATCGCAGTTTGTGCCGATCCCGCTGCAATTCAGCTTGCGGATCGTGCTTGAGTCTTTCGATAAGTGGTTTTTTCTTAGCCATTGCCAGTCAAGTAGCGTCGAATGGTGTCCCGTTTAACGCCTAACTTATCCGCTCCAAACTCGTCGATGATTTCGTCCGCTGCATACGATGCTGATACAGTTAGCTCTCCAGATTTAATCATCGACTTGACTTTGATAATCTTTTCGGCTGTTTGCTTTGGCAGTAGGTCTATCCACGACTTATATTGCCGCCGCTTGGTTGCGGTCTTTAGCCGTTCGATAAGTCCTAATCCTTTCTTTGTTGGCTTAATCATTCAACACCTCATTGGACTTAACGCTAGTCTTACTGATACCATCCCTGAAATCCCAGCGATTTAACCGATAGCCGCTAATAGCTTTGGTAAAATCCAGTGAGCTATTCAGCACCCGCCTATTCTTGCGTTGCGTAAATCGCTTGTTTCGTGCTTTGCTAGTCATGGATTCCCCTTGTATGCTTCGTATGCTGCTGCAATTCTGCCGTACTCTGCTGACCAAAGCGGGTTGTGTGCTGGTTCATCTTTCGCATCGGGTACATGCTTGACTCTGGCATGTGCCCATTCATGGTTTAGCACGTCGATCTTTGTGGCTAACGCTTGACCGCTTGCCACAAGAATCACAAAAGATTTGCCAGTCCAAGTACATGTTCCATCCGACTTGTCCAATATCTCTGCTCTTGGAACCTCTCGCACATAAACGCGGTGTGCTAACGGGAATGCTCCCTTTAGCCATTTAACGTGTTGTGCTAGGTCGTGTGTTTGCATTACAGCCCCAGTGCCTTACCGACTGCAAAAGTGACTGCTAACGAAAACAGTAGCATTGGCCACTTGTCGCAATTTTCCGTAAACGAAACAAACTCACGGTCTGATTTCAATGCTGGAATAGCTGCTAATGCTAGCTGCAACACATTGACTAGCAAAACAACAAAGTAGATTCCGGCGTATGTGAGTATTGTTTGTGTCATTGTGTTGATTCCAAAAACAGCAGAGTCCGGCGTTAGTGCCTTTCGGCCAGGGGAGGAGTCGAGAAGCTCGGACTCCGCTGAATCGTGGTGTTATCTCTGGGCTATCAATCGCTCGATAGCGTCAATGTGTGGCAGTACCTTGCGTTGTAGCTCTGCATCGTTTGTATGCCCGATTGCTTTTCGTGCAGCTTCGCAAGCCTCATAAGCTACCTGTATCCCCATCTTGATTCCGCTGTGTGTCTTTTCGTGATTGACTTGTGACTGTGTATTGGTTGCTGCTATCTGTGCTACCGAGTCGCTAATGGTTTGCTGGCTTTGATTCAGGGATTCCAAAAACGTCAAGTGCTTTTGAGCAATAGCTGGCCCCCATACGCTAATGACCCGATAGATTGCGTAAATGATTGGAGCCACAACGAGGAACAACAATGCAATCGGTGTCCCTACCGACTTGATAAACTCGCCAATCTCTTGCCAGTTAATGCTCATCTGCTCTTGCCCTAACCTGTAAAACGTGGGTTGCCTGCTTCGCAATTCGGACATACGCCAATGTCCTCGTGCTGAATTTCGTACACTCCGCATTTTGGGCAGAGGTTGCTAGGTTTGGCGTTTGACTTTGGTGGTTGAATCTTTAACTGTTTCTCTAGCTGCTCAATTCGCTTCTCCAATTCATCCTGTTTGCGTAAAGCCTTTTCGTACTTGTCGCACAAATCAAGCACCTTCCAGGTCATGCGTTCCCATTCGGCTTGTTGCGAAGTTGGATTGCAACCAGCTAGAAATAGGATTAAGGGTAGTAGTAGCCAGCGATTCATTGCTCTTGCCCTGTCGTGTCGGTTAGTTGTGCCGGAATACCTAGTGAAGCCACTATTAATTCCAGTATTCGCTGTTCAATGAATTTGATGTCCGCTGCTGTCATTGTCGCCACCTGCGGTGGTTAGTTAAAACGCATCGTCGATTGATTTGTAAACGCATCCGACCATTGCTGCGAACGCAACAACATAAAAACCGCAGGCACTGTAGAACGCTACGCTTGCACCGCGAAACTCAGCATCCGACAGCCAGTTCACAAAGAACGGCCAAGCAACGAATGCACTTAAAATCTGAAATGAATTAAACAACTTCATCATCGTTATCGTCTCCCAAAAAGTCGTTGAAACGGTCGCCATTGGGAACCACGCACCCGCTGTCCAGACCTAACCATGACGCTAGCCAAGGGTCTTGTAATGACAGCGGGCTGTGGCCTTGGTGTGATGTTACCGCATTGGCAGTTGACGCATGTGCAATCAGAGGGAGCGAGAGTTGGGAGTGCCTGCAACTTGTTTACTCCGCTGCTTTGCGAACCGATGGAACGGAACACAGCAGACCCATTGCTAGGGCTTATCTCCCGTTTCACTAGCGGGCATCGACCATCGGGGCAATCAAGAGACTCGCCAGCAATCCCAGTCTTATAGACAGGGCTAACCGCTTTAGAGGCGGGGAGTCGTAATGGCTGGCAAGTCCCGTTGACGCAACTAACCCCGCCCGTACCTAGCTTGTTGTCAGCATGGCTGTCAACAAGACCCCCCTGAGAGCGACTCAAGGATTCAGCACGGGCAGGGACAAGTGTGCATTGACCGTTGACGCAAGTAACTTGCGGTTGCATCCAGTTCCACGCATTAGCTGTGGAGCATATTGCCGACATCAGTAAAATGGTGAGTAGCTTATACAATTCCCATCCCTCCCCATTGAATGTTATTGAGCGGAAATCCTGTGGTGCTGCTGATTGCATTCACATCACCGTTCTTGATGATCTTCCCGAACAATGAATCAACAACCCAAAAGCCGCCAAACAAATTCTTGGCCGACATGAATGGGCAAGATGGATGTGCTGTCTTAAACCACTGGTTTTGAATCCACCAGATACGTCCTAGCGATGGGTGCGTGTGATAGCCGTTGCATGACATCTGGTGCTGCCAAGTGCCATTCCAGTCTGCCATCAGAAAGCCATCGACGACACGCATGTTGCGAGAGCCAAAGCTACTCGCCAGCGTGATGCCGTAGCCCTGTGCTTTCGCACTAGCCGCCTCATCCGTGCTAGTGATTCTCGCCTTAGTTTCTACGCGATTCTTCTTCGCTTCTGGTTCGAGAGTGGAACGTGGAATAGGCCACGCCGAAGGGTGGCTCCAAGCAAATTCCTCTGCCTCGGTGAAGTACATCCACCCATCTTTGAACTTTGGTTGTGGAAGTCCTGGGAAGTCGAGCGGCAACATCCCAAACTCATTCATGGCACGGGCCTGCGCCCCACCAAACGAACCCTCACCCTTTCGTCGCATCCCACCAAGATCACGCCCCACCCCGTAAGTCGCCAACCAGAACAGATTCTTGATTTCCTCCCTGTCCCCACGAACAGCAATATCCCCGATGGTTGCATCGAGAAACGCCTTAGCTCCACCAGCACCAACGCAACTTCCTGTTTGCTGCCAGATGCAAGGCTGCACTTTGCCTAGCTTAATTTCTAGGTCAATGCCAAGAGCAGTTTGCGGTAAGTCAACTTGTGCATAGCCATTCGCCTCAGAGAATGTTGGAAGTAATGATGTCTCTGCTTCATGCAAAGCCAACTGCTCCACAGTCATCTGCTCTGGAAGAATTAACCCACCGTTCACTTGTCCATCAGGATTCCAGATCGCTGTCATTTGCCACCTGCATAGTTAAGGCCGATAGCGGTATCTCGCATCATTGAACGGGCATCAGCTAGCGACTGTGCTTTAGCATCGAACTGCTTCCCTAACCACGCTGCAAACGTAGTCCACAGCGTTTTGTCGAGGTTAAGCCCTTGATTGAGTTTTGTAATTTCAGAGACAGCATCTTCGAGTTTCGTAATCCCACCCGCTGCAATCATGCTTGCGACAGTCTGGTAGTTCTCTGCAAGTTTGATGCAATCAGACTTAGGTAATCCAAGTGCCTTACTTGCCACTTCACCAGCAAAACCATCGGGCAATGGTTTAACTGGGTCAACTGGTTTTGGCTCTGGTGGTTTAGGGGGAACGGGAGGTGGAACATCCCCACCAATGACAACCGAGATTACCGTTGGCTGTTCACCAGCAACTACCTCGACGTACTCGTAACTCCCCTTCCCACTCTTTGCTGCTGCCTTGATGGTGGTGGCTATTTCCCCATCAATGGCTATACCATCACGCTTGACGTACTCAGCAACGACAACTGGGGCAGGTGCAGGAGGAACAGTGTTGCTTGTCCACCAGACATACCCACCTTGCACAGCCGTAAAGATCACGCCGATAGTGGCTATCTGCCACCATGTCGCTCCGTTGTTCACAACGATTGGAGCCGGATTTTGTTCACTTCCGCTAGCCACAAATCACTTCCTCTCAGCTTTGCTTACGTCGAACAACGACGCTCTAAGGTTGTTGATCCACCAAAAGTATTCAAGGCTATGCTTACTGGTTGTCACCCCAAACCACTCTCCGCTTTTCCGCAAGTTTCTGTCACAGATTGTTGCTGGACTTCGCTGCGGGTTTCGCGGAGACTCATAATCGTCGTCACTGCATTGCATTAGATGATCAGCGGCAAGATGATTGGTAACAACTTCTCTACCAACGCAAGCAACTTGCTCCAGTCACGACGACCCTCTAGGGCGGCTGACATTGGCTGCTCGATGCCAAGCTCCGTTGCAATGGCTGAGCCTAGTGCGTCAAATGCGGCACTGTCTTGATCGTCTGCATCACCAAAACCCACTGGCAGAATGCGGGACTGAGCAAAGCCCTGCACGGTCCACAGGTGGTTGGCTAACTCAGCGGCGCGAGACTTGGACTCGCCGCCAGAGATAATTGAGTATGCGGATGTAGCGGCGGTGCTAGCATCAGAGAATCCAGGATAGGCGTACATAAGAGGCTCCCGTTCGAGTAGTTTCTGAACGGGAACTAAAATACACTTTCCGCAAAACAAGTCAATACACAGCACAAAAAATACTAATAACCCTTATTTCCTTCGATTTTTTGCACAGTGGCAACTCGCACCGGCTTACGCTTTCTGGCTTTTTTGAAATACTTTTTAAGCCGAATCTCGAT
>JACCDR011404352.1_pt1 | contig 10514 bp, 22 predicted proteins | sample 7446431 | NCBI WGS metagenome assembly JACCDR01 (sample SAMN15323443, study PRJNA562643) | freshwater metagenome | isolation source: river surface water | place: USA:Blue River Watershed | collected 2017-08-17 | reverse complement strand
ATTCTCATTCATTAATTCTCATTCATTAATTCTCATTCATTAATTCTCATTCATTAATTCTCACTGGACTTCCTCAATTAGATTTAGACGAAGAATTGTCCCCGATGCCCTATATACCATTTCTGAGCCTTCCCTGTTCCTTAAGATAATTTAATTATTCATAAGTAATTAATTTTATTGCATAATTAAATCTATTACGATATGATTGCCATTTTTGCCTCCAAGAAATCAACATTATCAAGAATGTCTCTGATCTCAATCGAATAAAATTCAGGAATGTTTCTACAAGAGTTGCAGTTCGATTTAGGAAAAGTAAATTCAACGATCCGCCCACCCGTCACTTCAGTATAGCGACGAAATGAAGAGAGTTTATCCTGGAATTCTTTGGCGTATATGGTATAAGTAATTCCGGACAATAGTTTATCCGAAGACCAATGACTCAAGATAAAATGAGTAGACGGTCTTCGACAAACGAAACACTTAAGATACTTTTTTAGTATATCATAATTTCTTCCTATAAGAACAAGTTCTTCAATTAGAGATATACTATCTATAGATCTAACATCACTCATCAAGAACCGTCATGGCTTCATGGACATTTGGAAAATCCTCCTGGAGTATATAAGAAACGGGAAGGAGGATTTCAAAATTTCTCTTGAAAGATTCATGAGATTTACAGTATCCTATGGGATATGAAAAAACAAAGCTCCCCTCCATGTTTCTATGGGAAAAGTTGAAAATATTCCGGAATGGAATCAGGGCTTTATACTCTTCCTCAGTGATCAATTTATAATCAACCACGAATGAAGATATCGATTCCTTATCGTTAATCATCATACAAAAAGAAGTGATTTCTTCTTGACATATCTTGCATTGAAGAAGTGTCCTGACACTATCGTAATTGGTTCTAATGAGAAAAAGTATATTGGATATTTTTAGATCTATGATCATAGTTCCAGGACATCTCGAGATTCGAGTTCCATTTCAAGCTTCCGGAGATTTTCTCCGAGAAACACACTAACGGGATGAAGTTCATATGGGCTCCCTTTTTCACAATCCCCACAAACCCCTATTGGTATTTGGACCGAGAGTTCACCTGGATTTCTTCCGTAAATGTTTCTTTTATAAATGAGAAATTTATCTTTGTATTTAAGACTCTCTTCTTTAGAAATCAAAATAAGTTTCCTAAAAACTTCTGAATATGGAGGTTCATTTCCCATAATGAAGACATTCTTTATGTAGGGATTTTCGCAAGAAGAACATTTAATGTAGTCTTTAAAGTTATCAAAATTACGACCAAAGAAAACGAGAGTTCTCAAAAGTCCAGTTTTGTACATCATGGCTTTATTGTAACTTGTAGTAAGTTGAGAGCTTTCCTTGGAAAGTTTTCATTCGTGAAGAACGAATTTCTTGAACCCAGTACGGCTCCTATGGTCCTTGCGGCCAACAATCCGCCCGATCGGTTAGAAAAAGTTCTTTCGAAGAAAACTTTCTAGAGATAGTAAACTCAAAGTTTCCAGGGAGAGTGTGTGATCTCCCTGGCGAAGCCATGTTCAAGAATTCATAACAAAATTTGTGTAGTAAATAGATTCAACTATCTTTCGAATTTCCGGGGTTTTGAAAACCCAAATCGGAATGAGCATCTCTTTAGGGAATTTTGATGTGCATCTAAACGATTCGCAATTTGAAACAGGGATTTTTATTGTATAATTCCTCTTATAAGAAACCCCTATTCTGGAAGATTCCATTTTATGGTCATACCACATTGATTTGAAATAACTAGATTTTTCGGAACAGACAAAACAATTTAGATCTCCAAAGTCATTCATCCAATTGAAAATCATTTCAATTGTCTCTGAATCGAATTTTTGAATGATCTCAATCATATATGACCTGATAACACTGATTAAGAGACTCGAGAATTTCCAACACCTTTTTATCTTTAAAGATATCTACCGGGTATAGATGGTTGGGTGATATATTTGATATGCACCAAGAATTGTTACAGTAAGTAGATGGCGCAATCACGTAATGAGTTTCATGGTGAATACGTCTAATGACAGTCCAGCTTTGCTTATTGGCAGGATTCTGATACAAGAGGACATAATGGCTCGGACGTTCACAATTAATACATGGAATTTCTGAAATCATTCCTATGTTATTATAGATTGCCTCGACTGAAATCTTATCGAGGGATTTTATAATTTCCAAAATAACTCTGTTATGTTCAGGAGTGCTCTCACGTACTCTCTGTGCTTTTGAATCTCCGAAATCTGTGGGTAGAAGAAAACAGATCCCTTTATGAGATTGGAATTTGAAAGAAAGACTTCATTTGACGTGTTGACACATCGAGGGCACATTAGGGTGAGGGTTCTTTTCTTTCTGGAGATTTTAAGTCCTATTCCCGTGTTATATATTTCCAAGAATGGATCTTCAGGGAGACTCCCTCGGCAAACCTTGCACATCCTCCTCTTGAAATTAGGAGGATTATCAAGTATCTCCAAAACAAATTTCAAGTCGTCTTGCTGAAGTCTTGCAAGGATGTCCGGGGAAATTGAGCTCATCTATTGCCTCAAAACAATGAGAGCTTCTATTTCTTCATATTTTCCTACAATGTCAGATACTGGGATGGCCATAGCGTACTTCTTGGCACACGAATCGCATTTAAGAGCATCCAAATCCGAGAACCAATTGAGCATGACAGATTCGTTTATATACATATCGACATAACACACTATGTAGGATTCTGTCGAAAACTGTTGGTTATTGCATGTGAAACAAATATATCTTCCTCTCTCCCCGAGGGTTTTGAAAAGATTCTTACTGTCGATAAGTTTCTGGAGCCCCTCAACACAAAAATTCTTTATCAGATTATTCATGGGAGACTGATTTTGAATACGCACTAGGCCACCTAGATCTTTGGACGATCTAGGTGGCCTAGTCACGACGGGCTCTTTTCCATACTAGAGTCGCTCAGAATCCGCGGAGTGCGTTGTGCAAGACCCGCGAGATGTCGACGAACTCCTTCACCTCCACGAGCCTGAATTTCGACAGGATCTCAGGGGAAATCACCGACTTGAGAGCCGCGATCTGGAATTCCTTGGACAGTGAGGCAATCCAAGGGCACACGTTCCTGGCCACCGCGTGAACGCGCTTCAGATGATCGGTGTCGTTCTCATCCTTCTTCTTGTTTTGAGAGGTCTTGCGGACAGCTTCCATTGCCGAAATGCTGGCGACGAAAAGACGGTCCATGCTCATTTGTCCCGGATGCTTTCCGGTGGTCACAAGCTTGTCGATCTCCGGAGCGATGTGCCGATAGTGATCAAGCCAGACCTTGAACTTGAGAGCCGCCGCCGACCCGACTCGACCCGACACGATCATGGTGAGAAAGTCGACGTTATCCGTATCTTTCTCCGCCATGGCCACATCGAGATCCTCGGCTGCCCAAGCCCAGGAGCGAGGGGAGGGCCTGCAGTAGGCAGTGGGGTCACCCTCGGGAGCGGGCTTCGACAGCCAATCGATGTTTTGGCCAATGAAACCGTTGACGAGAAAATTCACGCCTGCCGAGTTCGCCCACGACAGCCATGCGTCGGTGGTTGCTTGAAGCTTGAACACCTGGCACCGGTTCGTCAGTGCGTGGTTGACTGGCTTGGAGAATGCGTGCTCATCGGGCAGGTTCCCGGTGGCGATGATGGAATGGATGGCAAGGTCATTGCCGTTGATGGAGAAGCTTTGCAGGCACTCGAGCAGGGGGTTCTGAAGCTCTTCCTTCGCCTTGTCAAGCTCGTCGAACAGGATGACGTAGCGATCCTTCGTCTCGTCGGCCCTGGGGAGGAAGCTCGGCGCCGCATACTCGACCTTCGGATGAGCACCCGACCGATCGATGACCGGAAGGCCGAGAAGGTCGGGTGCCTCGAGAACACTCAAGTTCACGTATTTGAACTTCAGGCCGGACGCCTCCACTGCCTGCTTTGCCATTTCAGTCTTGCCAACACCGGCCTGGCCGAAAACCAGCAGGTTGCCCTTCGACTTGATGGAGAATTGTAGAAGCGAAGCGTACTCATTTTGGTCGATGACACGAAGATCAGTTAGCATTTCTTGAATTTCCTCTTCCTTGAATTGTGTTGACTTTTACTCAGTCAGACTTTTGATTTTTCTGGACCTCCCAAGGGCCCTCGAACTTTCCCTATTACAGTCCACAGCCCGAAATTTTCGTAATTCGCACAGGACGTCTAGAGATTCAAGTTCCCGGAGGAACATTTCATTCAACATTTCATTTACTTGAATGAAAGGGTTATTACCAGATGAATCATCACACATGGATGGGATAACAAATATCTTCTTCCGATGGCCATCCTTAGCGGTATACCTAATTTTATACTCATCCGAAAGAGTTTCATAAATCTTAGATCCATGAATCCCCATCGCAACAGTATTCTGGTAAATACCATAATTCTGATTCGAATGAATGTAAAAGTCATTGAATCGAGATAGGGAAACGTTCAAATTCTCACGAATAGATTCACGAAATCTGGAATTTTTAACAAACTCCACAAGCATGAGAATGTGACTATGGTGGATTGAACTTAGAAATTCCGATTTACTCATTTAGAACTATCAGAGTATTGATTTCTTCCAAAAATTCTTCACTCAAGGCTTCATTTACTTTGATAGAGTATATTGGGGTAAAATCAGATATAGGAACTCTCCAATAAAGAAAAGGGATAGGGACATCATCCATTCCATTTCTTATTGAGCAACGTGTTTTGTATTCTTTCGAAAGGTTATTGAAAATTTCGTATATACTCTTAATCTTTTGAAAATCCTGGTGAAGTCCATAATCTCTGTCAGAACAAAGAAGAATTTGATTTTCAAAAGTCTTGGAAGAAACTCCCATTCTTTCCCTAAGAAACATACGAAACACAGGATTTATTGCGAACTCCTTTAGCATCCATGCTTGATAACCTTTGATTGATTTAATGAATTCTTGTCTGTCACTCATTTAGAATTATGAGAGCCTCCAATTCTCTCAAAAAATCTTTGTGCAAAACGTCTCTTATTTGAATGGATCCATGGGAATATGATATATAACTAAAAGGGATCGGAACCGCAAATGATTTCATTCGATTGCTATTTCTTACATATCTTGTCTTATACTCCTCCGAAAGAGTTTCACATATTCTTGTTTTATTACCAAAAACCCTCTCACGTACAAAATTTTGATACAGCCCGAGAATTCCATCTGACCACAGATAATGATCGTTGAATTTCAGGGACGGGATTCCCATGCTTTTTTCTATTGAATTTCGGAAATCAGCATTCTCGATAAACTCCTTCAACATGAAAATTTGATCCGGTTCGATAAATTCTATGAATTTTGATTTATTACTCATTTAGCACACAGAGAGCAATGAGACTCTCAATTCCTCCTCCTGGTTTAAAAAACTGTATGTAATCAACTACGTAATCGGCATCATCACAAGGCCCATCTTTAGCACATTCTTCACATAGAAATACGAATCCGTCTAGATAGGATTCCGGAATAATGTCCTTTATTGGAAGAAACTGCTCGTAGAATGAGAATTCTGAACAATGAGGATCATTACCGTCCATACAAATATATTTTGATGGTTTACCGCAGATATAATTCTCATTGTAAGGATGGGATTGAATACGATAACAAGGAAAAGGATAACTCAATCTATCTAGATTTTTATAGATCGAAATCAGAATTTCGGGGAACTCGGTCCCTTCCATCATCTTTGCAAAATCATTGCCTGAATAAATAAACATGAAAGAAGATCAAAAGTGAAGAATTCTTCGATGGACTTCTCGTCATTGAATACATCAAATGAAATGGCGTGAACTTCGAACCAGAAAGGGAAACATTCAGCGTATTGATTTGTGCAAGAGGGACAAACCATGAAAGGAATTTCGTAGAAATTTCCAAAAGGGCATATTCTAAGACTCTCTTTGAAGAGTCCTGATATTACTGCTTCTTGGAGTCCCTCGGGAGAGTCTTTAACGTTTATTTTCTTAATTTTTCTGAATCGGGCATGAATTACTTGTCCCTCACGCTCAAAGACGAAATAACAGGATCCCGGTTTGTCACAACGCGCACATATGTCAACTTTGAAATAACTAAACAAGTAAGTAGATTTAACCAGAGCCCAGAAACTCTTATCGAACCTGTAACCCTTAGATGCAAGATGCCACAGGGTTGTAATGTTGTCATGTATCTGGTCCATTGTTTAAATATATGGCATATATTTTGGAAATATATGCCATATATTATTCAAATAGGACCCAATTTGCCTGAAATTCTTCGAAAAACTCAGGCGATTGAATTTCTTGCAGAGTCACGAAATCCGAATACTCGATGGGATCTCTGAAGATGGCTGGCACGTTCAGGCCTGCATACCCATCGTCCTCAAAACTCTGAAAGCGAAGTCTATATTCAGGACTTGCACATTTAACGATATCTCGAGATAGATACTCAGGAACCGTGTTAGTGACAATCCCTATCGTAGGAAGAGAGCAAATTATGTAAGTCGAAGGATCATCAATACTACAATAGCGAAAATACTCTTTCCGGAAATTATTGTTAACAATAATTTCCTTCAGCATTTCAAAATTCCAGTCCTTGAAGTGCGTGAAGAAACTCATTCGATTAGAACTCGTTTAGCTTCGATAAAATCCGGAACGCATTTTGATTTGAAGTAATCGGATTCCAAATGTTCAAGATTTAGTTTCAGGATAAACTGTCCGTAGAATTGTTGTTCGGACAGTACAGGAAATATTATGTAGTCGGGAGATTCAATGAAGACTTGACTTTTGAATTCTGAAATCAACACGAAATCTTTATACCATTGATTTCGAAAAAACGAATCCAAAGTCTCGAAGGAAATTCCTCTGAGAGATGATTGCGGAGCTGCTCGGGTAATGAATGAACCATTCTCTTTGAGATTAATACAAACTCCTCCCGTCCGACCCCGGATAAGCCTATCCCAAAGCTCTGGAATCCGAACTATTTCGAAAAGATATCTCAAGGATTCGGGTCTTGCCCTCTCGAGAAATTCATCGATCAGATCTGTATTCATTGACGGAGGACGGCCAGGGTGCGAAGGGAATTCATGAAACTAGGACTCGTTGCATCCTTGATGGGTAGATAAGATCCTCTGTAGAGCGCCGTATCTCGAAGTCTCGGCAAGAACACGTCGCCTGATCTGATCAGGCATTCAAAATCTGCTCCGAGATCTTGTATTAGCTTACGAATTGAGCGGGAGTTCACGCGCTCCGTCTCCAGTTGCTTATGCCACTTAAGTGTGAAGAACGGTCCTTGGCGACGCACGGCATCGTTTAGCCTGTGCATAGACCCCGGATTTTTCATCATCTTTTCAATATTAGAGTGCGGAACTCCCATCCACACGAGTTTTGTTACTTTGATCAACGTTTCAGATTCGAGTGTGCGAATCAAAATCTGCTCGTCCTCCGGATTAATGTTATTAAGAAACTTTTCACTCATGACTCTAGTATCATTCTCGCTTGGAGCATGTGGAGAAACCTCTCATCCATCACATCCTTAACGAGAATCTCGCCTTCCTGAAGGGTATAGAGCGGGACGACGGGAAGGATTTTCGGAATTACCATCTTATCGGAGTCGTTGACAAATTTATAAAGGTAAAAATCTTCCCTCTTTTGTAGTTCATGGACGAGATGAGAAGGAAGGGACGAGAATCTTATGCTCCCTATGGAGATGGAATAACCGGATTTCATCATGTACATAGATTTGCATTCTGGATAAGTTGTATTTCTCCACATCTTAATTAGCTCATGATTTATCTCTCGAAGAAGACCTTTGATGCTGAGAATGCCTTCCAAGAAAATAATATCCCGGGTGCTCAATCCACTGAGAAATTTTTCAGCTTTTTCTATACACACAATATGAATCTCGCTTGAAGTTCTTCTTTGAATTCTTCGGAAAGAAATTCTGAAAGCCTAATTCTGAATATTCCAGTGTCATAATATTTCCCATTGATTCTATCATTATAATTGGCTCGAATCAACATAGGTATGGGAAGATCCCAAAAAGTTGGATGTTGATCGAGCCATGGACCAATCGTTACGGTCAATGTCTTCCCAATTTCGGTAACTCGAATTTTCTTCGAGAATCCCATGACAATGTAGGATTCTCGACTAAGGACTATTTTCTCTACTATGTAATATCTTTTCTCATTTCGAAGAATTTCCAAGTATTTTTTCGGTTTTACGTTAGCAAATTGAAGAATAGAGATTCTCGTGTGGATCTTTTCATCCAACCATTTCAGTGACATCTTAATGTCGAATGTGTTAAGATTTTGGATGAAATCTTGAGCTTCGTCTGTCATGATCTAAGGGAGGTTTCCATCCAAAACCGCACGCGTATAAATAGTACGGAGTAGAAAATCGAATTTCACAAAGTCTGAAAATTTCGGGTCATCTTCTGTACATTGAACTGGGAGGAAGAAAATGGAAAACGAAAAAGGTCGGGAATTTATGGTAGAAGCTGGTCATGATGCGGATGGAAACCGCATCGGACTCCGTGTTCGTTCCGACGGGACTACGGAGTACCAGCGTGTGGTGCCTCTCGTAGAAGGGAAACCGATTCACGGAGAGATCGTTTCTCTGGTTGGTGATGGGCCCGTGTACGAAATCCAAGGAAGCGTCTCCTCCCACAAGGGCCCCGCCCGAGTCTCCTCCGAAAAATATAAGAATGGGTGGGATAGGATTTTCGGAGGGTCCGTTCCGGTAGCGAATTGCTGACGAATATTCATCAGCAGTCTGATCTCAGTAAATGTTGGGGGTGTGGGAAAAGTATTGGGATTACCGTAAAAATAATCTCAGGTCCAGAATTTCTTGTTAGAGCCAATTGTCCTAAATGTTGGTTTTATTACATCAACATTGATGGTTTCGAGTATCGAGACCCTCTGCCTGGAGAAATAGATGCAATCACCATCCTCCGTGAATGAATTTCTTAAGGATTCACATTGCGAAGGATGTGGGACTATTTACGGCCTCGACATTTTCATATACAGTAAACATCAAGACTTTGACAAAGATTCGGTGTTTCGCATCCTCTGTTGCGAATGCAGTGACACCATCAAATGTTCACTCGGAAACGATTTTCATCTTTTTTATAGAGATCCTAAACCTGAAGAGATTGAAGTTTTGTGCATAATTGAAATATGAATAAATTCACAAGTTATTATCCTGTAGGATTGGATAAATGTTGGAGATGTGATAGCAAATCCTTCTCTCTTAAAATAACTATGATGGAGGAAGTGAGAGTCTACGCTTTCTGTGGCCCATGTTTCGATATTCGGGCCGGGAAAGGCTTCTTCAGGGACCCGCTCCCAGGGGAATTCGAAGCAATAGAAGTTATTATGTCATGAGTGAAGATTATGCATTTTGTCCTCCCGGTCTCAATTCATGCTTCGATTGTGGATGTGACTATATAGCTTTGAAAGTGAAAATCCGGAGGTTTCGGGGAGGAAGAGTAGAGACTCCTATAGGGATCTACGCTCTATGTCATGTTTGTTTGAATGAGAGAACGAAAAAAGACTCTGCAAATGATTACAGCGACCCTGAACCTGGGGAAATTGAAGCTCTGGAAGTTCTAGACTCGTAGAATGTAAAAAGAGAGGATAGCAACAAATGCTCATGGAAGAACAGAAGCTTACAGACGACCAGAAGAAGAGCATTAGGGATATTGTTGTTCCCGTATTGGTGGCAGGCTTCTCCACACTTTTCACTGAACTTTCTAAGTGGATCGTGCACGAGCTTAAAGAGAATTACGCACGCACACGAAAGAGGGAAGACGGTGTGAAGAAAGAAGAGAAGGATTCGAAGTCCGATGAGTGACGCAGTCTTTAGTAGGATCTTTCAAATGGACATGCAAAGCCTACGTAATCAACTCGGGATTCTAGTGGAATCGGTTTCGCGTGGAGACATCCACGCAATTCAGATAACTGTTCCGGATCCTAATGGAACCCATAAGATACAATATAGAACCTTCATCCAGGGTTCTAGCGAATCTCCCCTAAGGGTCTTTTCATCCTGTCAAGACAAAATTTTGACTGGCCCGCTTTTTCGGAAAGCTCTAAAATCTGACGACGTTCGGGACATCGAAAATGCGATCGTCGACTCTATAGAGCTCGCCGGATTCGAGATCGAGCGGTTCGGACTTCGGTACGTGTCGCCTGACAAGATTTCGAGTGAAACGATAAACGAGATCTTTGAGGATTTCGAGGAAACTATTAAAGGAAAGGAAAGCTCTAATTGAACTTCCTAGGTGGAAGTTTTGAATCTCCTGTGAATCGGGGAGAGAAATGAGATCTTTTGCCAGATCTCATTTCTCTCCCCGATTCAGACTCTCGAGTTTCGACCGACCTCCCAACCGGCTGAAATCGTCCTCTTCCCTGCGCAAGAGAGTCTGAATCGGGGAAACTTTGTGAAGGAGAGGCCTGGAAGGAATT
>JACCDR011433867.1_pt1 | contig 10515 bp, 5 predicted proteins | sample 7446431 | NCBI WGS metagenome assembly JACCDR01 (sample SAMN15323443, study PRJNA562643) | freshwater metagenome | isolation source: river surface water | place: USA:Blue River Watershed | collected 2017-08-17 | reverse complement strand
GCCCGGTCGCTCAGCGTCGCCATCTTGCCATGGCGAGGGCAGACGTCATCCTTCAGGTGGAACCAACAGCGCCCCACCGGGGTGCCGTGCCCGGCCTCGCAATCCCGCTGGCAAAGCTTCCAGCATGACGACGTTCGCGGCGTGATGACGGTGCCGTTAGCGCACGGCGTGGAACGAACTAGTAAGGAATCCTTAACAGTTGCTTGCTTGTCGCCCGCGTAGTGCCTCATCAGCCGCATTCGTTCGGCGTGCCCGGGCTTGATCATGCCCGATAGGTGAATCACCGCCTCGTCTGGAATCGGCGTGGCAAACGCATCCGTTGCCCAATATTGCCAGTTGCACACCGCTGGCAGAAGTCGCACGTTCACGCCCAGGTCGATCATCCGCGAAACCCACCAGTGCTGTTCGGCGCAATGGGTCGCCGGAATCGGCCGATCGGGAACCGTGAATACTTCGCGGTGGTAGCGGGAAAAGACCATAACGCCCGTGTTGACGTACCACGGGATCGGCGAAAGGAACCCGGTGCGTAGGCCCATTGTCTGGCGGAACTTGACAAACTCGCCCGCGAAGTGCGGCGAACCGCTCAGTACAATCGGCCAATCATTGAACGCCCCGAGCTCGTCCGGCTTGCATTGTTCGAACAGGTTCAGCGCGGTGGGGCGAACAATAACGTCCGCATCGAGGTAGCAAACGCGGTCGTAATGTTCGAGGATTCTGGTGAGGGCGAACTTTGCCGAGATCGGCCACGCCGGATGGCCGGGCCAGTTCAAAACCACGTAATCGGCTTTGATCCGCTCGGCGTATGCTTCGAACAGCGGTCCCGAGACGCTCAGCATGTCGGCCCCATTTGGGCCAGTCGCCACCGTGACCACGCACCGGGAACGATTCGGGTTGAGGTTGAGCCGTGGCACCTCGGGAATTGTGACCATCGCCCCGGCCTTCGTTGCTTCTGCAGGATTGCCGCCCCAGAGTTTGCGGTATCGGGGATCGGTCGCGAACAGGTGGCAAACGCGACAACCGGGAACCGTTGTTGTGTGCTGACAGGGTTTCATTCGGTGATTGTGAGAGTGAACGATTGCCCGATACACGAACAGGTGTACGGGGCCGTATTGTTGCCGTCGATTGTGCCGGAAAACGTCAAGGCGAGCGGTTCGCAAACGGTCGAATCAAGCGTCAACGTGCCTGCATTCAGCCAGCAAGCGTTACCGCTTGAAGGCGAACCGTAGGACACCGATTCCGTGATGACCTGGAGACGCCACGAACCGCCGAAGCAATCCAACCGAATACCATTGTCGATTGACACGCCCGAACCGGCGCAGACGTTAGAAAACCCGCCCGACCAGTATTGAAACGCTTCCGAGTATTCGATCCGAACAGACGACCCATCAAGGCATGAACACGACGGCGCAGACACGGTCGCGGTCAGGTATCGTTTGACGCCCACGGCGCAGCAATCAACCGTAATGTCGCAATCGTCCGTATCGTCGATGTAGTTCCCGTCGCTGTCCACTTCGCAAAGCGGTATCGGCTCGGCAAACGGACAACAACCGCCCGCGTAGACGGGCCTCAAGTTGTCGCCGTTGTCGTCGGCCTTGACGCCCTGGAACGTTGCCGATGGGTACATTCCGTAAGCGTGCGTCGAACCTGTGCCCGTGGTGTCCAAGAACCAGCATTTGAACAGCGATTCCCAAATATTGTTCGCGGCGTCCCATCGCCAGACTTCGCCGTAGTGGTAGCCCGTTGGTGCCCCGGTGTCTTCCGCTTCGCGGGTGACCACGACTTCGACCGGTCGCCAGTTTGCTTCGGAGTTCCCCGGCCACGTTTCCTGAGGGTTGCGAACACGCGGGCGGACTACCTCCGTTGTCCACCCGTCGGTGTCGCCGTCCGAAGCGCCCAGGCAATCGGACCACGTAAGCTCACCGACCATCGCCCCGGTGCGGAACTTCGGCCACAACCCCGCGTAAACCCGCGTGAAAGGCTCGGTGTAGTACGCTCGCTGGGCCTCGAAGTACCGGGCGGCGCGGGCGTCGGCGCGGGCTTGAAGGTCCGCGGTATCGGTCACGAGGTTGCGGCCCTGGTATTCGGCCGGCAAGTCGTCGGCGAGAATCTGCGTGCCGGTCTGCCCGGCGATTGCGTCGTCATCAGTTGATGAAACGGGGTAAACCGTCGTGTTCGAATAGGCCCTCGGTGGGAGCTTGGGGAACAGGACCGTGACGCTCGCCGGGACGGCCCCGTAAGGCGTCGTGACCGGTTCGAGGTCGTAAAGCCTGGCTCGTTGTGCCTCGGCCAGATGCTTGGCGAGGTTTGCTTGATCGGCCCCGACCGCGACAACGGAGTACGTATCTGCTTCGTGGTCCCACGCCAATTCGAAGCCGGCGCGGGCAAGGAATCGCTCGATTGCATCAGCCGCCGACACGCCGAAGAAGTGGAAGTTTTCGGGCGTCCCTTGCGGTTCCTCGGGCAACGCGGGAACGCCTGCCGGCATGCCGTCCACGTTGTCGATCAGCACTTGCCAGAGGATGGCCCACACTTGCGACCACGTGTAAGCCGTGCCCGCGTTCGTGGTGTTCGTCGTGTACGGGGCGAGCGGAGTCAGCCGCATGTTAAAACCGCGATTCAGCGACGTGAGCCGGAACAGGTTCCGCCGGTCGAACAACGGCACGAGGTGAATGGCGTTCTTTGATCCTGGTGCCGACGGCGTCAGGCAAGTTGTGTCGCCAATGTGCAGGTTGCGGACCCGCACACGATCGCCGCCGACACGCAACACGAGATCGTGCGGGGTGGTCAAGTCGATGTCGTCGAGTGCCGCGCGGGTCAGCAGGACGGCCCCCATGCCGGAACGAACACCGAGCGGATTGGTGAAGCGATTGGCGCGACCGACCCAAGACGTGGACAGGTTGAAGCGTCGGCAGTGATCGACTGCGAGCTCAGGCAGACATAAGGAAGCGTCGGCGTAGGTTCCGGCCATGCGGCCAGTGTCGGGGCTACAGGATTGTGCCATTCGGGCTTATTTGGCACGATTAGGCACAACGTACCGTACCTGTTTCACTGTTTCACATCGTTTCATGAAACAGTGAAACGCCGCAAACGCTGAACTATCCGGAGTTTCCGGAATGTTGCTCCGCTGGACATGAAACGCTACACCACCGCCGAAACGCCCTTGTGCGTCGGCCAGCCCGCCGCCGGAACGATGGGGTAGGGAACGCGGGCCATCTCGGGCACCACGGGAGGTTGCCCCGTCCGCAACCATCTTTGGGCCTCCCGGCTGCCGTGCTGGGCGGCGTCTTCGAGCGTCAACGGTATCACGTTGCACCGGCACGACCATTCAGCCGGGGGCCATAGCGTTTCCCACATGGGATCATCCGCCCGGTAAACGCCCGTGCCGTTCTGCCCGTGCTTCTCCATCGCCAAATGCGTGGCCCGCGTTCGGCTGTCGTGCGTCGATGACCACAACCGATACGGAAACTCGTCCTCTACCATCGGATGTTCGTAGACCGCCCGCTGGCCTGCCGCTTGGGCTAGCCCGACGTGCGTTCGGTAGATCGTCTCGATTCGCGCCGGCGTGGTCTGGATGACCCGTTCCACCTTTGTCGAAAACGCCTGAAGCCCGTCCCCGGTCAAATAGCTTTCGGCGATCGCATCACGCACGCGGGAGACCTGTTGTAGCGTCGTGGCACCTGCCAACGTGAACGCCGCCCGTTGTGCCTGGGCGTCGATCGCTTGGAAGTCGCCCGGCGTCATGAGTTGCCGGGTCATCAGCCAGTTTGCCGCCGCCTCCACGCCGGGGAAACGGATGCCAGAATCGAAGAACCCGCCGCCGATTATCGCCCCGGTTGGGCCAGATGGCGGGCCCTTCGACAAGCCGAGAGGCGAAGCGGCGGCGCGGGCTTGGTAGAGGTAGCCTTGCAGAAGGCCCCGGTGGAAGATGTTCGCAAGTTGCGGTTGTGACTTGGCCAGACGTTCGGCAAGCTCGTCGACGTTCCACGCCTTCCCCGATCCGCGAACCATGCGGCGGGCGAAGGCGATCAGGGTTTCAAGACTTGGCGTCATGCGTGGTTTCTAGAAGTTGTCTAGCCCATCCTTGGCCGCTTCGAACGTGTCAAATGACCCAAGCTTGCGGCCGTCTCGCCCGAGCAGGTGGAACTTGCCATTGCGGGCCGCGATCATCAGGCCTCTATCGTTGTGCTTCAGAATATTCTCACCGCCGAGATTGATGGTGGAATAACCTTCAGGGGCATCCGGCAACGATACATCGGGCAGCTTCGGGGCTGCTTGCTGTTGTGCTCGCTTGGCTTGCTGTGCCGGTTTAGCCTGCTGCGGTGCTGGCTGCTTCGCTTTCTGCACGGCGAACGTCGAGACTCGTTCAAACTCGGCATCGGTCATGGTCGCGTAGTTGTTGGTGTGCTGAACGTACTCAGCCCACCATTTAGCATCGGTGTGGTTTGCCATCCATTCGAGCCGCTTGCCCAAAGACTCGATCTCGAAGTCTGCGCGTTCCTTCAATCGCTGTTCGACAGACGGGCGTTGGCTGATGGCTCGCCAATACTCGATTCGCTTCTGCACGCCGTTGATCGCCGAATTGCGCTCCCGGTCACCCATCGCCACAACAGACGGCGACCCGGTCAAAGGCTTGGCTTCCATCTTCGTCCCCCCTTGTGGTTTTGTGTCCTCACTTGGGGATACTGTAGCGTTATCCGGATTCTTGTCAAGCGGATTGTTGGGAGATTCTGGACCTCGGGGCGCGATGTCTGGACCTGGCTTACCCGCTTCCGCCTTCAGTTGGGCAATCGCGCTATCAACCGTCCGCATCACGCCCGCGTATTCCTCATCGGTGATGTCGCGGTATTTGCCCGGCTCGGTCATCTCCTGACCCGATTGCAACTGCCCCAGGCCTTCAAGTAGAGATTGCTCCAGCGCCTTGGCTTCCGGCGTGCGTGGCGTGTCGGGATTCACGCCCGCTTCGGCCATGCTGCTGAGCCATTCCTGTTGCTTCGACTTGGCGAGCTCTTCGCGTGCGGCCTTGGTTTTGGGCTTGGCGGAGTTTTGTTCGGGTGCGTCTGGTGATGCCGACCATTTCCCCGCCTGCGACATCCGTTCAATGTCCTGCTCTACCGCATCAAGAACGAGTTCGCTCGCATCTGATACGGTCGCGCTGAGCCGCTTGGCTATGCTGGCGTGCGACGTCGGAATGATTTCGGCGGCGTTCACCTTTCTGTCGTATGCTGTGGGGTCTTTCTTAAGCCTTGCTTTTTGGTCGTCGGTCATCTTGCTGCGGTCGGGGCGAATCGTGTACGTCGACCCGTCGCGTGATGCCCCGATGACGGTGTAAGTTCCTGCCGGTGCTTCGTTGCCCATCGTGGCGACCGTATCGCCCTTGTTCGCGGCAAACCCGCTGCCAGCGTTTGGAATCGATCCGCGAAGCCTGTTGAGTCTGTCGCGTGGCGATTCCGTTTTGCTTGGCGATTCTGCTGGCTCCTTCGAACCCTTCGGCGTTTCCGAATCGTTGCCCGCGTCACCGGTTGGCAAAGCGAAGCGAATTGCGACCGCTAGATTGTAATCACCCGGATACTTCGTGTGATCGATGCCGTTTTCCTCTGCCAGCGCCTCCAGTTCCTTGCGAGAAAGCGATGTCAATTGTTTCATTCGCTCTTTGGCCTGTTGCTCTTTCTGCCTTGCTGGGCTGATCTTATTCGGTGGTGCGGTCCCATTCAGTTTGGCAACAACCCGTTCGTTTTCGATCTCCTGCGGAGACTTGTAATTCTTTACGACCACCCGCGTGCCATCCGCCTTCGTCATGGTGGTGTACTCATCGGGCTTCGCCTCTGGCTGCTGGTCGACCTTTTTGTTAGCGTCAACAAATTGGTCATCCACCTTATTCCCGGTGTCGAGAGAATGGTCAGCAAACACCGCCTTGCCATCGTGGCCAAGAGTCGGACGCCCGCCGCGAATTATCGCTAGGTCTTCATCGCTCACGCCTTTCGCCTTGGCCTCGGCCGCTTCCAGGTCGGCGCGGGCTGCTTCAATCGCGTCTGCTCGGTCCTTTGAGTTGGTGTGCTTCGTGTTGATCACGTCTTTGAATCGCTGGCGAGCGGTCGCCACTGGATCGGTTGCCTTCTCCTCCCCCTTCCCATACTTCGCCGCGAGGTCCGGGTAGTCCGCGAGCACCTCGGCGGGGACGGGCTTGCCGTCTGCTGAGTAGAGGTCTGCGGCGTACTCTGCCCCTGCCTTGCTTAGCTTTGGGAGCATTGCATCCGGGTTTTGCTTGCGAAGTTGCGTCCACAATTCGGCTTCGTATCGCCCGTCGCCGCCGAACATCTTGTCCGTTTTGCGTCCGTGCTCGATCTGCCGTTGGTGCTCTGGGTCGATCTGCTTTGGCTCGGCTTCTGGTTCGGCGTTGAGCTTCTTTGCTCGCTCGATCAACTCTGCGTGCCTCGGGTCAGACGGATCGAGCTTTGCGATTACATCGCCAAGTTGTTTCCTGTCGTGTTCTGCCTTGTGTGCCTTTGCTTCGTCGGTGTCCCGAACCTCTCTCCAGTTTGCGGCATTCTCCTTGCCAAGCAATCCCATCTTTTCGGCAGCGTAAGCATCTGATTCTGGAGTGAATTGGCCATCTTCCGACGCCTGTACCAGATGCCGAGCATCGAGATAGTCACTGTCGGCCTGTTGTCGCTTCTTTGATTTTTCGCGAGCGTCTGGAGTTAGTTGCTCCATGTTCTGCCGCAGGCGATCGAGTAGCGTTTGCTTGTTTGTTCCGTGCGTCGAAACGTTGGCTTCGACTGCCTGTTTCTTGAGTTCCGCAAGCGGCATTGCAGAGAAGACGGACATAGCCTTTTCTAAGTTGCCTTCGCTGGCGTGCTGGTATGCCATCTCCCACGGCTGCTTCGTCGAACTATCTGGAGCTTCCGGAACGTTGGCCTTCTCCGTCGGCGTCGGCGCTTCAGGTTCCGGCTTCGCCTCCAACCGCGACTTCACCTCAGCCCGCAGCCTGTCCACCCATTCGCCGTGCGTGCGCTGGTCCCGCACACCTTGAAGTAGCTGATTCCGCACATTCCTCAACTTGTCCCGCGTCATCGCCGGAAGGTGGTCGGCCAACTCGCCCCACTGCTTCGGCGTCAGTGGCGGATGCTTGCCCGGATCGTTTAGCGAGAGGTGGTGCGCCTCGATCAGCTCGTTTGCCTTCGCGTGTGACCGGTCGCGTTTTTCGCGGGCCTCGCCGGGGCGTGATTCTTGGTAACGGAGTTTGCCGGTTTGGTCGTCCTTCCAGCGTTTCTTGCCGCTCCGCGATGTGCCGTACTCGACCCACGCAAGGTCAATCTTTGTGCCCGTGATTTCGGCAGCGATTTCGGCAAGGGCGTCAAGTTCGTCTTGTGCGTCCTCGTCGCCGTCGGCGATGCGTTCGGCGGCCTGGAGCATCAAATCGTACAACGCGGCCAAACGCGGGTCGCGTTCTGGTTGGCCCAGGTCAATTTGCCGCGACAATCGCCGAATCTTCCGGTTGATCGAGTCGAGCGACAACGACAACCCGGGCAGTCCGCCGCCCATCGCTTGACGCGGGTCCGGTTCCTGCAGGCGCTGGGCGTTTGACCGCGGGTCCGATTCGGCGACAAGCTTGGCGAGCGATCGGTGGCGGATTCGGTATTCTGCACGCGGGCCGTAGTTCGTGCGAACCATCGGCTTAATCACCTGCGTGTCGATCGTTCGCACCACGTCGGCGGCGATTTCGTCCTCCGAAGAGAAGAACACTTGCGCGGGGATCGCACGGCCTGAATAGCCCGAACCGACCGTTGCGGCCTCGACGATTTCGGGCGGGATTCCCATGCCCTTCAGCATTTCCGTGTCGAGTTCCTTGGGATAGTCGAGGATGTTTTTCACCTCTTGCCCGGCACCGGGCGGGGTAAATTCCCACTTGTAGTTGCCGTTCTGGTCGCGGGTGTTCGGAAGCGACAACGTGCCGCCGCTCTCCCACTGGTCGAGAATGCGCTGGGCGAGGTCTTGGTTATCAACGGTGTAGTTTGACCCGTCTTCGCCTACCACGGTTGTTTTGCCGAGCGGGTAACGCAACTGCCCACCGGTGAAAGCGCCCTTTTTGAACCACAACCGTCGGCAATCAACCGCCCCGTTCTTGCCGCGTTTTTCAAGCCACGGTTCGTAGGCGTCGGCGATTCGCGGGCGTGACCAATACTGCCCGTATTCCGCCTCCCCCGAGTGCCAAAACCCATGAGGGGCGTAAACGTCAAACGCCTCACACCCGCCGCCCTGGACACGAACCCCGACAAGCTTGCCGCCGGATTGCTTGCCCGCCTTGCGCCGCAGCAATGGGCGACAGTCGCCCGGGCGGAAGTCGTCGAAGCGGTCGAACTGGACAACGCCCCGGTGTAACCGGTGCGACGTTTCGCCGACGGCGGGCCCGTAGGTGAACTGGCTTGTGAGGATTCGCCGTAGGGCCGCGTCCCAAAAGTCCTGGAACTGCTGACGCACGAATCGCCCCACCCGCTCGGAGCTCGCTTCTACGTCCACTTCGAGTTGGTAGAGCGGTGCCCGCAGGATGCGCATGCCAAACTGCACTTGCGGGTCTTTCGACATCCGCACCGCCGCGAAGTAGTTGAACCTCGGGCGTCCGTCGATGCCGGCGTTGTACCAATCGGTCGAAAGCGTGTTCGGCCGGTACTGCTCGCTCTTGCGTTGGGCAAGGAACGCTTCGGGTGGTAGCCGGTCGATTCGTGGGAGGTCGTTCGCGTCCATGCGGACGAGGTTAACGCCTACCTCTTTTCTAACTCTGCGCAACGTTGCGCACGGATCATGCACCATGCTTGGCGATCATGCATCGACACATGATCTGCATGATCAGTCCCATCCGTTCGGTGCGTTCGCCGAACGATCGAACACCAGAAATCGAACACGCGAATGAAAAGTGCGTAGCTCACTCGATCTCACTCGACCGCGGATCCTGGGATTAATTGTCCCCGAGTTAATCCCAGGGAATTAATCCCAGGCCAACCATGAGGCGTGGCAATCAGCTAGGCCGGTTTCCTAGCCAATCGGTCTAGCCAATCCATCCGGCCCGTTCTGGCCTGTTCGCGTCCCGCGCCGAGTGCCGTTTGCTTGCAATGGCTTTGCGCAGGACGAACGATCGCCATTTTTGCCGTCCTGACGATCGGCGTTGTCAAATTTGCAACGTCACGGCGTCCGTTTGTGCCCCGCTTTCGATCAGAAAGCGGAAGAGTTTCCGATAGGAAACTCAAGAACAGGAGCAGGAACAGGAGCAGGAGCAGGAGCAGGAGCAGGAGGGTTTTGGTGCGCAGAAGCAGACACTTCGCACTAGGTTTGCGCACAAATAACCAGATGGTTTCCATTTGGTTTTGCGCGTGGTTTCGCTGGTGCTATTCCGGCACCTTATTCCCGCTACGTAGTTCGGCTGTTCGACGCTTGTTGAACGCCGTTTGCGCGGCCTGTTTCGAGCCGGTTGCGGCTAGCACGAGGTCATAGATTTGGGTGGCGGTGAGGTCTGCGCCGTGGGTGCGCAGAATGGATTCCGCATCAAGTGCATCAAGATGGTGAGCTAGACTTGCTCGCTCTGCTGGTGATCGGTCGAGGAAGCCGATTCCGTACCGGGCAACACATCGGGCTTCGAGGAGGCTGACAGCGTTTTTTTTTGCAGTGCGTCTGCTTCCTTCGCCACGGCATCGGCGAAGCGGTTCAAGGTGAAGTCCGAAGCTTCGGAACTGAACCCGAGCGACACCCACAACGCCCGGAGCACAGCGTAGAACAGCGAGTTGGCCTTGATGTCATCGCCGTCGGCTTCTCGAATGGCGTCCTGCCTCAGCCCGAAAATCTGGTTGTTGACGTGCCAAACGTCGATGGTGTTCGACGTGTCGCCGTACTCGATCAAAAGAAACCCGTCTCGTTCAAGCTTCACGGTGCCCCCTGCTGGAATGGATGCGGCATGATCGGCCCCTCTTCGGCCGCGTCACCCTGCCGTCGGGCGACGAAATAGCGAAGGTTCCACTCCGCTGCGTAGATCGGATGCGATGTCCACGAGGCCAGCGATTGCGACCAGAACGTACCTTGTTCGGGGTCGTTCGCTTCTTCGACTGGCGAACCAGCGACTTCACGAAGAATCGGCCTCGGGATGCCGTAGGCGTAACGAACCGCACGCCCCACGAGCCGAACGTAATAACCCGGGCTTGTGCGTTGTTGCACGATCGGGGACGGCGTTTCCTGCCGTTGGACGAGCATTCCCGGCCCGCGTTGCGTGAACTTGTCACTGGCCGGCGTGCGGAGAATTCGCGTTTTCGGGTCTCGATCTTCGGGAAGCGGAACGTGGACGGCCAGACGGTTGGTCTCTTCGACGATGACCCTGTTGGTGTAAAGCAACCACGTGGCCGACGGTTCGGGGTTGTCGGGGATGTTCAATTCCCGCTTCAGGTCTTCCCATTGCGTTTGGCGAATGCGTCCAACTGGTGAAAGGCCGGCGCGGCCCGTTAACCGCGTGTCGCCGGTTTCCGACAGACATAG
>JACCDR010359162.1_pt1 | contig 10515 bp, 10 predicted proteins | sample 7446431 | NCBI WGS metagenome assembly JACCDR01 (sample SAMN15323443, study PRJNA562643) | freshwater metagenome | isolation source: river surface water | place: USA:Blue River Watershed | collected 2017-08-17 | reverse complement strand
GTTCGCGTGAAAGGCCTGCGACATTTCCATCAGTCAGGTCATTACCAGTCTTAACGATATCGTTATAAATTTTGAGCGGAGTGATCGAACCGATTAGTTTTGATTCATCATCACTCAAAGCGACCGCAAGGTGTTTGACTGTCTCTGTCCCGCAATTGTTATCGAGAAAGTAATAGCGACCCTGATATGTCCAGAATCTCTCAAGTGTCAGATCGAGGAATTCTTTTTTCTGATCTGCGCTCATCTTCAAAGGAATACTGTAGAGATCACGAAGATCGAACTTAGTGTATTCCTGCTGAACTTCTAAATATCTCATGATGAAAAGCTGAGACGGATACTGTCCGAACATACCTTTCGAGTAGCTGATGTTGATATCACTCATATAAGCGCGATAGCTAAGGGCAAGGTGATGAGAAACATCATCCATACATTCAGGGCCAACTGTTTTTCTAAAAGGAGCACAAACAATCAATCTGAACATCGCGTGTCCCCAGCGAGACATCAGAGCCTGACCTTTACCAGCAAAGAGATAATGAACCTGGTAGATGCGTTTCGGGTCAATGTTTACTGAAAGTTGGTAGTTATCTTCGACAAACGCTGACTGAGCGAGAATTTTATAATTTTTCTGACATGTCCCTTGAAGTTTGATTCCCATTCTCTTGGCAAGGAAACTCGCAGTCGCAGGCTTACGGCATTCGAATTCTGGGTCAAGAACTAGGTATTCGGTATTTACGGCAAGCGATTCTTCTAAATTCACAAATTCATAAGCATCCGGAGATGAAGTAGTATTCTGGTTCATCAGATGTTTTTTAGAATTTTTCTGAACTTTCTTCATCCCGACGATTCTTTGGAAGTCAGGAGTGACGCTGATCTTTTCAGCGTTATCTTTTACGTGTGTCAGTTCGTGGATCAAAACGGCCTTCAGCATGTTACGGAATGATTTATGGCCGCAGTTGAATTCTTGAGTATTGTTCTGTGCAAGTTGCACAAGCCTTGAAGAGATACTGATCTTGTCTTTCTTTGTTATTCCGAATTTGACGCCTTCGTTAATCTTACAAAGGTCTTCTGAAACAAAAAGGGAATCCGATTTGAGCTGTGTTTCCTCTATGACAATCCGCTTATTCACAGAATCGAGGTAGCTTGATGGAAGGAGATCCATAACTGCAGCGATCTCGCCCTTTAAAAAGGCTGAGCTTCTATTTTCAAGCGTTGCTGCCTGAGAATATGCAGTTATAAAGAGAAGACCTAATAGCGTCCATTTCATCAAAATAAATCCTTGATGAAAGGATTATAAAGAAACACTCGGTGAAGGGGCCTTGGGTTGAAAAAATGGAAAGGGGTGTAAAAAAAGTGGGCAGCTTTTCTGACTCCAGAGGTGGTGGCCAAAAAGAACCCGAGGATCGTTTTGGCGCCACTACTGACTGAATCTGTACGGTATTTTACCCACTTAGAGTTGGCACGGATCCTGCTTTATGGATTGTGAGCTAAGGGTGATGAACTCCACAAAAGTTCCCAAACACTCCCCGGAACAAGAAGTTAAACCTCTTCGAAGTTCCTCCCACATCCGCACACACACATACCTCCGTTCCACCCTTAGCTAGGTTTACTTAAAAGAAAGCAAAAAAAAGCCCCTCGAAAGAGGGGCTTTTTTATTTCATCCATTCATATAGAGAATAATGATCCTGATTCATACCAAGGTTTTCATAAACCTTCTGAGCTCGGCTATTAGTCTTATCTACGTATAAACGAAGACCGCGAAGATCCGGTGACTCTTTCACCATTTGAACAAGGTGCTGATAAAGGGATTTATAGACACCATGTTTTCTGAAATCAGGATGAACGTAAACTGAATGGATCCAAAGAACTGTGCCGTTACGCCAGTCGCTCCACTCCGGAACAGTCAGGAGACATCCGACAACTTGTCCATCAACTTCAGCAAGCCAGTATTTACCTTTTGATGGATCGTCGATGACTGCACTCACACCAAGATTCACCGTGGGTGGATCAAGCTTTAACCCATTTTCAGTTTCAAATGCCATCTTCACCTGATAATCGGCAATGACATCAATATCAAACAATAAACCTGGTCTAACTTTAATGTTCAAGTGAGCACTCCACGAACTCTTTTAGAGAATTCTCTAACAGCTTCCTGCATCGGTAAGCCTTTATCGAGATAATGTTTGAGTTCGGCGGCCATGAGATAGTCACTCATCTGGGCGCCGTCATCTTCCTGCGTTTTCACCGGAGCAACACCAGTAGCTTCAAAGTCATCAGCAAACTTCGTCAGTTCCTGAAATGAATATTTTTCAGCCAGAGACTTGATTGATTTGATATCCATACTTAGCCTTTCATCTTTTTCACGAACTCACGGAATGCTTCTTCTTTGGTCACATTCACAAGATCCTGAGGCTCGCCGTTCTTGAAACATCCTACCGAGGGGAGTCCTGGTAGAGTGACCATCTCTTTGATCTTAGGGTTTTTCTCAACATCGATTTTAAAAATCTTCACACCTTCTTCCGCGCAGACTTTATCGAACATTGGAGCCGCAATTCGACATGAACCGCACCATGAAGCATAAAAATCAATGAACACCATCTCTTCTTTTTCTACAACATCAAAAATTGTTTCATCATTAAGCTCTTGCATAAAACCTCACTAATTAATCACGATACGGATCGAATCCATCGAGAGTTCCGCCTTATCCATCGCTTTCGACATTTGATCACGATTAAAACGAAGGAGGAGAATCTCTGTCTCAGAAACAGTCGGGTTCACTTTTCGAAGGGCTTCCAGACGTTCAATTTCTGAGTTCATGAACTTCAACATATCTTCTTTAAACTTGTCTTTGTATTGTTTCGCTCTCGGGATACAAAGTTCCTTGCCCTTTTTAATACACTCTTTGATGAAGTCTTTTGGAAGCTCTTTCATCTGGGCACGCTTCTCCTGATCAAGAGCATCTGCATTCTCATCAATGAACTTCTTAGGGAGTTTTTGAGTCATATCCTGCATCTGAGCATTTAAAAGCACACGTAGAGGAGTTGGCGGGAACCATTTCTGAAGTTGCAGTTTTTTGTCAGCAACTGTGCTAAGGACAAAATAACCTTCAAACAGAAATTGTTCTTTATTAGGTGACTTCCAGTTTGCCATCGTCACGTTACCCATTTCTTTTGAAGAAATGAAATCCATGATTCCAATCACCATTGGGTGATCCCATGAAAGAAACGTCATGTCTTCGCGCTTAAGAGCATTCTCACGCTTAAACGTTACCGTCATCCCTTCCCCTTCTAATCCCGGGAAGTGAGGAAGATACATGTTATCACCTGGTCTGATGAAGAAAGTGAACGGATCGTTCATATCTTCAGCATCTACCCCTAGCTGGTTCCATAAGTTCAGCATGAAATCTCGAAGATCAGTGGAATCATCAACTGTCTTCAGCTCTTTCACAAAATCCATCGCTTTGTTGTGATTAAATGAATTGATTTCAACAAGCTGATCCTGACCCTCTTCAAGTTTTTTCTCAATTCCCTGATGGATGTCTTGAGTTTTTTTGATGAAGGCCTGTAGTTCTTTTTCTGGATACTCACCTTCTTCAACTTTCTGAGTGAGTTCAATGAGCTCAGGTCTCACCGTTGCATAAAGTTCGGTTCCGCCTCGAGGAGAAGATTCAAAAGCATTAAATCCTTCATGGTACCAGCGCATGAGAAGTTCATCAGATGATCCTTCAACGTAAGGAACATGAATCTGAATGTCATTCTTCTGACCAATACGATCGAGTCGACCAATACGTTGTTCAAGAAGATCCGGAAGTTTTGGTAAATCAAACAGGATCAGATGTTTGGCGAATTCAAAGTTTCGCCCTTCTGATCCGATTTCAGTACTAAGAAGAATGTTTGCACCGTCAGGATCTGCAAAATAAGCAGCTTGTCTGTCACGGTTCATGAGATTCATGCCCGAATGGAAGAAGGCAATCTTTGCGGTAGTTTTGTCTTTGAGATTTTTTTCCAGATCAATAACAACGTCCTTATCATGACAGATGAGAAGGATTTTATCTGCTTTGTGTTCTTCAACAAAACCTGCAAGCCAGCTAGCTTTTTGCTCGAAGAGCTTCTTCTCAGCGTTTTTCCCCTTACCAAGCTTAATTGGGTAAGAGTGGAAAACACGCTTAGGAAAAAACTCTGAATAAGTCGCCATTGTTTTACGTGTGTTTCTGAAATAGACACGTCCTGTACCATGGCGGTCGACAAGCATCTGGAGAGCCTTGTCTTTATCTTCAACATCAACTCCGACTTTTGTTTTCAGGAGTTTTTTATCTTCGCCAGTGAGGGCCTGACCTTTAATAAGTTTATTGGCGAGATCCGTAATAGGTTTATAGCCTGTGGTCTCTTCAACAAATTGATTAAAGTCATGAAAGCGGTTTGGATCAAGAAGATGAAGTCTCGCGTAGTGTCCGGCAAGTCCCAGGATTTCAGGTGTTCCTGAGAGAAGAAGCACACCCGGTGAATCTTTTGCGAGAGCGGCAACAAAATCGTATTCCATTGAGGAGTTGTCTGGCGCCCAACGTAGTTGGTGGGCCTCATCAACAACAAGAAGATCCCACTTTGATTCCATCGCCTGTTCGAGAAGCCAGTCTTCTTTCATGAGGAATTTAAGAGAAGCCACGAAAAGCTGACCATCCTCAAACGGACGATCACCTTTCTCTAACTTCGAATCATGATTGATCGTCGTGAAAGTAAGCTGAAACTTCCTTAGCATTTCCACGAACCATTGATAAACCAAAGAATCGGGAACGAGAATCAAACAACGCTCCACTCTTCCAGTGAGAATCAAGTGATGAAGAATGAGACCAGCTTCAATAGTTTTACCAAGACCCACTTCGTCCGCTAACAGGACGCGGGGGCGAGAACGTTTAGTCACTTCATTGGCGACATACATTTGGTGAGGGATGATGGAAAGTTTTGGACCTGTGAATCCACGAATCGGAGAAATATAAAGCTTACGTTGGTTTAAAAGCACATCATATCGAAGTTTAAATAGCTCATTCGAATCGATGTTACCTGCGAACAACCGTTCTTCAGGTTTAGAAAACGAAAGTGTATCGGCAAGCTGAGACTCTGACAGAGATTTGCCCTGACCAAAATAAGTGACGATACCTTTATCTTCTTTGCTTGTTTCTACGATAAAAGTTGATCCATCCTGTGCTTTAACCTCATCGCCTTCTACAAATCGGATACGGCGAAGCGGAGCGGTTTGGGCTCCATATCTGCGATCAACCTTTGCGGCAGGGAAAAAACATGTGACGGTTTTGGCCTCTACTTCAACAATAACTCCAAGACCTAGCTCAGGCTCGGATTCCGATATCCAGCGTTGGCCCATGATGAACTGCTTCATCTCTCCTCCATCCAAGGTGACAAAATCTCACGATTGGACCAAGATATTACCAAATGACTGGAAGGGGTTAAAGCGTATGATGAAAAAAACTTGGTCAATTCTTGCAATCAGTAGTCTTTTTTTGAGTCTTTCGGTCTTTGCCGAATCTTTGAAGACAGGTCCATGGCGCTTTGAACTAAGAACGACCAATGCGGCGATTCCGTTTATCCTCGATTTTCAGCAAAAAAATGGGCTTCTTGTCGCCACCCTCCAGAATGGAAAAGAAAAAATAGAGCTCAATGACATTGATGCTAATGAAGACCATATTTCCATTCCTTTGCAGACCTATGAAATTTCTCTTGAATTAGAAACTCCAAAAGATGGAAAGCTCATAGGCTACCTCATTCGACATAATAAAAACCCGAAAATTAAAACCCCAGTATTGGGAATTCAGGGCATTTCAGATCGTTTCCTGGAAAAGATGGCAAAACCTCTGATCAATCTTACTGGTCGTTGGCAAGTTGAACTCATCGATGAGCAGGATAAAAAAGAACAAGGTGTCATAGTCTTCGAACAAAAAGGGAATGAACTTCATGGAAGTATTCTTACTCCTACCGGAGACTATCGTTACATGACTGGTTTTGTATCAGGAAGTGACTTTGAAGCAGCAAGCTTTGATGGAATGTATAATTATATCGTTCGCGGGAAAGTTAAAAATAACATGATCGAAGCCCGCATTCTTTCAAACTACATCACAAAGATTGTAGGTAAAAAAGATAACAAAGCGGCTCTCCCAGATGCATATAAACAAACGCAACTTGAATCGATGAGCTTTAAATTTCCTGATCTCACAGGAAAAGAAGTTTCACTAGATGACAAACAATTCAAAGATAAACCTGTTATCGTACAATTTTTCGGGTCATGGTGCCCTAACTGTCTTGATGAAATGAACTATCTCATTCCCTGGTACAAAGACAATAACAAGCGTGGCATCGAAATCGTTGCACTCGCATTCGAGAGGAGTAATGATCACGCTGAAGCTAAAAAGCAGCTGATTAAAACTCAAAGCAAGAAGGCCATTCCGTATACTCTCCTGATTGCGGGTTACACTTCAGAAGATAAACCAATGGACAAGATTAAAGGTCTCAAGAATTTTATTTCGTTCCCAACGACTGTTTTCCTGAACAAGAAACATGAAGTGGTGAAAGTACATGCAGGATTCACAGGTCCAAGCACAGGCGTATTCTATGAAAAGTGGAAAAAAGAATTTAATAAAACAGTGGATGGACTTCTCAAATGATTAAAACAATTGGTCTCTTAGTTCTCTCAAATATCTTTATGACATATGCCTGGTATGGACACCTTAAAACGCTTGGATCTAAGCCTCTATGGGTTGCGATCATGTTGAGCTGGGCTATCGCATTTTTTGAATATTGCTTCCAGGTACCGGCAAACAGAATTGGATATGGATATTTTTCACTGGCGCAATTGAAGATCATTCAGGAAGTCATCACCATGGTGATTTTCTCCCTGTTTACGATCTTCTTTATGAAAGAACCGCTTAATAGAAACTTTATCTACGCATCTCTATGTCTGGTAGGAGCGGTCTTTTTTATTTTTCGGAAGTAAGAGATCCTAATTTTCTTAGAGCGTCTTTGCAGTTTGACTCAAAAGTATAATCGCGAAGACGCTCACCCATGAAAGTCATCATCACTGAATCATCACAGAAGAAACCTCGGTAATTATTCGCCTGCACGAGAGCTTCTTTGCAATCAGAACTAAAAGTCAGGTCTGCAATCTGTCCGCGATAAAGCTGGATCATATTTCCGTCATCGCAGAATAGCCCGTAACGTGAATTTTTCAGCTCCATCAAGCCTGAAGAACAGTCTGATCTGAAAGTAAATTGATGAACAACCTGACCGTTTTCACGAACAAGTTTTTCATCATCACAGAATCTGCCATTATTCACGGTCGATTGATTTAAAGCGCTCGAACAATCTGATGAGAAAGTGAATTGATACATCAGGCGTCCAAGGTTATTGAACATATCTGAGCCATCACAATATTTCGGAAAGACTCTCTGAGGGAAATGCTGAGCAAAAGCTGCTGTTGAAGTTATCAAAAGAATGAGCATCAATTTCATTTCTTAGTCCTCTTGTCTTGAGTTTTCATCATCCGGGGTATCGACTGGCTCGCCTTCATTACCGTAATCGTTTTCGTCCGTTTTTAAACTTTCATTTTCAGTTGGCGCTGGAGATTCAGAAGTCTCAAGGCCTGTCGTTGGAAGTAGACCACTTGGCTCTTCCACATGTCCATACGCAGAGGCTGCGCCATGTTTATACACGAGCTCGCCTCCTAACTGCCCCGCACGATAAGCGAGGTAACACGAGATGAGTGTGAGTCCAGCAATAGCGAGATTGATAGGAAACTGAGACTCTTTTCTGATAAAAAAGACGGCCACAGAGATCACCAGAACCAGAACTGCAGAACCGACAAAAATCTCTGCGGCTTCTTCATGCTCATGGATATAATCTTTGGCGACGATTTTCTCGACGTTATGTTCTTCGGTTTCTCCCGTTTCAAGAGAGATGTAACCAGAAATGACGACTGCCAGTTGCAGACCAATAACAAGAAGCCAACCCTTCGGAGACATTTTGTTGTTTTTGATCATCCATGCGAAAGCAACAATCAATACCGGCATCATAAATGTAATAACGATAGGAAGATGTACGATGGAAGGATGCAATGGAACCATGTGGCCTCGATTAGAGAATAGGTGTGCCTATACTATATCGAGACGATCTGCGGTTTCCAAGATGATTTTAAAGAGCTCACTTAAGTGCGCTTTCTGCGTCGAATGATTCGGGAAGACAAGTCTAAAGAATATCGTTCCATCAGCACGCTGAGCATAGTTCACCATCGCTCTACCTTCTTTAACGAGCGCCTTTCGGACTCTTAAGGTGAACGAATTGATGTTCTCCTGGTCATGACGTGCATGAACTTGAAAACAAACATTGAGGTAATTTGCATGGACGAGCTTGAATCGGGGATTGGATTTAATTTCTTCCGTCGCAAATTTGGCGAGGTCAAAAAGATGTTCAGTCCGCTTAATGAGTCCTTCGGTGCCGTGAGCTCTCCAGAGAAGCCAGAATTTCAGGATATCGGCCCTGCGACCGCATTGAAGTGAGTACGTGCCAGTATCCCATTCAGAGTTATCATATTCATGGAACAAATATTCAGATCCGCCGCCACGATTCGTGTTCTTTAAAATACCTGGATGTTTAGTCAAAAAGAAGGATGTGATGAGTGGTGTTCCCATCGTTTTATGGGCATCAAAGGTCACTGAGTCCGCAAGTTGAATGCCTTTCAAAAGATGTTTATGTGATTTTGTGAAGAGGGCCCCACCGCCCCATGCTGCATCAATATGGAACCAGATTTTATAAGCTTCACAAATTTTTGCAATTTTCACTGCCGGATCAAAAGCACCCATCACAGTTGTTCCGAAGGTTGCCCCGACCATGATCGGAACATATCCCTCTTTGAGATCGGTTTTAATGATTCGCTCAAGTTCTTCCGGAATCATTTCCCCTTTATCATTAGAGGGAACAAGAACCAGGTTCTGTGTTCCAATCCCTGTAATATTGGCCGCCTTATCAAACGAATAGTGGGCCTCAGCAGAAACGTAAACACGGTACCTATTGTGACCAAATCCCGTGACACGGATACTGGGACTATATTCAGTCCGGGCACAAAGCATGGCGAGAAGATTTGAATTACTTCCACCAGTCACCATGATTCCTTCGCCTCGATCGAAGCCCATCATTTCTAAAAGCTCGCTGACCACTCTCTTCTCAATAACTGTAAGGGCCGGAGCAATTTCAAAAGTCGCCATCGTCGGATTTAAAAGAGTACTGGCCACTTCACCTGCCCAAGCCGCTTCATCAAAACCACCAAAAAGTTGATTGAGGAATAAAGGATGAATGGTTGAAACAGAATGATCGAGAAGAGATTTAATTTCGGAGATAAGTTGGTTTGAATCTACGCCGTTTGCCGAGAGAGAGGGAATGATTTGTTTGAGTTTATCAGGACGAGAAACCTTCACTACACCTTCAGTTGCTGCACTCTGCTCGATGTAATTTTTGAGTGTCAAAAAAACGTCATTTAAAAAAGCATCTTTGGAAACGGACATACATCTACCTATTTTTGTGATGTAGGTGTATCAGAACCTTACACTCTCTCGCAATCTTGAAAGCAAATGTTAGATAATACAAGGCCTTATCAAGGCCCAATCTATTGGCAATCAAAAGATAAAAGTTTTTAATTTTCCCTACAACACACGTAACCGGCCACAGAGGCCGCCTGTAACAAGGAGAACTAAGGATGTCAGTTCGACTAAACAGTCATTTGTCAGACAAGCAGCTTGTAGCGCTTAAAGACAAACTCATGGGTGAAGCGGAGCGAATCCGCACGAATTTCCAATTGAAGAAAGCCGAGTACGAAAGCAACTCGATTACTGGCGCAAAAGATGAAGTTGATTCAGCGAACGACAACATCCTTCTTGCTGCTGATATGCGTTTTTCGAACCGCGAAAGCCTATACTATAAAAAAATTATGAAGACTTTGAGTAAGATCGAGTCGGACCAGTATGGTATGTGTGATGAATGCGGAGAATCGATTACCTATTCAAGACTGATTGCAAGACCGACTTCAGAGATGTGCATTCTCTGCAAAGAAGAGTCAGAGAGAGAAGAATCTCAAAACTTCTTCGAGCGTCGCTCGAAATCTCTCGGTACGGTAATGAGCGTAGCTCCGACGAGTCACTAATTTGCTTGAGAGAAATCAATGATCGATTACGTCGTCGAGTCTAATATTGACGACAGAGTTTTAGCGAAAGCCTCCCAGATTTTAAAAAATGGGGGGCTTTTGTGTTTTCCAACTGAAACAAACTGGGTTGTAGTCTGCGATCCTTTTAATAAAGCTGCTGTTGATAAACTTTACCGCCTCCGTCACATTGAAAATACAAAACATTTAACAGTTCTTTGCTCTTCGTTTCAGAAAGCAATGGAAATAGCTTTCATCGATGATCATGCACTTGTGCTCATGAGAAAGGTTATTCCTGGTTCTTACACGTTTATTTTTGAAGCACAG
>JACCDR010524487.1_pt1 | contig 10516 bp, 10 predicted proteins | sample 7446431 | NCBI WGS metagenome assembly JACCDR01 (sample SAMN15323443, study PRJNA562643) | freshwater metagenome | isolation source: river surface water | place: USA:Blue River Watershed | collected 2017-08-17 | reverse complement strand
CTCGGCGAGACGCCAGAAACCACCGACCCCGACATGGAGGCACGGCCATGCAAACACCGCGACGAGATCAGGTGAACCGCTGATGGCGCCTCGCGCCCCCCGCCCGGGCACCACGCCGAGCAGCAAGAAGAAGCGCTCCGACGAGCAGTTCACCGGGTTCAAGATCACGATGTTCGACGACGAGCTCGCGCTCAACTTCGCCGACATCGGCCCGATGGACGAGCAGATCTTCGAGTCGCAGACGCACAAGACCCTGTCGGAGGTGATGGAGAAGCTCGACCACACCCCCAACGTGGCAGCGGTGGTGTGGTTCGCCCGCCGCAAGCGGGGCGAGCGCAAGATCACCTACCGCCAGGTCCTCCGCGACTTCCCTGGCCGCCTCGAGCTGGGCGAGATGTTCGCCGACGGGACGTTCGACATCGACTTCGTCTCCCCCGAAGACGACGAGGACATCGAGGAGGAGGTCGACACCTCTGACCCTTTGCCCTCCGCCGACGCCTGACCCGATCGTTCCCGTTCCTCGCCCACGAGTTCGGGATGAAGCCGTGGGAGATCGCCGGTGGGGACCCGTGGCTGACCCACGGCGAGGTCGACGCCTTCCTCGAGGCAGCTGATGAGCTGATCAAGGCCCGCCGGAAGGCGGCCGAGAAGACCAAGCAGTCAACGGGCCGGCGACGGTCCGTCCCGCACCGTCGCCGGAGGTGATCGATGTCCACTCGCCAGCGCAAGCTCGACGTCGTCATCGGCTCGGAGGCGAAGGGTGACGGGTTCAAGAAGACCGGCGACCAGGCCGACAAGCTCAAGGACAAGCTCAAGAAGTCCGGCGAGCAAGGCGGCAAGGGGCTCAAGGACGGGGTCGAGGACGGCGTCGACAAGCTCGGCGACAAGCTCAAGACCAAAGGCAAGGAGGCTGGCGACAAGCTCAAGTCCGGCGTCGAGGCCGGTGCGAGCGGGCTGCAGTCGGTGGGCGACTCGGCGTCGGAGGCGTTCTCGTCGGGGTTCGACTTCGACGGCCTCGTGTCGATGGCCGCCGACGCGTTCTCCGGGATGGCCGGGAAGCTCGGGCCCGTCGCGGGCGCGGCTGGCGTGGCGACCGCGGGGGCGTTCGCTGTCGGGCTGATGAACGGCATGGAGACCGAGGTCTCCACCGACAAGCTCGCCGCGCAGCTCGGCGGCTCGGAGTGGGCCGAGAGCATGGGCGAAGTCGCTGGCGACCTGTACTTGCAGGGCTTCGGCGAGTCGGTCGCGGACACCGGTGACGCTGTCCGCAGGGTGGTCCAGAACGGCCTCCTGCCGGAGGACGCGACAAACGCCCAGATCGAAGAGCTGACCGGGCGGATGCTGACCTTCACCGATGTGATGGAGCAGGACATGGACATGGCCACCCAGGCCGTGTCGAACATGCTCCGCACCGGCATCGCCGAGGACGGCACCGAGGCGTTCGACATCCTGACCCGCGGCGTCCAGCAGGGCGCCGACCGGGCCGGCGATCTCCTCGAGACGTTCCAGGAATACTCCACGATGTTCCGCGACATCGGCATCTCCGCCGAGGACGCCACCGGGCTCATGGTCCAAGGCCTCCAAGCCGGAGCGAGGGACGCCGACACCGTCGCTGACGCGCTGAAGGAGTTCGCGATCCGGGCCCAGGACGGGTCCGACACGAGCGCCCAGGGGTTCAAGGACATCGGCTTGAACGCCAAGGAGATGACCGAAGCCGTCGCCGCCGGCGGCCCGAAAGCGCGAGGCGCCCTCGACCAGGTGTTGGACGGGCTGCGGAACATGGAGGACCCGGCCGAACGGAACGCCGCGGCGGTCGCTCTGTTCGGGACGAAGGCCGAGGACCTGGGCGACGCTCTGTTCAGCCTCGACCTCGACTCCGCCGCGGCCGGGTTGGGTGACGTCGCGGGTGCGACCGATGGTCTTGGTTCGGCCTACGACAACGCGTCGTCCCGGATCGAGACGTTCAAGCGCAACGCCCTGGAGAAGCTCACCTTGTTCGTCGGTGAGGAGGTTCTACCGAAGCTCCAAGCTCTGGGTGATTGGGCCAAAGAAAACCCGGGCGCCTTCCAGGCGCTGGCGATAGCGGTCGGCGCGTTTGCTGCTGCGATGCTTGCGGCGAACATCGCGATGGGCATAGCGAACGCCCTGACGACCGCGTGGACGGTGATCCAAGGGATCGCGACCGCGGCGCAGTGGCTTTGGAACGCGGCGATGTACGCCAACCCGATCATGTGGGTGGTCCTCGCGATCGTGGCGCTCATAGCGATCATCGTCCTTCTCGTCATTCACTGGGACACCGTGAAGGCCGCGGCCGGGCGGGCGTGGGAGTTCATGAAGGAGAAGGCCTCGGCGTTCTGGGGCTGGCTCAAGGAGAAGGCCTCGGCCGGGAAGGACTGGATTGTCGCCCGATGGAACGACGTCGTGTCGTTCGTCAAGGGGCTACCGGGCCGGATCTCATCAGCAGCTAGCGGGATGTGGGACGGGATCAAGGAATCGTTCCGTGACGCGATCAACTCGATCATCCGCTGGTGGAACAACCTGTCGTTCCCGTCGTTCACGATCCCGTCAATCGACCCACTCGGGAGCTTTGGTCCATCCATTGGCGGCGGCACGATCGGCGGGTGGGAACTCCCCAACATCTCCCAGTTGGCAGAAGGAGCGATCGTCCGTCATCGCCCTGGAGGCATCCTCGCCAACATCGGTGAAGGCCGCCACGACGAAGCCGTCGTCCCGCTCGACGGCAACCACGGCGGCGGTGACACCTACTACGTGACCGAGGTCCACGTCGCCGGGTCGGTCCTGTCGGACCGCGACCTGACGACCCTCCTCAAGAAGCTCGACCGCGGCGGCCGAGGACTCAACTGATGGCCTCGATCATGCCGATCGAGTACAAGGTCGAGCTCGCTTTCGGGGCGGACAAATCGGCGGACCCGTTGACGTGGCCGTGGGTGGACCTCACCAACCGAACCACGTCGGGATCACAGGTCAAGCTCCACGACCAGCCGGTGTCCATCCAGGTCGGCACCGACGCCGAGACCCGGGACCTCCAACCGGCGACAGCGAAGTTCACCCTCTACAACCCCGACGGGGCGGTCACCCCCGACAACCCCACGTCGCCGTGGTACCCGGACGTGCGCCGCGGGACCCCGTGCCGCCTGTCGGTCAACGCGGGCTCACCGCACCTGTCCCTGCCCGGAGTGGCGGGTAACTACGCGTCGACCCCTGACCATGCGTCGCTCGACATCGTCGGCGACATCTTCGTGGCCCTCGACGCCTCGCTCTACGGCGGTCGCACCCCGACCGCCGGCACTCACCTGGCCAGCAAGTGGAACACCATCGGCTCGCTGAGCTGGCGGGTCTACCTCGACACTGCCGGTGCACTACGTCTGAGCTGGTCGGTGACCGGGGCAGCGGTCGCCGGGGACGAGGGCAACACCCTCCCCCTGCCGATCTCCCTCACCGGACGAATCGTCTGGGCCGTGAGCCTCGACGTCAACGACGGAGCCGGCGGGCACGTTCTCACCTGGTACACCGCCGAATCCCTGGCCGGGCCGTGGACGATCCACGAGACCCGGACCGTGAGCGGCACCACCTCGATCTTCTCATCGTCGGCGGTCCTCGAGATCGGCACCCAGACCAACGGCGGTGCCTCGGCTAACGGCATCCCATTCCACGGTGAGATCCACGCCCTGCAGGTCCGCTCCGGCGGGACTGGTGGGTCGATCGTCGCCAACCCCGACTTCAGCGCCCAAACCCCCGGAGCGACGTCTTTCAGCGACAGCGCCGGGCGGACCTGGACGATCAACGGCACCGCCACCATCGACTCGTGGCAGCGAAGGTTTGTCGGCGAGGTCGCCGAGCTGTCCCCGAAATGGCCGGCCGGAAACCTGCCCCAGAACGCCGAAGTGGACATCACTGTCGCGGGCGTGTCGCGCCGTCTGAAGCAGGGCGGCAAGGTCCTCGACTCGGCGCTGTTCTCCCACATCACGGCCCCCAGCCAGGCCGACAACGTCTTCGCTTACTGGCCCTTCGAGGACGGCGCCGCTTCCACCCAGGCGTACTCGCCCATAGCAGGCGTCGACCCGATGACCGTCGTCGGCGACTTCAGCTTCGCCTCGGACCCGAACCTCGACTCGTCCAAGCCGCTGTTCGTCGTCGCCTCCGGTGACACCGCCTACATGGAAGCGGCGATCCCCCAGATCCCCCAGGTCGTCGGGGTCAACTGGATGGCCACCCGGCTCATCCGCATCGACGACCCCGCCGTCGCCCCAGCAGCCACCCAGCTGATGGCGGTCGACACCAACGGCCGCGTCGCGACGTGGCGGATCACGATCAACGACGCCCAGATCGCGATCACCGGAGTCGACTCCGACGACGCAGGTGTCGTCCTCGACACCATCCCGGTCGACGACCGGTTCTTCGACACCTATGCGCTCGTGCTTCTTCGCGTCACCGACGACGGGGTGAACGTCGACTGGGAAGTGCTGTTCATCCCGATTCCCGCAGGCCTCGGGTTCTCAACGTCCGGGACGTTCGTCGGCAACACCGGGGTGCCGCTGATGTTCCGCAACAACCTCGTCGGCCCACCGAGCGGCATCACCGCCGGACACATCGTGTTCACCACGGACGCTTCGGCCAGCTTCCTGGCCCCCGCCGACACCGCGTTCTACCGGGAACCGGCGACCGAGCGAATCAGGCGACTCTGCGACGCCGCCGAGATCCCCATCACGATCGATGGTCCTTTGGGTGACATCGGAGCCGGCATCCTCGAAGCCTGGGAAGTGGTCACCGACCTAGGCGTCGCAGCGATGGGCCCGCAGCGTGCCGGCATCTCGCTCCTCGAGGCGCTGCAGGAATGCGCTGACGCCGACATGGGCGTCCTGGTCGAGATGCGCCACACCCCGGGCTTCGCCTACCGGTCACGCTCCACCCTCTACAACCAGCCCACGCAGCTCACCTGGGACGCCGCAGCCAAGGGACTGATCAACCCGTTCGAACCCACCCTCGACGACCAGCGGATCCGCAACGACCTGACTGTTAGCCGGACCAGAGGGTCCTCCCACCGAGCCGTCGACGACGCAAGCGTCTCGGCTGACGGGCTGTACGAGGCAAGCGTCGAGATCAACGTCAACAGCGACGCGCAGCTCCCCGACCAGGCCGGCTGGCGCCTCCGTCTCGGCGCGTGGCCCGGGATGCGCTACCCGTCGATGCCGCTCGAGCTCGAGTTCGCCGACGACATCATCGACGACTGGACCGCCCTCGCCCCTGGTGACCGCGTGCAGGTCACGAACCTCCCTGACGAGCACCCGGTCGACACCGTCGACCTGCTCGTGGAGGGCTACGACGAGACCTTCTCCCAGTGGGGCTGGGAGTCACAGCTCAACTGCTCACCAGCGGTCCCGTGGGATGTCGGGATTGTCGAGGACGACGACTACGGGCGGGCCGACACCGCCGGCTCCGAGCTCTCCGCTGCGACCAGCTCGTCTGCGACGACCCTCGCGGTGGCGACCACCGAGTGGCCGCCCTGGCGGACTCAGGCGGGTGGCGCAGTGTTCCCCATCCCTTGCGAGCTCGGCGGCGAGCAGGTGTCGGTCACCGACCTCGATGACGTCGTCGCCACGTTCGGCTCAGTCGGGGCGGTGACGCATGGCGTGAACGCGTCGGTAACCCCCGGCGCGCCCACCGGGGTGGTGGTCGGGTCGCTGCTGGTGATCTTCGCGGCGATCCGGAACCTGGGGGCGGGGACCGTGAACGTGCCGTCGGGGTGGGTGCGAGCCCCGGTGTTCGGCGCCGACGAGAACGTCGCCGTGCTGTTGCGGCGGGCCCAGGCCAACGGTGAGGCGATGCCGCTCGTCACGTTCTCCGGTGGCGTGGCCAACGCTGACACCTCGGCGCAGTGCGCCCGGTTCGGTGGCACCTACTACGACGTGTCGAACCTCCCGGTCACGTGGGGCCGCTCGGGGTCGCTGTCGTCGCAGGACATCGCCTACCCAGCCACCCGGGTCAGCTACGACAACAGCCTGGTCCTGTACCTGGGCTGGAAGTCCGACGACTGGACCTCGGTCGCTTCGCCCGGGACCGAGATCGGCGAGCCCGACACGACGACGGGCGATGACCAGGGGATCGTGTGGGCCTACACGATCCAGACCACCGCCGCCGACATCGCCGCCGGCGCATTCACGGTCACCGGCGGGGCCACGGCAGTGACGGTGGGCGGGGTGCTGGTCCTGCGGCCCGATGTCCAGACGTTCACCGTCACCCGCTCAGTGAACGGCGTGTCCAAGTCCCACTCGGCAGGCGAAGCGGTGTCGCTCGCCACCCCGATGATCGCAGCGATGTGAGGTAGCCCATGACGATCCTCGCCGGCGACATCATCACCGCCGCCACGCTCCGGCGACTCCAGCCCACCACCTACTCGGCCGCCTGTTCCTCGTCGCTCGTCGGGTCGGCGACCGACCAGGACATCGTCGGCGCCACCATCACCCTGACGACCGAGACCGACGCTGCGATCGTCGAGATCAAAGCCGCTGTCTCCTACAACTGGACCGCCAACACCGCGGTCTCGACCGTCGAGTGCTGGCAAGCCTCCACCCCGCTCACCGGCAAGGCGATCTGCGACCCCGACAACACCACCGGCCGCGTCACCGCCTACCAGCAATGGAAGGTCAACCCGGGCGCTGCGGGCTCGTACACGTTCAAGCTCGTCGGCGAATCGGTCCCGGCGAACATGACGATCGACGCCACCCACACCACCATCCACTGCACCGTCACAGAGGCCGTGTGATGACCGTTGTTGCCGACTCCCGCCCCCCGGGCGTGAACGTCCCGTTCCGCCCCGGCAACCCCCTCTCCGTCACCTTCACCGGCTGGACCGCAGGCTCCCTCACCGGCCGCACGTTCACCTCCGCCCTCGGCGCCCTGGCGCTCGAGGTCACCGTCATCGGTGACACGATCGTCGTCGAAGCCACCGAAGCCCAGACCGCCACGCTCGACGCCATCGCCCCGTGGGCCCTCACCGAGACCACCGGCGGCGGGACTGTCGATCTGCTGGTGGGGGACTGGGCGCCTTCTGCCCTTCCGGGCAGCACCAACACCGTGGTTCCCGTGGCCGTCGACAGCATCGAGGTCGAGGTCACGGTCACCTCGTCGCAGACCCCGATCGCGCCGATCCTCGCTCGCCAAGGCCAGGTCGTCACGTGGCCTGCAGCGTCGGCGTGGACCGACCTGTTCGACGCCACCCCGGTCTCGAACCCCACCGACTCCACTCCTGTCCTCACCGCGACGGGCGGCTACGGCGTCGCCACCCACGGGGTGCCGGAGAACGCCAACGCCGAGGACCGCAGGATCTACTTCCTCGAGGGCTCGGACTGCAGCGACTGCGAGGTTCGCCTCGACTGGGAGATCGTCGCCGCCAACACGCAGGTCGGTATCGCCCTGCGCGGCGACGACGACACGGCAGTGGTGGTGTGGTCCAACATCGTGTTCGGCGTCAACGCCACTCTCATTCTCGGGGTGTGGGAATACGACGGCGTCGGGGACCTCCTGCAGACAAACCAGATCGGGTCGATCACCGGGTACCCCGTCGCTGTCGCCACCGCGACGGGCGACGGGGTAACGGTCACGGTCCGCACGCGCCTCCCGCACGGCTATACGCCGGGTGCCACGGCGTCGCTGGTCGGGGTCGGGGCGTTCGGGAACGTCACCGTTGCGTCGGTCGTGTCGGACACGATCTTCACGTTTGCGTCGGCGACAGCGGGTTCGTGGACGGGTGGGACGGCCGGTTGGCTGTTCACGCCGGGCCGGCGCAAGGTCGCCGTCCGCCTGATCGGTAACACGCTGACGGCGAAGCAGTGGCTGCCGACCCAGGATGAGCCGGCGTGGGACGACCCGACCCGGGCCGTCAGCGCTAGCCTCCCTGCCACGCTCGCTGGGTCCGGTGGCCCGCCGCCGGCTTCGGGGCGCATCGGCGTGGTCGTCGCCCACCTCGGCACCACCGGACAGGTGAGGGTCGGGGATCTGCAGGTCCGGAACCTCGACCCGCTCGACGGGCGCCCGTCCGTGCCCGTCGACCCCGACACCAACGCGCTCGACCTCGTCGGCGTACAGACCTCCCGGGTCGACGACCTCGTCAACTACCCGATCAACCCCAGTCCCCGGAACCACAACCTGATCGGTTGGACCTACGACCCCATCGTCGCGTCGTCGTCGTCGCTGTTGACCAGCGGGGTGCTGTACCTGGCCAAGGTCCAGATAGATCGGGTGACCACCCTGTCGAACGTCCTCTGGGGGATCTCACCGGCGGCAGCGACGCCGGTCGCCGGCCAGAACTGGGTCGGGGTGTACTCATCGGCGGGTGCCAGGCTCACGCAGGCCGGGGTCGACGCCGACGTGACGAGCACCGCGGTGAAGACGACGGCGGTCACTCCGGTGCTCGTCCCGCCCGGGTTCGTGTGGGTGGCGTTCCTGTTCAACGCGTCCACGCCGCCGTCGATCCTCCGCAGCGTGGCAAACACCGGGCTCAACAACGCCGGGGTGACGGGGGCCGCGGCCCGGGCGGCGTCGAGGGGCACCGGTCAGACGACGCTGCCTGCCAGCTTCACCCCCTCGACGTCGACGCTGCTGACGTTCATCCCGTGGGCGGCGGTCTCGTAGCCCCCCGATGAGGAGGGACCCGATGCCAGATGATGATGACCTCGACGGCTGCGATCTTGCCTTCGATGACCCGACCACCAACACGAGCGACGAGGAAGCCGACGCGCTCGTGATGTTCGCGGGCACCCAATGGGACGACCCCGCCGCCGTCGAAGCCCAGCAGCGGGCGCTCAACGACTGGGCCGCCGCCATCCGGGGTGACCGGTGAGCTGGGACACCGGCCTCGCCGACCGCATCCGGGCCAAGGGTGTCCGCGTCGTTGAGGTGGACGGGTGGAAGACCAGAGGGTCGACCACCTACGAGCCGCTACTCGCGCTGTGGCATCACACCGCCGGCGCAGCGACCGGCGCTGTCCCGTCGCTGGCGACGTGCATCTACGGCCGCCCCGGCCTGTCGGGCCCGCTGTGCCAGGTCATGCAATCCCGGGAGCCCGACGGCAACGACATCGCCTACGTCATCGCCGCGGGCAGGGCGAACCACTCCGGCGTCGGGATCTGGCGGGGGATCGCTGGCAACAGCCAGGCCTTCGGGGTCGAGGTCGAGCACATCGGCGCCGGCCAGCCACCCGGCCACCGTCACGAGATCACCGCCCGGATCCTCGCCGCGGGCCTCGAGGGCGGAAGCCGAGACGCCCGCAACTGCTGCCGCCACGCCGAGTACGCCACCCCGGCGGGCCGCAAGATCGACTTCGCTGTCGCCGCCTTTCCGTGGAACGCGGACGGGATGCGGGCCCGGGTCGCCTACTGGATCGGACGTGAGGAGGAAGACGTGGACGAAGCAACCCTGCGCAAGGTGGTCCGTGACGAGCTGACGAAGCTCGTCGACGACATCGCCGCCGCCTCGGGGCAGAAGGCCCACGAGGAGATCAACGAGGGCTACACGATCCCCAAGAGCGTCATCCGCCGCGAGTCCCGGGTGCTCGCCAAGCTGGGCGCCGAAGACGCAGTGGCGCCGGCCAAGGACGCCACGGGAGACGACCCGGCGGTGCCGGCCGGGAAGCTGCGGACCTACCTCGACGAGCGCTTCGACGAGGTGCTCGAGGCTGTGGCGCCGCCCGAACCGCCGCCCGCGGGCTGACGAGAAGTCCGGGTGTGGACGCTCGGGGCGCTACCGCCGGCGGTGGCGCTGGTCGTGGCGGCGGAGTCCACGGACCAGCCCCTGCTGCAGTACGGGGCCGTCGGGATCCTCGCCGCGTTCGCTCTGCTGGCGGTGCGGGTCCTGTTCATGCGGGAGGTCGCGGCCCACGACCGGGAACGGGAACGAGCGGACCGCCTCGAGGCGCAGCTCCAGCACCAGAACGAGCTGATCCAGGAGCGGTTCGTCACGACCCTGCAGCAGGCGGCCCAGGCGATCCAGGAAGCGATGGCTGTCATGAGGGCCCGCCAATGACCGCCCAGGACCCGAAGACCGAGGAGTTGCTCGCTGAGGCGCAGCGGCTCCAGGAGCTGCTGTCGGCGGCGGTGGGGGAGCTGGGCGCGTTCGTGCAGCAGCTACGGCAGGTGACCCACCAGGCGAGGGAGGACGGCTGCCATGGATGAGCTGAAGCGCAAGGCCGAAGCTCTCGACGGTCACATCACCCAGTTGGTCATCGAGATCGAGCAGAACGGCAAGCGCCTCGAAGCCGTGGCGAAGCGGACGAACCGGAACCGTGCTGGCCTGGTCGCGGTCGCGGCTGTGCTCGTTCTGGGCGGGTGGGTGGCGTGGGACGACCACCGTGACGACCAGGCCGACAAGCGGCGCCTCGTGGCCGCGGCGGAGAACGCCTGCGACTCGGCCGACGACACGCGCATCAAGATCCGCGACATCTCCAAGGGCGGCGACCTGGCGGTGGGCGAGGCGTTCATCGAGATCTTCCCCAACGCCG
>JACCDR011801822.1_pt1 | contig 10517 bp, 15 predicted proteins | sample 7446431 | NCBI WGS metagenome assembly JACCDR01 (sample SAMN15323443, study PRJNA562643) | freshwater metagenome | isolation source: river surface water | place: USA:Blue River Watershed | collected 2017-08-17 | reverse complement strand
CACAACATGCATGGATTCTTTTTCTTTACTGGTGATAATTTTGCCGGGTCGTGTGCGGCCTTGAGCGTACAAATAACGCTGCCGCCTTGGGTCGCGAAATGTTTCGAATATGTGAACATCATGGCCGGTTTGTTGTTTAAATTCTGCCATCACGGCTTTCACGCGCTCATAGAACGGCGGGAATAACAGTATTTCATGCTTGCATATTTCTTTGGCGTCAAATTCCACTTGCACAACCCCTACGTTTAAAGTATGACTTTTGTTAAGCGAGGATACATCATGCAAATCATAACCGTCAATTCCATTCACGAACTTGAACAACATAAAAATGAGAGCGGTAAAATCCATGGCGCTTTTCATATGCCAGACGATTTGTATCGTCAAGCGGATGGTTTAAGTTCAACACTAATTAAGACAGCGGCTGAATCGCTAGTGGATTACAAAGAAGCAAAATATCCTGATCAAAGACGGCCGAAAACATTTGAAAAAGAAACGGCTTACGTGGTCGGCAATGCGCTGCACACTTATGTGTTAGAGTACGCGGAATTCAAAAACCGTTTTGTGGTGAAAGATTCGAGTGTGGATTTACGCACAAAAGAGGGCAAATCTTGGCGGTCTAGCCTCAACGGCCGTGAAGTACTTAGCGAATTTGATTATTACCAAGTGATAAAAATGGCTGAGGCGTGTATTAAAAACACCTATTTCGCGGAAATGTTACTTAGCAAATACCATACTGAGCTTGCAATATTTTGGGAATGCCCGATCACCATGATGCAGCTTAAGGGGAAACTTGATTTCATTAATGATAGGTTTATTGTGGATTTGAAGACACAATCGAAGCAGGTGAAAGAGTTTTTCATTAAACGATCAATATTAGATTGCAATGACGCGCTGCAAGCTGTTCACTACTCGGAAGGTGCCAGAATTGTTTTCGGGAAAGATTTCTTGTTCAAGTTTTTGTTTGTGGAAAAGACTGACGCGGCTAAAACTCAGCTTGTATCTTTTTCGCCGGATACCTGGGCATACAACAATCATCTTTACTACCAACTGTTGGAAAATATTGCGCACGCGGAAGCTACCGGCGAATTTCCAACCGGATTACCGAAGGAGATAATTCTATGAACTTAATTCAAAAGATTGCGGCAATTTCAGGTGAATGCAAAATTGTCGTGAAAGACAAAGAGATCGAAGTAGCCGGCAGAAAATATAAAGTGGTTACGCATGACGCTGTAACTTCTGTTTTGCGGCCGATCATGGCAAAGCATGGGGTTGTAGCATACATTTCTAAACTAAGCCACGTTGATGACGACATCACGGTCAAAACAAAATACGGCGAAACAATACAAGCGCGTACAAAAGTTGACATTGAGGTAACTTTCTCAGACGGCGAATCTTCTATTTCGACTTATGCATTCGCTTATGGCATTGATCCCAGTGATAAAGCTCCGGGAAAAGCTGTGTCGTATGCTTTTAAGTATGCTCTTTTAAAAACTTTCAATCTTGAAACTGGTGATGATACAGACAACGAACCTAGCCCGGAAATTGTATGGAACCAAAAAGAAAAGAAAGATTTGATTGAACGGCTAAAAGGTCAAGGTCAAACTCAAGAATCATTAACGGCTGTCCTCGGCTATTGGCCACCAAAGCACACTGACGATTGGCTTAAACTTAAGGGGTTACTGTGAAACTCGAAAAACTGGTAAATTACCTAGACGATCAAATCCGGCTAATGGAAACAAATTACGAGGCTACAAAAAGCGAAATACTACTCGCACAAATAATCGCGTTACTTAAGGTTAAATCTTTCATCATAGGAGAAATTTCATGAATCAAGTTATCTTAGTCGGAAGAATTGGAAACGAAGTTGAATGTAAAGCAGCCGGATCTGGGACAAGTTATTGCCGGCTCTCAATTGCCACAAATGGAGGAAAAACAAAAGATGGAACTAAAACCACAATATGGAATAGCGTTGTATTGTTCGGAAAGTCTGCTGAGACAGCGGGTAAATTTCTCAAAAAAGGTTCTGAAATACTGTTTGTTGGTCGCGTGGAACAATCTAAGAACAAAGATGGCAAATTTGAAACGAACATTATCGGGGAAAGATTTGAGTTTATTGGATCTAAAGCCAATGGATCGAGTCATAGTGACAGCGGTCTTGACGGCGACCAGTTTGGATTCTAAATGAAATGTAATTGCGCCGCCACCCGCACCATAGCCCCTTTGCTAACAACTTCATTTGATTCGTATTATTATACGCATGATTATTGGAAAGGTCATAACGCGGCATTAAAAGAAGTTGTTGGGTTTTACAAAAAAGAATTAGAGAAGGAGAAAGAATGCCCCCCAGTAGAAAAGAAGTATGAGACTACTTTTAACTGGAAGCCATACGTTGGTACGCCACCCATTACTATGCCTGGTGGGGTTGTGCATGGGAAGAGTACATTATCTATATTAGAACGAGACGACAAACTCTTCCACGCTGCTTGTGCCGCGATGCAATCGCTTGCGCCAAATTTTCATAAATTTGAATTAGTTCACAGTAATGAGGAAAATTGTGCAAAGGCTGCGGTGAGATATGCTCGCGCACTTTTGAAGGAGTTGGAAAACCAAAATGATTTATAGATGTCAAGAACATGAGGGAATGCTGGCGCAATCGAATTGTATATGTTGTGAGTTATCACTATACATAAAAAGGTTGAAGACTGTAGTTGAAGCCGCAAGGATAGAAATTAATAAGCGTTATCCTTGTTGGGAACCGTTAGTAAAATCTTTACGTGAATTAGATGAGTTGGAAAATGAGGTTAAGGAATGAAAATCAGTTTTTAGTTTCTTCTCTGGCTCTGACATAGCCGTTTAAATCGGCGAGGTCACTTTGAATCATTTTCAGATCAAGCCAGATTTCGTGGGAGAGGTCGTTATTTTTCTCGTTTTGAGCTTTCTGGTTTTGAACTTCCATCCAAAGCATACCTGATGTGAAACTCAATGAAAGTAGCCACAAGAAAATCGTAATTGGCATTTTGTGAATTACGTCAGTCATGAGTTTATTTTAACACAAAAAAAGCCGCGATTGCTCACGGCTTTAAACAGGATACGCACAGAAATGAAGAATCAGATAGCCAATTTTACCAGCATCAAAAGAGTATCGTCAATTTTTGATTCAGAATCTGCAACCTTTTTCTCTAAGAGCTTGATAAAATCGTCGATTACGCCTTTTTCTTTCAAAAAAGATAAAACTAACAGTCCTAACTCACCGATCAAACTTAAAAACTTGCCATTCATGGGTCATACTCCTTTGGCATAACGGGTTTTCTTTTCCTCATTATACCACCATCAGGGGTCATGACTTTAAGTGACCGATTTGAGGCGTGGCTTTGCCGTGGTTTTCTTGTCTTTTTGCCAGTCATTTTGTAAATCGTCAAACTCTGAGCGGCACAGACTAACAAGAGTAGCGTCAATATACTTGCCGTTTCGATAGTAAAATTCATGGCGAATTCCTTCGTTTGCAAACCCTAGTTTCAGGAAAATGTCAAGTGCCGGATTGCCTTCAAAACACTCACCCCAGATCACGTTAAGATTATGGTTCAAAAACCCGTGAGCGCATAGAGTTTTGAGAGCGGCTTTGGCGAACCCTCGCCGGTGCATGTCCGGGCGAATGTATAGGCTGAATTCTGCGCGGCTATTTACTCGGTCGATACTCGTTAAACCGCACACGCCGAGAAAAGTGTCATCGTGCCCGCGTATTTCATACATGGCTGTATCTTTGCGGTCAGAAAGAGACACAAACCAGTCTAAGTGTGTTTGCCAGTCTAACACATCATACTGCCGGCACCATTTGCGGATTGCCGGGTGATTGCGACATTGAAAGTAAACGGCTAAGTTTTCCCTTTGCAAGTAACTGAGGTAAACGCCGTGGTTAAAGTCAATCATTGAGTAAACCTAGTTTTTTCAGCATATTCACCATGTCGAAGCAAGTCATCTGGTGGTCTGGATAAACGCCGTATTTTTCGATCCATTTTTGGCGCAATTCTTTGATCTTAAGATTAATCTCTTTTTCGGCTGCTTGCATTTCGGCTATTTCGTTCATGATTTCTCCCGTAGTTTTGCGGCAAATGGAGTTGCCGGTAGTGGATATTCTAGTTTGCACCGCTTTTCGCGGATTCTTTCTTTCACAAGGTCGATAGTATGTATAACCTCTTGGTTAATCGGAATATGAGTGTAGTTATAGAACCAAGTGGACGGGTGAAAAAGTATCTTGTGGCGTGCCATTTCTTGGCAGAATAACGCTCGCTCTTTCATGTCACCTTCGAAACTGCCTCGAGACGGGTAGCCTACCATTTGCACACCGCCTAGCTTATTAAAGTCATCCATGAATTCTTGTCCGCGATCCCACAGATAATCAATACTGAATTCTTTGCGAGTTCGTTGCAATTCCACAGCTTTTGCACAGGCGATCAAAGGCCACGTTTCACCGGCGTATGTTGAACTAATGAACACCTGTTTGTCATCGAGTATCTTGGAACTACCACCCACGGCTGCTAGTGATAAACCACCGCCCACGGCTTTCCCTAAGCAAATTAGGTCGGGGGTTACGCCGGAATATGCGGCTACAGACCCCATTTTAAAGCGCATTCCCGTGATCACTTCATCAAAAATAAGTAGCGCCCCGGCTTTCGTGCACTCGTCCCTGAGTGCCTTTAGCCAGTCCATGCGCGCACGAGAATAATCTGTTATAACCGGCTCGATAATCACGGCTGCCACATCCTTGGTAATTTGCCCAAGGCTTTCTAGTGTGCCAATATCGTTACAAGTGTGAACTCCTTTAGCCGGTGGGGACAAGCTCACGAATTCATCACCTACCCCGTGGTAACCTTGCGATAAAACCATAAGCCGGCCGGTCGCTGCGCGTGCAAACCTAATTGCGGCATCACACGCGGCTGTCCCAGTCTTAGTGAATTTAAACCGTTCAACCCACGGCATCACAGTCTTAAGTGCCTCGGCTGCTTCCACTTCAAACTTTGTAGGTAGAGAGTGATTTGCGCCGTTAAAAATATGCTTCATGATCTCTTTGGAAATGTAGTCGTTCCCATAGCCGAACAGGTTGCTACCTAAGCCGCAAATGTAATCAGCCCACTTAATATCGTTGCAATCGTAAAGATATGACCCATGCCCACCTTTGACGTGGGTGGGATATAGCCCTTTTATAAGTGATTCCGGCCATTTGCTGTTTGTTAAACCACCTTGGCTTATGCAATTTTCTGCTCGATTTAGCCAACTCATATGCGAAAGAACCCCATGCCGTTGTTTTTGGCGAATTCAATTTTAGACTGTAAAATTTCGTGATAGGCGCGCACAAATTCTAAGTCTTCTTTGGTATCAACTGAAAGCTTAAGGTGCGAGTTATCAAGGTAACTGACTACATGGCCAGTTTTGCACCAATCCGGCTTATGAGTGTATAACAAGTTCGTGACATGTTCCCTGTGAAACGGATCCACTGCATTTTTGTCTAGCCACTCGAAAAGCTTTGAGCTTACTAACTCGCAATCAAAACCGTCGACGGCTGTGCGGCATCTTGGGTCTGTATTGCTAACGTAGTCGAGTGAGTGATTAACTGCTTTATAAATGTGCTTTGTGATAATAAACGCCGGGATTAATGGGCAGTCAGAAGTGATCCGGCAAACGTAGTCCGGCTTATATTTGCGGTACGCCATGGCATAGCGGCCGAGGACATCATTTTCAGATCCTTCCACTAAATCCACACCGCACTTGTAAGTTCTGAGCGGGTCATTTTGCGGAATAGCTACGCACACACTAACTCTAATTGGGCTTTCGTGCTCGATTACTTCTTTTGACCGTTGGCATGTGTCCACTACTCTCTGAAGTATCGTTTTGTTGCCGATCATGGCTAACACTTTGTTCGGTAGCCGTTTGCTGGTCGATCGGGCTTGGATGCAAATAAGAACCTTTTTCATAGAAACCTTCCAAAACTCTGTAATGAGCGTGCTTAATATAATCCAAGTTTGGAGCCGGTTTTGAAAGCCAAGCATCAATCATGGAAATATAAGCCGCGTCCATGTTAGCGATTGATAATTGTTTGCCGTTGATTTGACATTTCCAGATTGGGGATTTGTTGTTGATAAATGGCTTTTTCTCGGCTAGCGCAATGATCGAAATGCAGTCCCATTCTAGGCCATCGCCGCCAGTCCTGAAATAATCGTAGTAGGTGTCACCAACCGCACCGACCGGCATAAAAGCGTATTGATTAATCATGGCAACTTTTAGGTTGTTTTTTAGGATTACATCGATTTCATATTTTGATTGGGTTATCGGTTTTTCACAAAGCATTGGCACATTGAGGTTAGCGAAATCAAATAAGTGATTGGCATGATCTTTTGTGGGAGTTGCTAATATCAAACTGTGGTATTGTTGCACCGGCAATTCGCGATTTCCCCATTCCAAGCCTACCCAAGGGTATTTCAGATAATCAAGGATTGCTGTATAACGCCGTCCCATTCCACCCAAATAGCCCACAACGATAACCGGCTTAGTCATTTAGTGCCCTCGTAATAAGTTCAATTAGTTCCTCATGAGAGTATTTTTCGGCGATATCGCTTGAATAACCCGGCATAATCGATTCATGTTTTTTCTCACCCGGCCTAACCGGTATTTTTTTGATTAAAACGGATTTAGGGTTTATGCCTAGCACCTCGGCGGTAGCCAGTCCAACATCCATTATGTTTGCCGCTTTCATTGGCGGAATGTGATGCCCTTTTTTATCGGCATTTTCCCACATAAATTTTGCAACATCGTCTAAGTGAACCCAAAATCTCGTCATTGCCGCATCGGTCAAATAAATTGATTTCTCGGCTTTCAAAGTTTTCACGAATTTAGGAATAACAGAACCCCTTGAATTCAGTACATTCCCCCAGACAAACATTGAGATCGGAAATTTTGGATTGCGGCATTCGAGATATTTTATCGCCAGTCCTTTTGCCATGCCGTATGCGTTCACCGGCTCTATTGCTTTATCGGTGTTAGATTGCGCATAACTATCAGCGTTGTGTTCAAAAGCCCATGAATAGGTGTTGATTACGCCGTTGTAGTTGACGCAAACACAATATTCGTGGTTGATTTCACCTAAATCTAAGTGTTTCATGGCTGCTAGGTTGAATACTTTACCGGGATTTTTAATGTATGGTAGCGTATGCGGATTTGTCACGTCACCTAAGTGGTAGTTGCAATTAGGGTATAATTCCCTCATCTCGGCTTGCCTAATCTCGCACCTTGAAACAATGTGGATATTTGATACCTTGCCGTAAATGTGTTTAACGATTGCCTTGCCGAGTGAGCCTGTGCCGCCGAATATTACGGTCATCTAGATTTCCCCCAAAGAAAAACCGCGCTTGGATCAACCACATCAGCAACAATTACGGCTTTTCCCTTCAAAAGTTCGGCTAATAACTGGTTCGCATCTACCGTGAGAGTGTTTTTTACCGATGCTTGAAGTTCTTTTTTTTGTGCGGTTAAACGATAGCAAAGGAATGCGAGAAATAGGCATAATAAGCCCAATAAAGCAACAATCAATTCCATAAACGAAATCCTAAACGAAAAATCTGCTTAAAGATTGCCAGAAAATAAAGCCGTGGTCAAGCGCCACGGCAATTAACTAATATGCCCAAGTTGGTTTTGATTCTAATTCAATGTCACCGAAAAAACCGTACTCAGTGGTTGTAACGCTTGCATGAGCCATCCCCACTGTGCTTGCGTTTATATCCCAAAGTGCCGACGCCACGTAACCACCAGTAGTAAAGCAGTTAGCGCCAACTGTTTGAGAAAAACTAGATGTGTTTTTAGATGTAACACCATTTACGTTTAGATATAATGCTGTTCTAGCAGCAGAACTGTGAGTTGTCTTTATCATAAACTTCATGCGCCACGTCCCATCCTGTACCATATAAGGGATAAATGTAGCTCTTTGAACACTTGACAAAGTACCACCACCTGATGCTTGAGTTACCGTTGGAGCAATACCGCCGTTATAAGTTGTTCCGTGATGATATTCTTTAAGTCCCAAAGCCGTTGCGGCTGCGTCACTCATACTAGATGGCACAGGCAATAATCCTGCGTTTGTGCCGTCGAACATCGAGAACCCAACCGCGCTGTTTTGGGAGCCAGTCCACTCAACGATAGGCACAACAACATCAACGTTTAGTGTATCACCAGAAGCTAAATCGCCGCTTGCTATTGATCCAGTTGTCCCAGCTTCATAAATTGCTATGCGTGTGCTTGTACTGATATAAGCGGTATTAACTTTAAATGAAGTTCCGTTATCATTCCAATGAGCTAAACCCACATTTATTGTTGCTTGTGCCGTTGACATAGTTACGCCAATGCTAGGAATTTCAAAATATATGTTTCCCGCACCAGCGGAGTAACTAGTTCCAACAGTATAAGCCCAGCGAATGCGCATGTTATCGCCTTCGCGCTTCCACCAACCAGAGTTAGTAGCACCTGTTGATGTTCCAATATTTCCAGTTGTAGGCGTATATGTCGTCCAACTAGTCAAATTATCTTGCGTGAGCACGTTCATTGTACCCGAGCCAATCCACTCGGTAATAGGGACTACAAAGCGCAAGGTAATGCCATCGCTACTAGCAAAAGTAAAAGGGCTGTCGTTTTCAAGATTTGATTCTGTTGAACCTGTTGTTTCAGCGTGTGATGCACCAACTTCTGTTGAATTGGCACGGTAAACCACTAAAGGGTAATTTCTTGTGCCCGCGTCACGCGCAACACCGTTACCAACGACAAGATAAGGGCCGTACGTAGGTCTGTAGTCGGCTATTGTATACCCAGAAGGTATCGAAACTAAAACCGAACCAGCAGCCCATGCCCCCGTCGATTCCATACCGACAATACACTCCATGCAATCGCCAACTCGTCGCCAACGACCGTCTGCATTTTTATTAGAAGTAATAGTCGAACTTGTTGGCGTATAAGAAGTCCAACCACTGATAACCGCACCTTGCTGCGTTCTCCCAGGGCCAACCACAACATCGGATATTACAATCCCCGCATCGGTTGCCATGTCTGTTGTGGCGCGAATAACAAGCGATAAAGTTGCTGTCGAGCCTGAATCAAATGAAGTGGAAAAGATACCGTCCTGTGCAGGAATATTTGTTGTGACAGGTGTATGCAAAGCCGTTGTTCTGTCTGCTTGAGTTGTAATGACTACCGCTAAATCGCTTGCCACATAAGAGCCAGTTTGTTTTTGCGACCATTCAATTTTAAGCTTTCTGTTTAGATCGATATCGTCAAGTGTAAAATCAAAGTAAACATAATCGGCTGTGCTTTGCGTATTTGCATCAGCTGTAATCTTGATACCAGTTGTTGCAGTATATTCTCGTGGTAAATCTGCCGCCGTTGTTGTTCTTGCAACATCCAAATCACCCACATTTGACCAGCCAGTGATCGCGTCTTTTGCCGATGGATTTGTAATGTAATTTATTTCACCGCTTCCAACACCACTGCCAGCTTGTGACCAGCTTGAGCCATTGTTGGTGTAAAGCGCGTTAATGTCTGTATCGTAAACTGCAATCCCCTCAACATTAGCTAATGCTGTACGTTGTGCAGTTGTGACAGTGGGCAAAAGAAGTCTATTCGAATCTGTTCCAGTGCCAAAGTTTAAGTTAGCGCCGTTAATAGCTGGTGTTGCTAGTGTCGGACTTGTTCCAAATACCGCCGCGCCGCTTCCTGTTTCATCAGTTAAAGCCGCTGCTAAGTTTGCGCTTGAAGGTGTGGCTAAGAATGTTGCCACGTTTGCGGCTAACCCTGAAACACCGGTTGAAATTGGTAAACCTGTACAGTTTGTTAGTGTTCCGCTTGTGGGAGTTCCTAGCGCTGGAGTGATTAGCGTTGGACTTGTAAAACTTCCGGTTGAAACCGTCGGGTTAGTTAAAGTTTTATTTGTTAGCGTTTGAGTGTGATCTTTAAAAACAAATTCATCATTGCCAGTCAAAAGCGGTAAAGTCACTGTACGATCAGCCGCTAACTCGTTTACTGCGAAAACATACTGATGATCAGAACTTGTGTCGTTGATTTGTGGCGTTGTTAAAACCGGACTTGAAAATGAGCCGCCTGTGATTGTCGGACTTGTCAAGGTTTTGTTAGTCAAAGTCTGGGTGAAATCAGCAAACACAAAAGTGTCATTGCCGGTCAAAAGCGGCAAAGTGATCGTTCTATTTGCGGCTAATTCACTCACGCCAAACTGGTAATAATGATCAGCCGTGGTGTCGGATATTCGTACAATCGGAGATCTCACAGATGCAACGTGGATATCGTAACCTGTTGCGCTGTTTAAGCCGTCGGTGATTGCGTCGAAATTTTCCATGACGTCATCGGCATCGGCCGCCGTCCCATTTTGCAGTAAATTTGGCGTACTTGGTGTTGACATTATTGCCTCGCTGGTAGTGGTTGATTAAACTCGTCATCTTTTATCGCATTAACTATACCGCCAGCCGATT
>JACCDR011157996.1_pt1 | contig 10519 bp, 8 predicted proteins | sample 7446431 | NCBI WGS metagenome assembly JACCDR01 (sample SAMN15323443, study PRJNA562643) | freshwater metagenome | isolation source: river surface water | place: USA:Blue River Watershed | collected 2017-08-17 | reverse complement strand
CGCGACGTCAAGGTGAACAACGAGCTGCACACCGCGCTGCTGACCTCGGCGCAGCAGCTGCAGCTGATCGCGGTCGGCCGCACCGGCAACGTGCGGCTGGTCGATGCGCCCGAGCGGCCCGGGACTCCGGTCACGCCGAATCGTCCGCGCATCATTGCGGTGGCGCTGTTCGGCGGTGTTTTCCTCGGCGCGCTGCTGGCCTTCCTGCGTCGCGCGCTGCAGACGGCAATCGACGATGCCGAAGACGTCGAGCGGCTGTTCGGCCTGCCGGTCTATGCGAGCATCCCGCACAGCCGGATGCAGCAAACCCTTGATGCGAACCGGCGCGACCCGACGCGGCTGGCGCTGCTGTCGCGCATCGCCAGCATGGATGCGGCGGTCGAGGGCCTGCGCAACCTTCGCACGGCGCTGCAGTTCTGCATGAGCCATGCGGGCAATAACGTGGTGCTGATCACCGGGCCGACTGCCGGTCTCGGCAAGTCCTTCGTGTCGGTGAACCTGGCGTCGCTGATGGCCGCCAGCGGCAAGCGCGTGCTGCTGATCGACGGCGACTTGCGCGATGGCCAGTTGCACCGTTATTTCCACGCGGAGCGCTCGGGCGGGCTGGCCGAGATACTCTGCGGCACGCCGCCGGCACAGCTGCTGCGCCCGTCAGCGCTGGAGAACCTCGATTTCATCGCCACCGGCATCCTGCCGCCCAATCCGTCGGAACTGCTGCTGCGCCCGGCTTTCTCGGCCATGCTGGCCGAACTCGCGCCGCAGTATGACGTGGTGCTGATTGATGCCGCGCCGCTGCTGGCGGTGTCGGACAGTCTCGTCATCGGCGCGCATGCGGCGGCGATCTTCCTTGCCGCGCGCGCCGGCGTGACCCGGCCCGGCGACATTGCCGAAGCGATGAAGCGGCTCGCGCGCGCCGGCCTCGCGGCCAAGGGCGTGGTCTTCAACGACGTCAGCCCGCGCCCCGGCGGCTATGGCTATGGCAACCGCTATGGTTACGGCCGCTTCCGGCAGCTCGGCTACTCGGATGACGCTGCCAGGACGGCGGACGCATGAACATGCACGCCATCGCCCGCGGCCCCGCACCTGTGCGCGAGACGCTCGCGCAGCCGCAGCGCCCGCTCGATCCCGGGCCCGCGCAGGAATTCCATTGCTGGCCGCTGCCGGGCTATGTGTGGCCGGCGCTCGAGCGACGCTACCACAGCATCTTCTGTTCCGAGCCGCTGCTGCGCCTGAACGGCGCGCTGACGCCGGCCATCGAGGCCTGGGTTGCACGTCGCGACGGGCGGATTCATGCCGCGGTGCTGTTCGAGCGTTCGGGACGCAGCGTGCGCGTGATCAGCGAAGCCTTCGACTTGCCGGCCGAGACGCTCGACGAGTTTGCCGATGCCGTGTTCGCGCACTATCCGGCCATCACGGCGATCCGGCTTCGCGCGGTCGCGCTCGAGGGGCGCGTGCGCCGCTATCCCTGCCTCGTATCGACCTGCTCGGACGATTACATACTGCCGTTGCCGGCGAGCGAGGATGCGTGGCTGGCTTCGCTGTCGGCGCAGACTCGCGAGAAAATCCGCTACCACTGGCGTCGCACGCAACGGCGCCAGCCTGGCCTCGTCTTCCGCACGCTGCGGGCCGGCGCGATCGAAGCCGCGCAATTGCGCAGCGTGATCGCGTTCAATCGCGCGCGCATGCAGGCCAAGGGGCGCCGCTTCGGCATGGACGAAGAAGACGAGCGCCGGCTGTGCGCGCTGATGCGCGAACGCGGCCAGCTGTCCGTCATCGAGATTGACGGCGAAATACGCGCCGGGCTGTTGTGCACGCTGGCCGGCGATGACATCACGATGCATGTGATCGCGCATGACCCGGCCTTCGACGACCTGCGGCTGGGCTTCCTTTGCTGCGTGATGACGATACAGGCGGCGATCTCGCAAGGGCTGCAGCGCTTCCATTTCCTGTGGGGGCATTACGACTACAAGACGCGGCTGGGCGGGCAGCGGACGGTGCTGTCGCAGCTTCTGCTGCTGCGTTCGCGCCGGGCGGCGCTGCTGCATCCGCGGCTGCTCGCCGCGCAGTGCGTCACCGGCCTGCGTGCGCTCGTGCGCCGCTACCGGCAGCGTGCGGCTGCGGCGCGGCGCTGACACCGGGGCTGGCACGCGCATGTTCATCGACACCCGGCAGGTGGGCGACGGCAGGGCGCTGATCGCGACCGTCTGCATCATCGGCGGCGGCGTCGCCGGCCTGACCATTGCGCGCGAGCTCGATGCCGAAGGCGTGGATACCTGCGTGCTGGAGAGCGGCGGCTTCGAGCCCGATGACGGCACGCGTGACCTCTGCCGCGGCGAAGCCACCGGCATCGACTACCAGTTTGCCGACGGCTGCCGTGCGCGCTTCCTTGGCGGCAGCAGCAATTGCTGGGGCGGCTGGAGCCGTCCGCTGGATCGCTGGGATTTCGAGCAGCGCGACTGGATGCCCAACAGCGGCTGGCCGTTCGGGCTCGATGAGCTGGCGCCGTGGTATGCGCGCGCGCACCGGGTGCTGAAGCTCGGGCCGGTGAATTTCGAACCCGCTTACTGGGAGGCGGCGATCGGCCGCGGCGACGTGCGCCGGCTGCCGCTGACCAGCGGCAGCGTGCGCGACACCGTGTCGCAGTTCAGCCCGCCGGTGCGCTTCGGCCGGCACTATCGCAGTGAGCTGAAGGCGGCGCGCCACGCACGCATTTTCCTGCATGCAAACGTGACCGAGATCGTGCCCGATCCGCTGTGCACACGGATACAGCAGGTGCGCGTGCAGACGCTCGATGGCAAGCGCATGACGGTCGCGGCGCGGCTGTTCGTGCTGGCGACCGGCGGCATCGAGAATGCTCGCCTGCTGCTGGCATCGAACCGCGTGATGCAGGCCGGCCTCGGCAACCAGCATGATCTTGTCGGCCGCTATTTCATGGACCATCCGCGCATGGTGGTCGGCCGCGTGCGCTTCAGCGACGCGTGGTCGCGCAACAAGCTGTATGACATCAAGTACAACTACATGAACGGCGCGGTCGCAGCGCACGGCCAGCACATCGCGGCTCAGCTGGCGCTGACGCCGCAGGCCATGGCGCGCGAACGTGTACTGAATGCGCGCGTCTGCTTCTGCTCCGAATTCCCCGGTGAGGGCAGCGCCGGCGCGCTGGCCCTGTTCCGCTGCAAGCAGGCCTTGCTGGCGAAGGACCAGCCCGGTCGCCGCCTTGCCGATGACCTGCGCGCAATGGCGCGCGATCCGCTGAATACCTTCCTGTACGGGCTGACGCGGCTGTGCCATCCGCGCGCGCTGATCCGCAATGTCGGTTTCCAGCTGATCGTCGAGCCGCTGCCCGACCCCGACAGCCGCATCACGCTGTCGCCCGTCCAGCGTGACGCGCTGGGACTGCCGCGCGTCGAGGTGCATTGGCGGCTGGATCCGCTGGTGCGGCGCACCGCCGACCGCACTCTTGCGCTGGTCGCGCAAGAGCTGCAGGCCACCGGCGTTGCGCAGGTCAGCGCATTGCCCTCCATGGAGCGTGACGGCTGGCCGGCTAGCTTCGAAAAGGAAGGCACCTGGCATCACATGGGCACGACGCGCATGCATGACGACGAACGTTGCGGCGTGGTGAACCGAGACTGCCGCTTGCACGGGCTGAGCAACTTGTATGTGGCCGGCAGTTCGGTATTCCCGACGGCGGGTGCCAATTTCCCAACCATTACGCTGACCGCGCTGTCCTTGCGTCTGGCAGACCATATTGCAAACCAACTGCGCAGCCCGGCCAGTGCGCCAGTTGATGAAAGCACGATTGCATCGCTGCTGGCCGGCGACGCGACGGACCGGGCCGCCGCCTCGGTCGATGCCGGCAGCCTGCCGGCGACATGACGCGCTGATCCTTCAGCGGCCGGTTACCAACGGCTGAACGCCCGCCCGCAGCTCGCTGCCGGCGGGCGTTTTCACGGTAGCGCTGTCCCTTTTCCTTCTCCTTGTTGTTCTGCGAAGAAATTTTCCTCACGAAAATTTTTTGCTTTCCGGTCGGAACTCTTCTCGTAAGGCAATGCTCTGACACAGGCATTTGCAAGCGATCTTTCGAGAGATCAACAACCAGAAGGAGAATCACAGATGTTCAACGTGTCATTTAACGCCAACGCAATGCGCCTGATGTCGCTGACGGCAGCGGCAAGTGTTTCGGTTTTGCTCGCAGCCTGCGGCGGTGGCACGGGTTCGGCACAGTATTCGATCGACAGCAACGGCAACCTGACCTCGGCCACAGCAACGACCAAGCTGGCCAATGGTTCGACGCAGACGACGACCGTCAGCTCGACGCCGTCGACGACCGCCGGCTCGACCACGACCACCACGACCACCGGCACGACCACGACGACCAGCCCGACGACGACCTGTACCACCACGACGACGAGCCCGACCACGTCGACCGCGCCGACGACCACCACCGGCACTACCACCGGCACCACCACGACCAGCCCGACCACGTCGACGACGACCCCGACCACCGCGCCGGCCACGTCAACGACCACGACCGCCGCGATGCCCTACGGCCAGACCGGCACCAACTGGACGATGACCTTCTCGGACGAGTTCACCGGCACTGCGCTGAATGCCGCGCGCTGGAATGACACGATCTGGTACGAATCGTCGAACTCGACCAAGAACTATGCCGTCTCAAACGGCAGCCTGAAAATCTGGCCGCAGCGTGATGCGACCGGCAAGTTCTTCAACCGTACGATCGACACCGACGGCAAGTACTACCAGACCTACGGCTACTTCGAGATCGAGGCGAAGCTCCCGATCGGCAAGGGCACCTGGCCGGCGTTCTGGCTGTTCAACCATATCGGCACTCGTCGCCCCGAGATCGACATCATGGAAGCGTATGCCGGCGGCGGCCCCGCAAGCGGCTGGTCCGATGCGAACTTCCACCCGACCGCGTATGCGCCGACCGTGTGGATCGACGCCAGCCGCCTGGCCGGCACCAAGACCATCCTGACCAGCGACCTGTCGGCCGCATTCCACAAGTACGCAGTCAAGTGGGAAGCAAACAAGCAGACCTTCTACTTCGACGGTCGCGAAGTCTTCAGCCTCGCGGTGACGATGCCCGACACGATGTACATCATGCTGGACCTCTGGTACGGCAGCGCATCGGGCCAGCCGGACAGCACCACCCCGACCGGCAGCGGCAACTCGTACGAAATCAACTACGTGCGTGCCTGGAAGGCGAGCTGATCGCTGAAGTCACACTCACATCAGCAACGGCATCCGGCTCCGCCGGATGCCTTCAGGGCCAGCCTCGTGCTGGCTCTTTTTTTTCCCGGTTTGATTCGCAGCGACCCGGCCGCACGAATCCGGCGAACTGCGTAAGCGCGCCGGTGGCAGTCCTTACCGCGCGTCAGTGCGCGGCCCACGGGTGGCAGGCAAGCTGTCGCAGTCGATCATTCCCCGCGGAAGACCTGCATGCGACGCCTGACCCTGCTGCTGCTCTTGCTCGCTCTCCTGAATTCTGAGGCGCACACGGACGGCCTGATCGCGCTGCCAGCCAGCGTGCATGACGGCGACGTCATCGAGCTTGACTGCGGCCGCACCTATGTCGGCGAACTGAAGCTGGCCGGCCTGCGCGAGGTCACGGTGCGCACGCGTGGCGACTGCGGCAAGGCATCGCTGACGCCGGCGGTGCAGGTCGGCGGCTGGCGGCGCGATCCGCAGCAGGCGTCGGTCTGGGTCGCCGATATCGGATTCGCTCCCGCACAACTGCAGCTCGGCACCCGCTTCCTCGCGCAAGCCCATTACCCGAACACCGCCGGCACCTGGCTGCGCGGCGAGAGCCGGCTGCCGGGACAATTGCACACCCGGCTGCCGTCGGCCGACCTCGCCGGTGCGACCCTGGTCTGGCGCGCTGCCGACTGGCTGATCGAAACGCGCACCATCGCGCGCTACGATGGCCAGACTCTCGTGCTTGCGCCGGGCGGCGACGACAGCTTCGGCCTGCGCGCTGACACCGAGTTTTATGTCGAAGGAAAACGCTGGATGCTGGATGCGCCCGGCGAATGGGCATTTGACGCAGGCAAGCTCTACCTGTGGCCACCGGACGGGCGTACGCCGCAGGACCGCGTGTGGGCCTCGGCAGCTGCCAGCGCGATCGACGCGCGTGATTCGCACAAGCTGCGCATCGAGGGCGTGCGCATCTTCGGCGCAGCGCTCGGCATCGATGCCCGCGGCAGCCGCGGCCTGCACGTCGGCGACACCGTCATCGAGAACAGCGGCGAGGCGGCCATCCTCGCCGGCAGCGAGATGCGCGTGTTGCGCGTGGCGGTGCGCGGCAGCGTGCAGGACGGATTGCGCGCGCCCGACGACGCGCGCGACGTGCAGGTGCTCGACAGCCGCTTCGATCAGGTCGGCATGCTCGGCATGCCGCGCCGTTCGCGTGGCGCGATCGTGTTCGAACTGGCGCAGCGCGTGATTGTCCAGCGCAACCGGATCCGCGATGCCGGCTACATCGGCATCCGCGTGTTCCGCGACGCGCTGGTGCGCGACAACGAGATCGTGCGCGTCTGCCAGCGGCTGGACGACTGCGGCGGCATCTACACCTTCGCACGCGACCGCCAGCCGCTACATGTGAACATCGAAAACAACCGGATTCGCCGGCTCGGCGGCCGCAGCACCTATGCGATCTACCTCGACGACTTTGCCAACGGCGTGCGCGTGGCAGGCAATGAAATGGTCGACAATCCGGGGGGCATGCAATTGCACAACGGCTTCGACAACGAGATCGCCGGCAATGCCTTCATCAACAGCCAGCGCCAGCACATCCTGTTCAACGAGACCGCCGACTTCCGGGTGATTGCCGGCAACCGCGTGCTGCGCAATCGCTTCGCGTCAGCCGGCGACGTGCCGGTGTACCGGCTGTGGAGCCATCATGGCGGCGCGCACGTCGGTCGCTTTGCGCAATTTGCCGGCAACCGCTATCGCGCGGCATCCGGCAACTTTGCGGACGTCGAAGGGCAGGGCGCGCTCGACCTCGGGCAGTGGCTGGCGGGCTTCGGCAGCGACGACGAGGCGCCCGCGCGCGACCAAGCCCGGGCCGCGCAGCACAGCGCGGACGGCTCAGCGGGCGCCGCCCGGCGGCCGGCGCCACAGCTCCCGCGGTAGCGACAGCAGGAACAGCGTGTTGGTCAGCAGGTAGCGCGACGCCAGCCGCACCGGTTCCTGCGCGAGCCGGTACAGCCATTCGAGGCCCAGCCGCTGCCAGGCCAGCGGCGCGCGCGTGACCAGGCCAGCGTGGAAATCAAAGGCGGCGCCGACGCCCAGCATCACGGCACGCAGACGGCCTCGCTGCGACGCCATCCACTTTTCCTGCTTCGGACAGCCCAGCCCGACCAGAACGATGCGCGCGCCGCTGTCGTGCACTGTCGCAGCGATCCTTTCATTGTCTTCGTCGTCCAGTGCGCGGAACGGCGGCGACAGGCTGCCGGCCAGCGGCAGCTGCGGAAACGCGGCGAGCGCGCGCGCTTCCAGGCGTTCCAGCGTCGCGGCCGTGCCGCCCAGGAAGAACACCGGCAGCTGCAGCCGCTCGGCCTCGGCCAGCAGCCGCCACATCAGGTCCGGTCCCGACAGCCGCTGCTGCTCGGGCCAGCCGCGTCGCCGCATCAGCCAGGCCAGCGGCGCACCGTCGGGCGAATTCAGGTCTGACAGCGCGAGCGCGGCGGCAAGCGCCGGGTCACGCCTTGCGCTGACCACCGAATGCACGTTGCACAGGCAGACCATGCGCGATGCGCCGGACTGCGCCCATCGAACGATGCGGCCGGCCGCCTGTTCCCAGGAGATTGCGTCAATGCGCGTACCGAGCAGGATTGTCGACGTCATGCGCACAGGTCTCCGTGGCCGGGATCAGGCTTCGATTGAAGCGTCGCGCCGCTGTCCTCACCCTGAGGGGACGCAATGCGCGGATGGGATGCCGCGTGCAAGATCGACGCTGTTTGACGACCGACGGAGGAGCAATGCCATTCGAGCTGATCGCACGCGCGCAGAAGCATTGCCGGCAGCGGCTCGCGCAGGCGTTCGATGGGTTTTGCGGCGACGATCCGCGGCAGTCGCGGCTGGAGCTGAGCGAGCCGGAGCAGCTGCCGTCGCGCGAACGGGTGCGCCTGCCGTATGAAGACGGCGAGTTCGACTGGGTCGCCTGCCACGAGCTGATCGAGACCTTTGGCAGCCACGAGCGGCAGGTGCGGCTGCTGCGCGAATTGCTGCGCATCGCAAGGCGAGGCATTTTCGTGTCGACGCCCAACCGCGGTCATCCGCTGGCGCGCTGGCTGTATCCGGAGCGGCATGCGCAGTTGCTCGACGCGCTGGCGATCAAGACCATGGTCGATGTGCTGCCGGGTCGGCCGTTGTGGAAGCTCGGCCATGTGCGGCTGGCGGGTTTCAAGTCACATTATTTCCTGATGGTCTGGAAGGATGCGGCCGCCGCCGCGTCTTCCGGGTATCCGCTGGAGCCGGGGCCTCAGGGAGAGGAGCCGGCGCCGCCGGCGAGGTCAGTACGCCTGCGCTGAAGGCTTCGCTGACGATTTCGCCGTTGGCGAGCCGGCACGCGGGCGGCACCCGTGCTGCAAGCTGTGCGAGGAAGCGCCCGAGCTCGTCCCACAGGCCGAGCCGCTCGATGTCGAGCGAATGCCACCACAGGTGGAACAGGCCGCCGCGCGCTTGCGCCAGCGCGAGCAGGCGTTGCAGACGCATCCGCCAGTCGGCCTCGCGCAGCACGGCGAGCAAGGCCGGTGCGCGCGCCGTCCAGTCGCGCTGCGACAGGAAATTGCGCAGCCACACCGCGCGCGGATGCGGATAGAACTGCGCGCTGGCCGGCATCTCGAACGGGCTGCGGCCGGCGTCCATGCGCAGGTTTTGCGTGGTGCGCGCAAAGTGGAAGCCCGCTGCCTGCACCTGCCGCACATGCAGCGGCCGGTAGCGTCCGCCCGGATAACAGAAGCCGCCCACCGGGCGGCCGATGCAGTCTTCCAGCGCGCGCTTGCCGTCGCTGATCTCGCGCCACGCGCTGCGCTCGTCCAATCCCGCAAGGAAGCGGTGCGACAGCGTGTGCGAGCCGATCTCGAAGTCCTGCGCGAGGGCGCGCATCTGCGCATGCGCCAGCACAGGCGGGCCTTCGCGGTTGGCCAGCGGCAGGTAGAACGTGGCCCGCAAACCGTGCCGCGCAAGCAGTTCGGCGGTCCGCAGGTCCAGCGGATGGCCGTCATCGACCGACAGCGTCACGCGCAGGCGGTTCATGGACCGTCGCGCACGCGTTCTGCCTGCGGCAGCGGCCGTTCGCGCAGCGCGCATGCGCAGGCATCGACGATGCCCTGCGCGGCGCTGTCGAAGTCGTAGCGGCGCACACGGCGCAGGCTGTCATCGCTGAAGGCCTGCCACAGCGCATCGTCCGACAGCAGCCGCTGCGCGCCGTCGGCCCACAGCGGCACGCGCAGCTCGCGCACATAGCCGTTGCGGCCGTCGACCACCAGTTCGCCGGCTGCGCCCGCATGCGGCGTCACCAGCACCGGCAGTCCGGCGGCGCAGGCTTCGTTGGCAACGATGCCCCAGACATCGATGTGTGTCGGGAACAGGAACAGCCGCGCCGACTGGTACAGCGCCGGCAGCGCGTGCTGCGCGGCAAAGCCGTGGAAGCGCACGTCGACGTCCGCACAGCCCGCCGCCGCCTGCCGCAGCGCTGCCTCAAGGCTGCCGGAGCCGACATAGAGCAGCTGAATGCGCCGGCCGAGCCGCACGGCAGTCTCGCGTGCGACCGCGAGAGCGAACAGCGGGTCCTTGGCCGGCTCCATGCGTCCGCAGAACAGGAAGTCGAACGGCCGCTCTGTCGCGCCGTGCGGAGAAAACGCATCGTTGTCTATGCACAGCCAGGAAAAAAAGCAGCGCTCCGCCGGCACCCCGTACGAGCGATACAGCCGCTGCCCGCCCTCGGACGCGGCGATGAACGCGCCGCTGCCGCGAAACACGAAGCGGCGCACCAGCCGGTGCGCGAGCGACAGCGTGCGCTCGGATTCCCAGCTGCCGTCGGTCATGGCCACATGCGGCCAGCGCCGCGCGCGCGCGGTCAGGAACGCGTACAGGTGGGTGGGGTTGAAGCCGTCGGTGACGACCACGTCCGGCCGCAGCCGCACCAGCAGCGGCACCACGTCCGGATTGTGATGGATGTAGCGGCCCTGCACGGTCGCGAAGCGTTCGCGCAGCCAGTGGCGCTCGAACTGCATCGGCGGCAGGTCCCATTCGCGATTGGGCTCGCGCGCCGAGCAGAACACCGCGTGAAAATCGACGCCGGGCCAGCGCGCCAGGCGATTGAAGATCGGCACGCGATACGGCGGCGGCGTATTCGTCACGAGCGCGATGCGGGTCATGGCTGCGTCTTCCGCTCACGCATGGCCGGCGCGGTGCGCGCGGATCCAGCGCAGCCAGCCTTGCAGCCGCCCGTGCGCGACGGCGAGGCCGTGCAGCAGGTCCGGGCCGCGGGCAT
>JACCDR010874617.1_pt1 | contig 10519 bp, 14 predicted proteins | sample 7446431 | NCBI WGS metagenome assembly JACCDR01 (sample SAMN15323443, study PRJNA562643) | freshwater metagenome | isolation source: river surface water | place: USA:Blue River Watershed | collected 2017-08-17 | reverse complement strand
GGAAAGAGATCGCTGCATTTGACTCATGGTTCAAAGATGAGAATCGTCGAGCCTATTCACAAATGGTATTTGACCCCTCCGGTACTGTGTATCCCGCCCATATATTCAACTCATGGCGAGGATGGCCCATCACTCCTGAGGAGGGTGACTGCTCTATGTTCCTTCGCCATATACGTCGGAATATATGTAATGGTGACAAAAGTCTGGCGGGATTGGTGATTAACTGGTTGGCAGACGCAGTTCAGAATCCAACCAAACGACCAGGCGTGGCACTGATTCTACAGTCATCATCCGAGGGCACTGGTAAGTCTGCCTTCTCAGAGTATGTGGGGGCTATGTTCGGACGATATGGAATCATCGAGACAGATATTGAGGGCATGGTTCGAGGATTTAATAGCCATTACCTCAACAAGTTAATGGTATTCGGGGAAGATACTACCTGGGGTGGTAACCACTCAGTAAATGGGAAGATCAAGAATCTAATTACTTGTCCGAAGATTCTGATTGAGCCTAAGGGTATTCCGAAGTTTGAAGCTGATAACCACATGAGGTTCATTCTCACAACTAATGAGAAGTGGGCAATATCAGTATCTGAAACCGCTCGCCGCTTTATTATTCTTGAGACTCGCCCTGTAACGACAGCCCAGGATAAGGAAGAGCGACGTGAATTTTGCAAGAAAATGGCTGAGGAGAGAGATAATGGGGGCGCTGAGGCTCTGCTTTATTATCTATTGAACTACGAAATAGACATGGATGTGCAAGAGATTCCTGTAACCCAGGGGATGATTGAGAACCAGATTCAGACAATGATGAGGGATCATCCTATTAGATCATGGATGTTTCATTGCCTTTTGAATGGGGAATTCTCTCGCGGGACCGGGGTTTGGGACTCAAAGATGACTAATTTTGAGCTTCAAATGTCTTACGAGAGATTCTTAAACCATCAGAAGGGCAGCCGAATTTCATTAAATAGTGAGCTAAGCCCAATTGGTTTAGGACGACATTTGAAGAATCTGCTCCCAAGATCCATGACAAAATACAAATCTGGAGCCGGAGTTAACCAGAAAAGGGGATATAAATTTGCTGATTTGGATGATTGTCGAGAGGAATTCAATGAGCTTTACTTCGGGGGAAATTATGGCTGGACTTCATAATTTATGATACTGGAATGTTCAAAAAACACGTCAAAATAGTACGACCTGTTCGAAAATATATTGTACTTCGATGATGAGGTTGATAAAACCACCCATTTATTGAAAAGGCATATTTATTTACTTGGAATAAAATATTAGGTGTTTTGTAGCTTACCCGTACTAAGGGTACTATTTTGAGGGATACTATGTACTCTCTGTGGCCAATAGTGAGAGTCGCATAAACATTGAATCTTCGATTGAGCTTATTATATAAAGAGTACACTTAGTACAATTAGTACAAATAAAAAGGATATACATGTGAAATTTTGTGTGGTGTGGGTAAAATATGACAATTTTTTCCCCACATGTTTTTACATTAATGAATGTTCGAAAACAGTTGTATATTCAGCCTTGAATATTTCAGTTACAATTAAAAGAGATGTACTATTTGTACTATTTGTACTTCCTAATTTTTCCACCCATAGAGGAGGCTTAGAATGACTAAAGAGAGAGATTTAGAACTACAACTTGAGTGGTTAGTTTCTGACGCTCTAAGGAAATGTAGAGCTACCGCAAGGAAGCATGGTATCTCATTAGCTGAGGCGATTGCAGTCCATCAACTTGTAGAGCAAGAGTCTCACACTGTCTATTTAGAAAGACTTTGGAGATCAAGCGATGAGTGAGAAAGAATCAGGATTCTCATGCCCTACCGAGCGAGAAGAGTTAATCAATTGGGCTGAGTATTGGCAAACTATCTCGGCCTTATTACTATTTCAGCTAATTGGAGTTTCGAGTGAGGAGTATGTTATCCCTCGTCAGTCGTCTCTTGAGTTTCATATTAACGATAAACCGCGGGTTCTTGCTATCATCCTGAATGGCGACATTCGGCTTCGCCTTTTAACTGATGCAGAATATTCCCAACTGGTTCATAATAGTTCTGGGTCTATCCTGGATCACGACTTTCTAATTGAGGAGAATAATGATGCAGATGGTAATGGAGTACATTGATAGGCCAGAACCTCAAGATAATACGCGGGCAACAGAATAATATATACCCGCGAATTGTCAAAGCGTATAATCGATGATGTAATGTTGATTAGGTTTTACTAACGTCTGGAGATTATCATGTTTACTGGACCTAAGATTACTGGAACTAATGTTAACTCCTGTGTGCCAATTGATCAGGCAGAATCTTTTACTGATAAATTTATAAGGGAGGCTAAGGAACTGAGACTAAAGGTTGGTTCTCGGGTACCGACTTACTCTGAAGCCTTGTCTAATCTCTTAGGTTCTACCAATGGGGTTAATAAGACTCACCCTGATTTGTCCCTGGAGGAGATGGCGGTATTTGATTGGTATAGAGAACTTTGTGATAGCGGTATGGGGCTAATTCATCAAGAACTCAAGGGAAGTTTGAGTATAAGAATCCTTCTTCGATTCAACTCACAGGGGAGATTCGAATCCTGGAATAAGGTTTTTGAGGGGGAGATACACACATTTCACCCATATTGGTTTAATGGGGATTTCTTCTTTGTTGAGATTGATTCAAAGGGCCTAGAGAAGAATAGATACTATATGGGCCAGTCTTTAAAGAACACAGTTAAAGAAGTGTCTCTTAAAGATTACGGTAAAGTCCTCAAGACCAATGACCGGGGGTGGGTGGTTCAGGTCAAGTCTCAGGAGCCACAGCAGCCTCAAGTTGAGCTTTGGTGGCAGAAGGAACGTCGAGAGCAGGCACAGGTCCTGGATCGTCTTGTATCGCTGCGCAATGACGTTCGTCGTATCTGTGGGCAACAGGGGAACCTCGTAGATGATAATCCAAGGTTCAGGGACTGATCATGCCAGTGAACAAAACAGACCTGATTCAGACTATTACTAAGGCGGCCTCAAGACGGGGTCGCCTTTTGAGTGATACAGACTCCGAGGAGATCATGAAGGCGGTTATTCGTCACCTTGAACTTGAGTCCCCTATTCAAGGATATCGGTTCGATAAGGGGGCGGTCTCTAGGATTGATACTATGCCCCACGGCGGAGAATGGAGGCGTCTTATTGCTTTACCCCTGGTTAAGGAGAATTAAGATGACAGTCTGGGTTCTTATCTTCCTCCTGGTTGATCCCTCAAACAAACCTGTAGGGGTCAGTACTATTGAGGACCTGAAGTCTAAGGAGGAGTGTCTGAGGGTATCAGTAGTGATTGAGGACTCATTTCCCTATTCCATAACTCGCTGTGTTGAGATTCAAAAGAGGTAATCATGTCTGAGCTATTCAATGCCCGGAAGGCTCATGAAGTAGCACGAACTACCCAGCTACAGAAGACTGCTGGGAGAATGAATGACACACTGACTCGAATTCGTACCGCAGCTAAGGAGGGGAGATTCCATTATACGTTTACCAACCCCCTCAACCTGGATGAGCGAGATGCTCTTGTGTCTATGGGCTATGTTGTCCAACACTCGAATATTGAGACCAAAGTAAGCTGGGGAGTACCCACGGCTGGCGGTCGACTAATGAAAGGAGAATGAAGATGAGCTTTCGATTCTATATTACAGACCTGAATGAGGGGCTTATTCGGGGAACGGATGATGAGAAAATGGCAAAGGAGTTTGCTGAGTGTGAAGACTACTTCGTGGTGGATACTGAAAATAACCTCTGGCTTCAGGTCGGTAATAAGTCTAACGAGATTGAAGAAATGATTTCTGTGGAGAATGAAGATGACTAATCCGCAGATTATCAACCCTGATAGTGTTGTACTCAACCAACTAGATGGCCCGTGGCAGGAACTGGCTATGATGATTCTCTGGAAGCTTAATGGGGATAAGCCAGTCAACATCACGGCCAAAGACATGGAGAGTCTTCTTAATCACTTCAACCCTGGGATACCAGTACTCATGGTTATGGGGACAGCTGATAGCCTGACCTTTCAGGTTATCGACGAGAACAAAGCTCAGGTTCTGGCCGAACATGAGGCTAATCAACGAGGGAGAGCTTAATGACCGCCACCTATCTACATACCCCAGTCCTGGACCACGGCTTCGTAAAGCTGAGAAATCTGGCTGGTCCTACTCGTCGCGCTGATCAGGAGTTTGATGCGGACGATACAGACCCCGCAAACGCCGCTCGCATGTCGTTTGACCAGGCAGACCTTAGTAGGCCTCGTGAGGCTGATCTGAAGCTTTCTAAGTACCTTCTTGCGAACAAGCACACTTCCCCCTTTGAGATGGTTGAGGTGTGGCTGGAGATGAAACTGCCGATCTTTGTTGCTCGTCAGTTCGTGAGGCATCGCACTGTTTCTATGAACGAGGTCTCTGGCCGATATATTGAGCTCCCAGCTGAATGGTACATTCCTGCCATAGAGGATGTTAAGTTTCAAGTGAAGGATAAGAAACAGGGTGGTGGTTTGATTGACCTTGGTAATCCTGATCAAGTACAAGCAGCTCGTATTTATCTAACAGAACTAGATTTTGATTGTGCTAACTCTTACAGTAAGTATCAGCGAGCAATTCAGCTGGGTATTGCGATGGAGCAAGCACGCCTTCATCTTCATGTCAATCATTACACCCACTGGCTATGGAAACAGGACCTGTGGAACTTGATGCATTTCCTGTCTTTGCGGGATCACAGCCACGCTCAAGGTGAGGCTCAATACTATGCAAAGGCTGTGGATAGACTCTTACGTCAATTCCTGCCCCATAGTCTGTCTCTGTATGATGAATTCTGTCGATTGCCCAGTTAAGGAGAGTAAGAATGACTGATCTAACACCAGAACAAATTGCTAAAGTAGCCCATGAAGTAAACCGCGCCTATTGCCAGGGTTTAGGCGATGATAGTCAATCTCCCTGGGAAGACGCTCCTGAATGGCAGCGCACAAGTGCTATTAACAGGGTTAATTTCCATCTGGCTAATCCCAACGCGAGTCCTGACCATAGTCACAACGAATGGTTAAAGGGGAAACAAGAAACTGGTTGGAAATGGGGCCCGTTTAAGAATCCAGAAACTAAAGAGCATCCGTGCTTCAGGCCTTATGAAGAGCTGCCAGTAGAACAGAAGGCGAAGGATTACCTGTTCCGCGGGGTAGTTCATATTCTAGCTAAGGGGGTCTGAAATGGAGAAGGGTGAAGCAATTAGTAAACCTTCTATGTCGGGGAGTTTTGATATTCTTCGTGAGGGAGGTCAGTCCCTGAATGTGGAAGAATTAGCTCTGTCTCAGTCAGTGTCTCACTTACTCACTAGGTTAAAAGCTGATATCGACAACCTGGCTGATTTCGTCCATCCTGAGGTGGGTGATAATAGTAACTGTGCTTCTGGTGAGGCTTATGTATCTTTAGGGGTGGGTTTTCTGGATACTAAGGACCTGGAACTGGCAACTGAGTTTCTATTTAAGGCGGCCAAATCTTTGGTGGGGTCTCATATTAGCCCAACTGAGGATGGGGTCCCTTTTCCTATTTACTCTGGACGGAATACTGATAATCTCCCCTTAATCAACTATTCTTCTGGAGATAGATCTAAGAGAAACCCCATTCTATATTGGAGAAGGTTTCCAACACTTAAGACCTTAGATAGTCCAATGGGTAACATGAGTCAAAGGGGACCTCGAGTTTTCTATATTGGGATGAGACTGAGATTCTCCCAAACCTGGGTTGCTGCTGGACAGTTCAAATCTGATTGGAGTGGTGGCTTATTGATGAGGCAGTTCCCCCCGGGACGAAGTCTTATGAACGGACAAGTATCTGAAACATTGACCCGTGAGTTTCGTCAGGAGCTTCAGGTTGTAGTGAATACCAGAGAGTTACTTAAGAACCTCTCACGCCTTGAATAGTTCGGCAATAGTAGGGTTTTTATTGACAATTAGAATGCACTGTGATAATAAACCGGTTAATACTTTCGGTGAATTCTCACAGTGCTTAAGAAGTCTTCCAAAAATTCCTATGAGCAGTATGCTATTCGGAGATTAGCCCAGGAGAAGACTCTTGAGCTAATTACCGAGCTACAGCGTATAGCACTCGGCAGGATCACATTCGAATCGAACCTTGAGGAGCTGGCAGAATCCATTCAGGATTTGCTGAAACTTCTTAAACGTCGAAAGATTGAGGCTGATTCAGTCTCCGAACAGTTATCCGATATTCTTCGGGTAATCACCCTCCCCCCATCCAACTCAGACATTATCAAAGCAATCGATACTCTCCTCCAGCGAGGATGGGGACGCCCCTCCGCGGAAACTGTAGACTACAGCATGTTCATAGACATGGACCCCACAGAGGCCCAGAAGCATGTCCAGGCCTCCTTGATCGCCCGGGCCTTACAAGGGGATGTAGCTGCTCAACAGGCCTACCTACGGCTCCCATCACAGATCGAGGTCTTGGGACTGGGTGATGAGGATCTCGACGCTACGCGCTTGAATGAGGAGGATATGGCTATCTTCATGAGTCTGGTTGAGAAGATGAGAACAGCTCCTTTACCTCCAGCACCTCCTTTATCTTCTACGATTAAGCGAGAGGCTAAAAGGTGAGGTTCTCAGCTAAGGAGCTCAATGAGATCAGTCAGGTAGTTCAGCTTGAGAAAGAGCGGCGGAAATATCGGCGGTTAGTTGATTTCACTCGTAAGGGTTGGGAGATTGTTGAAGGGTCTGGCCTATATCGCCATAACTGGCATATTGACTTGATCTGTGAGCATCTAGAAGCTCTATATAACGGGGACTTTCAGAATCTTCTAATGAATGTTCCTCCGGGTTGCATGAAGTCTCTTCTGACTTCGGTAATGTTTCCATCCTGGGTATGGGCGGATAATCCAGAGACTAGATTCCTGTCAGCCTCATATGGTCAGGACTTATCTACCCGAGATGCAATCAAATCTCGAGCTATTATTGAGAGCGATTGGTATAAGGAACTCTGGGGAAAGAAGGTCAGGATTGATCGGGGACAGAATCAGAAGACGAAATATCAGAATACTGCCGGGGGATGGCGACTAGCTACATCTGTTGGGGGTAGAGGTACTGGTGAGCACCCTGATTTCAAGCTGATAGATGATCCGCACAATGTAAAAGAGGCTGAGTCTGATGTTGAACGTCAGGGGGGTCTGGATTGGTATGACTTAACTCTATCCTCTCGCGGTGTGTCTCGTGATGCTAAGACCGCAGTAATGATGCAAAGGTTGCACGAAGCCGACCTTTCTGGTCATATCATGGCTAAAGAGGAATTTGCAACTGAGTGGGAACATATCTGTATTCCCATGAGATTCGAACCCCATCGATACACCTCTACAATTGGTCAAGATCCTCGAAAGAAAGAGAATGAGTTACTTTGGCCTGAGCTATTTAATGAGCGAAAGGTTAGGGTACTCGAACAGAATTTAGGAGAATACGGGGCTGCAGGACAACTCCAACAGCGACCTTCTCCCCCTGGGGGCGGTATTCTGAAGATCAAGCATTTCCAACTGTGGCCAGCTGTGAAAGGCATTCCCGCCCTAGAGTATATTATTCAGTCTTATGATACCGCCTTCAAAGAAATAAAACAGAGTGAGAAAAAAGCCTCAAGTGATCCTGACCCCTCAGCTAATACAACCTGGGGATTGTTCACTTTACCTGATGGACGAAAGGCCCTGATTCTTCTGGACACCTGGGCCGAACGTATTGCCTACCCAAAATTGCGTAGTCGAGTAATCTCTAATTGGGGAGCCTACTACGGCGGGGATGATAAGGGTCGCACCGGGTCTCGAGCTGATGTACTCCTGGTAGAGGATAAGGCCTCTGGTCAGTCTCTATTGCAGGATCTGCATCAAGCGAACATCCCAGCGATTGCCTATAACCCTGGGAAGGCCGATAAGGTTGAACGAGCTCACATGGTAGCTCCGCTTTTTGAGTTGGACTGTGTCTATATCATGGAGAGCTCCAAACGTCCCGGTCAATGGATTTCCTGGGCTAAGGAGTTCGTAGAGCAAGTTGAGAAGTTTCCAAATGCTAAACAGGATGATCTTGTAGATACTCTTACTCAGGCTCTTCTTTTTGTTAAGAATAATCGACTCATCGAAATGCCTATATATGAGGATGATGAAGATCCTGAGGTTGATTATTCCAAGAAGCATAAGAATCCTTATGGTTGAGGATAGCTATAATGACTGATAAATCCAATGAAGATGTGCAGAAATTAAAGGCGGAGCTTGGGATTTATAAGTCTCGGCTCCACTTCTTATTGCAGGGTCTAAATGAGGTTATGTCAGAACAGTCTTTAACCATGAAATTGAGGCAAAGTAAGACTGGTCCCCTTAATGAGCGGGACCGATACATTGTTTCTACTGTCTGTTCCATTGTACGCACTGCTGTAAATGGGAGTTAATGTCATGCCATTCTTAACAACTGGCGCTCAAGACCCTATTTCTTACCTGGCTGACCAATACGACGCCTGGAAACAGCGTCAATTAGCTCAAGAGAGACGTAATCAAGCTTTGTATGGGCTTGAGGGGCAAGGTAAATTAGGCTTTTCTAAGGAAGATGTTCCTAATAAGTATCAAGAATCCCCCCTTGAAGTTCTAAGAAAAGAGCAAATCGCTCGTCGGGTTCTCCAGAATCGACGATCTCAACCCCTGGACTCCTTAGAATTTAGTCAAATTCTCCATCCTGAGGAGTATGAACTGAAAAATCGTCCTCAAGATATGGCCAATGAGGTCCGAAAAGTAGTAGGACCAGCGATGGGATATGCTCTGGCGGGGGTTGTACCCGCCTCATTGGGGGCTAATATGCTTCTAAGGGGGCTCACCGGGGCTGGTTTGAATGTTGGCTCCTCTTATCCCTTGTATAAGGCTGATCCTGAATCCGCTGAGCCCTTGATGGATGCAACAATCGGTGCTGGGGCTGGTATGGCGGGTATTCCCGGGGCCTTGTTGGGTGCTCTTCTGGGTTGGACACCTGATACTGAAGCTGCTACAGCCAGTGGAGTAAAAAGTCTTCTTAAGAACTCTAAGCTTCACTCAGTTGTAGATCAATTATTTGAGAGGGCTCCAGGAACTAAGGCCTTTACCGATAGTTCTATAGCTAATGCGATTCAGTCAGGTAAGAAGTTTGCTCCATTAACGGCCAATCAATTCCATGGAGCTACATATCCTTTAATTGATACTGTTAAAGGGGAGTCTAATCAATTAGGAGAACTACAAAAACTTTCTAAAAAGGGATCATTAACTGACATTCCCCACTTATGGCTAGACAACGGAGAATACTTCAGAAGTTTTTTTATAGACCATGATGGGCGTCACAGGATGCAGGCTATTGAAAATATAATGGGCCCTGAAACCAAAATTCCAGTGATTCTAGGGGGGGAGATACCTAATAGAGGTGTTTGGCCAGAGTCAGCCATAAATGATCTTAGTACCGAACAATTTAATAGTGGAAACTTCGGTCCAGAAACCTTAAAAGAGTTAGATAGGCTCTACGGTAATAGAGTTTTACTCCTCAATGACCTTATAGTGGGAAAAAAGTACTCAAAAGGCGGTCCAGTAACAGGAAAAACCGGCGCTCCAGTTGAAATGACGCGTCCGGGCAAAACAAATCGCTCTAAGGTACCTGCTCGCAATCCGAAAGGGCCTCAGAAACTGGCCGGCGGCGGCGTGATTAAATCGCTGGTGAAGGATATTACTGAGAAATTGACTCATCTTCCTCAAACTCCATCTCAGTTCATGAAAAATGCAATTAAGGAGCAGGGATTATGGCATTATGAGAAAGAACTCAATAACCCTGAATCCAGACGATTTGCTGATGCCTTGTATCCATTCAAAAATGAAAGTCTTCACAGTCCTGGAATTGAGGAATATCTGACTCCTGAGGAAATTCTTCGATTGGAGAGAGATTACAAATACGCTGGGGGCGGATTGGTTAAGTCCATGGGTAAGCGCATGGCTAAATACTTCGCTGAGGATCCTGAACATCTGTCGAAGGTTCAAGATATCATTAAGGAGACTGGGGGAAACTGGTCACCTGGATCGGTTGAACAAGCAACAGCAAATATAAAAGCTACTGTAGGAGAAACAGACCTTGCACATCTTGCAGCTCTTCGTAAGATGACAGGAAACCCTGAGTTAGATGTAGTTGGGGAAGCCCTGGGTAAATGGGTTGAAGGCCCTCTTAAGAAATATATCCAACGAGATATGGCTACAGCTAGAGATCCTGTTCGTGCTCTAGCTGAACAAGGAATTCTTCATGTTAATCCCGAAGAACTGAATTTTCGACCTGAAATGTGGGGTCAAAAATCCGTTACAGCCCCAGGTCAAACTTGGATAGCTCAATCACCCCGGGCCAAGGTCTGGGAAGGAGTTACAGATAATAGTCTTTTCCGTGATATAGCCTCTCACTATCAGGGAGAAGGAGCCCTTGAAGGGCCTACCCCAGATTGGTTAATGAAACT
>JACCDR010985322.1_pt1 | contig 10520 bp, 6 predicted proteins | sample 7446431 | NCBI WGS metagenome assembly JACCDR01 (sample SAMN15323443, study PRJNA562643) | freshwater metagenome | isolation source: river surface water | place: USA:Blue River Watershed | collected 2017-08-17 | reverse complement strand
GTCCAGGATTGCCATCCCTGCCAGACGGTCCGCGCTCTCCCCGTAGCTGAGCTGCATGGTTAGATAGCCACTCATCAACGAGCTGCTCGATCTTGGTATTCATAGCTGAAGCAGACGTGGGAGCCTCGGCGCTCATCTCCGCCTGAACAGCAGCCTTAACCTCCGCGATCAGTTGGGCGCGGCGCAGAGGTGGAAAATCATGTCGTCGTGAATTCATCAGGCTCACCCCCGAAATTAGATTAAATACCCCATAGGGGCTATCTACCTACGTCGATTGGTTCTCCCCGCAACAACACCTTTTCTACCCGCACGTTGCGCTTCCTCCCGAAGCCGATCCTCAACTGCGCAAATAACCATAGTTATAGAATCAACCAGGTCGTCTGTGGGCACATCCGGGAAGGACTTCATCTGAGCCTCAAGGTCTGGGAATTTAGATCGGTGGACTACCCGCCTACTTCCATCTTCGCGGAACGTTTGATAGACGTTCAGCGCCTGGCTCGCGCGCATCTCCTTTGATTTACTTTGCCGAACAGCCACAATCTTAACATAGATATCCTTGAGAATCTCCTTCCAGGTGTCGCCACCCTGGTTCACTTCGATGTAAACCGAAGTGATCTCCGGGAAGGTGTTGCACAAAGTCTCAGTCTTCTCCCGTAACTGAGATGGGGTTATCTTATACTGGTTACAGTATACCACCTCATAGCGCATCAGCTTGCGACTGAACAGCACTACGGCCATAGCCGTGTAATCAGACTCCCGCTTACTTGTAGTGGCGGGATCAATCGACAATATCCCAAAGTCTACTAATTCACTCGGAATACTTCCGTACTCGAAGTCATTGCTCTCCCAGTAGGCACCGCCCTGTGCCTCCGGTTGGTTGTCGAAGTTAACACCGAAGTCGGGATCGTTCTTCTCCTTATCCAGGAGGAATTCGGTGGACCACATACCCGGCCAGAAGGACTGCTTAGTTCCATCCTCCCTGCGAATGAACGGGCGGAACCAATGGACCTTGAAGTTCTGACCCGCGATCCACTCGGGTCCTTCTCGGCCCTGTGCCACCTTAATCATGCCGTCGATGATTGAACCCTGCATAAGGTTCGTGCCGACCAGAACAACTCGTGCTCCAAGCGGCTGTGACTGAGGGAGAATACCACCAGTAAGAGATTGCAGTCTCTTCTTCGCCTGCTTAGGGGAGTAGTCACCGGCAGGTCGCTCGACATCATCAAGCAGAATGAAGTCGGGGCGCTTAGCGCCGACCTTAACACCAAGAGAGTTAGATGAAATAGAGCGAACCATGAATACGAATCCCCCGTAGGTCTTCAAGTTCATGGCGGTATTGACGATCTTGTTCCCCTCGGTATCTTCTCCGGGGACCTCCTCTTGCCACTGGTTCTTACCCAGCGACAGATGCGGATAGTCTGCCTTGATCAATGAGTTACCCAGCAGCTCATCCTTGAAAGTATCGAAGTGCATCTTGACTGTGTTCTCGGAGTCTGAGTAGCCTGCGACAAACCGAACATACTCATGAGCTACCGCCCACATAAGAATCAGACAGAAGATGGTGGTACTCTTGCCCGAACCGCGCGGGGCAAGGAAGGCATCGCGAGCGTCATCTAGTCCGGGGCGCTGGTGCCAGGTGCCAGCCGCCCACTTATAAAGCTTCAAGTGGAATTCGCTGAAGTGCGGCTGTCCATCAGGAGACGGAAAATGGTGAGGTAGATAGAGCAGAGCAAACAGCAGCGGGTTTGCCCTTGTCAGCTCACGCCTGGTCTCCGGGTGCTTCAGCATCTCTTTGTCGGGCACAGCGCGATCTAGGTACTCATCGAGATCGAAGACGTACGGGTCGCAACTGAAGTTAACGAAGCCGGGCAGCGGCTTCCATTTCATTTGTGTCTTCACAGTTCATCCATATCAAACTCGACGTCAATAACCTCGGCGTCAATCGTGTTGTCGATCTCCTGGTGTCGAGTCTTCAGGCGCTGAAGAAGCTCAATACTTTCCGGGTTGACTGTCACATTGTGATTAACGTTCACATTGCTCGCGGCATCAAGCCCGAAGTTCTTAGCCTCTCGATCCATGAGCTTAATCAAAACCTCCATAGCCTTGAACTTAGCCTCGATAGCGGCCTTGTTCTTAGCTGAAAGCTTACGCAGAATATCACCGTACTCACCATTAGAGAGTGCATCCATGATCTCGTCTTGATTAATCTCGACGTCAGCATCGTCGCGAATGATTATCTCAAGCAGCTCGACGCGCATCATCTCGATGTCAGCAGTCTGGCGAGCGCCAGCGATCTCGCGCTGACCCTTGAGGTATTCCTTATACTGCTTAGTCAGTCGAGCCCGAACCGTGCTCCAGCTAACGTCAAGCTGCTCCGCAATCTCAACGTAGCTAAGACCCATCGCGGAAAGCCGCAGGATTTCGCCATCCACCCGAGCGCTCTCGGGTCCGCGAGAAACACCACCGGTCACGGGGTGACGCTTAGCGGGCCGAGTCTTCTTTCGAAGGTGAGCTACCGCTTTGCGGTCAAGTCCTGTTTGCCGGGCAATCTCCGAATCGTTTAGTCCCTGGATAATCAACTGCTCCACGACAGGATGGAGTTGCAACTGATCCTCAAGAGAGCGTTCTCCGGGTCCCTTGTTCTGCTCAATGGTCTCCCGGACCGGCTTGCGCCCCTTGTTGGTCATCGCTCTACCTCCGGATAATCTAACACAAGAAGTCTAATCTCTTCATCGATAGCGCTTAGCGCAATACGGCGCTCCGTAATGTTTTCGGGAATGCTAGTCCGGGGGATAGCCGGACTAAGTTGCGCGACCTGAATCTCACTGGACAGCCAGCGCAGCAGCTTAACTCGCTGCGCAACCAGCTTGTCATATTTCTCCTGAGCTTTCTGTAGCACCATTCGAGGTTCCGCAATCACCTTAAAAGGAAAGGGGCGGCTGCCCTTACTACGACCATAGTATCGATTCATCGCGACAACACCTCACGGTATGCATCCAGCCAAAGATCAACAGTGTTCTCCTGAGTGTAGTTCGCCTCAACCCAGGAGCGCCCTGCCGTCGATAGACTGAGCCGAGTCATTTTCTCCGAATGAACCTGAGAGATAGCGGAAATCCAGCTATCCCAAACAGGAATATAGATCGCACCCGGAGAACGATCCGTAGCATACGGACCCCAATCGGTAGCGATCACAGGAATGCCGAGCGCACCGGCTTCTAGCAACCGGAGGTTAGACTTGCTCTCATTGAACACCGAGGGGGTGAGAGGTGCTAGCATTACATCAATGTTAGCTGCGCTCAGGAGATCAAGGTATTCAGGAACAGTCGGAGTCCAGGGAGCCTGACGGCACTGGCCGCGAACAGCGGGATCTAGAAGATGAGAATAGTCGGTGCCAAAGAAGACCATTCGAGAGTTCGGATTGAACTTCATGAAGGTCGAGACGGCCGAGGCGCACTGAAGGAAGTCCTGGTGATGGGTCGCGGACCCTGCCCAGCCCATAACAAAAGGCTTATCTAGCCCGCCGAGATTGTAGGGGTAGCGAAGCTCATTCAAATACTTACGAGGAATGCTGTTAGGAACAACCGTCACATTGTCATTGAACTTACGAACCACGTCGGCCAGCGGCTCGGTGGAGACGGTAACCGCATCACTCAACTGGATAGCACGCGTCCCGTTCTCCAGAACGTTATGCTTCATGTAGTAATCGTATCCTGGATTATCCTCCTCGATCGAGAAGAGGTCATCGTCCAGCTCGTAAACAATCTTCGGGACAGCTACACCCTCAACTGTTTGGCGCACCTTCTTGATGTGCTCAAGAAATTCCACAGCGGGTGCGCGGTGAGTTCTCTGCGCCACTAGCACAGTGTAGGGCAGGTTGCTGCCGCTGCCCACCTCAACCTGAACCCCGTATTTACGGGCAATAGTTTTAGCTGGTTGCAGCATTCGATAATGACCACATGCGCCCTGGTCAGCCAACCAATAGAAAAGGGCTAACGGAACACCGTTAACTGAAACCTCGCTCTTAACTTCGGACATACCGTCTCCTTGTCTCCCTTGTTCACTTAGACTATCATGATAGAATAAGGAAAGGATTACAGCGGACGTCCAAGGTTTTGATTCTGCCAGCTCCGAGCCTGCTTATAGAAGTTCTGCCACCTCGTCTTGGCCGCTTTCGCCTCATAGGAGTTCGCGCCGTGCTTCTTAACAGCAAGCTGGTACTCTTGGTAGAAGGATCGGTTCATTCGATCATACCAAGTAGCGCGGTTACGCAGCATATCCATGCGAGTTGTGCGCATAAACAAAGACATCCTATTGATGTCCCGATATGAAGACGGGACCTGGAAGCCGACGCCAACGGCGACACCTTCGTAGCCTGAGTTATCAAAAGAAATGTGCATATCCGTGATACGCATTTCATCGCTCTTCACATTTAAAGCGCCGTGTGAAAGATCCAATCGGATGAAATCGCCAATCCAGCAAGACTCGGGACCCAGCCAACGAGAATTAGATAGCTCAAGATTGTATGTCCTGGCTAGCTCAAGCTGACCGTGGTAGGTTGCGAGCCAGAAGGCGCGGGCATCAACCAGGGTTGCGGTAGTCAACTGACTATCGAGCACGAATTCCTCAAGCATACCGCCAGGAGGGGTTCGGCGACCCTCATCGGTTACTACCGTCGAGGTCACGGTCCCGTTCCCCTGGACAAAGAACACGTTGCTGTAGCTGTTGGGATCAAACTGTACATCATATGATAGCACAGCACCACCCCAGTCTGCAAGGAAGGTGGGAGTACGCTTCCCTCGTGTCGGCTTGTACACCTTGAATACGAGATCGGGATCGATATCCCACTCGAAGGCGTTCGCGTCACCAGTGTTAGTGTTGGTTTTAGCTAGGCCATCAATGAAGTCCTTGATGTTGGTGCCCAGCTCATAGGGGTACTTCGTAACGGTCTGGCCGGTGGACTGGTTAACGCCTCGTGTGATTCCAAAGGAGCTGCCGGGTCGAACAGTCTGGGTATTATTGATAGCCAGCCAGGCAGCGGCCTCAAGGTCGCCGGTCGTGGTGCCACTCGTTACGAAGTGCCTCCGGCTTAGCAAGGCTTTGTAATCGACAGCGGAGCAGGAGATAACCTGCCCAGAGGAATCTCCCCGAGGGATAGCCTGAACTAATCGACCCCTGAAGATCTTTACGCCTTCGCGATAGACCACAACATCGGTGATCATCTCATTTAGGAAGCTAGCCTTCTCGTTGAAACCATTCAAGGTGAAGGAGAAAGTGCTACCCTCCGAAACCGAAAGCGTCAGGTTCTTATCCTGGGCATCCGGAATACTAGTGATGACACCACCGAGTGGTTGCCACAATTCAACGCTGCACTGAGCCGTCATGTCGTCTCCTCGTTTCGCGTCACAAATAGGCGTCTCTATAGATCACGGCCGCGAAGCCGTTACCATCATCGGTCTCAAGATACAGCGTGTTGTAGTAGGTCTCAAGATAGAACCACTGCCGGTCGCTCAGGTACTTCAGGTAGGAGTTACCATTGCCAGCCAGCCCATTTAGCTGAACCGTTCTACGGTCCATGTCGATCTCGATAAACTGGTTTGCAGGAACGAACACGGTGGATGTGGTAGAACCAAGAGAGATACGAGCTGATGCGTTACCCTCCAATTGCTCAGCAGACTGAAGGATGATGGTGGGGTTGGTGCACCCGGTCGAACCTCCATAGATCCTAATCTTAGGAGGCGTAGCAGCGGTGCCATCCGTGGTGACCTGAGTCATCACTGCCTGCCGCATAAGCGCGTTGTTCACGGCGGAAGAATAGTCTTTACCATCGATACCACTGAAGGAAAGGACAACTTCCTTAAAGCCCGTGCGCACCCCATCGACCGTCCAGCCTGCATCCGTAGGCTCAGGACGTAGGTTAATGAAGCGCTCTTCGCCATCCTTTAGCTTGTAGACCAACTGGGGTCGCCTGCGCGGGTTAGACCATGTGTTCAGAACGTCAGCATAGAAGGCCGCCGAACCGGAGGCGTCATCGAAGGTGACGAACGAAAGAGTCACCGGCTTCGCTCCGACATATTTGGAATAATCCCGAACACCGTCCGCACTCGGACGATCCTCCTGCGCAGCACGCACAGTGGCCTGGCCGAAGTTAAAATCTCTGAGCATAATCCCACCAAGCCGAGGGGTTAGGTATAGAGGAACCTTACCCGTCTCTCGAAGGTACATGTACTCCAGGTTTCCCACGGATGCAGTAGCGACATAGCCAACCTGCCGGATCTGAGGTGCAGTGTGCGCACGGGCAGGGGTAGCCACCGAGATTGCATCCTTGATGACGGCGGCTGTGTACTTGGCACCATTCAGTCGAGTGTCAACTGGGGCATTCGTGTAGAACATCGGGTAGCCATTATCAATGGTTACCGAAACGGCGGGAACATCAGAGAATTGATCCGCTGAAACCAGGATCATCTGGGTTACACCAGGGAAGCCTCTGAGGTTGAGCGCGTCGCGAACCCACTGACCCTTGTTGAAGGTGGTGATCTGCCCATCCAGGCTGATCTTTGGATCCTGAATCTCCATGCCAGACTGAATTGAGCTGGCAACGTTAGAGAGGAGGTTTCCAAACTGCACGCTGGTCGGCTGCCCACCGGAGGTGGCAACGGTTGCGGTCGCTAGCGTCGCTGAATCGGGACGGTCATTGTTGTTGGTCAGGATACGAACCACTCGGAAGCTGGCAACGTTGTTCTCCCAGAGGATGTCTGCACGATACCACCCACCGGCAACAATGTTGCTGCCCGCCAAAGTTGTTCCGGCTCCACCAGCTAGAGTTACTGCGCTAAGCTGACCAGTTGCCTGGTTAACTCGTAGTGCGGCAATTGTACCAGAGCCATTCCTCATCTTGATGATGATTCCAGCAGCCGAAGAGCCTAGCGTGTCAACCCGAAAATAGCAGCGAGCAGCGAGTTGGGTCACTGAAGTGGTCGGAACAGTCCAGACGAGGTAACCCTCGTTTCCGGTAGAGACGGTGGTGTGGCTGACGCCGTACTGAGCCACCGAATCTGAACGAGGGTTGTACTCTGCGATAGATGCTGGTCGCCACCACTTCATGTTGGAAGCTGCGAACTCATCGTTGGTAGCCGATGATCCAGCAGGCGCGGAAGATGAGATAGTCATTCCCGCGAAGCCCGTGGACAGGTCGTTGTAAAGACTATGCGTCTCTGCGCACCCCGCTAATACAAACATCTTTTTGCCGGATGCCTGCGCCTGCATCTTGTAGTACGGCCCCTGCTTTAGCGCATACGGGTAGGTGTAGTCTACGCTCTGGGCGGTCTCCCCTTCGAGCATTCGCTCTAGCGGTCTCCACATCTGGAAGCCATACCCGGTGGCAAACTTACGCACACCTAGGTTGATAGCGCGGATCATGAAGGCATCCACATAGTCATCACCGGGGTAGAAATCAGAGAAGGTGTTTGCGTACGCCTGCCCCGAGGAGGCAGTCGGAGTGCCTCGCTTAGTAGCAGAATCCGGAGCCCAGTTCATAGCAAACACAAAGTTTGCACGACACCCAACCGACTTCATGTAGGTAACGATAGCGCGGTATACGGTGATGTATTCTGTCGGGCTCAATAGCCGGTGTGCCGACGTGTCGTAGAGCCAGCAGTTGGTGCCAGACAAAGGAGTAATCGGCTGCGCCGCAAAGTTAATCTGAGTCGTCGAGTTAGAGGTGATAGTCGCCCAGTTCATAACACCAGCAGAGTTCTGGTAACGGATCACCTGACCCACGTGAGCGTTCGTGACGAGGCCGCCACCGGTCGGCTGAATGAATGTGTTTCCAGCAGACGCGATGTTGAACACCTTGTTGTAAGCGTTAGGGCTCCAAGGCACATTGACATCTGGGTAGGGAAGGATCGTTGCATACACGGTACCCTTGATCGAGTTAAGGGCATTACTCCACGCCAACAGATCAGACTGATACTGAGCCGTCATGGTGGGGGAGAAATCTGCGAGCCGAGGGCGGATCGCGTTGATATTAATGACGTTCGTTCGACCCAGTTGCGCCTGCGCCTGAGCAGCTCCAATAACCGCCGTGTCAACCGGGGCGGTTCCCGGAGTAGGAGCGGCAGTCGAGGTGAAGTGATACACCGTCTTCAGCTTGGTCTTAAGGCTGGTCTCCAGACTGGAAACAATAGAGGGATCGGTCGCCATCGTTACCTGAGTAGTGTCACGAGCACCAGACTTAACGTGAGCGCCAAGCCCTCGGTCTTGCATAGCAATACCGGTAACAAAACTCTGATCGTCGGAGGCGGTGGTGACCGCGACATCGTAGATGACGAAGGTGGTGTTCGAGAATGACGCAGCCGTCGTGCTGCCGACATCTAGACCAATGTGTCCGGGGTCTCGGATGTAGTTGATTGAATCATTGAAGCTGAAGATCTCAACGTCATCTCGAATAACTACGATTCGGTTCTCGTAGTGGTTAATCTTGTAGTTGTACTTTACGCCCAGCTCGGTAGCCAGAGCTGTCTCAACCAGAGTAATATAATCGGTGCCGAGAACCCCGTAGTTGTCGTTCCATAGAGCGTCGTTGTAGAATACATCCAGCCGCACTCGGTCTTCGAAGATGTTTAGCTGGTAGCGGTTCTGAGTGGTGTGGTTGATGGTGCTACTAGCATTTCGCCAGAAGAGGCCAGCGTAGCTGGTGGTGTCCGTAAAGGAGGTAATAGCTAGATTGACCTCCATGTTTACATCCTTGATGCCGGAAGCAAAGCCGGTACGGATAGCTGTACGCCCGGCCGACCCGCCGTCGCCATACATAATAAGGCAGCGAGTGGTGACATCGACATCATTTACTGCGCACGCAACACCAGTGTTGGCGGCCATCACTCGGTATTCATGATTCTGAGCACCAGTGGTGTCGATGAATCGGTTCGTGACATACCCCGTCCAGGTGCTGAAGTCACGGTAGTAGTACATCGCCGGGCGATCAGGGTTTCTCTGAAGACCACCGGCCGGTGCATTCACGGCACGAACATACATACTCTGCGATGCGCTAGCCGCAACTGACATGGTAATGGTCATGTTGTCGATGCTCGACTGAGCCGGAGTAAGAGTACCCTTGGCCCCGCTACCTAGATCTGAGGTCATCAATCGCTGATCGGACCCATCCGGGTTGGTGCCAGCGTAGAATTCAACACGACCATTGGAGGCGTTGTGCGCAATACGCATGTACTTCAGGGTCTGCCCCCAGTTTACGGTCGCGCCAGCACCCGTGAGGAAGTTGGCACCCGTGTAGGTGACACCCGACTCGATAGACTTTACCGTAAGAACACCATTTAGAAACTCGAAGCGATAACCGAAGTTGCCCCCGGCCTGAGTAATACTCAGGGTATTAAGCGAACCCACGCCCCAACGACCGATGATCCATACAACCTCAGAATCCCAGAGATCGAGACGACGACCACCGGTCGTGTTGGCGGATGAAACAGACTGCGATGCACCAAGGGAGATGCCACGCATAGTCGTGGCCGTGTCGGTAGCCAGCACGGTTGGCGCACCAGTAATAGACCAGTTGAGCTGGTCTACCTGAAGGATACGAAAATCGTCCACCAGTGTGCTGAGCTTAGGTGCCTCGAAGGTCATTCTGTTCTACCTTTCCTCGGGTTCACTTACTCTATCCGATGGATTTCTCACATTAGGGCGTTAATCTTGTTGACCAACAGATCGGCCTGGTGATCCTCCTGAACCGTGACATCGACGTTAATGTTACGGGAGTTATCAATCATGCCACCAGAACCAGCAGACATGTCCGCAGTTAGGTTGCGAACGTTCGCCCTGATCTCACGAGCGTTGCCACCCTTTAGTGCGGCATTGTTAGCGTTAGCCAGGTTCGCCGCACCAAGAGCCTTCGTGGCTCGGGCATTCATTACGAACTCACCGTGCGAAAGCAGCGCCTTCACCTTGTCGGCAATTCCACCGCCCCGGCCAGTGACTAGACCACCCTTGCGCATAGCCCAGTGAATGTGATCGTAGTGATCGCTGGCTGCGATCGGCGCAACCTTACGACCCTTACGGATTGAGTAACCCATAGGGGTGTAGTAAAGCTCGCGGATGCTCTTGCCGTACGTCTTCTCGATCCAGTTGAACGTCCGCTTATTCGGCGGAGACAAGTCGAGCGCGCGGTTCTTGTAGTGGTTTGAAGTGGGGGAGTGCCTACCCTGGTTGATCTGACCCGGAGAAGGGTTGAAGTTGAATCCGTTTGCGCGAAGAGAGTCGAGCATAGCGCGCCAAACGGTACCCTCACCACCAAGAGTCTTGCCATCGCCTAGACCGCTGTTGAACTTAGGCGCGTGGTTCTTGTCATCCTTCTGGAAGTACGACTTGATGCTATCCAGAAGAGAATGTGGAGGAGCGTACGCCCAGTCGGTGAACTTGGGGTCCTTCTTGTTTACGGCAGGGATAATCTTGCGAACAGCCTCGATGGCCGGGTTCGCTACCTTGCCGATACCACCACGGATAGCGCCACCGAT
>JACCDR010701922.1_pt1 | contig 10522 bp, 9 predicted proteins | sample 7446431 | NCBI WGS metagenome assembly JACCDR01 (sample SAMN15323443, study PRJNA562643) | freshwater metagenome | isolation source: river surface water | place: USA:Blue River Watershed | collected 2017-08-17 | reverse complement strand
CCAAAGCCGAGCTAGCCGAGATTGTCTCCAAGCGAGACAGCTTTCAGAAGGACTACACACAGAAGACACAAGAGGTTGCGGAGAAACGGCGCGTAGTCGAGGACCGCGAGCAATACCTTCAAGCCCGTGAGCACTTGATGCAGACCGCATTCAAGGAAGCAGCGGAAGTTCAGAACCTGCAAGACCAATTGCAGAAGTACGACGATCTTGATTGGGCAACGCTTGCAGCGAACGACCCGGCGCAGGCGCTTCAACTCAACCTGACCCGTCAGACGCTGGAAAGGCAACTGAACCAGAAACGGGGCGCACTAGATCAGGTGATTGCGTCATCTCGGGCCGCACTGGCAGAGCATGAGCGCAAGCAGACGGAGTTCGGCCAGGCTGAACTGACCAAGCGAATCGGGCCGATCACGGACGAATCGCGGGCGACCCTGATGAAAGCGGCGAATGAGCTTGGCTATTCAAAGGCTGAGTTGATGAGCCCGGCAGCACTCCATGCGCTGCACCTTGCGTCTAAGTACATGGCTTTGCAGGCGTCGAAAGCCCTGACGGACAAGAAGGTCGCACAAGCCAAGCCGATGACGGCACCGGCTGCGCGATCAGGCAATCAATCCATTGAACAGAGTAAGCGCGAGGCGTTGAAAACCCGTGCGCAAAAGACTGGCAAAAGCGCAGACGCGGAAGCCTATCTAGAGCGGCTGTTCTCCATGAAACGAAAGAGGTAACACCATGGCACAAGTCTCTGGAACCACCGACAGCTACGACCTGATTGGCGTGGCGGAAGATGTCGAAGACGCGATCTTTTCCATTAGCCCGGAGGAAACACCGTTTCTGACGATGGCGAAGAAGAAAACCGCCAGCAACACGCTGCACCAGTGGCAGACCGACTCGCTCGCCGCTGTCGGCGCGAACCGTCAGATTGAAGGTGATGACGCTTCGTACACCACGGCTTCGCCGACCACCATGCTCAGCAACTACACGCAGATCAGCCGCAAGACTCTGATCGTGTCGCGTACTGCCGACAAGGTGCGCAAGTACGGCCGTGCGAAGGAACTCGCTCGCCTGACGACCAAGTACGGCAAGGAACTGAAGCGCGACATGGAATATGCACTGGTGACCAACCAGGCATCCAGCGCGGGCGGTTCGGGCACTGCACGTTCGTCGGCTGGCTTCGAGGCCATGATTGCGGGCAACCGCATTCTCGGCGGCGGCAGCACCGGCACCACTGCCGGCTACTCGGGCGGCGTGTGGGCGGCTCCGACCGATTCCAGCACCACGGCGACCATCACGGAAGCCAATCTGAAGTTGGGCATTCAGGCGGCGTGGACGGACGGCGGTGACCCCTCGGTCATCATGTCGAACGTGGGCCAGAAGGCGTACATCGCGGCTTTCGCTGGCGCGAACAAGTTCGCGGGCTTCTACAACCCCAACCAGGGTCGGAGCCAGGGCGCGGTGATCGGCGGCGTTGACCTGTATGTGTCGGATGTGGGCGAGCACAAGCTGACCCTGAACCGCTACATGCGGACCTCGGTGCTGTTCGGCATTGACCCGGATTACGTCTCTGTTGCGATGCTCGACGGCATCAAGATGGAAGACCTGGCGAAGACGGGCGATGCTGAGAAGAAGATGCTTGTCGCCGAATACACGCTGGTTGCCGATAACCCGGACGCACACTTTAAAATTTCGGACCTAACGGCCTGATTACATTAGGTGGCTTTACAGTGGGCGTCACTGCGGCGATAATTAACCATCGCAACAGTGGCGCTCATCATGGCAAAGCAAACCGATCATCAGAGGTTCTGGAAGAAAGTTGACACCAAGACGGACCCGGCAGGGTGTTGGGTCTGGACTGGCGGCAAGTCAAACGGGTATGGCATCTTTTGCCACGGTGCGTCTAAACAGTTGGCGCACCGCTTTGTATTGGGACTCAAGGACGGCGCCCAAGTTGTCCTGCATTCCTGCGATAACCCCGCATGTGTAAATCCGGCGCATCTTGTTGTTGGCACTCAAGCAGACAACATGCGCGATATGGTTTCCAAGGGCAGGCATGGTGCTGGTGGTGCGCATGGTGAGCGACACCCGGCCGCAAAGTTCTCGGCTGAGGATGTGGTGGAAATTCGCGGCTCCGATGCTTCGCACAGCGATATGGCGCGGCGGTTCAACGTGACGCCACAAGCCATCTTGTATGTCCGAACGAAGGGATGGAAAAGCGTAAGCGGGGAAGCGGTAAAGCCGAAGAGTGGCTACAAAGGCAAGCGTGGTGAAAACAACCCGACAGCCAAACTGCAAACCAGCGACATTGTTAGGATTAGGACTGGTGGTGAGTGCCCAAGGTTGTTGGCGGCTGAGTACCAGACTCAAGTTGCCTACATCAACAGGATAAGAAGTCGCAAAGCGTGGAAGCACGTTGAATAACGGGGGCCCTTCGGGGCCTTTTTCAATGGAACTACTGGACCAATACACCTACGGCGGTGGCGTTGTCACTCAGGTCAGCACGACCGAGGCCGAGGGTGGAAAGCTCATCGTCAAGAAGTGGCAGGACGACACCAATTCACGCGAGTTTGCTCGGGCGATGGGTGGCGATGCTGACAACTGGCGGATGGGCGTGAAGAAATCGTGGGCCATGTGCGGGCATATTCCCGACATCACGATTGTGGAACTGCGGCAGATTGGCATTGATGTGTTCACTGCGCCGCTAAAGGACATTCGTGCCGGCTTAGAAAAGCTCGGCAAAGGGGCCTTCATTTGGAAGAACTGAGGCGCGCTCTATCGCTGCTTGAGTCGGACCCTGACGAGGCACACGCGATTGCCTCGGAGATTCTGAACGATGACCCGGACAACGCTGGGGCTTTGCATGTCATCGGCGTGATTCTGTGCAGGGCGGGGCGGCACGGCTACGCTCTTGGGGTGTGGGAGAAGCTGTCCAAAGTGCGGCCTGATAAGCCGGAAGTCTGGAACAACCTCGGGCAGACATACGCGGAGTGCGGGCAGCATGCCAAAGCCCGTGAGGCTTACAGGCGCAGTCTGAGCATCAAGGACGATGCCGACCTGCTGGCGAACATGGCCGTTGCCTTCAACGAGGACGGCCAGTTTTCCGAGGGCATGAAGTGGGCAAAGCGGGCGCTGCTGAAGACTCCGGGGCATCGGAACGCGACGGCAACCCTTGGATTCTCCAAGCTGGCTCTCGGCGATTGGTCGGGCTGGCATGAGTTCGGGGCAAGCCTCGGGAGCAAGTTCCGACAGCCTCGGGACTACGCGCCTGATTGGGATGGGCATCCGGTTGACTCGCTGGTGATCTATGGCGAGCAGGGCATCGGTGATGAAATCATGTTTGCTTCGATCCTTGAGGACGCGAAGCAGCACGCAAAGCACATCACGCTAGAGTGCGAGGAACGGCTAGAAGGGCTGTTTAAGCGATCTTTTCCGGGTGTTGAGGTGCTGGGCACTCGCAGGACTGCGAAGGCTTGGACGAGGCCCTTTGATGCGCAGATTCCTGCTGCTGGCCTGGCGGCTCTGTACCGTCCGAAGCGGGAGAGTTGCCCTGCTGTTCCGTACCTCAAGGCAGACCCGGAGCGGCGCTTGCAGTGGCGGGCACTGTTCGACAGCTACAGGAAGCCGGTGGTCGGTCTGTGCTGGTCTGGTGGCAACAAGTTCACCAAGCGGGCGCTTCGCAAGATCGGACTGGACGCATTCAAGCCGCTGATTCAGGGCACAGATGCGGTGTTTGTCTCGCTTCAGTACAAGGACGAGGAAGCGGAGATTGCCGCCTCTGGACTGCCTGTGAAGCGGTTTCCGTGGGCTACGTTGTCGGACGATTACGACGACACGGCGGCTCTAGTGGCTGAATGTGATTTGGTGGTCGGCATTCACACCTCTGTGCATCACCTTGCTGGTGCTTTGGGTGTGCCGTCAATCATCCTTGTGCCGTCTAAGCCGATGTGGAACTACGCGACGGGTGACTCCCTGCCGTGGTACGGCTCGCAGAAGTTCCACCGGCAGAAGGAGCATGAATCGTGGGCCGACTGCGTTAAGCGGCTGGACCTGGGGCAATTCAACATGAAGGCGGCGGCTTGATCCGACTGTTTCACGGCTTCGACCCTCGGGAAGAAGTCGGCACGCACACGTTTTGCAGTAGCGTGATTCACCACGCATCGCAACCGGTGGCAATGATCCCGCTGCATCTTCCGATGCTCCCCGAGTACAAAGGCGGGCAGCGCGACGGGACAAACGCATTCATCTACAGCCGGTTTCTGATCCCGCACCTGTGCGACTACCAAGGGTTCGCAATCTTCGCAGACGGCGCGGACATGATCTGTCGGGCTGACATTGCCGAGCTTTGGGCGATGCGTGACCCGTTCCTAGCGGTGCAAGTGGTCAAACACGATTACAAGACCAAGCACCCGAGGAAGTACGTCGGGACGGACATGGAAGCGCGGAACGACGACTATGAGCGCAAGAACTGGTCTAGTCTGATGCTGATTAACTGCCAGCACTATGACTGGCGGCGATTGACGCCGAAGTCAGTAGCCACAAAGACCGGTGCCGAGTTGCACCGGTTTTCGTTTCTGGAAGACCGTTTTGTCGGAGAATTGCCGATGGAATGGAATTGGCTTGCAGATGAGTACGGCGAGAACCAAGATGCAAAGCTGTTGCACTGGACCGCAGGAATCCCGGCATGGCCAGCCTACTCCGATGCGCCAATGGCTGACGAATGGGCGGCGGCTCGCTTGAAGGTGACTCATGCTTCTCTCTGAGCAATACCGCGCAGAGCAGGCCCGCCTGCATTCCTTTGGGAACTACGGGACCGCCTCGCTAGGTTATGGCCCGATGGTGTCGCAGATCGTGGAGCGCAGCGGGTCGGAAACGCTGCTCGACTACGGGTGCGGCTCCATGCGCAATCTGGCGAAGGTGCTGAACTGCGATGTTGTCTATCAGGGCTATGACCCTGCGGTGCCGGAGTTCGCAGAGGAACCGGACCCGGCTGATTTGGTGGTGTGCATTGACGTTCTAGAGCACATTGAGCCTGAATGTCTGGACGCTGTTCTAGACCATCTGAAGGCGAAGACTCGCAAGCATGTGTTCTTCACGGTCCACACCGGGCCGGCTGTAAAGACTCTTTCCGATGGTCGGAACGCTCACCTGATCCAGCAGCCTGCATCGTGGTGGCTGCCGAAGTTCCTGCAACGCTGGACGCTGCTTCAGTTCCAGGCCAACAAATCCGGCTTTTGGGTGGTGATGAATGGCGCTTAACACCTATGCCACGCTGAAAACGGCGATGGCTTCATGGCTGGACCGGACGGACCTCACAAGCCAGCTTTCCGACTTCGTGACGCTTGCCGAGGTGGACATTCGGACGGATGTTCGTGTGCAGGCGATGGAGCAGTACACCTCGGGCACTCTGTCGGGGGACACGCTGGCCCATCCGACGCGATACCTTGAGGCTCGCAGGCTGACCATTGGCGGCGTGAACTATCGCTATGTCACGCCCGAGGTTTACGCGGCTGCTGTGGAAGCTGGCTCGACGCAAGCGATCTACACGGCCATCGGGCAGACGTTCTACATCCTCGGGGCTGAGTCTGGTGATGCCTACACGCTGATTTACTACGCGGCGTTTGAGTCGATGTCTGCGGATGACGACACAAACTGGCTCCTGACCAACTATCCGAATGTGTACCTGTTCGCAGCGTGCAAGCAGGCCGGCATTTATCTGTCGGATGACGCCAAGGTCAACAAGTACACCGCTCTTTATCAAGACGCTGTTGGCCGTCTGGTGTCGCGTGAGAAGGCATCGGCAATCTCTGGCAGTGCGCTTGTGATGCGCTCGGCAACCTCGGAATAAGCACATGGCAAACCTCACCACTCTTTCTAGCGGTTCGTCGGTTACGCTGACTGTTACGGACCAGCAAACCATTGTTTTGAACAATGGACTATCGGACAAGGCGCGTTTGCAGGTTGCGACCGGGCCAGGCGCTGGGGCGGTGGTTGCCGACAATCATCGCGGGCGCCGTGTATATGGCCCTTTTGGCGCTGGCACGGTAACTCTATCTGCCGTTTCTGGTGATGTTCGATATGAGTTGAGCGGCGATTCAAGCTCTCCGCTTGCGGATGATGCGGCGAACTTCGACAACCAGATTGCTTCGCTTCTTGCTGCGTTGCCTGTAACGTCCACATGGGCAAACCGTGCCGCGTTAGTTTCGGCAGGCACCACGACGGCATTCTTTACCGATGTCGGTGTTGGCGGCGGCTCGGTCTGGACCTATAGCGGCGGCCGGTGGCGGCCTTATGCCGGTCAGGTGGTGCTGAAGAACCTGACTAGCAGCGTCACGCAGACCACGACCACCCGTGCGGTGATGGACTTCTGCACGCTGCCGGCTGGTCTATGGCAAGACGGCGACATCCTTGAATGCCGGTTCTACAAGGCGATGACGACCGGCACGGACACCGACACTACGGAGTCAGCCATCGGCACCGGCTCGGGCACGTTCGGGACTTCGCTGGGCCTGTCTACTGCCGCCCTAACCAACACGAACCCGGTGCTTTCCGCAATCTGGCGCTGGCGCAGGGTGTCCAACACCACCATTCGCCATGCAGGCATTGGTGGCGCGACTGGCTTGGGTTCGGCTGGCGCGCTGCTGTCGGACATCACGGCCAGCGTGCCGGACATGGACGGCATCACCACCTATCCGCAACTGTCCGGCGTGCTGACGACTGGCGCGGGCGCAGTGTCTTCACTGCGCGCCTGCACTTGGACCCTTATTGCGGGCGCCTGATGCCGTTTGGACCGACTCCCCGGACGGACCTGGCTCCGCTGCGCAATCGTGAGCCGGCAACCGCTCCGTCAACGATGACGGCTGTACGTGACGAGACTGTGTGGATTCAATCGGGGTCTGCGCTTGATTTCAGCGGCTGGCGTCAAACGGCGGTGCCTGCTGGCTCTCGCGGAAGGGTGACGATCAGCGGTCGGCAGATGCTAGAAAACGGCGTGGCTAGGCGTTTCAACGTCTGCCACATGCAGCCGGAAAACGTCTTTCAGCCGATCCCTGCTGACCGGGCAACGGTTGATGCAGCGATGGACTACCTAGCCCGGCAGGGATTCAATGCCGTTCGGGTGATGGGTATTGAGCATTGGCTGATGCGCGCTCAAGTTGGCGCGACTACGTTTGTCGGCGATTGGTGGGACCGCTACGAATACATGCTTGCCTCTGCAAAAGCCCGCGGGCTGTATTGGGTGCTGACGGTGCAGAGCTATAACCTGTTCATGGACCTGAACGGGCAGACAAGCCGGTATGACTACACTGCGGCGACCAACTGCAAACAGCGGATTTTTGTCGAACAGGACGTTCGGGACAACTGGCTAGCCGGTGTTCGCAAGCTGTGGGATCGGGTGAATCCTTACACCGGCATCCGCATCCTTGACGATCCGGCATTGCTGATGCTTGAGATTTACAACGAATCTTCAGCGCAGTTTTGCGGGGAAAAGGAAGTCCCGCCGACATGGCTAGCAAGGAACTCCGGGGCAACGCCTGCGGCTAAAACGTGGGTGGAGTGGTTGAGCGATCCCGCGCAATCGCACGGGTACGCAAACATCGCGGCCCTCAATACGTCATGGGGCACGGCGCATGCATCGTTTACGGCGGCGGCGGCGCAATCGCTGACATTGCTTGAACTGTCGGCAATCGTCAGCAGCCAGCAAACGATTGATTGGATCAAGTACACGATCTATATCGAAGCCGATCTAGCCACGTTCTACAGCGATGCCCTGGATGAGCTTGGATTCACAGGGATTCGCAGCCTGCACACGATGTATCCAAGCATGGGCGAGATTCGCAGCTTGCAAGAGTTGCCCAACGTCAACCATGTGTCGAACTGGCACAACTATGACAACCTCGCAAACGGGACAACTGCGCCGATTGACTTGCAGCGGGCAGAAACCCCGCTGTGGGAGTACGAATACCCGGCACTCATGCACCTTTGGGCAGGCGGATCGCTGCCGCTGTGGCCCGGCGAAGGTGGCTCGGTAACGTGGTGCACATGGCGCGAGGCGTGGCCCCTTGTCGCGGCGGCTAACGCTTCGGCTGGTGGCGTGTGCATGACGAATTTTCTTGAGGGCGATATGTATACCAGCGCCCTTAGCAATGACACCAGCGCAAAGGGCGACCGCATCCGCAAGTTGCACAACTTTGCGGCGCCGGCCCAGCATATGCGCGACTTCTGCCGGGTTGCTCTGGCGGCGATTCAGCTTCGAGAGGATGTTTCGGAGCTTCCCGAGACGGGCGCAGTCTCGATCCCGTTGAATGATCGTTATTTTGGAGTCAGCCCGCGCAACACGGGGCGGATCAAGCGTTTCCTAGAGGGGCTGTATCTTCCCCTTTACCCGCTGGCTGGCCTCATCAAAACACGGCTTAACTACACCAGCGACACAACCGACGACACGCTAGTTTCGACGTGGTACGCGAAGAACTGGTACACGATGGTGAACGAGGCGGCAACGGCTGGCGCAATCACCACTTCGCATCCGACATGGGTTTCCGCTAATGCAAATCGCGGCACTGTCACGGCGATTGCAACGACCGGCACAGTGGGGGGATTGGCGGCAAGCGTGACGCAGCCTGTTCTAACGCTGAGTGCATCGCACACTCTTGTAGACAATGACGTTATCCACGTTTCAAACATCAGCGGCACGGCAGGCAACAACCTGAGACACAACCGGACCCGCGTAAAGGTCGGCACTGGCAACAATGTGCGCGCCGAATCGGGCCTGAACCTGACGGGTTACACGGGCGCAGCTACTGCTGATTGGTGCGAGGGCGCCAATGTTCTGCAATCAGCGCATAACGAGTGGGGATGGTCGCGGCGCGATAAGTGCGGGTGGATCAACACGGCCCGGCTGAAGTTCTTTAGCTGCACATCCGGTGTAAGCCTGTCGAAGACCTATGGCTTTATGTCGGTTGAATCATTGACGGCCGATTGCAGCGTTTTGGCATGCTCTGCCGATGGTTTGGCATTGACAAGCAGCAAGCGCATAATTCTCGGACTGTGCGGCGTGGCAGAAAACACCGGACAAGTGTTCAGTGATTCGACGCGGGAAATCTGCACGACTGTGGGCGACTATCCGGTTTTGCAGAAAGACGCCACGGCGCAACTTTTGTTCTTTGTCTCTGGCGGCACGGATTGGGAGCTTTACAGGCTGAACCGTGATGGCTCAAGAGGAAGCCGGGAGGACATCACGCAGTTCAATTCTGGCAATGCCTCTGTGCGTGTGACGCTGCGAACTGGCGTAACGCATCCGGCGATGCTTTGGGAAATGGTCCGTCCATGACTCCGCTGCTCGGCTACCTTCCTGACGTTGACCAGGCGACCCCTGGAGCGATCATCGCTGCGGAAAACATCGTCCCTGCCTCAAACGGCATGGCCGGCGCTCCGACTGCGGTGACGGTTTCCGGTGTTCCTGCTCTTGCTGCTGAGTGTCGGAACGCTGCGGTTGCGACTCAGCTTGACGGGACGCGGCGCATCTTTGCGGGGACTGCTTCCAATCTCTATGAGCTGGTTTCCGGCTCTTGGACTTCCCGCGCCTCTGGCTTCACGCTGTCGTCTGATGCTCGCTGGGACTTTGCGCAGTTCGGTGATGCAACCCTAGCGGCGGCTTCTGGCGAGCCGATCCAGCGCAGTCCTAGCAGCACGTTTTCCGCGATTGCTGGTGCCCCCGAAGCGATGGCGATTGAGACGGGCGCGGGCTTCGTCATGGCCGTCAATACGGATGCAGGCTCGGACGTTTGGATTTGCTCTGCCTATCTGGATGAGACGGATTGGACGCCTGCCCTTGCCACTCAATGCACGACTGGCCGGCTTGTCTCGACTCCGGGCGCGATCACGGCGCTTAAGTCATTCGGGGATCAGTTCGTAGCCTACAAAGACCGTTCGATTTACCTCGGGCGCTATGTCGGCTCGCCTGTGGTGTGGCAGTGGGACTTGATTCCCGGCGATGTGGGCTGCGTCGGTCTTGATGCTGTGACCGATCTAGGCGGGCTCGGGCATCTGTTCGTCGGGCGCTCTGACATCCTGCTTTTCGACGGCACGCGGCCTGCGTCGATAGCCGAGGGCAAGGTGCGGCAGTGGTTCTACTCCAACGTGTCGCAGGAGTATCTGTACAAGACCACGGTGGTCCACGACAAGCAAAACGGCGTGGTGTGGATCTTCTACCCGTCTGTTTCCTCGACTGTCTGCGATAAGGCTTTGGTCTATCACCTCGGCACCGGTCGGTGGGGCATCGTCACGCAGACGATTGAGGCAGCACTGAACTACGTTTCGGCAGGCGCCACGATTGGCAGTGTCGGCGGGAACATTTCCGATTTGCCGGATGTTTCCTTTGGCTCGCAATACTGGCTAGCCGGTGGTCGAATGATGACGGTGATGACTTCGGCGCATCAGCTTTCAACGATGACGGGCAACACCTCGTCCAGTTCGATGACGCTGTTTGATGCCGGGGACGATCAGATTGTTTCGCAACTCAGCCGGGTGCGTG
>JACCDR010633076.1_pt1 | contig 10522 bp, 12 predicted proteins | sample 7446431 | NCBI WGS metagenome assembly JACCDR01 (sample SAMN15323443, study PRJNA562643) | freshwater metagenome | isolation source: river surface water | place: USA:Blue River Watershed | collected 2017-08-17 | reverse complement strand
GTCTGCTGGTCGCCCCCGCCGCTCCCACGAACCTCCTCCAGCCACGTATCAGGGTCCACGCCAGCCCATGCCTTCGCTGCGGCTTGTGGGTCGCCCCCGCCGGCTTCACTCAGCACAAGAGGATTGGCCAACCCTGTGTTGTGGCAGTACGCACACTCTGGGTATCCTCCGAATCCTTTGCAGACAGGGCATTTCTCGCCCCCGCCGGCCCCCTCACCTGTCGCCGATGCGGCGGCCTTTACCTCTGCCTTGCGCCCACATCCAGTGCAGTACGGGTAATCCTTGAATGATGGCGGCTCATCGAAGTACAGCGATTTGCCGCATGATGTCACAAACTCACCGTCCTCCTGCTCAAGCCATCCACATTCCTCCGAGGTGGCGGCGAAAACAGCTTTTAGCACCTCAGCCACCTCCGAAGTGGCGGGCGTTGCAGGAATAGAGGGCCCGGCGGGGGCAGAGTCTTGCGCCTCGTTAATCATCCTACGCACCCCGCGAATCAGCGCGTCGTCGCTGCGGTCGGGCGCATCCTCGCCCAGCACCATGTCACAGAGGGTGGCGAGGGTCAGGTCTTGGCGGCGGATGGTTGCGCTGGCGTCGGCAAGCTCGCGCTGTTGCAGGTCGGCCAGTCGTTCGGCGTTTGTTTGCGCGGGGCGAGGGCGGCGGGTGCGGAAGTGGGCACTAATTGGAGGTTGGCCAAGCCATGATTTATCGCATGGCACCCATTTTACATTGCCGTCTCCAACACTCTGCGCGACCTCATCCCCCTCCTGAATAATCTCCCCCGGCTCAAGCGGGCGCCATTCGGGTGCGGGCGGCAACGGTTCGCCTAAAACGGCCGCCTCTAGCTCGGACTGTGTGGCAGGTCTTCCGTTTCTCATGACGGTGATTGTTTTCATCTGCGGCGGCGGTTGGTTCTGTTCGTTCGGTGTGTTCATGGTTTCTCTTTGTTGGGCATTCACGAAGCCGCCGCCAGTATCGCATCGCACCTGCGACGCGCGTCGCTGGCCCTCCACCGGCACTCGTAGGCTTCAACCTCGGAGCGCGTGGCGGAATGCCGCGGCGGCGGCGGGTTCTCGGCGCACCACTCGGCGCGGATCGTGGCGCACGCGTCCACGGCGACAGAAAGCCGGTGCGACTTGTGGCAGATTGGGATGTTTGATAGGTCGGGCATGGGTTAGTAGATGCGCTGGGTTCTCCGGTCGAAGTTCACTGTGACGTATGCGTTCGCGATTCCGCGCCGCTGCTTCGCGATGTGTATCTCCATCTTCTCGCTGTCCCCGGGCTGGTCGGCGTCCGGGCGGTGAAGGAGAAGCGCGATGTGAGCGTCCTGCTCAAACTGGCTGCACCCCTTGATGTTTTCGAGCTTGGGGGCGTTATTGCTGGCGTCGCGGTTGAGTTGGACGAGGGAAACGACAGGGACGTCGAGTTCTTTGGCACATTCCGTCAGCCGCGCGCTGATGTGCCCGAGTTCACGTACCGAGTCTTCCCTGCCGCTGAACGTGATCTTTTGGGCGTAGTCCACGTAGACCACCTCGCACTTTTCGACGTGGACCATCTGCGCGATCCGGCCGGCCACTTGCTCAACGGTCTTCCGGCTGCTGTCGTCCACCCATATCGGGAGATCGCTCACGCGTTGGAAGCCGGCCATGAGGGTTTGAGACTCCCAGCCCGTCATCGGCTCACGGTAGAATTTCTGGAATCCGATCCCGGCTTCGATCTGCGCGATGACCTCGGCGAGGTGCCGCGCGGTCATTTCGAGGGATACGATGCCGACGGTGTACCCGGCCCGGGCTTGGTTGAGCGCGGCGTTGACCATGAATGACGACTTCCCGACGCCTGGGCGGGCCCCGACGATGACGTGTTGCCCGGATCGGAAGCCGCCTCCGAAAAGGTATCCGTCCACGATCGATATCCCGGTCGGGATGGCTTTCGTGCGGCCGTCTTCCTGCATCGACTCCTGCGCCTCGATGATTTCGGCGTAGGCCGACATCGCCGGCCGGTTGATGTGGTCGTAGGATGACGCTCCAAAGTCGCTGGTTTGGCGGATATGGGCCAGAGCGCGCTCCAGGGCGTCCAGCCTCTCATCTGCGCTCAGACCGGCCCCTGAGGCCCGGGAGACGGCATCTGAGAAAGTTTCGACCTGGTGCCGGACGTAGGATTCGCGGAGTTGGGTGGTCGCGTAGTCGATGTGTGCGGGGAGATCGAGCATCCCGGCAGGGAACGTCGCCATGGCTGCCTGGTGGTCGGCGAAGGTGCCTGCGGCCACCACCTGATGGGCGTACCCGAGCATATCCAGCCGCGGGTCGGCCAGGATGGCGTCACGGGCGGCGCGGGCGCTGTAATCCGTCCACCACTCGCGAGGGATGGACGCAAGCCGGTCACGGTGCGCGGAACCGATCTCGAACGCGGCGCTGATGAAGTTGCGCTGGATGCGGATGTCGTGCTCTTGGATCATGGCGCCTCAGTTCAGGGGGCGAGGGGTGAGGCCGGTAGGCTGGGCGCCGGTATTTTTGCCGTTCACCCCCTTCTGGCTCGGCATGTAGCCGGACGCCTTCCATGCGCGGATCGTGGCCTGCCAGTCCTTGATGGGCTTCCCTCCGTTGGTGAAGCCGTTTCCCTCCCACTTGTGGAAGGTTGCCTCCCCGTCTGAGGTCGGGAGGTCGATGGTCTTGCAGAATTCGACAACCTCCGGGAGAGTTGGGCGCGGCGGCGCCTTACCTCCACTCCCTTTCTGTCCCCTCCCCTCCCCTCCTATCCTAGGCACCTTGACGTCAGTCTCCTGACGCTCGGGTGACGCTGGGGTGACGTCCGCCTGACGCTCGGGTGACGCTTGCTCTACAAGTCGTTCAATCCAACCGACTTCCACAAGCACGGGAATTGCCTTCCTGAACCAATCCTCGGGAACGCGGGTTTTTACAGCCATTGCCGCAATTGACGTCGGGGTGCCGTCCGGGCGCACCAGACTGCCATCTCGGCGCACCTTACTGACGCGCGACGCGAGTTGAACCATGAGAATCCACGCAGCAAAAATCTCAGCGGAATCCTTGTGCGCCATGACCGTGGCATACCCCTCCCCGTCGTGCTTGTTGGGAATCGAAACCCAAGAGAGGTTTTCGATCGCGCGGCTTCGGTTGTTCTCGAAAACCTCGCTCCAATTACAGATACGAATCATATTAGAGACACAAAAAGCCCGCCCGGGGCACCATGTTCGAACCGGACCGCTTTTGGAGCGATCCCATGGCGCGCCCGGACGGGCAAAACTGGCAGGTAGTAATCACGGGTTCGAAGTCGTGCACCGGTCGCGAACAGCGCCCGGCACCATTGGGAAATGAGTCAAAGCGCCCTCAGAACGGCATGGCGTCGCCATCACCCCCTTCCTCGGCCACCGGATGCGTCGCCGGCCGCTGGGCTTGGGAAACCTGCCGATTCGATCCTCCTCCTCCGAGGCCGATGAACTTGCCCGAGCCGATGTAGTTCTTCTTCCCCCCGGCCTCGCGGTGCTCCTTCCCCATGTCCTGCTCCACGCTGTGCGTGTTGCCGTAGTCGTCGGGTTCTTGGCGCTCCCAGACCGTAATATCCAGGTAGGTGCCCTTTTGTCCCTTGAACATCTTGGTCTTGTCGATTTTCGAGACGTCGATTTTTAATCTGATTCCTTGAGCCATATAAGGTATAGTTTGTGGTCTTAGAGTGTCTGAACAGTGACCTCGCACCCGCACGCGCGGCCGTCGGCGTAGTGCTTCTCGGCCTCCAGTCGCACGGTCTGCGCGTCGTCCCTCCAGACGATCCCGGTCATGGCGTCCTCTGCCGATCTCGCGAGCTTGAGGGCATCCGGCCGGCTGGTCGGGTACATCGGCGCCCCATTGCGCATGTCACCGCTCGGCTTCCTGTGCCCCTTCGGCCGCGGCATCAGGAAGGTGAGGCGCACGGCCAGGGGCCCTTCCAGAGGCGCGACCCCGCTCATGCAGGCGGCTGCCACTGTGGCGACGCTCGCCCGCCAGTCCTTGTTTCGCTGCCCGGCTGCGTCCACGAGGATCGCGCGGCCGGTGCTCTTGGCGAATCCGACGAATTTCTTGGACCCGCCCGGCGCCGGGATGCCGGGGACGAAGAAGGAGATGGTGTGAGTCATTACAGGAGCATGAGTTGCCGGTTCGCATTCCGGAGGTTTTCGCACGCCTGGCGGAAGTAGGATTCCTTGAGTTCAGATCCCACGAACCGCCGCCCCAGCTTGATGGATTGGTAGCCCTCCGACCCGATGCCAGCGAAGGGGGAGAAGACGAGATCGCCAGGGTTTGACCACAGCGTCACGGCGCGCTCGATGACGTCGAGTTGGAGGGGGCAGATATGGCGCTCGTCTTGGTGGTCGCGCGCTCCATCCCGGTTGAGGACGTTCCCTTGATCGACCGTCATCCAGACCGGCGAGGCATACTCTTGCCACAGTTCGACAGGGAAGGATTCCGGGTGCTTCGTGACTGGCTTGGGGTTGTCCCCGGGCTTGCGGAAGACAAGAAGATAGTCGGCGCATCCCACCCGCGAATCACACGAGTCCGCCTTGAGTGTCTTGTAAAGCAACCCGTGCGCCTTGGTACGCTGCATCTCAGTCACTGGCGACTTCCAAATGCAGATTCGGGAATGGAAAAGGAACTTGTGGCGCCAGAAAGCCCGGATGATTTCACCGGAGAAGTCTTGGAACTCAACCTTGCCATGTTTCCACTTCGTGCTCAGGAGATCCACGCAATGCACGGCAACCTCGCGGCCCGGAACCATGATGCGCGCCAACTCAGCAACGAGGAACTCAAAGTGAGCGATGAACTCAGAAACATCGGAGCAGTTGCCCATGTCCTGCATGTCGTCCGAGTAGGTGAACAGATCGGCGAACGGCGGGGAGAAGACCGAGAAGTCGATGGACTCGCTCCCGATGATTTTTGCCACCCGCACGCAATCGCCATGGTGCATGGTCCATCCGTCCTCTGATACAGTGTCGATATTCGTTTTCATTGGTTGTGTGTGAAGGCTTTAGAGGCTTGCTGCATGCGTGTTTGCATGTCTGTGTGCTGCTGCATCTTGCGCTTGATGGCCTGCATGATCGGCCCTTCGGTTGTGGCCTGGACGATGTAAGCGTTGACGGGGCGCGTTTGGCCGAAGCGGTAAGACCGGCGCAGGGCTTGATAGAAGTCCTCGAATGAGTAGGACAGGCCGACGAAGGCCACGTTGCGGCAGTGCTGGAAGTTCATACCGAATCCGCAGATTGATGGCTTGCTGATAAGTGCGCGCCTGGCCCCGGTGCAAAAATCCATGATAGCCTTTTCTTTGTGGGCAGGTGAATCACTCCCGCGCACCTCCACCGCGTCAGGAATCGCCTCGCTGAGTTGATCGCTTTCCTCGTTCGTGTTACACCAGACCAGCCAGGATTCCTTCGATTCATTGACCAGTGATGCGACCGCGGCCACGCGAGCCGGCGCCGTTTTCCGCATCTCTTGGTGCATGGTTGTCGCGGAGAGTGTCGCGTGCCTAAATAGGTCGCCTTCCGCGGCCCCGGTCACTTCATCGACTTCCACAATCACCGGTTCCATGCGGAGCGGCGGCAGGATGTATCCTTCGTCAGAAAAGCCAATGTCGGATGGCTTTGCGACGCACGCGGCCCACGAGGCCAGCCACGCCCAGAACTCGGATTCAGCGTGCTTTTTCAGGCGCCAGTCGCCCGTGTTGAAGGTGTCATTGATGAAGTACGTGGCCAGCATTTGGGCCGGCGTGCATACCCCGAGGAACTCGGCATGCTGCCCAAACTCGGTATAGTCGTTTGGGGATGGCGTGGCCGTGCAGGCGAGGCGATAGGGAGTCATCGCGAAGGCCGCAGTGAGTCGCCGACGCGTCTTGCCGGTGAAGGCTTTCAGGATCGAGCTTTCATCCAAGACAACACCAATGAACTCTGATGGGTCGAAGTGATCGAGCTTCTCGTAATTCGTGATCCAGACGCCTGGCCCAGTGATCTCCTTTCCGCTGCTGACAACCTGCGCAGGGATTCCGAACCTGGCCGCCTCCTGCGCCGTCTGGAAGGCGACCGACAGAGGAGTCAGGATCAGCACAGAGCCCCCGGTATGGCGCGCGACCTGATACGCCCACTCAAGCTGCTGGGCGGTCTTGCCGAGCCCGCAGTCCTCGAAAAGCGCGGCGCGGCCTTTCCGGATGGCCCAGCGCACGATGTGCGCCTGCCAGTCGAAGAGGGGGGCTGTGAGCGGCCCCGGCTCGAAGCCGTACGATGAGGAACGCTGAGCCTTCGCTTTGATGAATGAGTCGTAATCGGTAACTGTTTTCATGATTTCATTCCCCCTCCTCCTCAATAGCTTCCCCGACCGCCACCAGCCGCTTGGACGACTTCCCGAGGGTGATGGCCCCCTCGAGCGCCTGGTCGATTCGCGCTTGCAGTGCGCGCCCCTTGAGCCCGGTCAGTTTCCGCACGAGGGCCCCGTGATCCTTCTTGGTCATGCTGCACGCCGCAGTAAACTCCCGCGGCTGGCAGCCCATGGCGGCGAGCGCGTCCCACGCGACGGCGACGTCCGAGATGGTCTCCCGCGGCTTGGTCTCGTGGATCTCGTATCCCGGGATCGTCTCCCCGTCTGCGATGCGCTGGCGGGCGGCTCCCTCGATCGCTCCGAGGTAGTAGTTGATCACCGTACGGCCGCGCAGGTAGGCGGCGAGCGTTTCGGCCGGCAGTTCCATGGCGCGGGCGAAGAGGGCGGCGCGCGCGGTTTTGGGATCGACGGGCAGGGTGGCAAGGCTGAGCCCCGAGGCTTGCTCCAGCGCGACCTGGCGCAGCTTCGGGCACTTGAAGCGCGCCGGGCAGTATTTGCACCAGTCACCGGCCCGCATGTCGGCGGGGGTGGCTTCATCGACGCGGTGCAGGACGTTCCGCAGCCATTGAGACGAGGCGGCGTAGATGATGTCGGTATAGTAGGTCCGCGTCGGCTGGCCGGCCCACGGCTGAACGATGGCGACATCTACCGTCTCCGGTTGCCATAGCTTGAAGGCGAGCACGGCGAGGCCGCGAAGCTGGCGGTTTGTTTCGGCGCGCTCCTGCTCGCCGCGCCCAGTCTTGAAATCCACGATGAGCACGCGGTCGTCCGAGACGTAAATCCGATCCGCCTTGCCGGTCACGACGTACTTTACCTTGCTGCCGCGCACGACTTCGTGAGCCACTCCGAGGGGAGTTAAGCCGAGGCGGATTTCATGAAAATCAGTCGGGATCACATCCCCGAACCGCTCGCGCACCAGCGCCGCGGCCTGCTGCTCGCACCTTTCCGCCGTGTCTTGCTCGTCGTAGGACATCGCATCCCAGTCCTCCTGCGCGCCCGTCTCCAGCCACTTGTGGATTCGGTTGCCGCTCTCGGTGTCGCTGTTAGGCTCCGCGGGCGGCTCGATGATACCGGCCGACGCGTGCCAGGATGCCGGGCATTCGTCCAGGCGCTCCAGCGCGGAGCATGAGGGGACGCCGCGGCGCTCGTCTTCTTCGGGAGGGGTCATTTCGCCACCTCCAGCTCGAGCTTCATCTGGTCAGGGTTCTCGATCATCCGCGGCTCCGTCTCCGTCGAATACGTCACTCCCACAGAAGCCTTCACTTGGTAAGTCGGCGGCGCGCTCGCGAGGCCGATGATGAGTTTGATGCCGACGGAAACCTTCGGCTTTCCGCCGCCCTCGCTGTCCTGCGTCGCGCTGAGCGCCTCGCCGGCCGCCTCCATGATATGCTCGTGAAGGTTGCCGAGTTGTTCGGCGATGAGCGGCTGCGCCTGCTCGATAATCTGGTCTAGTTGGTCTTTGGTCATTGTGTGGATTTGGTTGGAAAAGGGCCCCGGACAGGGATCGAACCTGCGACCTCCGATTTACAAAAACGGCGCTCTGCCGGCTGAGCTACCGGGGCGAAAGGGTTACAGTGAAGGGGACTGCTCGCGGCTCGCCATTTCGATGATCTCATTGAGCATCGTTTCGACTTGCGCCATGACATCTGGCTGGAGTTTCGCCAGCGGCGTCGGCTGCTCGATGATCGCGTTTTCCAGAAGGACGATTTCCGCTTGGTCCCACGTCACACCGGCCGCTTGCAGACGCGAGGCGATCAGTTCCGCCTTGGTCGGCGGGTCGCCGCTCAGTTCCAAGGTCGGGGCCTCGGGCTTCGGGGCGGTCGCAGCACGCTTGCGCGCCGGCTTGTCGGCCTGGGCTTCCTGCGGCTCGGGGGCGGCTGCGGGCTCGGGCTCGGCGAAGGGTTGAGGGTCGGTGAACGCAGCGGCTTCGTTGATCGGTGACGGGGGTTGCAATGCCGGCGTCGCGGTCGGAGGTGCGAGGAATCCCGGCACCATGGCCGAAGCGACCACTTGGCCCGTGGCCGGCTTCATCTCCCGTTCGATGTCCGCCATGATCGCCTCGTGGAGTTCCGGCGACAGAGTGAGCCGCTTGGAATGCCGGCGAATCACCGTCTTCTTTGCCATTTCCGCCCAGTCCGTCACCCATGGGCCGTCATTTCCGCTTCGTGACCGTTTCCGGATCGCCTCAACCTCTTCGCGTGTCATGACGTCGTAGTCCACGCTTCCGTCCTGCATCTTGACTGCGCTGTAAACCGCCTGGACTTTGCCGCGGTCCTTCCGCCAGTCGATCCGGTGAGTGACTTCGCCGTTGAGCCATTCAAACTCGTCGTTCTCGCAGACGGTTTCCGGGCGCCAGACGGACACGTCGCCCGAACGCTTGGCAAGCTCGATGAATCCCTTGTAATCGACGATGCTCTGACACTCGACGACGCCGCGGCGGTTATTGTTGAACGGGATCAGGTGCGCGCGCCGGCCGTCTGGCTCCAGCCCCAGCGATGACAGGTCCAAGAGGCACTTGAAGAAGGAGATGGGCTCGCATTCGGCCAGTTTCGGTGTCCGTGTCATAGCCGTGATGGCCACGCGGATAAAACGCTCGGGCGACAGGTGGCGCGGCAGGGCGCGTTGCAACTGCTGCTTGAATTCTTCGCCCTCCAGCATGTTTCGGAGGGTTGGGCGGGGCTTGTCGATGGTGCTCATGATTGATTTGTGGTGGTGGTATTTGGAAACTCAAAGGCACCCGTGCTCGCATTTCAGGTCGATGACCTTGTTTCGCCAGTTGCTCAGCCGCGGGTCTTTCGGCATGGCTTCGACCTGGCAGCACGCGCAGAGCGGCCGGCCTCGGCGGTCGATGTGGTGAGTTGGCGTCCCGCACGCGCAGCGTTTGGCGTTGCGGTGGGTCTCAAGGTTGCGGGCGATGATCGACTGCGCTTCCCGGGGTGAAGGTGATGGTAGGGTTATTGTGGCTTGCATGGATTGTTGTGATCGAAGTTGTAGATGCCAATGAATGGATGCCAGAAAACCCCCATCAGCCCGTCCGACCAGAAGCACCCGGCTAACTCTTGCTGTCCAATGATGCGCCATTCAAAATATGGTGCACCGCTCCGAGAACGCGTGGGATGGATGGTGATATACTCAATCTCAGGCCCCGGCCAGTAGGCCAATGGGCGGCGGTGTAGTGCTGGTTGCATGGGTGTTGAGCGTAGGAAATTGGCCCGCCGCCCGGGTTATTGACGGCCCGACTGCTCGGGCTGTTTGTGATTTACCCCGGAACCGGGCGGCGGGTGGTTCTCCGGTCCCTGCACTCGCAGGGCGGAAAGTTAGAAGCAGAAGTGAATGACAGCCCACCCTGCGACGTAGAGAGCCACCGAGAGCGGAAGCAGTGCGACAGCGCATCCGCCGCCAGGGCCGCGGTCTTGGTCGTGCCACTGCGCCTGCACCTGGGCGATCCGCTCGGCGCGCAGTTCACGGGCGCCCTGCTGGGTGAGAGCCGCCATGCGGTCGGCGGGGAGTTTTTGGATGGGGAGGGTTTTCATCGGCTGTATATGTTGCGTGACTTCAAGAATTGCGTGAACGCGCGATCCGCATCTGCGAAGAACTCGCGGCGGCGGCGAACGCCTGTTGTCCGCATGCTTTTCGCGTGGTGGTAAAACTCAGCGTCCATGCGAGTGCATCGCGGGCACGCTTCGGCGCGTAGCTCTTTCGGGCGCCCACATTCGCAGGCAGGGCCGGTGTTTCGGGTTTTCATTTGGGTGAGTTGTTATTGGGTGAAAGTTGAAGTCCCGGGCCGTGGATGCGGACGCCGCCGGTCCGACGCGTATGAGGGCACGACTGAGCCCCCGCGGGACTCTCACGGCTCATCCGAGTCGTTCATTTCTTCGCCCCTCCAATCTGGAAATATTCCAACAGCCACTCGTCCACGCTCGGGAGGTGGAACCTCACCCCGCGCCCTAGGTTCGGAAGGTGCGGCATCTGCGGAATGTCGCCTTCGCCACCCTTGACCCATCGGTCGATAAACTGGCGCTCCAGCGAGCGGAACACGGCCAGTTCGTCGCGGCCGACGATAGGAGAGATTGGCGCGTTCATGCGCGGGCCTCCTTCGCTTCGGCCTTGTCTGCTTCGATCAGCCGGCTGATTGCCAGCCGCACCAGCCCCGCCCGCGTCCTGAACGTCTC
>JACCDR012675033.1_pt1 | contig 10523 bp, 12 predicted proteins | sample 7446431 | NCBI WGS metagenome assembly JACCDR01 (sample SAMN15323443, study PRJNA562643) | freshwater metagenome | isolation source: river surface water | place: USA:Blue River Watershed | collected 2017-08-17 | reverse complement strand
CTCGCGGAACGTCCATGGACTGTTCGTCACCCGATCTCCCCCTTTCCCCTTGTGTCTACAACTCTACCACGCGTCAGAGCGCCGGTCAAGCCACCCGCTGCACGCGGAACCAACCGCCCCGGTGCACCGTCGTGTTCGCCGCGTTGGACGCGTCCTGCGCCCACTGCCACGCCAACGTGCCCGGGGTGGTCCCCATGAACAGGGTGCCGACGAACCGCCACGGCGTGCCGCCGGCCGCACCCGCGGCCACACCGGTCACCGACGCCCCCGGCGAGGTGGTCGCGTCCGACAGCCGCTGCCAGCTCTGCGCGAACGTGACGGTGCCGTTGTTGTACGCGAATTTCAGCGACCGCCACGCCCCGCCGGCCGGCCACGACCACTGCTGCTTGAACCCGCCCGCACCGATCGTGATGTTGATCTCCAACTCCACGACGTAAATCGCGTTGGCCACCAGGCCACCCAGGGCCATCTCCGGATCGTCGGTGTACGTGGCGCCGGTGTTCGCCGACGAACGCGACGTGTCCCCGGCCTTGTACCGGGTCAGCGTCGGGTAGCCCGACGACACGAATTCCAGCTGATCCAGCACGGCCTCGTACTCGTCGCCGCGGTCGGCGTGCCCGGGCGCACCGAAACTGGCCGGCCGGTCACTCCACGGAGCTGTCACAGCGCCACCATCCCGGGTCGCCAGACCCTGATCTCGTCACCGACCGAATGCGAGGCCGGCGTGTTGGCCACCCCGCGGGTGACCGTGAACGTCTGCAACCCCCGCAGGCCGAACGTCAGGCCGGTACTGGTGGCCGTGGCCCCGCCGGTGATGGTGACGCTGCCGGCGGCCACAGCCTCGCCCAGCCCGGATGTCTCCGGGTTGTAATACCAGGCCAGACCCATGTCGTTGCCCAGAGTACTGGACGAATCGCCGCCTTCCGTGAAACCGGCCGGCGGCGAGGCCGCGCCCGTCCAGTCGTCATCTTTCTTCACGACGATGAACGTCATTCCCCAACCGCGGCGCGGGGTGTAGTCCGGGAAGGCCACGTTCTGCGCAATCGCGTTCTGCAAGCTCGCCCCGCCCGTCGCCGACACCGCGAGTTTCTTGTTCTTATCCAGCGTCATCGACAGACCGCTGAACGCGGAGATCTGCGCGCCCACCGTCGTGCCGGCCGCGCCGCCGGTGACGGCCACCGTGGGCGCGGTGTCGCCGGTCTGGTAGTAGCGACCGAAGACCTTCAGCTCCCCCGACCCGGCCGAGAACAGTTCGGTCCAGCCGGCCGGCACCACCGGATCGGCCGTGCCGGTGCCACGCGCCGCCGCGAAGCACAACATGAGCTGCCCGGCGTCGGCGGTCATGCCGGTCGGGAGGGCGGGGACCACGCTCGCGTTGTCCGCGTACGCCGCCGCCCCGGGCGTGCCCACCAGCGTGGGCCCGGATCCGTTGGCGACGGCCGTCGCCGTCATCACGTCCCCCGCGATCTGCACGTGGAAAAAGTTCTCCGTGATCGACCACGGGGGGCCGTCGCCCGGGCCGACCTTCAGCGATGTGGATGCGTTCGTGATGGGGGCGGCGAGGTGCCCGCCCGGGCCGGCGTCGGCCACCTTGACCTCCCATGCGTCGGCGGGCGTGGTGTTGAGCGTGATGGTGTGGCGGAATTTCGAGATGCGTTCGACGTAGCCCTGCACGATGAGCCGGATCTCGCTGTAGGGCATGGTGGCCGGGGCGCCGGTGGTGTCGATCGCGAGCACGTGTCCGATGTCGAGCCCCAGCACCGCGGCGCGCTGCGCGGGCGTGAACCCGCTCGCGCCGTACGTCGTCGAGTCCTTCGCCAACTCGACGGTGACCTGTAGGAACCGGCGCTCCCGCCATGACCGCACGTGGGCCAGCCACGCCGCCATACTGCGCAGGCTCTCCGCCTTGATCGGTAGCGTCTCGCCCTGATCCTTGACACCGACGCCGGCGGGCGGGTCCTGTGTCGTCCAGTGCGCGATGTCGTCGTCCGGGATGGCGTAGCGCTCGGACTCCTGCGCCCCGTTGGAGACGGTCACGTCGTTGACGATCCGCCCGTCGTAGGCGTCGGTGACCGGCGACAGGTCGGGCAGCAGCTGCGCGTAGGTCAGCGTCACGTCCGGCAGGCGGTTGTAACTGCTGGTGCGTAGCCATCGGGTGATCTCGCGGTAGTCGTCGCGGGTGGCGTAGATCAGGTGCTGTCCGGCGTCGGCCGCCTGGTGCACCTGATCCATGAGCGTGCCCGCATCGAGGTGGTCGATCTCGATCAGCTCGCCGAGGTAGTCCTCATCGTGGGTGTTGGCGGTCTGGATGCCCGCCTCCTCCAGCAGGCTTCCGGCCGCGGAGTCCGGCGAGAACCCCTCCAGGCCGCTGTAGGCGCTGTAGCCGTTCGAGCTGTTGGTGGGCACGTAGCTCGAACCCTGCCCGTTGTCGCGCCAGATGGCCCACTGTGTGACCGCGCCCAACTCGCCGGTGGCCGACAGCGTGAACTGGTTGATATCCAGCAGCGCGATGGCCGTCGTGCTACCCAGGAAGTACGTGGTGCCGTCGATGAGCACCGAGTAATCGAAACTGATCGAATTGATGCGGAGTAGTTCGATCATGACGTGGTGCCAGTCCCCGTCGTCCGGGATGACCTGCGAGTTGACCAGCGAGATATCCTCCGACGCACCCAGGATTTCGAACACCATCGGGCCGCCGCCGGTGGCCGGGAGGGCAAAGAGCTGGATCACCGTCTCGCCGCCCAGGTTGACCCGCACGATAGACCCGCTACCGGTGTCGGAGACGGGCTGCGAGAACTGGAACGCACCCTCAATGATCAGCTCTTCCAGCCCCAGCGAGAACAGGGCCGGCGGAAAGTCGGCCTGCAACTGACCGCCGCCCGTCAGGCTGACCGCCCCGCTTGATCCGGGCGGGCCCGTCACCTGATCCCCCGACACCACGCCGGACGTGCGCGCGTTCGTGTCGGTGCCCGCGCTCGCAGGTGAGGCGCGCAGGGCCACCAGGTCGGTGCGGGCCATCCCGCCACCGCCCGCGCGTGGGTCGATACTGGACGGGACGGTGACGATCTGTAGGTTCTGGCCGGATTCCATGGCCCACCACTGCCACGGTTGCTCGCGCATGTAGTAGCGGCTGCTGGCGCTGCGGGTCGGCTTTTTCACGCCCTCCAACCGCATCGTCAGGTCGGCGCCCGACACCTCGTGCTCGATCGCCGTCGACCCGTCGGCGAGCTTGTAACTGCTGGTACGCAGCGACGCGAGTTCCAGGCTTACGCGCACCGTGCCGTCGATGAGCACCCGCACCGGCGTGGCCATCCCGACCTTGCGATACCAGGGACTGGCGGGGTTCTCGCCGTCGAGCCGGTTAGTCCTGTCCAGGTAGCGCATCTCCAGGGTGGTCGGGCTGATCTCGCCCTGTTCGTCGCCCCGGCCGCGGGTCACGACGATGGCCTCCGCGCCCTCGCCGTCGGTGATGAGGACGCGCGTGTTCGCGTCGATGCGCGTGATGTCGACCCACCCACCATCGACCATCATCTCTACCGTGACGGCGAACGTGACGCCCATGTCAGGCCGCCGTCACGAGGCCGGAGGAATCGACGCGCAGGCGCAGCTGGCCGGACTTGAGGGCCATGTTGAACAACGCCCCGACGGCCGCGCCCATGCTCGCCGGGCGGGCGTCGGCCAGCACGTTGACCACCGTCGCGCCGCCCCCGGCCGGCCGGTAGCTCGCGCCGGACATGCGTTCGGACTGCTGGGCGTTGTACACGCGCCGGCTGTTGAAGTCGACGATCTCGCCCGCGTGCACGCGCACGAGGCCCGACGCGTTACCGCCCGACGCACGGCCGCCGATGCCGGAGCTCCACTCCCCGGACTGCTGTGCGCCGGACACCATGTGCGGGCCGATGCGGATGGCGCGGTAGACCACATTGATATTGACCGTTTTCTGAATGCCGTTGATCGCTTCGTTCGCCTGATCGCGCCACTTGCGGAACTGATCGGCGGCGGCCTGTAGCTTCGGGCCCAACCCGGGGATCCACGAGAACGCCTTGGCAGCCCCGTCGAGCAGCCACGCGTACGCGCTCAGAATGTAGTTGATCACGCCGGACGCGATGTCGCGCAGGTTCGCCCAGTTGGTGGAAGCGACGGTGAGCACGGCCCCCATCACCACGCCCACGGCGTGGAACGCCGGCTCGCACGCGATGACGAACGCCAGAATCGACGACAAGGTGCTGATCAGCGCCTGCCCGTCGTTCGAGTTGAGCCAGTCCGCCATCTGCTGGGTGATGCGGTTCAGCTTTTCGAGGAATGTTTCGCCCTCCTGACTCGCGCCCTTGAAGATCGCACCCAGCATCTCCCCGACGTTGCCCGCGATTTCCTTCAACTGGGCCAGCGACCGCAACGCCCGGTCGAGCCATTCGGACAGCTTGCCGTTGTCCTTCATCTCGCGAATCCAGTCCGCGAACTTCTGCGCCGCACCGGCGATACTGCCGCCGATGTCGCCGAACGAACCCGACGCCACCTCGGCCACGTCCAGGAACGCCTGCGCCAGCGGGGCTACGGAGTTGAGCACGCCCTGAAAGAACTTCAGGACCCCGGCGAAGATCTTGTCCAGCTGCCCGGATTTGGCGGCCTCGGTGAGCACGTACCGGATCGCGTGCCGGGCGCTCGCGAACGCTGTCGCGATCTTCGGCAACCACCGGTCGGCGACCGGTTGCAGGGCCCGCGACACCGCGATGGCGTCGTCACGGAAACCGGCGAAGAACGACTCTTGGACGGCTTTCTGCGTGCGCTTCCACTCGCTGCGCAGGTCCACCAGCGTGCGCACCGCCGACGCCGCGTTCGGTGTGAGTTTCTTCAGGGCCTCGGCGAATTCCTCGGTATCGCCCGCTATCCCCGCCTTCATCGCGTCGGCCACGCCGGAGAGCGCCATCCTCCACACGGCGAGCCCCGCCCCGGCCGCGAACGCCGCGGGTGCGATGAGCTGGACGGCGGGGAGGATGTTACCCAGCACACCCAGCAGAGTCATCGCGGCACCGACGACTATCAATATCTTCGCGGCGAGGGCGCCCATCGACGCGGCCATCGCGCCCCACCGCGACCCGTCGGTCAGCATCTGGGAGATGCGCTGCAACGCCATGAGGCGCAGCAGCGCGCGCCCCGCCCGCTGTAGGGCGTTGACGTATCTGCCGAGTCTCGTCGTGGTGATCTGGACGGCCGCGGCCTGCGACAGGAACCGCCCGTTCGCGTCGCGCCATTGGCCGTTCGCGTCGCGGTACGCACCCGCCACCAGCACCGTCTGACGCTGCAACGCGAACATGCGCCGGGCGAGGGTGTTCGTGTTCTGCGCCAGCTGCTGCGTCTGCCGGCCGGCGGCGCGAAGGGCTGCGGCGGCCGTCGACCGCGCCTGAATCGCGATCTGCACAAGGCTCGCCATGTCGCAGCCCTCCGTCCCGGTTGTTCCACTGTCCTATGTGGACGGTTCCTCGAAATCGCCCCGTGCCGTGCGGTAGATGTCCTCTATCCGCATGTACTTCAACAGCCGCGCGTCCTCATTGTCGATCTCGTCGAGCGACCGATAGCCGAATCTTTCCAGGCAGGTCAGGTAGAACTGGGCCTCGACAAGCTCGCGAGGTTCTCCAATGACGGAACCGTCGTCGGTAGTTCCACCGGGAAACGCGCCCCAGTCGCGGAGTCTTTTCCCAGGTCCGGATCCGGCGCGGCGTCGCCCATCCACTTGTCGGTGAGCAGCATGAGCACGTCGAGATCGAGCGATTCCAGCCCTTCCGGGGTAGTCGGCGCGATCTCGTCGGTCTCGCCTGCCGGGTCGGCCCAGTTCCATGAGATGAGGTGCCTGGACAACATGCCGATCATCTCGTCCAGTTCCTCATCCCCCGGCTCACCCCCGTCGGGGCGGTCGCCGATGAGCGCCTGCAGCTTGGCCGCGCGGCGGGCCATGGCCACCGTGGGGCGGCGCATGCGGGCCTCGAACCCCTCCAGGGTGCCGTCGGCGTCGTCGGGGCCGAACGTGACGTGCAGCGGCGCACGGCGGAAGGCGCCCACTACGCGCCCCACCGAACGCGCCTGCGCCGGGCCAGCAACACGCCACCCACGCCCAGTGCGACCATCCCGGCCCCGGCCCCCAGCAGCACCGGCAGCTTGACCCCGGTGACCGGCAACGCCGGGCCCGACGCCTCTGTCGTCGCCTCGCAGGCGGTGCCGTCGCCGTCGCTGTCCAGCCCCGGCCGGTAGCCCGGGGCGCCCGTCGGAATGTTGGTCACTCCGGCCGCCGCCGCTGTTGCACAGGTGTCGTAGTAGACGGCCGCGCTGCTGGACGGGGCGGCCGACTTGCTCGTGCTCGCGCTGACGCTGGCGCTCTTGCTGGCCGACGGGGCGCTGCTGGCGCTCGTGCTCGCCGACTTGCTCGCGCTGGCGCTCTTGCTCGTGCTCGCCGACGGCGCGGTGCTGGGACTGGTGGCGCCGGCCCGGTCGGGCATGGCGAGAACCGCCCACGCGCACAGGATCGCGGCGAGCACGGCCAGCAGCACGAACGCGCCGGTCCGTTCCTTGTTCGTCATCTCTTGATACTCCCCTAGTAGTGAGGTAAGGTTATGACCAGGTGGGAACAGTACCATCCGCGAGCACGCCGGGCGCCTGCCACGTCAGCTCACCGGTGGCAGCCCGGGTCAGCTGGTAGTCGGTGTACAGCAGTTCACATGCCAGCGTCTGCCCCGACACCGTGATGGTGGTGGTGCGCGCCACACTTGAGGATGGTACAGTCTTGAACACGGCGTGAGACTGCGACGCGGCGTCGTTGAACACGCCGTTGAGGGTGAGGCTCACGTCGGCCAGCAGCAGAAGGCGTTCGATGGCGCTCTTGTCGATGCCGGTCACGTCCTGCACCGCGCGCGGCGTGGACAGTTCCAGGTTGGTGATGTCGTTCTTGATCGCGCAGACGCTGCCGCCGCTGTCGTCGACAGAGAGCGTCGTCCACCCGAGTCCGGTCTCCTTGGCCATAACCTTACCTCACGTCCGGTAGATGTGTCTAGCTGTTGGGGGCGGGATCGCCCATGCCGTCAGGGTCGTAGCTGATCGCGGGCGTCGGGTCGACCGTCCACAGTGGATCGTCGGGTGCGTCGGCCACCCACAGCACCGCCAACCCGATGAGCCCGACACCGACGACGGTCCACACCGCGTAGAACAGGGTGGCCATGATCTGACGCAGACGCTCGAAAGCGTTCACTACTCCACCCCGTATCTGGTACGCTGCTCCCGTAGCCGGATCTGATTCTCCGCGAGCTCGTCGCGCCAGCTCTCCGCGCTCGAATGCACGACCACGCGCCCGCCGCCACCCCGCCAGTCCCCGTCGCGGTGACGGAACACCGCCGGCCGGTCCAGCGGCACGCGGTGGCTCATCACCCGTAGACAGGCCTGCCCGGGCGGGAACCGGTAGTGCACCAACCCGTCGGGCGTGCGCACCGGGTTGCCGTCGTGGCCGCGCTTCCAGCCGTCGATCTGGCCGACGCAGGCCCGGATCAGCAGCCGCTCCTCATCACTGTCCGGCACTACAGCCGTAGTCCATCCCGACAGGTGGTGCTCGCACCGCACCTCGATACAGCCCGCCCGGCGCCAATGGGTCGGCAGGGGCTGTGAGGCGCTGAACGTGCGGAACGCCCCGGGCGGGGCGGCCGGCACGATGCGGTTCAGCTCGATACCCATCAGAACGCCACCGCGGTCGCGTTGCGCACCAGCGCCACCGCGAAGCTCAGGCCGGCGAACGTGCCCGTCGTCGCGACGCGCACGTACCGGCGCAGCGTCGCGCCGCCGGCCCCCGCGATCCGCTCCGTACTGTTGGCCGTCGGGGTGGCGAACGCGCCGCCGGTCACGTCGGCCCACGAAGAGTTATCGGCGGAGTCCTGGAGCTTGACCGTCGGCGTACCGGAGGTGAGGGCGAAAGTCTGGATGTAGGCCTGCCAGGAAAACGCGGTGCTCGCCGTCCCGTCCAGGCTGGCGCCGTTGGTGGCCGCGCTCTCGGTGCGGGCGCCGTCGGTCAGCATCTCGCCCCATTCCAGGCCGAAGCTGTTCGACTGCACCTCAACCGCCATCGTGAGGTTGCCTTCGGCGTCGCGCGTCGGGTCATAGCCGATCTGCTTTGCCCGACAGCAGAACGCGGGTTGACCGATCGTCGCGCCCAACAGGCCCATCACGTCGACATCGGCGCCGGGCAGGGCGGCGAGAACCGGGTGGGCGCGGTTGGTGGCGTCGTTGAAGAACGCCGTGAACTGCGCCCCGCCGTTGCGCAGCCCGCCCTCCCGGGCCATCGCGCTCTGCGTGATGTCGGTCATGTCAAGCGGGTTGGGGCCACCCATGATGGCGCCGAAGCTGTTGATATCGCCGGAGATGTCGCGGCCTCCGACGTAGAGCCGCATCCCCAAACCGGTGCGCTTGGCCACGGCTCATCCTCCCTGATTGTAGGTGTCGAAGAGAATCACCGGCACGAATATGTCCGTGATGCGGAACTGCGTGGACGGCGGGTACGTAGCCCACCCGGTGCGCACCCGCAACGCCTCGCCGTAGGCGCCCTGCACGTCGATGGTGTGGTTGCGCTCGGTGATCTCGAAATCGCCGATGTAGGCACCGAACAGCATGTCCACGCGGTCGGCGATCTCGTCGTCAACCGCGTCGGCCGCAGCGCTCGTCGGGGCGTTGTACGGCACGTACATGCGGATCTGGAATTCGATGCGCATCGATGTGGCATCGAGGCCGCTCGCCCGCACCGCGGGGTCCATGCCGTGCAGCCACGCCGCCCAACTGTGCCCCGACGACGGGGGCCGGACGGGTTCGTGGGTCATGGTGGCGCGGAAACTCTTCGTCGCCTGCGCGTGCGAGCGCAGCGTGGCGAGCATCCGGCCCAGGTCGTAGTTCGCACCCATTGATACGCCTCAATTCATCCGGGGAATGAACAGGCGCAGCCTGTCGTCGGCGACAGTCGGGGCGATCCCGTCTACCACTCTACCAGCCTTGGCGTACATTCCATAGCCTGCGAAGCGGGTCACCGGCGTGTTGCGCGATCCGACGCCCTCAAGCCACGGCCCGTAGACCACGCCGCCGTCGTCCACCTCCCAGGTGTTCCCACCGATCGGGTGGGCGCGCACCTGGTTCCAGTAGTAGGGCGTGACGTTCTTGAACGACGCTTTCGAGTACGACACCACCAGCCGCTCCGCGCGCTGCGCGAGCACCTTGGAGATGTCCTGCACGTACTCGTCGTGCGCCTGCACCGCCCGCCCGTCGAGCAGTGGGCCCTTGGCGGTGGCGTGCATGCTCATTTCGATCACGATGACACCCCCCGCACCTTGACGCGGTACCAGTCGGGTTCGGCCGGGTACGGCCCGTCGCAGCCCTTGCAGAGAAAGTGATAGACGACGCAGGCCGCGTTGGCGGTGCTAGGCAATGCCACCATGACGCGCGCCTCGCCACACAGTGTGCACGGCGTTGGTGCGGCTCCGATTAGCTCGCTAGACGGCATAGGTGCGTCCCCTGCGCTTGTACGGCGCCACGGCCTTCCAGGCGTCCTGTAACCCGCCGCCGCGCAGCTCCCGCACGCCGTCGCCCTCACCGATCGTGCGCCCGTAGAACGCCGCCTCCTGCGCCACCCCGCTCACGGCCACCGCCAGCCCCAGCGTCACCAGCGGCCCGGGCGGGTCCCACCGCGACACCGACGCCCCATCGGCGTGCGTGGCGGCCGCGCTCCCGACGCTTCCCCGCTCAACCTCGTACACCCGGAAGGCGGAGATCACGGCGCCGGTGGTGTGCGAGGTGAGGTGGCTCCCCCACTGGGCGCGCATCACGTGCAGGGTGTTGCCGGTGATGCGGTCGACGCGCACCACCTCCGCATCGATTTCGAGGTATTCGCCCACAGCGAACGCGGTGCCGGAGGTGACCGGGACGGCGTCGGGCATCGAGTTGTCCGCGAACGCCGGAAGGTCGGCGACCAGTTCGTCATCCGTGGCGATGGCCACACGGTCGGTGACGATCATGCGCTCGTCGTCGATGCGCAGCATGTGGCCGACGCCGGCCCGGGTACCGCGGGACAGGCGCACCGCCGTCGTGCTCGAACTCATCGAGCCCACCAGGTCGGCCACGTAGCGGCTGTCGTCGGACCAGCCCCACAGGCCGGCCACGCCGATCTGTCGCTGCGGAGTCGAGCCCCCGCCGTAGCTCCAACTGCCGTTGCCCGCCCGGTCCAGCCGCAGCTCGCGGATGGGCTCATCGACGCGGTTGTCGCCGTCGGGCCACGTGTAGTAGCCCCCGGCGCCGGAGGAGATGGGCACCGCGCCGGCCGTGACGGCCGTGGGCGCGATGAGGATGTTCTGACCCAGGTCGAGCCGCCACGTCGAGACGCCGAGATTGTAATCGTCGATGGGCCAGTCGAACCGCCGCGTGGCCACCACCGGGTGGATGTTGCGCCACCCCAGGTGCTTGGTGATCGCGTCGATGGCGCTCGTGTTGGCGCGGTCGATCGTGTCGAT
>JACCDR011406846.1_pt1 | contig 10523 bp, 7 predicted proteins | sample 7446431 | NCBI WGS metagenome assembly JACCDR01 (sample SAMN15323443, study PRJNA562643) | freshwater metagenome | isolation source: river surface water | place: USA:Blue River Watershed | collected 2017-08-17 | reverse complement strand
TATGAATGTGGTGGTAAAAAAATAATTATTGGCCCATCGTATAAAGAAATAGAAGTGAATCCGCTTCCTATGTTCAATTCGCCAATCCTGTGCGTAGACCCACCATCTGAGTTATACGCCTCAGCATTGGGTTTAGCTCATCAAAAGGGTAAGGACGTACTAGCGCTTGGTGATAAGCCTTGGGGAACATTTTTCTATGGGGGCTCCTTTGACAAGTCTCGGTTATATGATATAATCGTAAGTTGCTCTGCCGTAATATCGAGCGATAGGCAATTATTAATGGATTGTTGGGGTCTTGGTGTTCCGGCAATATCCATAAACAAACCGGAAGATGTGTTGAACGGCCCAAAGGTATTCTATATCGTCACTAGGGAACAAAAATTCGAGGAGATATTAAAATTTTCACAGTTAAAGTAATCAATCAAGGCATTTATTATGACGCTTTCCCTTTACTTATTTCTTGTTTTAGGTCTGGCGTTGTCTCCACCATTTACACCGAAGAATCTATCATAAATAAATATAAGAAGAATTTTGTTTGTTTTAATTGGGTAAAGGATGAGGGACAGAAGGCTGATTTTGAATTTGGCTCATCCTGCGTGTTCAATCCAAAGAGCCTAACTTCCGGTAAACAGCCAACAATTTTTAAAGCCACCGCAGAAGATTTTTATTTATGGGAAAGAGATAATTCCTATCTACCGGCTACGTCCAACCATGAGTATTTTAATGTGGTTGATTTTTCAAACAAAAACGATGTGGAACTAAGCGAATACACGGCCCACGATTTAACCTACTCTCCAGATGACACTGTAAAAAGCTTTAAAGGTGTTAAAAAATTCAGATTAGTTGTTGATAGTAATAGATTGTATGCTCTGGCCAAATCTAAATTTGATGAATGGTATACAGAGGATTTAAAAAAGGAAGTCAATAGTGAAATAATTGACTCTCCTGTTTTGGAAAAAATAGAATACACAAAAGCAGCGGAGATGGAAATTCAACAATTGGCTTATTTGGCTTATAAAGCATTAAAAAGAAACGACCCTAACTGGTATAAATTAGTTAATGATGCCTGGGCAAGAGAGAGAACAGAGTATCTTTATAAAGGCAAGAAGGTTTTAATAGATAATAAGATTGCGGAACTGGTCAGTACGACCGCTCTTTGTGCCCGTCCTGAAAAAGATAAATTGGTGATTATTTACAAATGATAAAGAAAATAGCTTATTGGATTGGCGAAAACCAAGAATTAAATCAATTATGTAGAGACTATATCCGTCAGTATTCTAGAATACCTGATTGGGATGTTGTCTTATTTACGGATTCTCTTTTCCAAGAAAAAATCCCCAAGTACCCATCTTACACAATGTATGACTATGATGGTTTGATTGTTGTGGATTCTATTGAAAAATTATCAAAAACAGAAAAACTATTTGGGGCGAAATCTCTGTTTTATGTTTGGGAAGATAATTGGGGCTCAAATACAAACTTCTTTGAGAAACTCAGGCTTCTAGGTTCAAATAGGATTATCACTAGAAATAATATAGAGTCTGATAAATTCAAGTCTATTTGGGGCATAACTCCAATGTCAACGGCTCTATATCCAGAACCGAAGGAATTATATAATGCTGCCATTTGATATTAAATATTTGGAAGAGGAATATTGGAATAAAAAAAGAAGTCTTAGTTCTTTGTCTAAAGAATGGAAAGTTAGTACAGCCTCATTGTATAATTTCTTTAAAAAGAATAAAATTAAAATAAGAAGTCGCTCCGAAGCAACCTCCAATTCCTACGAACAAGGTCGTCAGACCACAGAATTAGACTTGGAGACTAGAAAGACCATATCCAAAAAACTTGTGGAATACCATAAGAATAAAACCCCAAAACAGAAAGAAACATTCTCGAATAGGGCGCGCTTTAACTTACAGTCTAGGGGCAAATCATGGGTTAATAATTGGAAAAGAAAAGCGGGGCGGGACTCAAATTTTTCTACTAGAAAATGCACTAAGGTAGTTGATTACATCGCCCACTATTTCAGAGAAAATGGATACTCTGTTGTTTTTGATAGGCGCCCAGCCGATATAGTCCTCAATGACGAAGTGGCTATTATTATCGACGGCTATTATAGGATTAAAAATAGTTCCAAACCAGGATGGGAAGATAGAAGAAAAAACGAATTGGCCGAATATGGTTTTAAGAAAATAATTTATTGTAAATTCAATACCACTTTCTCGAAATTCAAGGCAGATGACCTATTGAAAAAGATACTAGAAAACGGTATAATGGATGAATCCCCAGAGGTAATTATAAATGAGTGAAGAATTCAGTCTTAAAAATATTATGGACGAGGTTGTTTCCGAAGATTTAACCAAGACCGGCTCAGAAGATAAGCCACACCCGCTTCCGACAGAAGAAGGTTGGACTGAATATATTCTTTCCTTAATGGACGAGAATGATATTTTCTTAACAGATAATGGTAAGAAATATCCAACAGTGGCCGGTTTAAGAAAAGTATTAACCAAGTTCTACACTATTATTTCTTCGACTAGCCGAGTTGCCAGTGTTTATACTTTACCCGGCGACCCTTATCCAACTTCAACAGTGGAACATACTATTGTTGTTGTTCCAAATGACGGTGGCGCCCACACCACTTGGAGCGGTTGTGGAACCGTGGGGCCGTTCAATCAACAAAACAACGATTTACCATATCCAACAGAGTGTGCGGAAACAAAAGCTAAAGGTCGCGCCTATACCAACCTACTTGGACTTAATGTTTGCACCAAGGACGAAATTACTACCAAACCACTTACTGTTAAATCTTCCGATAAAATCAGCATCGCTCAAATTAAAAAATTACAAACATTCTGCAAAACCGTTGATGTAGACGTTGGTAAATTAATTAAAAGCGGACGCGGTTATAGTAAAGTAGAAGATGTTTCAGCAAAAGATTATCATGAGATGTTCGACTATTTAAATAAGTTGCAACAAGGAATGCATAATAAAAACCTTTCCCCAAAAGATGAAGCTTTTCTACAATCAATCAAGGCTTAATTAAGGAGCATATATGTCTATTTCGATTACGGTTAATTTGGGTTCTTTCAGTGTCACTGGCGATGGTGAGAATGTCAAGGAAGCCATGAAGGGGCTTTCAGATTCGGGAGCTATGGAGATTTTTGCCGAGGAAGCGTGTGGGCAATGTGGGAATAAGAAGATTGTTCCCAAGGTTCGTGTGGTTAAAGACCCAAATGACAAGAAGGGTAAGGCTGAGTTCACTTATTACGAATTAAGCTGTACCAATCGTAAGTGTTGGGCTAAGAAGCAACTTGGGCAGAATAAGAGCGGTGACGCCCTGTTCCCCAAAACAAAGGATGATGATGGTAATTACCTTCCTAAGAATGGTTGGGTACTACCACCCGCAAAACCCGCTGAATAATTTTTCTTGTTTTAGATAAAAAAGAAGCCCGCATAATGCGGGCTTTATTATTTTACATATCGTAGATTGGAACGTAGCCCAAAACAGTTGTTCCATCTGGAGCATAAATTGGCCACTTATCGATAATACTTCCGCTAGGCAAGGCGGACGCGAAAGAGGACGGTAATCTTAGGTTGTTTCCTAAAACAGCGTAAGCAGCACCAATGCCCCCATATGCTGTGTTAATTCTAATAGCGCTACTATATCCATACATTTGAAGTCCGTGACCGTCTATAGCACACACATCTGTTAGGCCACCATCACCACCAAAAAATACAACTCCGTCAGTGAAAGAAGAAATTACCGCTTTACCAGTTATCGGACTTATATATCCAGTATTTCCACCTATAAGACAAATCTCCTCTGCTCCGAGTCCGGTATTTCTAGTGAAATTACTTGGAGTGTTTGCGGTAAAACCACCATTAAATGTTCCGTAACCATTTACTGTCAGAGCCCCTGTAATATTCACATTATTTATAAAGGTTTTATTACCAGCAAAACTTTGCGTTCCGGTGTCAACCATACCCATTGTTCCGGTAGTAGCAGCCTTACCCCTAATTAAAGTTCGTTCCGTCCCAGGGGAAAACCACTGGAAAGTTGTTCCACCCGTTGTGAAGGTCGTACTCGACGTTCCAGTGTTTACGGACGTTATTCCGTAGTCTTCGTCGAGTACGACTAAATCTGACAAGTTTTTATTAGTAAGGTTTCCAGTCGTAGTTGCTAAATTACTAAACCAGATTCCGGCTTGGGCTCTTGTTGCCATAAAACTAGCGGTATTTGCGCTAGTTCCATTTGGCCTATTGGCGACGTAATGAGCTACAATCTCCATTCCTGACGGTATTGCTGAGTTTGAATAAACATAAAAGTTTCTTCCAGTATCTCCAGACATACTCGCTAGTGGAACATTCTCAAATGAAACCCCATTATTTATTTTCATTGGATGTCTAGCTGTCGCCGTGTATATGTCGTGAGAAGTCCAAACCCCTCTCCAATCATCCCAAATATTGTCTATAGGCCCACTCTTGTAAGAGGAAACGTCCATTTTGCTTCCACCGCCCGTTGGAAAAGTACCTCCGGTGGAAACATAATTAATACCTTGCCCAAAACCAGTTAAATAAAGTGGGCCGCGCAAACCTATCGCTCTTACTCCGGTAGCCGATTGCAAAGGACTAATAGCTTCCAATCTATTTTGTCTGGAATTATAGTTAGTGTAAGCATTACCCCAAGTTAAACCTTCTGTCGGGTGTGGGGGCGTAAATGGGAAATAATCGTTTGCAAAAATACCACCATTTCCATTTTTATAAGAATTAATATCTGAAGACCTAAGTATGCTTTTTGGAACTAATCCGGTGGTTTCAGTAGAATTATCAATTGATTCAAATGGGCATAATAATCCAGGAAGCCCCATTACGGCGGTATTCTTATACCAATTATCGTCATCAGCGTTACTTAAGGCCAATGCTTCTTCCTGAGTCGCGGTAGCCACCCCAATTCTCAATTCACCATTATCCGTATCTCGATATACTTGCCCGACAAAGGCTTCATGTGGTGATTCCCGTTTAATCCAGTTCTCAAGGTTCTTGCGGAATTGTCGGGCGTTTTGTGCGTCGGCCACAGCTTGTTGAACTAGCTGGCGCTTTGCCTCTTGGCGAACTAATTTTCGGCGGTTATCCAAAGATAATAATCTACTGTTTTGGGCCGCTACTTGCATTTCCCGTGCGTAAGTATATCTGTTAGGAACAGTAAAGGCAGCAAACTGATAAGTGGTTATGAATCCGCTAACTCCGTACCTAACATCGATTGAGGCGATTGGCGGGCCACCAGACTGAGGAATATCGCCCAATGAAAATAAAGGAAGGCCAGCCAATACGATTTCCCCGCTGTTGTTTACGGGCTGCGAAGAAGCCATTGTGCTTACGCGAGCGTTTGCAACATCATCCAAAACAGAAATACTATTGAATGCCCAAGGAACTAGCGAGGAGTCTTGTTGGTATTGTACTTTTCCGGGGGCTCCCTGTGCGTACCAAGGGCCGTACACTTCTGTATTGCTTCGCAGTGGAATACCAAAATTTGTCGGGGAAACATAGTTGGGATAAACCGTTAATGGGGCATTGCCGAAGGCACCTAGTCTTTTAGCGTCAACTCCCGCATTATTAATCTCAAGACCTACCGCACCGCCCAACAAGGCTTTTCTTTCTAAGAATGGTTTATCAAAAGAAACCACAACGCAAGAAATACCACTATTCTGAATTATTCTAGTACCAACATTAGTCCTAGTATAAATAACATTGTCAACTATACTCATGTTTTGGGGGTCTAAACCACCAGCATCTACGGTGCTAGCGTTGGGTAGGGTCGAGAAGGAATAAAGACGGCCATCCCCAGACTCGAATTTAACGCTATCCAAAGCATCAAGCCCGATAGCGGCCCCGCCACCATCAACGTATCCGGCTTGGTCTACTTCGTGGCTATAAATCTTATTTGGAATAGCTGCTGTAGGCCCATATTGGGAAACAGTTGGAATTTGTACTAGAAACTTTTTACCGTAGAACTCTTCCGCGTACTTAAGTAAGTAGTGATACATTAAGTGGGAATTTAATCTACGTGTGTCATCCACGGCGGCTAATAATCCAGGTCGTTTAGCATTAATTCTATCTATCTTTACATTTTTTTCCGCATTATTTCCACCAAATATACCCTTGAATAAAGTGTCAATAGCTGGTTTATATTTGGCAATATATTGGTGCCAAGTGCTTTCACTCGCTAAAACACAACGAAGTTCAATGGTGTTGCTGGTATATGTGGTGTCCCCTAGAATGTCGGCTACTTCAAAGGCGGGAATTGTAAATTCTTGGCAAAACTCGTCCGGAAAATCCGTGTGGACTAATGTTGTCCCGATAATAGGATTTCCAGAAATATCATCTCCCCAATAAGTAGCATAGTTTGTTGCCACATACATTGAGGATTTTTGCCCACCAACAAGCAGGGCTGAGGTTGGTTCATTTCTGATTTCCAAACCGATTGAGGAGCGAGACACAATTCCGGTCAATGGCCCAGAAGAAATCCAGTCCACCAAAGCATCTGGGTCGATAGCGTCATTTCTATTTACCGTCTTAACTTTGATATTGGCCCCATCAATAATAAAGAATGGGTCATGGCCAGCATCTCGGCATACGGTAATCAATAAGTCTAATAAAGAACCGCCATTGGAAGAAACTCGATAATCAGCCGGGATTGTCGGCATTTCAGACAAGTCCAACCCGTATTCATATCCCTTAAAGTCTATCGGCCCGCCATAAGTTCCAGCGGGATTATTAATTATATCGTCCAAAGCGTATGAAATCTTATCCCAAGTCATTCCGATATCATTGGCTTCGGCCCCGCCAAAACCCAATAAATTTTCGTAATATCCATAAATATTTATAATATTCGTAACTAGGGCTGGCCCATTATAGAGTTCGGTGACCAATGTAGCCGAGTTCAACACTTCCGATGGGTCAGATATTGTCGCTGAATATTTAGGAAACCCACCAACATCTTTTGTCTCGCCGAATTGATGGAATATGCCGGTAAAATTAAGTAGACCATAGGTTAAAGATACCGGAGAACCGCCCGCAGGCCACGAAGGACTATCTCCATCTGCGGGGTCTAAAGCTAATCCCACTCTCATTTCTGAACGGCCAGTCCCACCGAAGCTGGCACTGGTCTGAATACTTTCTACCGTCAACCCAAATAATTTAGCCATTTTTAATCCTGATAAATGTAAGTCGTTGTCCTAGAATACTTTCCATTTGTTTTAGTCCATCTTGGCGTATCCTTAACCATATAAATAGTGGTAGGAGTGTGGCCTATAGCACTAATTGCTTCCGCATATGGATTAGTGGAAGGAACGGATGGAGTAACTCCATAATTCACTTTCACGGTTATATCATAATTTACCGTAACAGACTGCTGTGTAACAGTGTTAGGGTCTTGTAGGATTGGGCCAGCCGCCCTATTCGGCACAGGAATTTGAGCTATTATCTTTGCCGCATTATCAAATTCGACCGTAATAATTTCGCTTAATATTGTCGAAGGAGAAGATGTGGCCGGTCTTGTGTCGAAGTTAAAACTATAACCATACATTCCCGTAATGGTATTTCTACTTATTGTTTTTGTTAGTGGTGTCGGATTTATCGTCACTCCGGAAATAGAGTTGGCTAAGGCACTAGCCCAAGTATCGGTAACACCCGTAGCTCTGGCTTGAGCACAAGCCCATCTTCCCGAAATCAAGGCTCTACTAACATTATCCCTGATTTCCAACCCACTAATATTTCCAGTTAATTTTACGGTTGTTAATCCACTATCCGCACTCGCATTAGTCTCCACATTAAAGTCTTCAATGGCGGCACCGCCCGTAAGACCTGAAATGTTTTCACTATTATCAAAACTTACCCAAGTTTCCGTAACACCATAAACGCCCGAAGCCTCATTTATAGACTCAGAACGGAAATAATTATAAAGTTGGTTGGTTAAATCCAAAACATTAGGAGCCTGTCTATTGGGTAAATCAGCATCAAACACCCCTAATTTTACTGGACTAATATATAGTTCATCGCTGGTGCCTATTACTATCGCGGCGCCGCCAACTGTAGTCGATAATTGGAAGGTTGTTGCATCAGCATTTTTAACATAATAAATAGTATCATTTTCTCTAATTCTTACTGGCTGTCCGTCACTAAATGGATGGCCAGAGGCGGTGACCAAATCATTGTCGCTGGTACATCTAAATCCACCATATCCGTTACCTAATACCAATCCTTTTGCCACCTGCCAGCCCGGTGTCACGGTTCCGTCGAGGGCATATCTAGCTTTTGCTTGTGCTTGTACTGTGTGGGTTAATTTGTAAACACGACCTACCTCATCCGTGTGTTCCAAACTCCAACTTTCTTCGGGCAATTCCCCCTGATAATCATCAATTCCATCTATGTAATCACAATCGCCAGTTATATCCCATTTAATATTATTAAACCACGGGCCTTCTGGATATTGTAATTGATTCCATCTTGGGCGTATTTTTAGGGGCGACCCAAAGGGCGGGGTAACTTCAAGTAATAAACCGTCAGTGGAAAAAAGCTCTGAAAGGGCTTGTATCTTTACCGTTAAATTACTAAAAAGTTTTTCACCCGTAATATCGGATGGGTCTGGGTCGTCAGGATAACCCGGCCCATCATGAAAATCCCCAAATTCATCTGGAGAGCCTTTGAAGGCCAATAGGATGCCGCTTAGATTGAATGTCCAACCCTTACGGCGTTTCGTGCCATCGCCAGACCTTTCGTATTGCCTCGATATACTAAAACGAGAAGTAGGTATGATGACCTTACCATCATAACTAACCTGAACTTGGGTTTCCTCTGCTGAAAGACTCATTACGACTTACTCCTCATGTTTGCTCCAGGCACTCTATCGTCAATAGCTTTGTTTGCGATTTCTTCCGCTTCCGCCTTAAATAAACCCTTCATTTCGGCAAATACCTCAGCCCCGTTGTGATTGTGGGTATGGGTTACATTACCAGTCATTTCAATGCTCTGCGGGAATTTCTCCATTACCGCAACCAGTTTGTCCACGTTTGCACCAAAAACAGAGAATGCAGTAGATACGTTGCCTACCTTCTGGTTGAACTCCATAATCGCCGTGGCGAGTTTATTGGTATCACCAAGGGCGGGGCCACCACCATTACCTGAATTGATTTGGGCAAGATTACCTTGACCGTATCTTTGGGCGGCTTTGGCATTGATGACGTATTCGCCGGGTTCGGCCATCATGGGAACCTTGTCTCCATATCCCATTCCTGGAACTGGGCCACCAGTAGCGCGCTTTAGGAATCCTCTGGCGGAATTCATAGCTCCCAATCCCGACATTCCCGCCGCTTCTCCCCTATCATAGAATGCGGCAATCTTGTCTGCAAGCTTTACAGCTTCCTCATCTTCTGCCTTACCACGCCAAGCCGCCTTTGCCGCTCTTTCCTTGGCGGCTTTAATAGTTTGTAGTTTTTGTTGGTGCATAATTGCCGCACCTTCACGCTTCTGGGCAATCCCTTCATTTCTAGCAAACATATTGGCTAGATGTTGGTCCGCCAAGGCTTCGCGGCGACCTCCAGCCCCATAAGCCCTAGCTCTTTCGTCTGCCCCCGCCATGAATACCGCCGCTTGCCCACCATCCATTTCTGGGCCACTGTAAGCGATTCCTGCCAAGCCACGACGCTTGAAATCCATTTGCTCGCTACGAATCATCGTGTTGGCGGCATTTTGTTTGTTACCACCATTATTGAAATTCCACAGGGCCATACTTGGGTCGCCCGAAATCTTATTAAATAATTTTTCGGTTACCTTGTCGTAGGCAATTTTGGCCTTGGCTTCTTCCTTATCTTTCTTATCCCGTTTGATATCAGACCAAGCCCAATTAGTATCAGTTTCTCCTAGACCGAATCCGGCCCCCAAATCACGACCCACAGAACCACCGGCGGCGAAATATCCAACCCGCCCACTATTAATCATCTCCAACAATTTCTTGTTTTTGGCGGCTTTATCGGCGCTAACAATAAATTCGCCTGGAGTTAACATGGCTGGCACGGTATCAGTTCCGCGAGCCTGACCAATCATGCCACCACCGGCCTTGGTGACTGGCAATGGTAGAGCGTTAATCTTCTTGGTTACATCCTCGATAGCCCTTGTAAATCCATCTAGACTATCTTGAATCTTCTTTTCTCTGCCATCAAGACCTTCTAACGTATTGCCAGCATTGAATGCCTTCATAGCGTCATTTAAGCCGTCAACATCTTTTTGTCTTACTTTTGATAGATTGCTGTAATTGCTCATTCCGCCAAAGGCTGTTAGTCCAGGACTAGTAGAAGTCCCGCCGACTATTCCTCCTCGATTAAAACCCTTTCTATTAGCCTCTTCAAGTGCTGTCTCATTTAAATATTTATTAACAGTATCTCTCAAAGACTCGAATCTTTCTAATTTTTCTTCATCTGTTCTACCCTTTGAGATACCGCTAATATTAGTGCTAATACCAAATG
>JACCDR012675070.1_pt1 | contig 10525 bp, 4 predicted proteins | sample 7446431 | NCBI WGS metagenome assembly JACCDR01 (sample SAMN15323443, study PRJNA562643) | freshwater metagenome | isolation source: river surface water | place: USA:Blue River Watershed | collected 2017-08-17 | reverse complement strand
CGTCGTGGTCCTGGACCACCACAAGTCGGCTGAGGCCGAGCTGGAGTTCATGACCGTCAAGTCTGGGTCTGCCATCCGCATGAGCCCCGAGAGCATCGGAGCGTGGATGTCGCATGTTCCGTACGCGGGCGGTCACTACGGCGTCGCGTTCTTTGACATGTCGAAGTCTGGTGCTCGACTTGCGTGGGAGTTCTGCCACGGGGCGGAAGACCCCGCTCCCTGGTCGATCCTAGCAGTTGAGGATCGCGACCTCTGGCAGTTCACTGTTCCTGGGAGCAATGACCTCCACGCGTACCTCGCGTCGAGGCCGCAGACGTTCCAGGAGTGGAGTGAGACGATCTTCGAGGTCGATCACTCGTTCGTCATGGGCTACGAAAGCCGCTGTCTCGCTGTCGGTCGAGCGCTGCGCGAGGCTCACGTCACGCGTGTCATGGAGCTGCTGGACACTGCGCACGACGTTGAGATCGCTGGTATTGCGACAAAGGGAGTGAATGCTCCGTGGTTCTTTGCGAGTGATGTCGGCAACGAACTGCTGAAGCGCTACCCTGGGATACCGTTCGCGGTGACGTGGTTCATGCAGGCGGACGGCTCCGAGAAGTTCAGCCTACGATCCGAAAATTCTCGGACGGACGTCAGTGAGATCGCGAAGCTGTACGGTGGCGGTGGCCACAGGAACGCCGCCGGGTTCACTTCAGGAGGTGGACAATGACGGAGACCACTGCCAGAAGGTACTGCACGCGCAGCGCGACCGGGGAGTGCGGGTACGGCGAGACTCACCCATTCTGCGACCGCAACCACGGTAACGAGTGTGTATTCGAGTACAACGAGGATAACTACCACCCGTCAAAGAGGTATGCTGGTACTCAGTGGCCGCCTCCGCGCAGGTGGGTCGCGGCGGATGGGACTATTGTGTACCGCAGTTACGCGGACTACGTGGATTGAGCCATGACAGAGATCACCAGACTGAATGAGTACCAGTTAGCAGCGCTATCCACCATGGTGTGCCCGCCGGAGCGGCGTCTCGTGTACTGCGCTCTGAAGCTCAACGGTGAGGCCGGGGAGGTGGCTGAGAAGATCGGCAAGGCCATTCGGCGCGACGGTCAACCGTGGATCGACAACCACGACCTCGCGTTGGAACTCGGTGACGTGCTGTGGTACATCGCGGCGCTTGCTGATGAGATCGGGTACGACCTCCAGGCAATCGCCGAGATGAATGTAAGGAAGCTGGAGGACCGGAAACTCCGTGGAGTGATCCGCGGATCGGGGGACTACAGGTAGAACGCAAAAAGGGCGGCACCTCGCGGTGTCGCCCTTTTGTTGTTTCTGGTCTGACTCGTCCTAGTGGATCGTCGCCACAGTCACAGTGACGAGTACGTACGGTAGGCTGTTTGCTGAGCCGTCCGAGAACGCGCCAGTACCGGCGCTGCCTTGAAGATGAAGGATGATGTCCTTCACGAACATGTTCTGCGTGATGTTGTTCAGGGTGTCACCAGACGCCGCGCCGCGCGTCGTACCGACAGCGGCAAACCTCGAACCACCGTTCTTGCCATTCAACGTCAGACCGCCCCACGCCATCGTGCCAGGGCCTTCCTTGCCGATGGTGATTGTGCACGCGGCATCAGACCCCGTGTACGGCTTGATCACGTCTACCTCGACGGACTTCAGCCACCCGTTGACGGACACGTTGCGGTAGTCGCCCTCTTTCAGCAAGAACTCGTACTTGCGGTCTGGACCATCCGCGTCGGCGCCATCCCACACACGCTGGTATCTGTCTTGCAGTCTGCACTTTGCAGGAGGCGCGATGACCACGTTCGACTCGTGGTCGGCACGAGAGATGTTGGTGTTGTAGAGCAGTCGTGCTGTCGACGCTGCTGTTACAGTGGCGCCAGTTGTGCTCCACCCTGTCAGGACGAGATTGTTTGACGCGTCGAACCCGACGTCGGTGATGGTGAACACTTCGTTGTTGGCACCAGAACCAGACAGGTTCAGGATCATGTGCTGTCCGATGTCAGCCTCATACCTGACCAGATCGTAGTCTGTGTTCGTCGTGTCGACCTGGATCGTGGTAGCCGAGACAGCGTCAGGTGTGAACGCAATGACATTACCAGCCTGGACGCACGACGTCTGTGACGCGTCGGGCCTGAACGTGCAATTCCTGACCACATGCCTGCGGCACGGGTAGCTGGACCTACCGATCTGCTTGGCGTCACCGCCAGTCCCCTGCGACAGGACAAGGACACCGTCGTACAGGACGTTGCGCGCGAGCATCTGAGCCGACGCACCAGTGAGCATCCCGCCGATCATCTCGAAGTTGATCAGACCAGTACCCTGGGTCAGCGTGTCCATCCGCGAGTTTTCCATGCGGAAGTTTATGATGCCCTTGTCGATTTCTGAGGTCGTGTGGAAGTTGCAGTCACGCACGTACACGTTCTCGGTCATCGTCGGGAAGAAGCCGTAGAAGTCAGCTCCGATCACCCGAACGTTCGACACGCCCGCTGTGTAGAGGACGCCGCGGTACAACGCCGTACCGACGCCAGTGTCGATGCCCTTGCCACCGATGAGCGTGACATTGCGCGCCATCGAGAAGTCGTCGCGGTTAAGGCAGGTGATGCGCGCAGCGCCCCACGACACACCGAACGTGGTGTCGTCTGGCGCCTGCTTCTTGTACGAGTTCGAGAGCGGCTTTTTCAGCGTGATTACGCCAGTTCCGGTGTTGACGCTCTCGACCTCGTTGTACTCGAAGTAACCTGGGTTCGCGGGGAAACTACTTGATTGTCGCGAGTACCAACTGATGAATACTTTGTCCCCAGCCTCGAACTCCGCAGCGTCCGACGTAGTGAGGCAGTCGACGGTCGTGGCGCCGTACGCAGCGTCGTCAATGAGCCTGCCGCTCTCGATTGTGATCGACGGAGTCGCCTCGCCTGACACTGTCGACGACCCCATCGGGGAGCCAGCACCGTCGATGACAGAACCGATGGTCATCGTGTGAGAGTACGGGCCAGACCCTAGGTACAGGGACGAGACCATGTCAGAGCCGCCGTACGTGGCAGCGCCCAGGTTACGGAAGCTTGTGCCGATGGCGACGATGGTCACGTCAGAGACACCAGCGAGCCACTTCGGTGTCTGCGACTGTATCTCGACCGCTGGGAGCACCAGCGTACATCCAGGTCGCGTCAGGAGGTACTGGCGGATTGCGAGGAGCTTGGTCGTCTCGTCAGCCCCCCCAGACACACCGAACGTGCCAGCATCAACGACATTGCCGAGCTGCGCGAACGGCATCGTGCGGAGGTACGTCATTGTACCAGACACCTTCTGCCACATCGTCGGCAGAGTGGCGTGGGTCTCATCGATCAGGACGAGAGCCACCTCGTTGGCGTCGACCGTACCAGCGCCAGCGTCCATGGCGGCCTTGGTGGCGAACACGTTCGTGACGCCAGACAGGGAGAACAAGAACTGGAGGTCAGAAGTGGAGTACGTCGATGGCGCGAACTCTCCTGTGGCGCCGACAGTCACCAGCGTGTTTGGGTTCGCGAGCCAGTCGACACCGTACACAGCGCCCAGGTCGCGCTTTATGTCTTGTATCGCCATCGTGAGCCGGTCGATGGCCTTCTCGTGGGATGCCGCAGGGAACGCGTCGTTCTCGACGTAGTCCGTCTCCTGCTTGGCTTCCGTGGCGCTTTTGATCGTGACCACAGCCCCTCCCACAGGGGCTGTGTCGAACACGACTGTGCCTTCCAAACCTTCGTCGGTTTGCTCGATGGTGTACGTGGACGGGTCTTGCAGCTCGTTGTCCACGTACACACCCAGCTCGAAGAACTGGTAGGGGACGGCGAACCTCGTCAGTCCGCCAGTCCCCGTGTACGATTTGGTGCGGGTGGTATTACTGACAGTCATCTATGCCTCTGTTCTTGGAATACTTCACCGCGCGTCTGGCGGGAGCTTGAAAACGTCGTCGTTCAGGTACTCAGCCAGCTCCTTGGTGAGTGACTTCAGGTAGAACGCATTGACGAACGGTAGATTGCGCTGGATGGCCCTGGCGTGAGACCGCTTGACGTCCTCGTTCTCGTAGAACGACCCGTTGGCGATGCCGCGTGCGGCGCTGGTCATGTCCTCGATGAGTCCGGCCGTAGGTCCAAACACATTCTTGACCGCGTTGGGCCGCCCGTACTTCTTCATCGGGTCCGTCAGTTCAGGCTGTTCGTCGAAACTGCGGATTACCCTGTACGCCGGGTTGAAGCCCACGTTGTCGAGGACGTCGCCCATCTGCGAGAAGACACCACCGACGCCGGAGCGAGAGAACCCTTGCAAGGTCCACTGGCGCCAGTTCTCGTTGAAGTCGGGCAACTCGTCCTTTGGGTCGAGAGTACCGTTCATACGCTGACGCCATGTGCTGGCGTAGTTGTGCAAGGCGAACGTGCCCATACCGACACCGACCGACGCCATGATACCGAGGATCGCACGCGCACCGTCCGAGTTGAACCCGTCCGTGCCGTTGATGACACGCTGGGCATTCTGTCCGAGGATACGCATCGTGGCGCCGAACGAGAACGACCAGAACTGCATCATGGTCGCCACTACAGGGTTCGTGAAGCCTAGTGGTTTGTCGAGTGCAGTCGGGGACACGTTGGCATTGTTGACCTCCTTCCGCGCAGCAGCCCAGAAGTCAGACCTTGCTCCAGCATTTGCCCAGTTGTCAGACTGGATGTGCCACACGCCACCGTCGAGCACTGCACCCTTGTTTGCCGTGACTTCGTACCTGATGGCGTCGAGCAACGTGTCGTCTATGCCGAGATCGTTGAGCCATACCCTCTCGTGTTTACTGACGTTGGCGCGGTCCATCGCCATGCGGATCACGCGATCTTGGTAGATGCCGTACGCCGCTCTACGGATGCTGTTGGTCCAGACGTTGATGAAGTACGCCTTAGACCCTGTGCGCGCGAGCCAGTCTGCGCTCTGGCGGAACGTCGTGTCCTTGGCTTTGGCGTTGACGAATGGGTCCAGCAAGTCCATCTGAGAAGACATGCGGCTCATCAGGTCGGTTTCAGTGGCGATGCCAGCAGCCCGAGCCTCGCGTGACAGGATGGCACCGACACGTTCTTGAGGCAGTTGCCACTCTGCCGCGATCTTACCCAGGTTCTCTGGGTCAGCTAACGACTTGACCAGCCCGAACGACCTGTGTGCGTAATGGGACAGAAGGTCGCCAGCGCCGTACCGAGACACCAGCGCGCTGACGTCGCTGACACTCGTTAGAAGGTTGGCTCCCATCCGTGCTGCAAAGATGTAATTGCGGACCGCTACAAGGTCTTGCGCACCACGAGAACCGTTGACTTCCGGTCTGTGAGTACCACGCAACAACCCCAACGTCGTGTCGATGAGACCCGGTTTATAGATGCCGTTGGCGTCTACACCACCGAGCACCATCGCGCGCTCATCTTTGATCCGGTTGCGCACTGCGTCAAACGCGGGCAACTCAGGGAGCTTGGAAAGCTGGTCGTCAAACTCCTTGGCGATTGCAGCCTTGGGTACTCGCATACCAAAGTCAGGAACCGTCGTCGGGTCCGCGCCGTCTACCCAATACGCGTCAGGACGCTTGAACTTGGCCTGCGTGATTTCGTCGTTCTTGAACCCGTGCTCCGCTGCCGTGAACTTCTCCATCGGCCGGCGGAAGTGGCGGGCAATCTCGACGTCGGCCGCGATCTGCCTGACAGTGTGGTTGGCGATGCCCAGTGCGTCGTCGTCAATCCAGCCCTTTGCAAGGAGGACTTGGTCGGACAGCTTGACGTTGCGCGTGTGTAGAGGGCGCTGTACACCAGCACCTACCATCCTGATACCTTCAGCAGCCGCACTACCAGGACGGTACGTCCCGTACACGATGAACTCCCACGAACCCTTGGCGTGGTTGATTGCACTGAACATCCGCGAGCGTTTATTCTGGATGTTCAGTTCGTGCCACAGCTTCCCGTTTGCGGTCGGGTTCAGGTCAACCAACTTCTCAGCTTCGTCGGGGTTGTCGCCTCTGGCCGTGGCGTCTTCCCGCGCCTTGCGGATTGCGGCTTCGTTCTCTTTCCGCGCTGTTCTGATAGCGAAGTCACGATCTTGAATGTCCGCCATCGCTTCTGCGCGTAGGAACTGTTCGCGTTCGTGGTGTACCCTGTCGGTGTAGCGTCGGTTGATGAGACCGCCTTGCTGAATGAGGTTGTCACCAAGCTCACCGTTGGGTCCGAACGAGAACTTCACCGCGACGTTGTAGTCCAGGCCGCGCTGTCCAGTCTGGCCACCGCGTGCGAGGCGCTGCCCCGTCTCCCGGAAGAACCCGTCACCGCCTTCGTCGGCGAACACGGCAACGCCACGCTCAATGTCACGCGCTAAGTCCGCGACTACATCTGCGTCTTTCGCCGTCAGCCTGTTTACGTTCGGGTTTTCATTCGTCATCTTGTTCGCGCGTTTCCCGTCCGCGTCAGTCTTTCTCTGACGTGGGGAAGCGAGCGTCAGCAGGAACGCGTCGACAGCATCCTTCGGGTCGAACGACGACGTGTCGGTTGCTCCAGCGCGCGCGGCGTTGAAATCAACAAACGCGTCTTTCACGTCTCCTGGCTTCCACGCATCCTTGCGGATCAGACCTTGCTCGACAGCGCGCTCGTACATCGTCGAGATGACGTGACGGACGGCCTTCGCAGCTTTCGCCACGTTGGGGTCCGTGCTCGGAGAGTCGAAGTTGTTCCTGACGATGGACTGGGAGACTTGGCGAGAGAAGTTCTCGTAGTCCCGCCCCATGATGTCGAGGCCCTGTCGCCAGCCCTTGTACGCATCATTGAAATCCCGCGTCATGACGGCACGCATACCGTCATACTCTGCCATCCTCGACTGGATAGCGATAGGGTTGACGCCTCCCTCGTACGCGCCCTTGGTGCGCGCAGAGAGTTCGGCCACCTGCATGACCCAGCGCCTCGCCTGCGTGGAGGTGCTGTTCATCAGCTCCAGTACAGGGCTCCCACCAAACAGACGTGACAGACCTCTTGTAGCTGCAATGGTCCCGCCACTGTCGGCAAACGCGAGCTGGCTCGGTGTCAGGTCAGGAGCGTACGCGCCACCAATAGCCTTAGGAGGTTCATCAGGACCGCCGCTTCTTGGGGGAGTACCAGAGCCGCCAGGAGGCGGTGTTTGGCCGCCAGCAGCGTCCTGACGGCCTCTGGCGACCATCTCTCCACCACTTGACGCGTAGCCAGTGCCGTCTACAGACGCCGCGCCGTTGGTGTCTGCGGCTTTGGTCCCACCGTCCCACCGCGTCGTGGGTAGTCCCTGACGGAGTTCCGGGTCGTCGGGCGGTTTGCCGGACAGGTCGTCGGCCTTCACTCGGGTTTCTGCCGATTTGTACTTGGACAGCGAGACCCAGCCGTCACCTGGGATGTCTGCGCCCGACTTGACTTCAGTTATGGCGTTTCCAAGGTGAATCTTTTTGTAAGCGTCTTTCCCGTACACCGCCTCCTTACCCCACAACTCAATGGGCGCGAGGCCGACAGCAGGCTTGTCGTACGTCTTAACGTTTCTCTGGTCGGGAGAGATGCCCCACCTCCCGTCCGGGTTACGAGTTGCGAGAGAGACAGTACCGTCTCCATGGTCGATAACACGCCACGACGCGGAGTCAGGTCCTGCTAGACGCTGCGCGTCTTCAGGGCTGACGTAGACTGTCTTTTCCGTGCGAGGCTTGGGACCAAAATCGCCCTCATGTCCAACGTCGCTGCGCGCAGCTTTGTTGCGGGATGTCGTCCCGTCCGCGTGTATTTCGTACGTCGAGCCCTTAGCAGTGGTAAACGATGGAGAGCCTGCGCGAGCGCCGCCCTTGAACGACCTGACCTCGACGGACCCGTCTGCGTTCTCCCGTACGAACAATTCTGTCCGATCCACACCGCGCTGCGTGGCGACGTTGCGGATGCCTTGAAGTTGCTGTCGCGTCAGGGGCTGCGTGCTGCTAGTCGACAGCACGCCGTCCTGAAACTGCATGTTGAGCGCGCGAGAGGCTTTTGCCTCCATCGCGTTCAAGTCGCTGACGCGACCAGACACGGGGTTCTCTGTCGTCAGCAACGACTTACGCGCCGCGACGTCAGACGGGAGCACATGCTCATCAGCTCGTATCGGATGTGCGTACTTCGCGAGGTCTGCGGTCGGGACGTCCACGTAGTACAGGTTGTTGCCATATTCCTGCGTGCGGGTGCGGTCAGTCGTGAAGAACGAGCCCGCACTCTCGCGCGACGAAGTGCCCGCGTTGCTGTCTTCTGCGCGGTACAGTCGTGTCATACCGGCCGGTACGTCTGGCTCGACGCCGACAGAACTCGGTATCGCGTCGTCCACCATCTTCTCACCGCGAATGGCTCGCGCAGTGTTGTCGCTGGCTTTCTGGAACTGTTCAGAAACCTCGATCTCAGCGCGACCATCAGCGATCTTAGGTAGCTCTTTCTCCAGCCGAGCGGACAGGTCTTCATGGTGCCGCTTGGACAACCACCGAGCTGCGCCCGTACCGACGAGTGTGGTGAGGAGTACGGAGCCGCCCACAGCAATCGCAGATTCCTCCGACGTACGGAGGTCTTGCGTCGCGTGGAGGGCGGCTTCAGTCACGCCAGCGTCCAGAGCCGCCGTGATAGCCAGCTTCGACGCTGTCGTTTTCAGTGTCTCCGTACCGAGACGACCCAGACGCGCAGCGTGACCGAAGGGCACAAGCGTCGGGACATCCAGGAGACCAGCCACCAATTGCGCACCAAATCCTGACCAGCCGCCACGATCAAGAGTGTCGCGGTCTTCCGACTGCTGGCGGATATGTGCGATCTTGTTGCTGAGGTCGCCGCGTGTCTGAATGTTGGTGAAGTGCCCAACGTACTGGTGGAGCCCCGCGTCACGGACTGCTTGGTTCACCTCATCGTCGGTGACCGGCGTCGCGTCGTACGTTCCGTCACGTTGGGCGTTCCACCGTGTATTATCGATGTACTGGTACAGTGACCCTACAGTATTTTCAGTCCTGAAAGCCGCTCCAAACAATTCTCCCCAGGTCGGGTCGTATTGGACTTCATTGATCTTCGGAATAACATTCAGGTCTGTCATCGTTCTCGCCTATTATCGGGCGACGGACAGCGCCGCACCCGCAGGGCTCATACCGGGCATCATTGCAGCGTCTTTGGCTTGCTGCTCACGTGCCGCTCTCACGTCTACTCCAGCGTCTCTGCTCATCTCGCCGAGACGTTCCCGGATAACTCTGTCCTGGCGTTCACCAGGGGAAACACTGAAACCGCCGGGCAGGCTTTGCCATTGGCGGTTGCGGTCCTTAAACCAGACTTCGTATTTCACACCCTGTCCGGTCATGTGGGTGCGCGCCGTCTCTGGTGTCCCGATCAAGAACACGTCCTTTGGCTGGACAGCGTGCTTGATACCACTGGCGACCAGTGACAGGTTCACGTAGTCGGTGACCGCTTCAGCTACCCACTTGTGCGTTCCATCCTCGCCTTTCGGGAGAAGTTTCTCCGGCGGCCAGTGCATGACGCGCTTGTCACCGAACGCGGTAGACACACCGTACGACTTACTCAGCTCCGCTCTCGCGAGAGCTACAGCGCGCGACTCTGATGCGCCGTCATTAAGGTGATGTCGAACGCGGCTTTGGTACGCAAACAGCATCGCTCTGCGCGCTGCCTCCGTGCCGTAGTCCGTGCCGCCAAACCCAAATAGACCCTGGTTACTGTTTAGTGTCGATTCCATACCAGATAACGACTGTCTAGCGACGATGTCATCGACACGCTTTGCGTCCCGCTTCGTGGCGTTGGAGAACTCTGGCGAGAACTCGCGTTCAACCATCTCTCGCGCCTGTCGCGGACTCATCCCAAGTTCAGTCTGAAGAGCCGTGTACGATTCGACACGTTTGATGATGTCAGACTGTACGCCCGACTGCCGCAAACCGCCCATCGGCTGTGTCATGTCGACGTGTGCCAGGAGGTCATAAGCCATAGACCGTTTCGTGGGGTCTGGGCTCACAATAGCCAACTGTGCTTCTTCGGCCAGCGGCTTCGGTAGGTACTTGTGCTTTTCGACCATCGCCCTCGCCTGCCCCCAGGCGTTGGGGTCGCCCTGGTTCATGGCGACATTGATGCCCGTGGACGTCGCGTACTTATCCATGGCTGTCCTGTCGCCACGGTTGAACGCGTTGAACAGTCCGTCATCAGCCTGTTGCTTCAGCCAGACCTTGTACTCTTCGTCTCTCCGCGCCTGCGACGCCTCGTTGGCTTTCGCGAGGTAGCGAGGGACGTCAGCGCCGGTCATGTACTGTGTGCGGACACCGCCGATCTCGACAACGGAGTTCGGGTCAGCGCCGGGCTGCGTCGTGTACTCAGACCGGACAGCAGCTTCGCTCTTACCGATGTACGCCCTGATCTTCTCCAACGTCTGACCGACCGTCGCGCCGTCTTGGAGAAGTGATCCATTCCCTGTGGTCGCCTGTCGGTACTTCGACTCCCCGTACAGGGGCAGCATGACATCTCGGAGCGGT
>JACCDR012466430.1_pt1 | contig 10526 bp, 7 predicted proteins | sample 7446431 | NCBI WGS metagenome assembly JACCDR01 (sample SAMN15323443, study PRJNA562643) | freshwater metagenome | isolation source: river surface water | place: USA:Blue River Watershed | collected 2017-08-17 | reverse complement strand
CGCCTAATGCACCGAGTGCAAAGTTGAGTGCACCTTCTTCGTTGGTAACGTCTTTGAGGTAGGCGCCAAAGTCCGTGAGGGCATCACTGATGCTGCGGCCTTTTCCTTCGCCTACACGCCGGCCTTCAGCTTCAGCGTACTGAGTATTGACCTCCTCGATACCTTCCTGGAAAGACTCGCTCAGGTATGACGTGATTCCTTGGCGGTTCTTGAAGAGTCCGCGCTGTTCAGCAAGCTGCAGCGTACGGGCTTTGAACTGATCCTTGGTTTCACCTGGAAGCTTCTTCACCGTACGCATGAAATCCAGGGTCTCGTCAGCACTGCCACGGAAGAGAGGAGCCAGGGCAGTGAGGTTGAGTACCGTGTTCATGATGGTGTTCATCTGTACGGCGGTAGATGCCGCATCCGCTGCACGCTTCTTGGCAAGAGCGTCTGCCTGAGCTGGGTCCATTCCGTTGGCTACTGCCTGTAGATACTGGTTGCTGTATGTCGACTCGTAGATCTGGTAGCCACTCATGGCACCTTCCATGTAGGCCAGCGTACTGGCGGTACTGGTCATAGCTGCCCCCTTGGCTGCCTGCAGACCTGTACGGCCGAGGCGTCCGGCTGCCATGAGCGCTGCTCCTTTGAAAGCTTTGCCTAACAATCCACCAGGTACAGCGAATTCGATGGCAGACTCAGCAAGTCCACCGAGGTTATCGATCCACCAGGCAGAGTCTCCAGGATCCCATACAGCGTTAGGATCTTCTCGGTATATTTCACCGAAGGGATTCTTCAGTGCTTTCATTGATTCAGTGAGTGCATTCGAGTAGTCTCGGTCATCTCCCCACTCACTGAGAAGTGATCCGCCATACCCAACCATCTCACCAAGTCCGGCTAATATATTAGGAGCCATATTAGCCGAACGGATACCAAGCGTTTCCCAGAAACCTTGATTTTGGGCACGCAGCAAATTATTATCGGCTCCAACTTTCAGCTGAAACCTGTAATCAAGCGGATCTTGTCCGTGTACAACATTGGTACCGAATTTGTACCCCGAACCATCACTGGGTAATGGAATAAATTCTCCACCAGCTTTCGAAGGTGACTTTACAGTAGAGCCTACAGGTATAAAATCAGGCATTACTTCTTGTTGGCTTTTAAGGATTTCATCATACTAGAAATGACTCCACTAGGATCAGCTTCTTCAAATACTGTACGCTTTCCATTCACTTCGTAGGTTACCCTGTAAGGAAGCCCTGCTACTCCAGGGTTACTCATCTCTGTGTTATTTCTGCGTTCAACATATACATTGACCCCAGGTATCAATTCAAAATTGACCTGCTTTGTATCTTTACCTTCCAGTGGTGATAGTTGAGTAGCGATGTCAAGCTCAAGATCTTCAAACTGTTTCGTATTTACAAGCAGCTCTCTCGTACCTGGTAACGCATCCATTTTCACAATCAAGGAATTTCCGACTACCTGCCCTTTGGCATTTGTACGAGGCTTTCCAACATTGTAAAAGTACTTCAGCTTCATACCGTCTGAAGGATCTACAGCTACACCAGCAAATTCGGCTTCTCCTTTTACTTGTTCGTAGTCGTCTTCGGTAAACGGAGTATTGTCTACTTTTGTGAGCCCCATTGTTCCTGCATTCAACCCAGCCATATCTTTATTCAGCACAAAGTTTTTGAAATAGTTTGTCGCCTGCTTATTAGCCTCAGCTGAGTTGAAGACTTTAGCAGCGATTGTCATGTTGCCACCTTGTGAGTCTGCTTTAAGGATTTGCTCGCGACGACGATATACCGGGTCTTGCTTTAGAACATTGTTGTATACACCTGCTCTTACCCGTTCAGCCGCTTCCCGTCTCTGCTCCATGGTAGGTTCAGGAATACGAGGCCCACGACTAGGTTGTATAACAGTACGATTCATTTCACGTTGGTAAGCTTTCTCTGCTTCTGACTTGGCCTGCGCGATTAACGTCGGACTTGGTTTGTAATTTTTCACACCACTTGCTTGTTCCCAAGTTTCCCGGTCACGTTGTTTAAGTGCTTCTACTCTTTGCTCTGCCTGTCGCATCAAGGCTTTGTTGATTATAACCGAGTGCGTGATATCTTCTCCATTCTTTGTATATTGAGTCGTGCCATCGCTTGTCTTTGTCTCCGTGACTCCCTGCATGAACGCAGCGTAGTCTTGTGCAGCTTTATTGAATGAATCTTCAGTGTTGAGAATTTCTTTTGACAATGCCTCAGGAGTAGAGGCCTCGGTACCTGGCATGCGTACAATAACCGGAGCAGCCAATGGAACTACGGCATCTTCCAGTTCTTTGGCGCGACGTCTACTGGTATCTTCAGTTTCGCCCAATATCTTGTCCACAGACTCTTTATCGTTGCGTTGATATTTAGCGGTCATTGAACGTAACGTAGAGTATATGTCATTCTGTGTTGTAGCGGCTTGCATCTCTTTCAAGTATTCTGATACACTGCCGTACCCATTGGACGTCGCTTGTTCTTTATATTTGTCATACTCTACGGGATCCAGACGGCTACGAAGTACGGCATCGCTGGGGATAGTACCACTTTTCAGCAGTTTTTCTTCCTGTAAATAGCTTTGGAACTCATTGCTGGTTTTGGCGTACTGAGCCACAAAAGGTTCGAGCTCTTCCATTGTAAGCCGTACTGTTTTTCCTCCACGTTCACGGTAGAATCCATTTTCGTCTCTGCGTACATCCCAACCAATCGTAGTGGGATGGATATCTTGCAAAGCTTTTTTTACAAAGTCAGACAGATCCAGTGCTTTTCCTGGAGTATATCCATTGAACTGTCCCGAGTATTGTCTTGTAACCGGATCATAGGATAGTCCTTTATCCTGGTTACGTGATAAAGCGATTGCACGCTGAATTCTATCTGCAGGTTCTCCAGCTGCAATTCGTTTACTCATTTCTTCGAGGTAAGCCTGCTCACGTTTGCGGTTCTCCGCGATGGGGGCAAAACGCTGAGCGAACGTACGCGCGTCACGGTTGGTCTCCCGGACCATGTTCTCGTAGTCACCCTTGGCAGCGCGTTCTTTCATGCGTGCAGCCATCTCATCGTAGAGTGCTTTGTACACAGGCATGTCCGCCTCCCGTACCTGGCTGGTGTCCAGGGCCTGCTGCAGCAGCTCATCACTGTACACGGATGCGTCGTACTTCTCCTGCTGTACACCTGCTACCTTGATCAGCTCAGGCACGATCGAGCCCGGGTACCGTGGTACCTCAGTGCTGTTGGACAACTTGTATAAACCGTAGTCTGGCATATTAGTACTTTTCAACCTTGGTAATCCGGCGGAGCATACCACCTGCCCCCAGTTTCGCTTTCGGATTCATCCTGGGAATTTGCGTTCTGGGATCGAGTGGGTTATCGCCAATGACGCGGTCCAGTACGCCTGACTCCTCGTAGATCTTCGACAGTACCTGGAACTTCTGTCCTTCGAGATCTGCCAGGCGTTGCTGGTTGCGGATAGCGATGTACTTGTCCGCGGCATTGGCCATGTTGGCCGATTGTTGCTGTACATCGATCATTTGGGCATTGACATTCATGTCATCAAACCGGTTCAGATTATCGATGTTGGAGTTAGCAATTTGGGTGTTTACCACTCCAACTCTGTTGGATATCTGTGCGTTCTCATTGGCTTCTGCTTCATTGATCTGATTCACACTACGGATCCCTTGAGTCAAGTTCGCCGTGCGCACGGCAGTAGCTGCATTCTCCCCCAGGGCATTGAGTCCTTGGTTAGCACCATACACTGCGCGCTCTGCTTCTGCACGAGAGGCTCCGTAGCTTACCGGAGTCAGTCGGTTGTACTGGTATGGTCTCGGTACTGTAGGACGAGGAGCTCTGCGGAAACTGTTGATGATGTTGGATGCGTACGGTGCGATCGATTCCACTGCACCGGTGATCTGCCGGCGACGTGCAGCCTGCTCAGCTTCCCGTTTGGCCTGTGCTTCTGCCTGGGCTTTCATCCGCATCTTCTGCATCTCATTAAGGTCCGGCCCGGTACCGAGTTTGGCGCCAACAGGCATCAAGGCTCCCGGGCGCCGGGCAGTACCTACGGATGCCAGCCTGGGAGGAGTATCTGCTCCAGGAAACTTGCTCTTCCACATGGAGTAGTGATCCCAGAGCGGGTCGGGATTGTTCACCGCCCGGGCGTACGGGATCGGGTAGATGGGATCGTTAGACCTGGCCATACGATTTGAGTTGTTCTTGTAATTGGAATAGTTCCTGCTCACGGGCCTGCAAGCGCTTCAGTGCATTGAGACGCTCAGTAGTAGCAGGCTTTACCTCGATCTTGCCGATGGCTTTGGCGATCGGCTTATGGAGCTGGGCGAACCCGAGATCCTTGGAGAATATCATGGAACCGCTTGTAGTCTCCCCACCTTCTACCTCCGCGTTGTACGCCGGCAGATTCACTCCGCCCTGGGCGTGGGACGGGCCCTGTACCTCTGTGTGCCGGCTGCTGAGCGGCGCAAGTGTACCGCCTGAGGCGTGTACCTTGGACAGCATGGGAAGCCTGCCTCCCTTAGCGTAGTACGACGTATTGCGGTACCCGTATGCGAGCGCTGGATTGTTCGCGTGCGCAGCCGCTGCTTGGGCATTGATGCTCCGCTTTTCGTACTCATCCTCGAGCGCCTCCTGCTTGGCAAACATGCGTTGTTGCTTGCGTGCACCCAGTGCACCACCTACCGCTCCAAGTACACCACCTACGACCGCGCCTACTCCTCCGAACTGTGCGCCGGTGGCTACGCCAGACATCATTCCTTTTCCGGCGCCGAGGCTTACGGACGGGGCCCTGTCCATGGGAGTGAGGCCATCCAGGAGGGAAAAGCCGGTACCGGCGATCGATCCGATCAGTCCGGCATCAAACTTACCACCGTCTTTGTACACCTTCTTGCATGTCTTTCTTTTCATCAGTAGCTGTCTTCTAAAGTGGCCCCGTAACTGTGGAACACAATCTTCTTGCCATCAGTGTTCCCGTACTCGAGCCGGATGATGAAATGGTTGTCTACGAGCAGCTGCTTTTCGTACCATGGTAAAGTTACGTCAACAGCTGCATCTATCACAGTGAAATCGCTGAGGAGATCTTCCAGGAATTGTACATCGTGGTCAATTACTATGTCGCGCAGTGCATTGAAGTTCCAGTGGCCCTGGCTTTTCCTGGTCTGGGCCGAGACGTACTCCATGACCGTGGACAGTGCAATACGGCCGGTACACTGGTTATTGCTCCAGACGGTAATATGCGTGAAGGTCTCCTGCTCCTGGTCTTTGCCACCCAGGAACACCTCGCTTACCCACTGTATGGCGCTCAGGATCGACTCCCGCTTGGACACCACTACCAGGTCCAGGAAGAACGGCTCGGGATCCGGACCGTAGTACATCCCGGGAGGGCCCGCGTTATGTTTGTACAGCTTGTTGCCATGCACGGTATACAGCTGCTCCCTGGTCTGCAGGTACTGATTGGGGAAGTACCCATGGAAAAATACCCAGTTTTCCGCGATCGGTGAGTAGGACACCGTGAAGTGCCTGGGCAGTACCTCAGGTACCTCGCTGAACAGCATGCAGGCGCCGTCTACCTTGCGCAGGTAGATTCCGCTGCCGTCGTCTTCGGTGGCAGCCGGGTTGTAGTTTACGGCGGATGGATTGGTTGGTCCCGTCATGGCGTAATGGTTACGGTGAGTGTACAGATATCTTCATCCCCGGTAGAGGAGGTCGCCTTGATACCGATCGCGTATACCGGGGTAATCATGGACACCGTACCGGTGAGCGTTACCACACCGGTCGTGGCATTCACGGTGAATATGTTGGTGGCCGGGCTCAGCGTATGGATCGAGAACGTCTCCACGTTGGTACCGGGGATCTGGGCGATTTGCTGGTTCACGTAAGTACCTGCTTGGATCGATACGGTGAGTGTGGCCGGTACGTCCGGAATGATCGGTTCCCCGGGACACACATACCCGGTATCTACAGGGTTGTTCAGGCCATCGTATCGCAGGATCCGCCCATGCATGTACACCAGCGTGCCGACTGGGATGCCAGCCAGTTGCTCGTCCGTCGGGTTCACCAAGACAGGGCTGCCATCGGCAGGTACCGTCTGGCGCACGGTCATCAAGATCCGTTTGTACTTGGGATCGTACCCCGCGGTAATGCCGTCTCCCTGAAGCGGGTTTACGGCCTTGGTCCAGGCGATGTCCCGGAAGGTGGTGAAGAGTCCCTTGCCCATGGGATCCAGCTGCTTTTTGAACAGGAAGGCTTCCCGCAGTGGCATGTCAAAGAAAAAGTACCCAAACGGTGTACGAAGACAGCCCAGGTCATGGGTGGTACCTGCATAGCCTTGGGGGGCACTGGCCACATCTTGCGGCTCGAACTGGAATATGTCGGCCGTACCAAGGGTAATAGCCAGCACGTCGCTTTCCAGCTTGGTCTTGTCCTGGCTCAGCATCAGCGCCTTTTCCATGTGGATCAGCAACCGATCATCCTGGCCATCCAGGTTCAGTACGCGGCCAAAGTTCTTTACGTTTTCGTAGTAATCCAGCGGTAGCCATGTACGCCAGCTCCTGGTCTTGTCCTGGCGTCCCAGCTTTCCTCCCCGGGCAATCCGGAAGGGATGCAAGTTGTTGTACTGTTCCAGGGTATTGTATACCCCGGTATCCACACTGAGTTCACTGAGGGTGTTGAAATCTTTGTTGTATCCGAATTGATTGGGATCCTGACGCGTGTCCATCCTGGTGGGATAGTTCCCATCCGCGTCGTTCTGGGACAGCCCGCTCTTGGGGTACCATTGGCTGTAGATATTTCCGGGCGTTTCGAACCTTCCGTGTAGATTGGCTGCGGTCTCGCAGATGATCCTGCGTACCACCTTGGTGCCACCGATTGTAGGTTCAGGCCGTTGGTTAATACTGGTGTACCACCCGTATGTGTGGAAGGTATAGTCGGACAGATACGTATCTCCGCCGAATACGGTTCCGCTGATTCCCGAGAGTATGTTAGAGGCTACAATGATTTTCTGAGCGGTAAACGGCGCGTAGCAGTCATCCCTGAGCCGCATCAGGCTGGCCAGGTATCCCATTTCGTGGTCAGGTACTCCGTTGGGATCCTGGTTATTCGTATCCAGGCTTACTTGGTGGGAAAGGATATCAGCAGTGTCGAGCAGTCCTTGACTAAGCTTGGCGCCATAAGCGCTTTCCTGTTCTATGTTGTACCACCTGCCTGTAGTAAGGTTAGCCTCGATCCTGATGGGATCTATCACGCGACGCAGTTGTTTGTTACTGACAGCCAGGGCAGGCGTTTCTCCTACCGTGTAATCTACCAGGAATATAGTAGGTCCGTAGACGTCATCGAACCCCAGATTGAAGTCTTCCATGAATCCTTGCTCAGGGATAGAATTACGCCGAAGCTTGAGGTGTACGGAAAGGTAATACCCGTCTCCGGAGATGGCCGGCCGGTTGAACAGCATGTCGAACGCGTGCATCCGAACCAAAGTTGGATCTATCACTAGTGTGTTGTCCATGCGGTTTTCTTTCCCTGAATGGAAGTTTCCACCAGTGGATATGTACCGGTTGGCATTAGCTACGATCATAGGGTTACCATTGTTCCAGTTGCCTTCCCGAGCGGAGTGCAACATGATGGACTGCCCCTGGAAAGTGGAATTGCCTGGGCTGCGCTTGGCGTAGCCGATTCTCCAGCCGGTGATCTTGTCCTGGTACTCTGCCGGGATTTGTACGTTGTCGATTTCCAGACCCAGCAGATCAAGGTGTGTCTTGCCGTAGTTATTGTCCGAAGAGTACAGTGTCTCCTTGCAGTATCGCACGCTGGGGAATCGGTGGTGGTACACCTGCTGACCGCGCAGATCCACGCCGCCCAGGTCCTCGCTGTTGAAATCCGGGTGGTCCGGGTAGGTCTCGTTTTCGTTGACCCAGATGCCCATGGATCCGGTCTTGAGCGTGGTGTTGACGGTACTGATCGTGTCCTCTACCTTGTACTTGGGCACGGTCATACCCTGAGCTGTACCGAGGGCAGAAGTTACCAGGTCCCCGCCAGATGGTGGCCGGCCTGGAATATGGAACCAGGAGGTCCAGCCGCCGGATGTCTTGGAGAACTGGATGTACAGCGCAGCCACCTCTTCGTGGGCGAAGCTGCGTTTCTCTCCCTGCTTATGCTCCTCGGGCGGGTTGGTCACGTCAATGAGCTCACTTTTCCAGCGGACCTGGATCATGTTGACCCAGCGCTGCATGTTGATTGGCACCTCAGATTCCAGGTCCCCAATGTAGAGCGCGTCGTTCAGCTGCCCGATGGTACCGATCCTGGTGTAGGACGCCTGCGGGATCAGTATGGATTCCAATGTGGTATCCGTGGTGATCTCACTGCCGGTATAGGTGAGCTGCATGCTCTCCCCTGTAATGCCTACCGGCGTCATCAGCTGGGGCGTCTGAAACACCCCATTGCGTTTGTGGATGATGGCGACCTCAATGTAGTCGTAGGACACGTCGATGTTCTCGAGGCTGAGCACCAGGGTACGATCGGTGATTTCCCCTGAGCCTGCAACGATGCTGACCTGGCTGATGCCTACGTACGGTGTAATGGTACCGTCCGCTCTGCTGCAGCGCACGGCCGCAAAGTATGCCCCGGGAGCGAGAATTCCACCACTTTCCTGGGTAACGGTTATTGGTATGGGCTGCAGCGCCGGGAAGAGCCTCAGGCTTTCCAGGGTATCTGTATCCGGATTGTCACAGTTCAGGTAGCCGATAACAGCATGCTTGTTGGTGAATGCTACCACGACCTCTCCCTGGTGGTTGCGCTGAGCCTGGCCGGTTACGTAGTAGTCGGTATTGAGTCCCAGCTTGAAGTCCTTTGCAACGTCATCGAAGATCGGGATGTACGCGTCGTTATCGGTATCGTAGTAGCCGATGGCTGAATTCACATTGTCCGTGGAGAAGATCACCGGGTATTTGTCGGTGGGGATATACCCGTTGTACATATACGGCCACTGGCCCTGCATGAGTGCAAAGCCAGGCTCGTTTTCTTCAGTACCCAGTGCGTCATTACTGATACCGTTCTTACCATAGCGGTAGGTATCCTGCGGTTGCTCCTGGGGCCTGGTATTGAGGTTGATTCCTTTCACGGATAGATGTCATTGAAGGATGAAAAGTACGCCTGCGGAGGAATGAGCGTGTACATATCCGCCACCTCTTCCATGCGGTTGGTGGATGGGTAGCTGATCGCGTTCTTGCCCTGGTTGCGGTAGTCTTCCCACATGGAGTTGCAGGTCTGCCAGTCCATAACGGGATCCTGCCAGCCACTCTCGATCATTTTGGTCCGGGCGTACCAGTACAACGCTTCCAGGTACTTGGGCACGTCCGGGATCAGCGGCCAGCCATCCTTGTCGTGAGGAATCGACCGGTAGTGTAGCCGTACGGATCCTTCCTGAATAGATACCAGGATGGCGCCAGGTCCGTCTTCAGTATACCAGATCCTGGGATGGAACTCTACCGGGAAATCTGTCGGTCGGTACGCAGTATTGCCATTAGGGGATGTATACGCCTCCATACCGCTGACCCACATGGAGGTACCGACTGCTTCACCGGGACGGTCATGGACCATGGGAGAACGGGAGGTATTCTTCTGCCTGAGCCTCTTTTTCTCGTACTCCACCGCCATCAGCCGTACAAGTCCGCATGGAAATTCCACCCGGTAGTTGTGAATCTGTTCGTCGGAGAAGTTATACTCCAGAGCCCACTTGGTACGCATCAGTCCTGAGGCGTCGGATATCCAGCGGATGATATCGGGGATGTAGGAGCTGTCTTGCACGCGGGTGGCGCGCAGTACCCGTCCTACGACTTCTTTGATGCTGACCTTGTTATGCTCCATCGTCTGCTTTATTGTTGTATGGACAAAACACGTATTTGTACTTCAGTGCCGGGTTGTTTTTCAGTGCCCGGCTAAACTGTTCCTTGAACCCAATCTTGTCCGTACGTCCACTGGTGGTACTGGAGCTCTTCGTCGGTACGAACTTGCGGGCTACCCTTACGTTCCAGGCTTTGTTGTCCTTCCACCATGCGATTCTGCAGTAGTCCGTGCTCACGTGGAAGATCAGTTTGTCTGGCAGGTACTTCTGCTTCTTCTCGTCCCAGACCCTGGGCCTGGCGTTGGTTGCCTGCCAGTCGACTTTCTTGTTGTGGAAGTTGCGCTCGATGCGCTTCGGGTATATGTTCCCGGTCCTTCCCATATGCAGTCGCTGGCCTTCAATGATTTTGATCTTGGCGCTTTCAAAGAACACGGATAGGATGTTGTACCACCTGGAGAAGCTCATTACTACCTTTCCGGTAGCCGTGTTTACGATCTCCCACTCTTGGTACCGACCACCAGTGACTCCTTTTCGGAGTATGTGACCGGGTTTACTCTCCATGAACTTGCGGGCATAATCCGCGAATATGTCTTTAGGCCTGAGGGTTTGGGGCGTTTTGGACTCCATTTACGGCAAGGTTTACGGGAGGTGTCCTCCACTTGGTTACGATT
>JACCDR011604249.1_pt1 | contig 10526 bp, 11 predicted proteins | sample 7446431 | NCBI WGS metagenome assembly JACCDR01 (sample SAMN15323443, study PRJNA562643) | freshwater metagenome | isolation source: river surface water | place: USA:Blue River Watershed | collected 2017-08-17 | reverse complement strand
TGCAAAACGAGCGGCTGTCGTATGAGGCTGTTTCGTGGCGCGACTACCGCGAAGGCCCCGCGTCCCGATGGGATGGCGTGCCGTGGGTGGCGTTCAAGCATTGCCTGCCGTGGGAAACGGTCTGCCGCATCCAGGACCCCGAGTTGCGCGAACTGCTGGCGGTTGGCGGCGAATACGAGACGCAGCCTGAAGGCGATGCCGATACCTACATTTGGGAGGTGTGGGATAAGCAGGATCGCAAGGTCTGCATGGTGGTTGAGGGCAGCGGTGAAGTCATCTCGCTGACCGATGACCCGCTTGGGCTGTCGGGGTTCTTCCCGTGCACGCGGCCTGTGCAGCCGATTGCGCTGGCCGGAAGCCGCCTGCCCGTGTCGCCTTGGACGGTCTACCGCAAACTGGCGGAGGAACTGGAAACCATCACCAAGCGCATCAACGCAATCCTCTCGGGGATCAAGGTGCGCGGTCTGATGGCTGGCAACGCGGCGAACATCAAGGCGCTTGCGGATGCTGAGGAAAACACGCTCACCGCCGCGCCCGATATGGAAGGGCTTGTTGCCACCCAAGGGCTGCAAAACGCGGTCATGTGGTGGCCCGTCGATCAGGCTATCACGGTTCTGCGCGAACTGTATGCCGCCCGCGAAGCCACTAAGCAGATGATCTACGAAGTGACCGGCATTTCCGACATTGTGCGGGGCCAGTCCAATTCGTCGGAAACGCTTGGCGCGCAGGAAATCAAGACGCAATGGGGCAGCCTGCGCATCCGCAAGATGCAACGCGACATGGAGCGGTGCGCGCGTGAAGTGTTCCTGATCAGCGCCGAATTGCTTTCGTCCAAGTTCAGCCCCGAGACGTTGCAGCGCATGGCGGGGGTGCAGTTGGAGCCCGACGCATCGGCGCTGTTGGGTCAGCCGCTGGACAACTACCGGATCGACGTTGAGACGGATTCGACGGTGCGGGCCGATCTGACCCGGCGCAAGGGCGAAATGGGCGAGTTCCTGTTGGGCACGTCGCAATTCTTCGCGTCAATGCAGCCCGTTGTTGAAGCCGCGCCGCAGATGGCAGAGCCGGTGGCTGAACTGTTCGCGGCGTTCGGGCGGCAATTCACCTTGGGCAAGCAGGCTGAGGATTCGCTGGAAAAGCTGGTGGAGATGGCGCGCGAGGCTGCGAAGGCGGCGATTGAAAGCGCGGGCGAACCTTCGCCGGAGCAGCAACTTGCCGAGCGGGAGATTGCCGTCAAGGAAGGCAAGTTGACGCTTGAGGAACGCATTGCCGAGGTCGAGGCGCTGTTGAAGTTGAACGCGGCGGAACGTGACCCGGACGACGATATGACAGAGGAAACCCCCAATGGCTGACCCCAATTTCTACCGTCCTGCGGGCTTTGACAGCCTGCGCTGGTCTGCGGCGGATGTGACCCCGAACGACGGGGCCGACCTGCCGAAAATCCCCGCGATCATCTTCTGCCTCGTGTCGGGTGACATTCGTGTGACCGCAAGCGGCGGCGGCACGGTGACTTTCGCGGGCGTGGCGGGGCAACCGCTGCCGGTTTTCGTGGATCGCGTGCTTTCGACCGGCACCACGGCAACCGGAATCGTGGCGGTCTACGGCTGATGGCTGTTTACCGCTACGATCCGGCGACGGATCGCATGGTGGACAAGGCGACGGGCGAGCCGATGGTCACGGGGCCATATCGGCCCGTGGCACCGATGCACATTCCCGACATTCCGGCATATCTCAGCCCGGTTGACGGGAAATATGTCAGTGGCAGGCGCGCGAAGGCCGACGATCTGGCGCGCACGGGCTGCGTTGATGCCGCCGAACTGCCGCGCAAGACGGATGGCAGGTTCAGAAACCGCGAGTTCGCCGCCAAGCGCGGCCTGACACATCTTCTCAAAGAGGAATCCCAATGACCGATGAAAACGCGGCCCCCGTCGAGGGCACCGCAGCGCCGGAAACCGCCGAACTGGACCAAATGGCGGCGATTTGGGACAAGCACCAGGGCGAGATCGAGGCGGAAACGCCCGAGGAAGCCGCCGCAGAGCCGGAAAAGGTTGAAGAAGCCGAGGCGTCACTGGCGGCAATTGAGGCACCGACCGACCTTCCGGCGGCAATCAAGGCCAAATGGGCCGAAATCCCGGAATCGGCACGGGATGCAGTGCTTGCCTCGCATCGGGCGATGGCGGGGAAACTTACCGAACAGGGCCGCGTCACGCAGGCCGCGAAGCCCGTTTATGACGTGCTTGTGCAGGCAGCGCGGGAAATCCCGTCGATGCAGGACATGACCCCGGCGCAGATCGCGGCGGACGTGTTTGAAATGGCGAAGGTGCAGCATGCGCTGAACACCGACCCCGTGGGCACGCTGTTGCAGATCGCGCAGGAACACGGGGCATTGCAGGGGCTGGCGGCGCGCCTGACCGGGCAGCCTCAGCAAACCGCGCAGCCCGATCTGGCGCGGCATATTCAGGCGCTGCAACAGCAGATCGCGCAACTGGCGGACCCGTCACTGGTTGACCGCCGGGTTGAACAGACATTGGCCCAACGCGAAGTTTCGCGCACGGTCGAAGAATACGCCGCGACCAAAGAGCATTGGTCAGCGGTTGAACCGATCCTGCCGCAGTTCATTGAATTGGCGCAGCAGGGACAAGGCGACGGGGCCTCCGCCAAGGACATTCTCGACGCTGCATACGACATGGCTATTCACGCAATCCCGGCACTTCGGGCGAAGGTAACGGCGGCGACAGCCCCCGCAACTGACCCCAGGCTCACGGCGGCGCAGATGAAAGCTAAATCCGTGAATGTGGTATCGCGCCCTTCCGGTCAATCGCGCCCGCTTACCGAGCGGGAAGCGATGGAAGCGGTCTGGGACAAATACCGCGCAAGCTGAAAAGGATTGAAGGATGGCAACTCCTTCGACAATTTTCACGGAAATGGTGACTGCCTCGGATCGCACCTGGGGCACGAAAGTCACCGACAACGTGAGCAAACACAACGCGCTGCTGGCCCGCATGAAGGCCCGTGGCAAGATCAAAACCGTCGGCGGCGGCTACGAAATCGCCGAAAAGCTGGAATATGCCGAGAACGGCACTTACCAGCGCTATGCGGGCTATGACGCGCTCAACACCAACGCTTCGGATGTGCTGACCACGGTCAAGTATCCCTATCGTCAGGTGGCGCTGCATGTGACCGCCTCGGGCCGCGAAATCCGCATGAACAGCGGCAAGGAAGCGATGCTCAATCTGGTGCAGGCGCGGAAAGACAACGCGATCCGCACCGCCGTCAACCAGTTCGCCATCGACCTGTATTCGTCGGGCGCGCTGAACGAGCAGATCAACGGCCTGCAAAACCTGATCCAGACCAACGGGCAGGGCACGGTCGGAAGCATCGACTCGGCAACGTGGACGTTCTGGCGGAACAAGTTCCGCGAGGCGACCGGCACCAACACGGCGGCATCGCCGACGGTGGCAAACGCGGTGCAGTTCAAGGGCGACATGAACGCTCTGTGGCTGTCGCTGAACCGTGGCACCGACAAGCCCGATCTGATCGTCATGACGCATGACTTCTATTCGCTCTACGAAGTGGGCGAGCAGGACAAGCAGCGTTATGCCGACAGCGATCTGGCGAAGGCAGGGTTCACGACCCTGAAATACAAGTCTGCCGACGTGATCTTCGATGACAACACGAACTTCACGACCACGGGCGAAACTGCCTACTTCCTGAACACGGACTACCTCTATCTGGTCCAGCATCGGGAAGCGCAGTGGACCCCCGACGCGGACAAGAAGCCGACCAACCAGGACGCGGTTGTCATCCCGATTTACTGGATGGGCAACCTCGTCTGCACCAATCGCGCCCTTCAGGGCCGGTTGATCGACGCCGCGTAAGGGAGGGCATCAACCATGACCAACACCATCGTCGGCGCGCTGTTCAGCGAAAGCTTCACGGCGGACCAGATGCAGCAGGGCAAGGGCTTCGGCCTTGGCGACCGCTACACCGACAACGCGGGGAACGAATACGTTTTCGTGACCTTCGGGACCGGCGGCGCAACGCCCAACTTCATCTGCACCATCAACGCGGCCAACTCTGCCGTCATGGCGACCAACACCGCTTCGCTTCGCGGCGAACGTGTCGGCGTCTATGTCGGCACCGGAACCGCCGCGTCTGGTGATTTCGGTTGGGTGCAAATCTACGGCACCGTTGATGCGCAGGTGCTTGCCTCCTGCGCGGCAAACGCCCGCATCACGACCACCACCACGGCGGGCGCTGCGGATGACGCGGCGGGCGTGGGCACGAAGGACATCATCGGGATGGTCCTGACCACGGCGCGGGCCGCATCGCAGGGCAATGCCCCGGCGCTGCTGTCCTATCCGACCATCGGCGCGACCCTGTAACAACTGGCGGGGCAGGTTTCGGCCTGCCCCGTTCTTCCGCCCTGAAACAAAGTAAGGCCGAACATGATCCGAGTTCTTGCGTTTGAAACCCAATACAGCGCCGCAGGCATTGCGACCGATTGGGTGCACTACACTTCCGGCGATGCCTTTTCCGAGGCGGGCCAAGTGACCCATTCGACCTGGGAAAAGGTTTCGCGGCTCATGCCGCCCGCCAGCCTCGCCAATGACGACGGCGGCGACAAGATGAACGCCCTACGCGGTCAGTGGATGCAGATCGAGCCGCACTATCAGGCGTGGAAGGCCGGGTCTGAAATCCCGGACGACGGCACGCCGCTTGGCGCGTGGCCGGGCGTGTCCAGCGCACAGGCAGAAGTTCTGCGCAAGGTGGGGCTGAACACGGTGCAGAAGGTAGCCGCCGCGCCCGAGGCGATGCTGGCGCGCCCGCCCCTGCCGAACATGCGGGAACTGCGGTCGCAGGCGCTTCTGTGGCTGGAATCGCGCGACAAGGCCGCGCTTGAAATGCAGCTTGAGGCGCAGCGCCAGCAGATCGAAACCATGATGGAAATGCTGGCCGAACGGCAGGACGCTGAAAAGCGCGGCCCCGGCAGACCCCGGAAAGAGGCTGAGGCGGCGTGACCCTCATTGTTGACATTCTCGCCCGCATCGCGCGGCAAACGTCCGTAACGCCGCCGTCATCCTGGCTGACGGCGAGCGATGCAACGTCTCTGGAAATCTTGGATTTCCTTGATGAGACGGTGCAGGACGTGCGCGACCGGATTGATGCGGTCGGGCCAATGTCAAAGTCTGTCACCATCACGGGCACGGATGCGGAAAGCTACACGCTGCCCGCCGACATGGTGCGCCTGCACCGGACCCCGCTTGCCGTGTATGAACAACTGCGCACGCGGCGCGCCTGTGTTCCGATCAATGACGACGGCACATGGCAATACATGAAGGACCTGGGCAGCGCCGGGGCCTATCGGTATTACCGCCTGCGCGGGCACGAAGGAAGCTGGTCGATTGACTTCATGCGCCCGCTGGAATCCGGCGTCACGGTGATCGTTGGCTATATGTCAACCGTCTGGATCAAGAACGGTTCCGACGAAAAGTCGGCATTCACCAGCGCGACCGATGACAGCATGCTGCCGCGCCGGTTGGTCGAGGCGGGCACGGTCTGGCGGTTCCGCCGTCGCGCGGGGCTGGAATATGCCGACATGCAGCGCGAATACGAAGTCGAAATGGCGAAACTGTCAAACGACAGCCGCACGATCCGCACCATCGGGTTCGGTGATACGCCGACCCGTGCGCCTTGGGACGTGCCTATCCCTGACTACATCCCGCCGGGGGCCTGAATATGGCGCGCCGCACTAGCACTTTTGCATGGCCCGCCCCTGTGCGCGGCCTGCTGAAATCCGGCCCTGTCGCCAGTGGCCCGAAGGACGCGGCAGAGGTGCTGGACAACTTCATCCCCACGGCGGAGGGCGCGCGGCTGCGGGGTGGTGCGGCGCTGCATGGGACTGTCGCGGCGGCGGTTGTGTCGCTGATGGTCTACCGCAGCGGCGCGGCGGAAAAGCTGTTCGCGGCGACGGCAACGGCGGTATATGACGTGACCGCGCCGGTTGATCCTGAAACGTCGCCAACTGCCGAGTTCAGCAGCATGACCGGCGGGGATTGGTCATTCACGCAGTTTGCGACAGCGGCGGGGCAGTTCCTCGTTATCGCCAACGGAACCGACAGCGTGCGGCATTACAACGGATCGACATGGGCCGCGCCGTCAATCACGGGCGTTACGTCCAGCGCGCTTTCCTTCGTTTGGTCGCACAAACTGCGGCTGTGGTTTGTGGAAAAGAACACGCTTTCCGCTTGGTATCTGCCTGTCAACTCTGTGGCGGGCGCGGCGACTGAGTTTCCGCTTGACGGGGTTTTCCGGCTTGGCGGTTCGCTGCTGTTCGGGGGCACATTGTCATCTGACGCGGGCGACGGGCGGGACGATAGCGCGATCTTCGTGACGACCGAGGGCGAAATTGCGATCTACCAGGGCACCGACCCCTCATCGGCGGCAGATTGGGCGCTGACGGGCGTTTATCGTATCGGCAGGCCGCTGAACAAAAAGGCATGGTTCCGCGTTGCGGGCGATACGGCAGTGCTGACGGAGGACGGCGTTGTCTCGGTCGCACAGGCGGTTTCAAGCGACCGGGCGGGGCTTCAGGTGCGGGCGATCACGGCCCCAATCGAGGACTTGTGGCAGCAGGCGGTTGCTTCGCGCACGTCAACATCTACCTTCGCGGCAATTGTCTGGCCGACGAAAACGATTGCACTCATTGCGGTGCCGTCAACTACTGGCGTGCCGGTCACGCTGGTATCCAACACGCGCACGGGGGCATGGGCACCTGTCAAGGGGTGGTCGATCAGCGCGCTGGCGTTGTTCGAGGATAAGGCGGTTTTCGGCACGCCTTCGGGCCAGATCGTGCTTGCGGACACGGGCGGGAATGACCTTGGCGCGGCATACACGGGCGTATGGGTGCCCAAGTTCCAGGAGTTCGGATCGACTGACCGCAAGTTTGCCCTGCGCGCCCGCGCGATGTGGCGCAGCCTGTCGCGGCAGGTGGTGCGGATCGTCTGTTTCCAGAATTACGCGCTTGGCACCTATCCCTCAACGGATGCCAACACGTCCGAGAACGCGACCAAGTGGGGCGCGGCGGTCAAATGGGGCGCACGGAAGTGGGGCGGCGGGCAGTCATTGCTTGACGGCTCCGACTGGCAATCGGTTTCGGGATCGGGCTACGCGCTCGCCCCTGCGCTTGTGGTGACGTGCAACAGCACTTCCGCGCCCGTTCTGGAATTGGCCGGGATGCAACTGCGATATGAAACCGGACAACCGATTTAGCTTTGACACGCCGCAGGTGGTGCGGTTTGTCGCGGATCAAATCGGTTGGGATGGCGACTTCGGGCATTGCGTCGGGCTTGGGTTTCTCGGGCCGGGCGGGATTGAAGCCGGGTTTGTGTATCACGACTATCAGCCGGATTTCGGGACTATCGAAATCACGGGCGCGTCAAAAGGCTGGATCGGGACGCGGGGCAAACTTCGCGCGGTGTTCGGCTATCCGTTTGATCAACTCGGCTGTCAAATGTGCTTGGCCCGCACGCAAAACCCGCGCGCTGCCCGCATATGGAAACGGCTCGGCGCGCAGGAATATCGCATCCCGCGCCTTTTTGGCCGGGGCACCGAAGGCACAATCTTGACGCTTACACAGGAAGCGTGGGGGGCATGGAATGAAAAAAGCGAAAGCGCCTGCGCCGATTGATCCGGTCAAGACGGCGGCGGCTTCAACGGCAACCAACATTTCGACGGCCATTGCCAACACCGCAATGGGCAACGTCAATCAGGTGGGGCCAGAATCTTCGCTGACCTATAACCAGAGCGGCACGCGCGAAATCCGCGACCCCTACACGGGCGTTGTTACGCGGGTTCCGACCTACACCGCCGAGACGAAGTTGAACGCCCCGCAACAGGCGCTTTACGACCAGAACCTTGCCAACAAGCAAGGCATGGCAATCAAGGGGTGGGACTTGCTTTCCGCGTTCGGGACCGGGCCGGATATTCGCGCCCGCACCGAGGATGCGCTTATGGCGCGGCTCAATCCGCAGATCGAGCGCGACCGGCAGTCGATGGAAACGCGGCTTGCCAATCAGGGCTTGACGATGGGTTCCCGCGCTTACGGGGCATCGCAGGACGACTTCAACCGTGGGGCCAATGACGCGCGGCTCTCGGCGATCCTGGCGGCTGGCGGCGAGGAACGGGCCGCGCGCGGGCAGGCTCTTAATGAAATCGGCTTCATGCAGAGCGGCGGCGCGCAGCCCGTGCCGCAGTATGGCATCAACCGCCCCGCACAGGCCGCTACAACCGACACGGCGGGCCTGATCAACACGCAGCAGCAGCAGCAGATGCAAGCTTTCCAGCAGCAGCAGGCAAGCAATCAAGGCATCCTCGGCGGGCTGTTCGGGCTTGGTTCGGCGGCAATCATGGCGTCCGACAAGCGCCTGAAAACCGACATTGACAAGGTGGAAGATCGCCCCGGCGACCAGCCCGACGTTTACGACTTCCGCTATAAGACCGACCCCAAGGGCACGAAGCGGCGCGGCTACATGGCGCAGGAAGTCAAGAAAACGCAGCCCGATGCGGTCAAGAAAATGGGCAAGTTCCTGGCGGTTGATTACTCCAAACTTCCGGCGGTGCGCTGATGGTCGGCTTCATCTTCGGCGGCGATACGGGCGTTGAAGGCCCGCAGGAATTGCAGCGGCGGCGCGCGGTGATCGACGCGCTAGGCGAAAAGGCACGCGCTGCGGCCCCGCGCAACGTCGGCGAGGGGCTGTCTGCCATCGGGCAGGCGCTGTCCTACCGGATCGGTGAAAAGCGGTTGGCAAAGAAAGAGGCCACGGCGCGGCAGGGTGCGGTTGACCAATTCGGGCGCGTCACGTCGGCGTTGCTTGGCGGGCAGGCGTTCGGTGCGCCCCCGGCCATCGCTGGCGGCGGTGTGCCGATGGCCGGGGCATCCGTGCCGCCGGTCACGACTGCGCCCGTCACGCCGAATCCTGCGGGCCTGCCGCAAGGCGTGATTGATGCCGTGGACCGGGTTGCCCCAGTGGTACCGACGGGCGGCGGCGTCACGGCAGAGACAATCCGCGCAGGGCTTGTGCAGCGCGGATTGCCTCCGCACGTCGCCGATGCATTCGTGATGAACTTCCAGGACGAGAGCGGGCTTAACCCTGCGATCAACGAAGTTGCGCCGATTGTGCCGGGATCGCGCGGCGGGTTCGGGCTTGCGCAATGGACGGGGCCACGCCGGGTGGCTTTGGAAAACTTCGCGGCAGAGCGCGGCGCTTCGGTGTCCGATCCGAATGTGCAAATGGACTTCCTGATGACGGAACTGCAAGGCCCCGAGGCCCGCGCGGCGTCCAGCATTTTCGCAGCCCCGGATGCCGGAACCGCAGCGCAAGCGATTGTGCGCGACTTCCTGCGCCCGGCCCCGGAACACATGGAACGGCGGCTTGCCGAATATGGCGGCGGCGTTTTCAGCACGCCCCCGGCCATGTCTGGCGGCGTTGACCCGGCGATTATCAACCAACTGGCCGAACTGTCGGCCAACCCGTATCTGCCGGAAGGGCAGCGCGCGGTTGTTGATGCGCTGTTGCAAAAGCAGATGGATTTGATCGGGCAGACGCCGGATGCCGTTGATCCGATGGCCGCAATCGAACTGGAAAAGGCGCAACTTGAACTTGAGCAGATGCGCACGGGCCGGGGCGGGACGACCGAACTCAGCCTGACCCCGCAGTATGGCACCGACGAAAACGGCAACCTTGTGATGCTGCAAGTCGGCAAGGATGGGCGGGCGGTGCAGACCGTGTTGCCGGAAGGCGTTGCCCTGACGCGCGGGATTGAGAAGATCGACCTGGGGGATAGCTTCGTCTTTATGAACACCCTGACCGGGGAGAGGATCGGCGAACCTGTGCCCAAGAACCTTGGCGCGGCGGAACGTGAAAAGGCCATCGGCACGACGGCAGGTCAGGCGGAAGGCTCTGCCGCAGCAAGGATTGAATCGGCGCGGCTCAAAACGGAACAGGCTACCGCGCTGATTGACCAAATCCTTGAAGCGCCTGGGCTGGATTCAATCTTGGGCAACGTGCAGGGGCGGCAACCGGCTGGCCTTCCTTGGACTGGCATGCAGGCGGGCGTTGATGCCGCGAACGATCTGGAAAGCCTCAAGGGTAAGGTTTTTGAACAGGCGTTTGAAAGCCTGAAAGGCGCAGGCCCGATCACGGATATGGAAGGGCAAGCGGCGACAAACGCAATGGCGGCACTACAGCGCAGTTCATCGGAAGAGCAATTCCGGGCCAATCTTGCCAAACTCAAAACGGCGCTGACTGACCTTCTCGCCATTGCCGAGGCCAAGGCCGCGCGGGCTGGCGGTGCGCCTGCGGCTGAATCGACGGACGATGGCTGGACCGTGATTGATGGCGTCCGGGTGAGGGAAAAGCAGTAATGGCTGTTTTTGAAATTCAAGGGCCGGACGGCAAGACCTACGAGGTTGACGCGCCGGATATGAATGCGGCGGTTGCGGCTATCAAGAAAATGGCCGCGCC
>JACCDR011419828.1_pt1 | contig 10526 bp, 9 predicted proteins | sample 7446431 | NCBI WGS metagenome assembly JACCDR01 (sample SAMN15323443, study PRJNA562643) | freshwater metagenome | isolation source: river surface water | place: USA:Blue River Watershed | collected 2017-08-17 | reverse complement strand
GGTGTTTGGCTTGCTCGGGTGTGGTGCCTTCGGGCACGGTCACCAGGCGTTCACGCGGCGTCATGATCTCGCTGACTTTCTGGTCGTAGCGGGTCTCAAATCGCAGGTCGCGGCCGGTCACGATGCCGACCACCTTGCCGCCGTCACAGACGGGAAAGCCCGACACGCCCAGCTCATCGCTCAGAGCCATGACCTGGCGCACCGTGGTTTGCGGCGTGATGACGACCGGGTCGCGCAGCACGCCCGATTCGTAGCGCTTGACCTTGGCCACTTGGGCGGCTTGCTCTTGCGCGGTCAGGTTTTTGTGCACGATGCCAATGCCGCCTTCTTGCGCGATGGCAATGGCCAGACGCGCTTCGGTCACGGTGTCCATGGCAGCGGACACGAGCGGCAGGTTCAGGCGGATGTTGCGGGTGAATTGCGTCGCAAGTGACGTGTCCTTGGGCAGGACTTGGGAGTAAGCGGGGACGAGGAGAACGTCGTCAAAAGTAAGGGCTTTACCGAGTAGGCGCATAAGCTAAGGCTCCAAAAAATGGATTGTACCCGCGCAGACCGAGGGATTTCCCTGTTCCCCCCGCAAAAATGGCGTCCGGCCAAGCCCCAAGACGCTTCAGGCGTTCTGGTAATGCAGCACTTTGAGTGACTTTTCGTGGTGGGTATCGACAAAAGCCGCCGGGTTGTCCAGTCGCGCCACAAAGCGCAAGCTCGGGGCAGCCTCGGCCACCTGGCTGTGCAGGAATTGCGTGTCCAGCTCCGGCGCGTTCAGGCACAGCAGCACATGGCCTTGCGGCTCCAGCAAATCGGGCAGGCGACGGATCAGCTTGATGTAGTCCTTGGTCGCGATGAAGCTGCCCTTTTGGTAGCTCGGCGGGTCGATCACGATCACGCCATACGGTCCCATCTTGTTGATCTTGCCCCAGGTCTTGAAGACGTCGTGGCCCAAAAAGCGGGCTTTGGGCGGCAAATCGTTCAGCCGGTGGTTTTGCTGACCAATCGCCAAAGCGCCCTGGCTCATGTCCACATTGACCACTTGCGCTGCACCGCCCTGCAAGGCCACCACCGAAAACGCACAGGTGTAGGCAAACAGGTTGAGGATGTTCTCGTGCTTGGCGTGTTGTTTGAGCCATTCACGGCCTCTGGCCATGTCCAGAAACAGGCCATGGTTTTGCCCGCGCATGACGTGCACCAGGTAGTGGGCGCCCTGCTCGGTCACCACGTGCTTTTCGGGCACGCTGCCCGCCATGAGCCGGGTTTCGGCTTGGCCTGTGGCGCGGCACTGGAACACCCAGTTGAGCGGCTCACCCGGGGCAAGGTTTTGCCAGCGTTGTTCGAGCGCGCTGTGGCACTGGGCCAGTTCTTCGTCGCTGACGGGCTTGAAGCTCGTCAAGACCCAGACCGGCGCAAACCAATCCAGGGTCCATTGCTCGCAATCTGGGTACACGCCACCACGGCCATGAAAAACCCGGTACGCATCGGTGGTGTTGCGCATCTGGGCGATGACGTTCAAAAGGGCTTGCATGGTGATGAGGTCAGAAGAGTACAGTGCAGGCTCAATAGCCAGCGGCCACGCCGCTTTTGCGGTTGGCAAACAAACCGGTGCGGCCTTTGCCTTGGCGTTTGAAACGCTGGCGACGCGCCACTTTCGGATCGACCTTCAGGTCGCGGTACAGCTCGATGCGGTCACCTTCGTGCACACGGGCGGTCCACTGCACCTTGTGGCCCCAAATGCCCGGGTGCATGAATGGCAGTTTGGCCAAATCCACGTCGGACAAGCCGGGCACGCCGACCAAGAGCAAAGCCTCCACGGCGGCTTTGACAGTGCTGCCCTCGGGCACGCGCAATGGGTGCTCGTGTACCTGCCGGGGCACAAGGCTCCAGCACAGGGTGATCTGAACCGTGGACTCAGCCATACACCGCCTCGGCGCGCTTGACAAAGGCATCGACCAGGCTGGCGGCGATCTTGTCGAACACCGGGCCAATCAGCGCGGCCAGCGTGGTGCTGGAAAAGCCGTACTGCAAGTCCAGCTCCACCTTGCAGGCGCGCTGCGAGCCATCACCCACAGGTAAAAAGCGCCAGGTGCCATGGAGATTGGAAAACGGTCCCTTGACCAGACTCATGCCCACCAACCGCCCTTCTTCATGGGTGTTGCGGGTGGTGAAGGTTTGTTGGATGCCACCCAGGCTGATGCCGATTTCGGCCAGCATGCCCTGGGCATCGCTTTCCAGCACGCGCGACTGGTCACACCAGGGCAAAAACTCGGGGTAGCGGGCCACATCGGTCACGAGGCGAAACATTTCCTCTGGGGCGTACCAGATGAGGACGGACTTATGAATATTCTTCATACAATGCAATGTTGGCTGGGATTGTAGTTTTTTCATCCCGCCCCATCTGTTGACCATGGCCACGAACAAAAAGTCCCCTGCTGCCCCCACCTTTGCCAAGATCGCCGAAAACAAAAAGGCGGCCTTCGACTATTTTTTCGAAGAGCGTTACGAAGCAGGCATGGTGCTGGAAGGCTGGGAGGTCAAGGCCATTCGTGAAGGCAAGGTGCAGCTGACCGACGGTTATGTGGTGATCCGCAATGGCGAGCTGTTCATCATCGGCTGCCTGATCAACCCACTCAAAACCGCATCCACTCACATCAACCCGGAAGCCGCACGCACACGCAAACTGCTGCTCAACAAGGACGAGATCAAACGCCTGATCGGCAAGATCGAGCAAAAGGGCTACACCCTGGTGCCGATCAACCTGCACTGGAAATCAGGCAAGGTGAAATGCGACATCGCGCTGGCCAAGGGCAAGGCCGAGCACGACAAACGCGACACCATCAAGGACCGCGAAGGCAAACGCGAAGTCGAACGGGCGATGAAAAGCCGGCACCGTTAAGCACGATCCAACCGTTGCAGGTCGGCGGCTTCAGCCCCAACAAGAGGCGATGGACAACGGGCATGGAGTCGGGGCTGAAGCCACCGACCCACCTGATCAATTCAATTCACGCAGCGGATGTGCATGTGCAGGCCAGGGGCTGACAAAAAACGCAGCCACTTCTGCAGCATCCACTTCTTCAACTTTGGCAGGCTGCCAGTTGGGCTGGTGGTCCTTGTCCACGGCCAGCGCACGGATGCCTTCGACCGTTTCGCTCTGACTGACCGGGCGCAGTGCAAAGCAATGGCGCACCAGATCACGCTCCATGCGCAGGTCATCGGCCAGGCCCATGCTGCGTGCTCGGCGGATTTGCTCCAGCACCACATGCAGCATCAGCGGTGAACGCTGGCGCAAGGTTTTGGCGGTGTGTGCGGACCATTCCTCGCTGGATGACTCGAGCTTTTGCAAGATATCGCCCACGCTGGGCAAGGCAAAGGCCGCGTCCATTTCGGCGCGGTGTGGCAGGCCTGTTTTTTCCAGGTGGTCAAAGCGGGTGGTGACCCAACGCTCCACTGCTTCGCCATTTTCAAACGGCGTTTCAATCAAGGTTTGCCACAGGTGCGCCAACTTGCCCGAGGCCACCAGGCCATCGGCCAGACCGGCGTGGACCGCGTCTTCGCCTTGCAGCATGTGACCCGTCAAGCCCAGGTATTCACCCAGCCGCCCGACGCAACGGCTCAAAAAGTAACCGCCGCCCACGTCCGGGAACAGGCCAATGTTGGTCTCGGGCATGGCCATCTTGGTCCGCTCGGTGACCACGCGCACGCTGGCACCCTGGCTGATGCCCATGCCGCCGCCCATCACGATGCCATCCATCAAGGCGATGTAGGGCTTGGGATAAGTGTGGATCAAATGATTCAGGCGGTACTCTTCGGTGAAGAAGTCCTCCAGTTTCGGGTCGCCCTGGGTGGCAGCTTGGTGGAAAAATCGGATATCACCACCTGCACAAAAAGCACCAAACGGACCTTCCTTGTTGGTCCCGCGCACGACCACGGCCAGCACCTGAGGATCGTTTTGCCAGCCCAACAAGGCCGCCGTGATGTCGCGCACCATGTCCAAAGACAAGGCATTGAGTGCCTTGGGACGGTTCAAGGTGATGCAGCCCATGCGGCCCTGGATTTCAGCGATGACGTCAGACATTGTTTTGCCTCCAGCCTAAACATTCGTTCAACAGCAAAGCCCCCAGCACCAGGGAGCCCCCCAACAAGACGCTGGCTTGTGGGGCTTCGTTGGCGCCCCACCAGGCCAGTGCAATTCCAAAAACAATTTCCAGCAAGGCCAAAAGCGCCACTTCCGGAGCCTTGAGTACGCGGGCACAGACCACCGACAAAGCACACGGGATCGCCAACTGGAACAGGCCGAGCATGGCCAGCAAGCCCACATCGTGGCCAGAAGCCTGAAAAGGCCAAGCCAGGGGCAAGGTGAAGAGCGAGGACAGCAAGGCCCCCATCAGCACCGAAGGCACCAGGTCAAGGTCAAGCCCTTCGGCATGGCTTTTTTGGACCAGCGTCCATTGCACGGCGCCTGCAATCGGCACACACAGCGCCACCGCAGAGCCGAGCAAAAAGTTAGGTGCGCCAGTGCTCAGTTGGCTGCCATACATCCAGCCAATGCCGATCCCGGCCAACACGATCGCGCCCCAGGTGCGTGCAGGCAAGCGATGGGCCAAAAAGATCCGGGTGATCAAGGCGGTGAGCAAAGGCCCCAGCGCCATGGTGATCAGCACATTGGCCACCGCCGTCAAGGTCAGGGCCAGCATGAAAGCGGTGAACATGACACTCCAGCACACGCCGGAGAGCCAAAAATAAGGGCTGCGCCAGGGCATGCGAGACCACACGCCCCTGCCCTGCCACAGCGGGAGGATGACCAGCAGGGACAGCACCGTGAAGAAGCTGCGCCAGAACGTCACCTCAAAGCTGCGGGCTTGTTCGAGGTGACGGGTCACGACACCGGCGATGGACCACAAGGCTGTGACCCCCACCATCATCGCGACCGCCTGACCGTGCCTGAGTTTCATGTCAAGCTGCCGCAATCTCAGATCACTTGTTGCGCTTGCGGTCGTGCTCTTTCAGGAAGCGCTTGCGCAAACGAACGCTCTTGGGCGTGATTTCGACCAGCTCGTCGTCTTCGATGAATTCCACACCGTATTCCAGCGTCAAATCGATCGGAGGCGTGATCTTGATCGCGTCTTCCTTGCCGGACACGCGGAAGTTGGTCAGCTGCTTGGTACGGGTGGCGTTGACCACCAGGTCGTTGTCACGGCTGTGGATGCCCACAATCATGCCTTCGTACACCGGATCGTTCGCCTTGACGAACATGCGACCACGGTCGTCCAGCTTGCCCAGGGCGTAGGTGAAGATTTCACCATCGTCCATGGAGATCAACACACCGTTTTTACGGCCACCGATGTCACCCTTGTGCGGCTCGTAGCCGTCAAAGATGTTGGAGATCAAGCCGGAACCACGGGTCAAGTTCAGGAATTCGTTGGAGAAACCGATCAGGCCACGGGCCGGGATGCGGTATTCCAGGCGCACGCGACCGCGGCCATCGGGTTCCATGTTGACCAGCTCGCCCTTGCGCTCGCCCAAGGCTTGCATCACGCCGCCCTGATGGCCTTCTTCGATGTCGGCCGTGACCAACTCGATCGGCTCATGGCGCTCGCCGTCCACATCACGGAAGAGCACGCGAGGCTTGGACACCGCCAGCTCGTAGCCTTCGCGGCGCATGTTTTCCAGCAAGATGGTCAGGTGCAATTCACCGCGACCGGCGACTTCAAAGATACCGTCTTCGTCGGTTTCTTTCACGCGCAGGGCCACGTTGTGTTGGAGTTCTTTTTGCAGGCGGTCCCAGATCTGGCGGCTGGTCACGTACTTGCCTTCACGACCGGCCAAAGGCGAGGTGTTCACGCAGAAGTTCATGGTCAGTGGGGGCTCGTCCACCTTGAGCATGGGCAGCGGTGCGGGGTTGGCCGGATCGGTCACGGTCACGCCGATGTTCAGGTCGGCAATGCCGTTGATCAGCACGATGTCGCCAGGACCGGCTTCGGTCACTTGCACTCGGTCCAGGCCCTGGAAGGTCAAAACCTGGTTCACACGGCCTTTGATGGAAGAGCCATCCGGGACTTCCATGACCACCACGTCCATGCCGGGTTTCACGGTACCTTGGCTGATGCGGCCCACGCCGATGCGACCGACGAAAGTCGAAAAGTCGAGCGCAGAAATCTGCAATTGCAGTGGTGCCGCTGGGTCACCCGAGTTGGGTTTAACGTGTTTGAGCACGGTGTTGAACAGGGCCGACATGTCGGGACCCCACTGCTCACCGGGTGCGCCCTCTTCCAGCGATGTCCAGCCGTTGATGCCGGAGGCATACACCACAGGGAAGTCCAGCTGCTCGTCGGTTGCGCCGAGCTTGTCGAACAGGTCGAAGGCGGCGTTGACCACCTTGTCGCAGTTGGCGCCGGGTTTGTCCACTTTGTTCACGACCACGATAGGCTTCAGACCCAGGGCCAAGGCTTTCTTGGTCACGAAGCGGGTCTGAGGCATGGGGCCTTCTTGCGCATCGATCAACAGCACCACGCCGTCGACCATGGACAAGGCGCGCTCCACTTCGCCGCCGAAGTCCGCGTGTCCGGGGGTATCCACGATGTTGATGTGCGTGCCTTCCCAGCTCACGGCGCAGTTCTTGGCCAAGATGGTGATGCCGCGCTCACGTTCGATGGCGTTGTTGTCCATCACGGTGTCGACCACTTTTTCGTGGTCGGCGAAGGTACCCGACTGGCGCAGCAGTTGGTCGACCATGGTGGTTTTACCGTGGTCAACGTGCGCGATGATGGCGATGTTGCGAATTTGCTTGCTCATGCTTTCTCTTCCTTTAAACCTGCGCGGCCAGCAACGGCTCAACGACAGGCGATCTTTCCAAAATCTGTTGAATTTCGATCGGGCTCAACAATCGACCCGGAATCAATTCGCCGCCGTGCACATGCGCTGTTCCCAGCAGTACACGAGGATGTTCTCCATAAACGGCCACATGATCACAATCAACCCAGGGGCCGCGTCGGCGCACCCCACTCAAAAATCGGCCAGCGTTCTCGCTGTCCAGACTCACCTCGGTGTAGCCGGGCAACAAGACGTCGACTGGCAACAAAGCGTCCAGACGCTCTGTTTCGTCCATGGCTTCGAGCTGCGTCAGGGTCACACACTGTGAGGCCTCAAACGGCCCGGTCGCCACACGGCGCAGTGCGATCAGGTGGCCACCACAACCCAAGGCCTCGGCAATGTCCTCACCCAAGGTGCGGATGTAAGTGCCTTTGCTGCAGGCCACGCGCAAACGCAAAAATGGGGCATCCCCCTGCAGTTGCATGTCCAGCAGTTCCAAATCATGGATCACCACCTTGCGCGCTTCGCGCTCAACGGTTTCGCCCTCTCGGGCATATTCGTACAAAGCCTTGCCGTCCTTTTTCAAGGCACTGTGCATGGGCGGCACCTGGCTGATCGGGCCCATGAACTGGTCCAGAACTTCCACCACCATACCCGGTGTGCATGACACTTCTCGCGTCTGAATCACATCGCCTTCGGCATCGGCTGTGCGGGTCTTCAGACCCAGGCGCACCGTCGTTTCGTACACCTTGTCGGCATCCAGATGTTGCTGACTGAATTTCGTGGCCGCACCAAAGCACAAGGGCAATACGCCAGTGGCCAAAGGGTCCAGGGTTCCGGTATGTCCGGCTTTTTCTGCACGCAACAACCACTTGGCCTTTTGCAAAGCCTGGTTGCTGGACAGTCCCAGCGGTTTATCGAGCAACAGCACCCCATGCACAGGGCGCCGTTGCACCCTGGTGCGTGGCGCGTTCATGGCTCAGTCGTCCTGTGCGCGCGAAGAAACCGCTTTGGCGATCAGCGCATTCATGTCCGAAGCCCGCTCGGTGGTGCGGTCAAACATGAAATGCAAGGTTGGCACCGTGTGGATGTGCAAACGCTTGAACAAACCATTGCGCAAAAAGCCTGCCGCTGCGTTCAAGCCTTCCGTGGCCTCATCGGGATTGCCCGTCAAGACACTGAAAAACACCTTCGCATGCGCATAGTCAGGTGTCACCTCGACCGCGTTGATCGTGACCATGCCCACGCGTGGGTCTTTTAACTCACGCGCGATCAACTCGGCCAGATCCCGCTGGATCTGGTCGGCCACGCGGAAACCGCGGTTCGGTACGGATGAAACCTTTTTACGCGCCATTTACAGCGTTCTCGCGATTTCCTTGACTTCGAAGAATTCGAGTTGATCGCCCTCTTTGATGTCGTTGTAGTTCTTGAGCTTGACGCCGCACTCGAAGCCTTCCTTGACTTCGCGCACATCGTCCTTGAGTCGCTTGAGCGAATCGAGCTCGCCGGTGTAGATGACAACGTTGTCGCGCAACAGGCGGAATTTGGCGTTGCGGTTGACCATGCCGGAGGTGACCATACAACCCGCCACCGTACCGATCTTGGACGCCACGAACACGGTGCGGATTTCGGCCGTACCGATGACTTCTTCACGCTGCTCAGGTGCCAACATGCCAGACATCGCGGCTTTGAGCTCGTCCACAGCGTCATAAATGATGTTGTAGTAATGGATGTCCACACCATTGCCTTCGGCCAATTTGCGGGCACCGGCATCGGCGCGCACATTGAAACCGATCACGACGGCTTTGGAAGCGATCGCCAAGTTGATGTCCGACTCGCTGATGCCACCCACGCCGGAGTACACCATCTGCACTTTGACCTCGTCGGTCGACAGTTTGAGCAGCGATGCGCCCAGGGCTTCTTGCGAACCTTGCACGTCGGCCTTGACGATGATGGGCAAAGTCTTGACTTCGCCAGCGGCCATGTCGGTGAACATGTTTTCCAGCTTGGCCGCTTGCTGCTTGGCCAACTTGGTGTTGCGGAACTTGCCAGCACGGTAGGTGGCGATTTCGCGGGCACGGCGTTCATCACCCATGACCATGAATTCATCACCGGCTTGCGGCACTTCGGTCAAACCTTGAATTTCAACAGGGATCGATGGGCCAGCCGATTTGATCGGGTGGCCGTTTTCGTCCAACATGGCGCGCACACGGCCAAACGTCTGGCCTGCCAGCACCACGTCGCCGGTGTTCAAGGTACCGGACTGCACCAGGATCGTGGCCACAGGGCCGCGGCCCTTGTCCAGACGCGCCTCGATGACCAAGCCCTTGGCTGCAGCATCGACGGGTGCCTTGAGTTCCAGCACTTCGGCTTGCAAGAGCACTTGCTCCAGCAGGTCGTCAATGCCCATGCCGGTTTTGGCGGACACGGACACAAAAGGCGAATCGCCACCGAATTCTTCGGGCACGACTTCTTCAGAAATCAACTCGGCACGCACGCGCTCGATGTTGGCGTCGGGCTTGTCCATCTTGTTGATGGCGACCACGATCGGCACACCGGCTGCTTTGGCGTGTTTGATGGCTTCCTTGGTCTGGGGCATGACGCCGTCGTCACCGGCCACCACCAGGATGACGATGTCGGTGGCTTGCGCGCCACGGGCACGCATGGCCGTGAAGGCCTCGTGACCCGGGGTGTCCAGGAAAGAGATCATGCCGCGTGGCGTTTCCACATGGTAAGCACCAATGTGCTGCGTGATGCCACCGGCCTCACCCGAGGCCACTTTGGCACGGCGGATGTAGTCCAGTAGCGAGGTCTTGCCGTGGTCCACGTGACCCATGACGGTGACCACAGGCGCACGGGGCAAGGCCTCGGCGTGCTGATCGGACACTTCTTCGTCGGTGAAGGCTTCTGGATCGTCCAAAGCCGCGATCACGGCTTTGTGGCCCATTTCTTCCACCACGATCATGGCGGTGTCTTGGTCCAGCGGCTGGTTCATGGTGGCCATCTGGCCGAGCTTCATCAAGTGCTTGATGACCTCAGACGCCTTGATCGCCATCTTGTGGGCCAATTCGGCCACGGTGATGGTTTCGGGCACGTGCACTTCGAGCACGCGCACTTCTTGCGGTGCCGACTGGCCGTGCGAGTCGTCGCGATCGCGATCGTTGCCACGGCGACCACGGGGACCACCACGCCAGTTGTTGCGGCCCACGCCACCGCTGGTGTCACCACGGGTCGGGATGGCTTTCTTCTTGGCCGGATCGCCTGCCCAGCTGGACGACAGCTTGGCAGATTTGACTTCCTTGTTGCCTGCCGGGCCAGTGGCATCACCGGCTTTGGCTGCGGCTGTGCGAGCGCCTGGCGCAGGCGTGCCTGCGGGCTTGTGCAGCGTGCCTTTGACGGCGGCTTTGGCCTCGACTTTGGGTTCTTCTTTTTTCGCGACGAGCACCTTCTTGGGGGCGTTCATCATGGCGCGAATGGCTTCGGCTTCGGCCAAGGCTTTGCGGCGGCGCTCGTCCAGATCGCGAGCGCGAGCGGTTTCTTCGTCGGCACGCGCTTTGGACTCAGCGGCGGCTTTGGAAGCAGCCTCTTCGCGTGCAGCCTGGTCGGCTTTGGCTTTTACGGCCGCTTGTGCAGCAGCGGTCTCTTGTGCGGACACCACAGGTGCTGCCGGTGCAGCAGGCTTGGCTTGTGAGGCGTTGATGCTGGCGGCTTCCGCACGGGCCAGC
>JACCDR011181628.1_pt1 | contig 10526 bp, 20 predicted proteins | sample 7446431 | NCBI WGS metagenome assembly JACCDR01 (sample SAMN15323443, study PRJNA562643) | freshwater metagenome | isolation source: river surface water | place: USA:Blue River Watershed | collected 2017-08-17 | reverse complement strand
TTATGGCTAATATTTTTCTATGCTCTGATCACCATCTATCTCACGAAAACATTATTACTTTTATGAGAAAAGATGAAGTTACCAAACTACGCAACTTTTCTAATATTACAGAACACGATGAGCATATTATTGCTCAACACAACAAAGTTGTACGCACAAACGATAAAGTATATTTTCTAGGTGATGTAACCTTTCATAACAAGTATCTTTACCTTCTAGGAAGAATGAATGGAGAAAAAGTTCTGATTAAGGGTAATCACGATATTCTTAAAATTTCTCAGTATGTGCAATACTTCAAAGACATTAGAGCGTATCACTTTCTGGATAAATATATTCTCAGTCATATCCCTATTCATCCTGAGTCTTTTTCCCGCTGGGACGGTAATATTCATGGGCATCTACATGATAAGCTTGTTGGTGGCGCACATGGGCAACCGGACAAACGATACGTAAATGTAAGTATGGAGCAACTGGATAACTATACCCCAATTTCTCTGGAAGAAGTCAAGAAAAAGTTTAATAATTCTTGACTTGATTGAATGACCCTAAACTGCTATAATTTTATTTTAACTTGATAGGAAATTGAAAATGATTCAGACCGTAACCCCGGGACAAGCTGCACGCGACGCGGGGCTAGAAATTATGTACATCTTTGATCGTGATCGGCCTAAAGCCGGTGGCGTCACCGTAGTTTGGTCGCCTGCACATGAATATGATCGTAGTCGCTCAACTACAGCACTTATTTCTGTAGCTTATTGCCGCCCAGGTGATGCTTTTGATAAGCGTATCGGTCTTGAATTGGCAATGCAACGTATGTATAATGATAACTATATCATTCTCCCCATTTATCAACATGGTGAAGATTACGTTCATGAAACCATTAGGACTATGTTCTCTCAGTTTGTTCACTAACTAATTTGCGACTGTGGTGTAATTGGTAGCCACAGGAGACTTAAAATCTCCCGCTTTATGCGTGCCGGTTCGAGTCCGGCCAGTCGCACCAGACACTTGCGTTGATAGCTCAGTTGGTCAGAGCAGCCGACTCATAATCGGTTGGTCACAGGTTCAAGTCCTGTTCGACGCACCACTTAACTTCTTTTAAAGAAACTAATAAAATGTTTGAAATTTTGCTTTGCCCGGCTTCCGAAGATATGGTTGGTATGGGGGAAAATTTTGTATCTCCTACCGATGGTAACGAGTATATGTTTAAACTTAAATATAATTCAGATATTCCTCAAATTGAGCTGCACGATACTTGTAATCGTATGGTTCCAATTAATCCAGATAACTTGGAAGATATTGCAGAGGCTTTTGCCCGTATGACTCGTTATTTTGTTCGCAAAGATATTGCAGAAGAACTGGCTATGCAAGAAATGTCGCTAGATAAGCGTCCCCTGTTGCAAGGAGTTCTTGATGAAGTCGCAGCAAAAACTATCAAATCCTTTACCTAAAATACTGGAATTTATACCTAGCGACCGTTTTGTAGTTATTGATCACGATTTTCTGGATAAAATATTTCAGATATGGCCTGAATGTTATCCTAAAATAAATGCAACAATAATTGTACTATTGTTGCATTTACATAAAAATAATTTAGTAACGTTTCATGTAGAACCTACTCAATACGGTCAAATAATACTAATTAAAAGGAATATAGATGGCGTCATCACGCAGTAAATCCGCTGAAGCATATCAATCACGTTATAAGTCTAGCAAGACCTGGGAGAAGAATCGTCTTGAACGACTTATGCGTGCTCAAAAAGCTCAGCCCAATAATAAACAAATTGAAGAAGCTCTAAAAGGTGGTTTTGTTTATCGTCGTAAGACTCCTAAAGCACCTGCATGGTCACATACTGCAATTAGGATCGCAAAACTCTTTAAAGAATTTGAAGGTCGTTTTGATAAGAATATTCTTCATCCCGACCCTAAAGTGAGCCAAGTGGCACTATCTACACAAAGTAAGGTTTCTAAAGAAATCCTGCGTGAAAAGCAAAAGCCTAAGCAAAGCAATGAGAGCTTCTTTAGCATTGCAACTAGGCTTAAGCAATGAGTATTTTTGAATTTTATATACTCTTTTGCCTTACTACTGCTCTAGTGGCTTGCTATGAACTGCTCGCTCCTGTAGTTCGTAAACAAAAAGAAGCTAATGGTAAAATAGAAAACATTGTTGCAATTTATGTTGCATTTATGTGTATTACCATTCTAATCGCTCCCATTGTATTTCCTTCGGTAATTATTCCAAGTTTTGGTGAGTCTTTTAGAACTTCGTTAGCTAAAGGGCTATTTCCAGAAGATTGAAAATTTTACAGTTGATGTTCTGAATCAAATTCTGTATAATAATATCTTTAACGCAACAATACAACCAAATGAAACTCTACACTTTCACATACACAAAAGCGGATGGTAAATCTTCTAAGCGTGTGCTTGCCGCACATAATGCTCCTAGTAAGTTTTACATGGGTACAGACCTTAGCGAATTGTCGATGGAAGATCAAGCACTTTACGCATCTGAAGTAAATGCTGCTAAAGAAGTATATCTGGAAAAAGTAAAAGCGTTGAACGATAAGTATGATTTGAATTTTAAACTGCGTCAGTTTGATCCCGAAAAAATGACTGACTTGGTTGAAGAAGAAATTTAAGCCGGATTAGCACAGCGGTAGTTGCAATCGCCTTGTAAGCGATAGGTCGTGAGTTCGATTCCCACATCCGGCACCATAAGGAATAAAATGTATTACAAAGATCTAGAAACAGATATTAAAGCAAAGCGTGATCATGACGCGGCACAAAAAGCCGCAGCAGCTAAGCGTCGTACCAAATCAACAAAGCAAGGAACCTAAAAATGGCATGGACTGAAGAAGATAAAGCAAAGGCAGTTGCAGCATACAAGGCAGGCGACCCCACCCCCGAAAACTCAATGGAGTTGATTAAAGAAATCGCTGAAGAAATGGAACAGACACCCAATGGTGTTCGTATGGTTCTAGTTCAGGCTGGTGTATATGTTAAGAAAGAAGCTGCTAGTGGTGGCACTTCCAAGACTACCAGTAAGTCAGGCGATTCTGAGAAAGCTCCTCGTGTATCCAAAGAGTCTCAAATCGCAGCACTGAAAGAAGCTATCGAAGCTAAGGGTGCTGAAGTTGACGATGACATTCTATCTAAGTTGACTGGCAAAGCCGCAGCTTACTTCCTGAAAGTTATTTCAGCTTAACATACAGCCCGCTAATGCGGGCTTTTTTATTTATGAAAACAGTTAAAATACCTTTATCCGAAAGAGTCCTATCTACTACAGAATGGTCCACATATAACCATTCTATTGTTGATGGACAGTTTCCTATAATTTATCAGATTACGGATGGTTCAGCGGTACTATTTACAAATAGTAACATTAAACAGTGGGTAGATGCTGCTAGTGCAGCAACAATGTTTAGGAGCGTTACAGAAGACCTTGCGCCAAAACCCGAAATAGTTCAAGAACAAAATTCTATTTCCGCGGACACATTGCTAAAAGCAATTGCTTTAGCTCAAAATCCACAACTTATTAAGGACATACTATGAGTACGGAACTTAACATTCAAATTTATTCACAACCTGGTTGTGGTGCGTGCGAAGCAGCTAAGATGTTGCTAAAAAGCAAGAACATTCCTTATCAGGAGCTGATCCTAAATTTGGGACAAAAGCAGGAAGAAGGCAAGACTTATGTTCCAGTGGAACATCTAAAGGCCCGATTCCCTGAGGCTAGAACCATGCCCCAAATTTTTAATGGTCGCAAACATATTGGCGGTATGCCAGAACTTAACAAGTTTATAGCTCAGTTAAATCTTACTTGAAATTCTCTCTATAAAAGTATATAATATTATCTTTACGGAGCACTTATGCACACACAATTTGACCTTGAACAAAGTATTATGGAATGCTGGCAGGTAACAGATGATATTGATACTGTTTACCATAACCTGGATAAGCTTACTCAAGATGAATTAGCTAATGTACTTCTAGGGCTTAAAACTCTTTATCATTTGAAGTTTGAAAAATCTTTTGAATTGTATGAACAACTGACAAAGGAAATTCATGGCTACAAAACGCAAAGTCAATGATGAAGAAAAATTGGATGATAGCACTATCGAACGTGTTATCTCCCTTCTAGAGCCAAAAGAAGGCAAGCCTATCACTAAAAAAGATGCTTGCCAAATTCTAAACATTGCGTATAATACTACTCGTCTTGGTCAAATTATTGACAAGTACAAAGAAGCTAAAGTACGCGAAGCACAGCGTCGTGCTGAAAAGCGCGGAACTGCTGCCACACCAGATGAGATTAATTATATTATCTCAGAGTACATGGAAGGCAATCCTATTGATGCTATTTCTAAAAGCACGTATAGGTCGGCTAACTTTGTAAAGCATATTTTGGAGAAATATGATGTTCCGCTGCGTTCGAAGTCTTATAGCTATTTTAGCCCTGAACTCATTCCTGAGGGCGCAGTCCGTGACCGATTCGGAGTGGGAGAAAAAGTTTACTCAGCGAGATACGATTCGTTGGCCATCGTTGAGAAAGAATCCCAAGACAAAAAGAACGGATGGGTATACCGAATCTGGTTGCTAGGCGAGAAGTGGAAGCAGTATGCTTATCAGCCTGCATGGGAGTTGGCTTCTCTAGAACATTTGGTAAAGCTTGGTGTAAAATTTTAGTGTTGTCTCGATCTTCCCAAAGTGATATAATATTATCTTCTTTGGGGAGACTATGAGCCAAGAAACAGAACCAGAATTATACGAAAAAGTAATTTACGAAAATGAGCCAAAGGCGTATCAGCTAAAACTAGTAGTAAACGAGTTTAGAGGGGTTCAATATGTACATATACGTAAATACTTCCTATCTTACGAAGGGGACTATATTGCCTCCAGAGAAGGTATCAGCATGGAAGCATCAATGCACAACATTCTTTCGCTCGTTGATGGGCTAATAGAATTGTGCTCTAAAGAAGAAACTTCTCACGTTATACACAAACACTTTTCAGACATTCTATGCAAACAATCGAACAGTTCCTAGATGTAGCCAGTGCAGCATATTACAATGGAAAACCTATTATCAGCGATGAAGCATTTGACCGTCTTGCGGAAAGTGTTGGATATGATAAAGTCGGAGCACGGCAACATGCTAATGTTAAAAAGCATTTTAATCGCATGTACAGCCTTCAAAAATATTACGAAGATGAAGGTGAAGCCCCTCTACGAGAGTATTCAAAAGATTTGGTAGTGACCCCTAAACTTGACGGCGCAGCCGTCAGTTTGTTGTATATTGATGGTGCTTTGAAACTCGCACTTACGCGAGGTGATGGAATTGAGGGTCAAGACATTACTGATAAGATGTATTCTAGACCAGATCTAGTACCTCTTAGTGTTCCTCGAATGGGAGTATTCCAGGTAACAGGCGAAATCGTAGCTCCGGTAAATATTGAAAATGCTCGTAACTATGCTGCTGGTTCCCTAAATCTAAAAGATATGGGTGACTTCCGTACTAGAGCTATTTCTTTCTTTGCATATGGAGTGTTTCCATATTTCACTGCCACGTTTTTGGATGATATGAAAGTATTGTCCGAACTTCGGTTTGAGACTGTACTAGCTAACGATATTCACAACATTTACCCATGTGACGGGGTTGTGTTGCGAGTCAATACGTATAGCACATTTGAAAGTCTTGGATACACTGCTAAGTTTCCTCGTGGTGCGTACGCTAAAAAAGAGCGTAAAGAAGCTGTAGAAACTACTATTATTGATGTAGAGTGGCAGGTTGGGCGTACAGGAAAAGTAACCCCAGTAGCTATTCTTGATCCAATAATGATTGGTGATGCTCTAGTGTCTAGGGCTACATTGAATAATCCTGGATTTATTGAATCTTTGGGTATTCAAATTGGTGATACAGTGGGTGTTATAAGGAGTGGTGAAATTATTCCTTGCATTGTGTATAAAGTAGATGCTTAAATTTTATTTGGTACGGGATGCAGAAAAATTGACTTGTCAAGCGGTATCTAATCCTGTATAATAATGGTTATCAAGACAATAAAGCGACTATGAAAATCCAAATTCCGACAGAGTGCCCTTGCTGTTCCTATCCTTTAGAAACTATCAATGAACAGTTGTTCTGCCGGAATACTGCATGTAGTGCGCAATTGTTCAAGAAAATTGAGAACTTTGCTAAAGTTTTAGGAATTAAAGGACTTGGCCCCAAATCTATTGAGAAATTAAACCTTAGCGACATTACCGAATTATTTTATTTAGATCTTGATACAGTGAGTGAAGCCCTAGGTGAAAAGATTGCTGTTAAACTTCTAGATGAAATCGAGCGTAGTAAGAGTGCAGGATTGGCGACTGTACTCGCAGCAATGTCTATTCCGTTAGTCGGACAGACAGCAGCAACTAAAATTGCCAGTGTAGTTAATTCAATTGAAGAAATTAATGCCGAAACTTGTCGCAAAGCAGGTCTAGGTGAAAAGGTTACAGGGAATCTTTTGAGCTGGATTGGAACAGAATACTTAGAAATGAAAGAGTTTTTGCCATTCTCTTTCAAATCCAATACAGATACTGTTAGTAAGGTAGACGGGCCAACCGTTTGTATTACTGGCAAGTTGACCTCATATAAGACGAAAGCCGAAGCTGCTGAGGCATTAGCAGCCGCAGGCTTCAAGGTAGTTGAGAGTGTTACAAAGACTCTTAATTACTTGGTAGACGAGGGAGACAAAGGTTCATCTAAACGACAAAAAGCAGAACAATATGGCGTAACAATCGTAACAAATATACACGATTTTTTGAAAGAAAATACAAATGACTGATACAAAGACAAAAAAGTGGTCCGACGAAGCCGTTAACAGCCTTACAGCCGCAATCGCTGGTCAAAGCCCCGTTAGTGCCCAAACTGTTGAGAGTGTTGCTAATAGCCTAGGCTTTAGCGTTCGTTCGGTAGCTTCTAAGCTGCGTCAATTGGGACACGAAGTTGCTTCTATGGCAACTGTTAAGGCTCCTAAGTTCACCCCAGAGCAAAGCAATGCTCTGCGTGATTTTGTCAATCAAAATGCAGGTCGCTTTACTTATAAAGAGATCTCTGAAAACTTCAACGGTGGACAGTTTAGTGCCAAAGAAATTCAAGGTAAGCTGTTGGCACTTGAGTTGACTGGTGCTGTTAAGCCTGCTGAAAAGGTTGAAGTTGCTCGTAGCTATACCGATGCAGAAGAAGCCAGCTTTATCTCTATGGCACAAAGCGGTGCTTTTATCGAAGATATTGCTAGTGCTCTTGGTAAGCAAATTCCTTCAGTGCGCGGCAAGGCTTTGAGCCTGGTTCGTAAGGGTCAAATCAATAAGATTCCTGCACAGCGTGATTCACATGCTAAGGATACGGTTGATCCCGTAACTGCTCTTGGTGATCGTATTGCAACTATGACTGTTGCCGATATTGCTAAGGCTGTGGATAAGACAGAGCGTGGTCTTAAGACTCTGTTGACTCGCCGTGGTATCAAAGTTGCAGACTATGACGGTGCTGCAAAGAAGGCTAAAGCAGAAGCCAAAGCTACTGCTTAATTGACACAGGCCGGGAGTTTATTTGAAGCTCCCGGCCTTTTTAGCTTTTACTATGAAAACGATAATAGCTGGTTCTCGATCTATTACAAGTTACAACGACGTGTTAGAAGTTGTAATGGATTCTAATTTTGTTATTACTGAGATAGTTTCAGGCGCTGCTAAAGGTGTGGATACTATAGGCGAAGTAATTGGTAATGAGTTTAATATACCCGTAGTTAAGTTCCCAGCCGAATGGGATAAATATGGTAGGTCTGCTGGATTTATACGAAATGAACAGATGGCAAAATATGCTGATGCATTGATTGCAGTATGGGATGGACGTTCAAATGGCACAAAGCATATGATTAATACTGCTAAAAAGCTAGGGTTAAAGATATACATTGGAAACGTATGCACATAACATTAAAGTTTTACGACACTGACTCTCTTACAGTCGAGGAAGTAGTGCAAAGAGCTGTACGTAATTATGGTAGTAATACTGAAGTAGAAATTATGCCTGATTCTACAAAGGCACATGATATGATCTATTTTGGCATCCAACAGATTATAACTAATAGGCAGCTAGAATTGTTTTATGATAATAAGTTGGAATATCATAAGAAGCTTCAGGAACTTAGAAATGAAACACTTTATAAGATTCAGGAAATATTAAGCCAGGTAATAATTGATAATGAGAGTAAGGTGGCTTAATGGATATTTCAGCCGTACTAATTAATAAGCTACTAACAGAAAAGAACATTGAAGTATGGGCAAAACTTAAACTAGCATTTTTAGATCCGGCATATAGCTCTATTTATACAGCTATCAATCGTTACTATACCAACTATAGTTCGATTCCTTCCTTTGACGAGTTGGAAATAGTCGTAAGGGAGCTGCCGGTCAGCAAGACGCTAGCTGCTTTACGTCTGTTAGACGAAGCAGATATTACAGCCGAAGTAGCGCTAGATGCATTAATAGATCAATACACTCAGAATGAGACTATTAAGCTGCTAGATAAATTTGTAGATAAGTTGCCCCTTTACGATAGTACAGAGATTAAAGATAATCTTTCAAATATCGTACTAACTCTAGAAGAAAAGACTCACACGTCCGAAGGTGTTTACACCATGTCGGACATTTTGCTTTTCCGCAAACCAGACGATCTTGCTCGTACTAGAGTTCATCTTGGTCTTAATAATACTTTTGATGCTGTTCTAGGTGGTGTTGCTAGACAAGAACTTATTCTTATTGGTGGTAAACGTGGTGCTGGTAAATCTAATACTTGTAGTAATCTGATGATCAATCAGTACGAAAGTGGTTTTACTAGTATTTACTTTACAATTGAAATGGTTGCTCATGAAACCTTAACACGTAACATGAGTATTTTAGCTAATGTAAATCACCAAAATCTTAAGAACGGTACTCTTACTGATGAAGAACTACTTAAGGTAGTAAAAGCCCGCGCTAGTATGTATACTGACTCTAAACCTTTGGTAGACGAGTTTATAAAGACTGGCGATAGGTATGCTTTTGAAGAAAAGTTAGTTCGAGAGTGCAGTCTTAAACCAGACAATCAAATGATCATTGTAGATGATAGAGATCTATCTCTGGCATCAATTGATCTGCATTTAGGTAAAACTAAGTCTAGGTTTGGTGATAAGTTTACTCTAGCAATTATTGATTACTTAAATCAAATTAAAATTGAGGGTAATCAATATGATTGGCAGCCACAAATTGAAGTTAGTAAGAAGCTAAAGAATCTTGCGCGTAAACACGACGTTGTTATTGTCTCTCCTTATCAGATTGACGCTAACGGTGAAGCTCGTTTTGCTAAGGGTATCCTTGATGCTGCTGACATTGCTTTGATTATGGAAGCGCATGCTAAAGAAGAAAATGCTATTACTTTTGAAACCACTAAAATTCGTGGTGCTAAAGAAATGATTTTCACTAGTCCTATGGATTGGGATACTTTACGTATGAGTCCTATGTCAATTGACAAACCAGAACAAAAAGAAAAGATTAAAAAGGCCACAAAGAAACAAACAGAAGCTAAAGTACCAGAAAACCATAGTGATGTACCTTGGGATGCATAATGACTAATCCAGTTCAAGACCTACTAGACAAACACGGAATAAGATATATTCCTTCTGGTAAGGATTTCCTTACCAAGTGTTTTAATCCTGATCATAACGATACAAACCCTTCTTTTAGAATCGACCAAACACGAGGTATTGGTCATTGTTTTAGCTGTGGATTTAAGTTTAATATCTTTAAGCATTACGGTGTACTATCTAGTAACCTAACGTCTGTAAGAGTAGCTAAACTAAAAGAAAAGATTAATGATCTAAAACTTGTTAGTGTAGGTCTTGAACTTCCTAAAGGCGCTAAACCGTGGAATACTCCTTATAGGAATGTTTCTGTGCAGACTCTGAAAGACTTTGAAGCATTTTATACTGATTTTGACGAAGATTATATAGATCGAATTGTATTCCCTATCAAAAATATTCTAGGCAAAACATCAGCATTTGTTGGAAGGACCACACTATCTCAGGGTAATCCAAGATACTTGATTCGACCCTCAAATGCGCAAATTAACCCGTACCCGGTAGTTTTGCCTAAGAGTACAAAATCAATTGTACTTGTAGAAGGTATCTTTGATATGTTGAATATGTGGGATAAGGGTGCTAGAAATGTTGTATGTGTCTTCGGTACTACACAACTTTACAAAGATACGGCAGATAAGCTATTGCCGTACAAAGTCGCTGGAGTAGAAAAAGTATTTATTCTATTTGATGGCGACGATGCTGGTAGAACAGCATCCGAAAAAACTAAACCATTAATTGAAGCTTGCGGATTTACAGTGGAAGTAATTAAATTGCCTGACGATATGGATCCAGGTGATTTGACACAAGAGTATGTAGATTCGATTACTGAGTATACCAAATGAGAATTGCAATTATTGATAAAGCTCCAAGTAAGAATGA
>JACCDR011783411.1_pt1 | contig 10527 bp, 20 predicted proteins | sample 7446431 | NCBI WGS metagenome assembly JACCDR01 (sample SAMN15323443, study PRJNA562643) | freshwater metagenome | isolation source: river surface water | place: USA:Blue River Watershed | collected 2017-08-17 | reverse complement strand
TGCGCTGCCTTCTCGATGGTCTCCTGAATGCGGCCCTTGAGCTTGCCGACGTCCACGTCGCGCAGCGTCGCTACCGGACGGCCCTTCTTGCCCTTGGGCGTGGCCCCGGAGTCGAACGTCTGGCTCAAGTTGAACCGGAACCGCTTGAACTCCTTGAGCAGGTGGGGCGACCAGATCCAGGCTTCGCCGTCTTCGAGCGAGGCCAGGGACTCGAGCATGCTGCCGTCCACGGCGTGGTACTTCACCCACTCCGAGACGGCCTTGATGTCCTGGGGACCGGTCGTGCGCAGCACGAATAGGTTCTCGACCTGCGTGAGCACATCCTTGTTCACGACCGCCGACCGCTGGGTGATGATGGTCATGCCCAGGCCGCGGGAGCGCCCGCGTCGAACGATGTTCTCCCAGGCCCGTTTCAGGTGGAGCTCGTCCCGCATCGGCTTCTGGGGGATGTAGTCGTCCGCCTCTTCGAGGAAGAGGTGCAGCGGCTCGGTGTTGCGCTTGAACAGGCGCGTCGCGAACTTGAGCAGGAAGTACTTCTTGTCGACCTCGCTGTTGAACTCGGTCAGGTCGATGACACAAGCAAGACGTTGGTCGACGACAACGTCGGCAACAAGATCACCAGATTCCCGGGTGAGAGGTACATCCCCATGCTTGCCTCCGAAGATGAATACGGGTAGCCCACCTCGCGACGAACCGTCACGACCCGCGCGTAGGCCGTACCAGGAGCCGACTGGGTCAATAGCGACGAAAGGGTAACCTGCATCGAACATCTGCTCCGCCATGAGCCGTGAGGCGTTGGTCTTGCCTGCGCCGCGAACGGCGAGCACGCCACCAGTGCTGGTGACGTAGCTCGTCGGCAGCGACAGGCTTCGTGAAAGATGAAGAGCGTCAGCCATCTTTTCTCCAATCCTTGGGCGGGAAGCCGCCGTTCTTAAGCCAGCCGTCGAGGTTCTCGATGGCGCCTATGAGCTGGCAGACGTCATCCTCCAGACCGGCTGCTGATTCATCTTTGCTGCGGACAACGTCCAGCTTATCGATGAGCTCTCTGATTTCGTTAAGCGTCTCGTCTGGGTCCATGAGCTCCCCGCATTCGTCTTGCAGCACGAACATCCCGATTTGGATCTCGTGATTGTGGTCGAGGACAACCTCGCCTTCGTCCGTGTGGAGGAACGGGATGACGCAGGCCTCGTGGAGCCCGCAGTCCCATTCCTCGCAGAAGTGGTCGCAGCCCTTCTCGTTGCAATAGAAGCACTGCCAGTTCGGGTTCGCGTCCGCTACTGGGTAGATTCCTCCGCAAGGCATCAGACCTCTGCGCGAGCCAGGGCGGTCGGGATGACCTGCATGAATCCGCGGCGGTTCGTGCTTGCAAAACGATGCAGCGCGATGGAGGAGCGCTTCCCAGTGGCCGTGTTCTCTACGAAGACCTTCTCAGCACCTACGGCGATTACGCGGACCTGGCGGGCATGCCCATCCACTAGGTCGTGCGCATCGAGCGACGCCCAGATTTGGTTCTTCTCGACTCCGTGCGTGTTCGTCGTGGCATCAGCCAGCTTGAAGCCACGGGGGAGCTTGCGTGGCTTCGCGTTACTTAGCGGCGGCTGGTTTAGCAGCCCGGTGGCCACGATTTCTTGAAGCGCCTTTGGCGCGTGCTTCGACAGCTTCACCGAGCCGTCGTTCATCCATCGCATGCTGAATATTCTTCCCATCGGTTTCCTTCATGTAGTCGCGAGCCAGAAGCGACTCAGCGCTGAGCTCGCTCGCAGTGACGATACGAATCATTGGCATGGGCAGTTCCTTCCACCTAGCGCATAGCCTTCACTTGGAACTTGTACCAGGGCTACGCCTCGGTTTGCTCTTTGAGCTTGGCTACACACCTAGGACAGGCGCGCTCGAGATGAAAGGACGTTATGCCAACGTTCAGGTCCCAGCCCCTTGTGACCAAGCCGCAGAGCGACGGAGTCGTGATGCCACCGCCTAGCTTCTTGCCTGCGGCGTCCAGGGCACGGATGTGCCAGCGGCTATGGCTGGTGGCGTGGACCGATTCGCAGAACGAATAGCCAGGGAGCTCGAGCTTCGAGTGGGGGCTGGAAGAGGTCAGGTACTTTGCTCTCTTGGATGAAGTGGGCTTGGTCATTTTCTTTTTGGTGGCTGATCCCTTGCGCGTGCGCGTAGGGGGGAAGGGAAAGAAAAAAAAGAAGAGAGGAGAGTAAGAGAGAGAAAGAGAAAGGAGAGAGCCAAAAACCCTCTCCAGTCCCATACTGAACAAAAGTTAAGCGACTACTTCCGGTGATGGTCTGGACGGTACACGCCCAGCTCCTTGGCGCACTTCAGACAGTACTTAGCTTGCACCCCTCTTCCGATGATGCGCTCCTGGCACTTCTTGCAGAACCTGTTCCGTAGAAGCTCCGGCAACGCCTGGTAGCTTCTGATTTTCATCGATTCATCGACGCCGAGCTGGCGCGGACCTGCTGTGGTGTGAAGTTCACGACCTTGGCTGCAGACCGAAAGCTGCGCTTGCGCGCCTCGGCACTGGTCCATTCTCCCCAAGGCGTGTAGCCACCGGTCTCCGGGTCGTAGAAGTCCCAGTCGTAGCCGTCCGAGCTCTGCACCCTCCCCGTCGAGACGAAGAGCGTCCAGCACTTCTGCCCTGGCAGGAGCTCGACCCGGTGGTAGGTGTCCCGCTTCAAGTAGTTCACCTTGCCTGGCGTGAAGAGCCTGGACAACGGGCGCTCGTGCTTGAAGTTCCAGACGTGCTCGATGTAGCCACCAACGAGGATGAGGCTGAACGAGCGCTTCCACGGATGGTTGTGGTACGAGCGGTCGTCATCACCTCGGAAGAAGTAATGGAGGTAGGGGCGCGGTAAGTGCTGGATGTACTTCGAGTACGAAGCTGGTACGCCGAGAATGTTCAGCTGCACTTCTAACTTCTCGCGCTCTGGCGACAAGTACACGCGCATCAGATAAGGGTCCGCTAGCACCTTGTCGTTGGTCGTGATGACGCGGGTCTGCTCGAATGGCGACTCCTCCGCCAGGTCCCAGAAGTTCTCTTCCATCGAACTGAAGGCACGCGTCCTGCGCTCTTCGGTCCGGCAATCTTTCACAAACTGTTTGATGTCGGTCTTGCTGTGATTCGTCACGTACTCTTCCTTGCTTTGTATGAGGCTGCTCTTTCCAAGCTCTCTTCCAGTGTGGCCAGTAGTTCGGTGGCTACTTTCTGCACGCTGGCATCCTTGTGCGTCTTCAAGCTGCTAACCAAGTCAGCCAAGGCAACAGCTTCATCGAGGTCTAGCGTGAGCGACACGAACACCTCGGAGTAAGGGATGATGCGTCCGATCATGATGCTCGAAACATGTACCAGCTCCGCAGAGGGAAGTCCTCTGTGGCGCTCTTATCCCCGATGAACTTCCGTGATTACCGAAAGTTCTGGGTTGTTTCGGGGATAAGAGAGGTAGAGGAAAGCACGGCCACACGTTGGCCAAGGAGAAACCATGGACAAAGCTCAGCTCATCGAAGACGTAAAGAAGAGTACCCGCAACGTCTGTGACCGCTTGAACCGAGCGGCAGAGGCGGCCGCTACGAAAGCCGGGGCCATCGACGACGCCGCGGCCTGCGAGGGCCTGCAGTGCATGTTGGAGGTCCTCACGAACTTGGAAGGGGTCGCAGACTACGTCGAGGAAGGCGTCACCAACATGGGTGCGCCGAAGGTCGCGTAGTCGACCCTCACTTGAAAGAGCCGCCCTTGGGCTCTTTTCTAGCCCCCAGTTCAGCCACATCGTCGATGGCTACGAAGCGCGTCGACTCTCGCTGCGGCAACGACGGCGGAGGTACGCTCGCTCGCCGAAGGCACTCTAGCCGAATGCGCTGCATCCGAAAATCGTGCTCGTGTTGACGCATGGACGCGCAGAGCTCCTCGGCCTTTCGAAGGCTTTCGATCAACTCGTTCAGATCTCGACGCGCTAGATGCAGCGCGATGATCTCGTTGTCGTTCGGAAGGCGTCCCACTTCTGCATGATACTATTGAGTTCATGAACAAGCCGAGCTGGTTCCAACCCCTGGACCTCATCCCTCTGTTGTTCGCAGTGGGGTGTGCTGTTTATGCATTCGCGGTCGGGTACGACGCCAAGCATCACGCCGAGGCCGGCGCGCTGCTGATCGTGGTACCTACGCTGATGTGGCTCATCTGGGGCTACGGCATGTGGCGTCGCAAAAAGTTCCTCGACAGCTGCGTCTGGTACCCGACGTACAAGATCATGCTTCAACCCGAGGGGTGGCTACCGCCTGCCGAAGAGGAGCTCGACAACTTCGTTACCAGCGTCGTGCGTGCGTGGACGACTCACTACCCTACCGCTAACAGAATCCTGAGGAGCCGGGTGAAGTGGGTCTACATGCGGAAGAACATGGACGAGAAGCCCATCAAACCCAGCTGGGGCTTGGCCAAGGGCATCACCATCGCCGGCGGTAGCGTGCTGTACGTGGATTACAACACCAAGCTCGACACCATCGAGAAAACTGCGTTGGCCCACGAGCTCGGGCACGTCATCCAAGGACTCGCCACTGGCGTCTGGGACCAGGCAGCGCACCACGCCTTTTCGAAGAAGAACCATCTGCGTTGACCGAGGAGGCGCTAGCTGGCGCCAGTGGGTATGTCGAAGGAGAAGAGCCTGCTCGAGGAGTACACGCCACTGGTCGTCAAGATCGCCGGGGGCTTCCGTAAAAAGCTCCCGAAACACATCGAGCATGAGGACCTCGTAGCTGCCGGCATGAGCGGTCTCTGGGACGTCATTCGAAAGTACCCCGAAGGCGGAGGGGAAGGTTTCGAGAACTACATACGCATCCGAGTGCGAGGCGCCATCCTCGACGAACTACGTACCCAGGACTGGCTGCCACGGCGCACGCGAGCTACGGCCGCCGCTCGTAACCTGCCCGTGTTCGCAATCCTGCGCTACGAAGACATGGGCGAGTCGGAGCAAGAGTTGGCGCTAGGGCGGGCTGAGAGCGCGGAGGACATGGTCGACGACGTTCGCGAGGCCCGTCGGCTCCGACACCTCATCAGCTTCCTACCGCCACGCGAGCACATGATCGCGGTCGAGCACTACTTCAACGACAAACCCTTCATCGACCTCGCGCGCGAGATGGGCGTTTCTGGTGCCCGCCTTTCCCAAATCAATGCGCGCATCGTCGCGCGGCTGAAGCTACTGGAGAAATTGGTACCCCATGAGCCTGGAGACGCTGCTGAACATCCTCCTAAATCTACTCGTCGTCGGCGCCGCCGCGTACCTCGCAAGTAAGCAGGCCTGGGCGGACCTGAAATCAGCGCTGACTTGACGGCGGCCGCCAACGGCGCTTCCATGTAGCTGCCCCCGGGCCCACGGGTTACCGGACGGCGAAAGGACAACATGGAAACGAAATTCGAAGCTACGGGTGCGATCCACGAAAAGTTGCTGGTTGACCAAGGGCGTGTAGTCGCCCCACTGCCGCCAGGTTACGCCGAGCTGCCCAAAGATATTCGGGAAGAGCTCCCACCGCAGGAAGACCTGTGGACCAACGCCCCAGGCGAGCTCATCTGGCGGCACCTAGCCGACCCTGAACAAGAAGCGTTGGGCATGACCGGCTTCTCTTGGCAGGTACGCAAGATCGTACCCGGCGTTCATGAGCCGAAAAGCGAAGACTCGCAGGAGCCCTACTTCCAGGCCTCAACGCCTTACCGTGCGGTCTTCTATTCGGCGGACACCGCAGAGGATGCGCTGGGTTGCCTGCTCAAGGGCATGTGCCACTTGAGCCGCGAGGGAGCCATCAATCCCAGTAACCCGCTCCGTCCTGGCGCGCCACCTATCCAGCACGTCATCCACATCCTGACGGAACGCTTGCTTCAGATGGTGGAACACCGCCAGGACCATTTGGTCATGAGCGGATACACGCCAGACCCGGCGCACATCTCAGCCCCCGAGCTATCGGCAGAGCATCTTAAGAGGCCTGCCCCCGAAGAGCTCAACGAGCAGCTAGTACGCGCGGTCGCACGTGACAACGAAGTCATCTCGGCGCTAGCTACCTCCATCGCTGCGCTGGCACGTGTGAAGGACCTCTAAGCCGCCTCGGCTAAGTTGAATTGGGCCAGAGGGAGCTCGCGCAGATAAGCGTTGGCTCCTTCGCCCATAAAAGCAGCCGCAGTCCACGCGCCACCCAAGTTTGGCTCGCCGAACACCGAGGCCGATACCTTACAGTAATTCCTGTCCTGTACCAGGGCGGTGAGCTCGGCTTCGTCTGCCACGTGCTTGACGATAACGTTGTTCGATGTCTCGTACCAATCTTTCACGAGCTCGTGCGGGTCTTCGGTCACGTACTGAACAGCGGCGTGAATGGCTTGCGCCATCTGCAACCCGAGAGGGAGATCTGCGCGAACAACGATGAACAGCTTCTGCATTTTTGTGGGGCTTTCGGAGATAAGAGAGGTGAGAAGGAGCAACTACATGAACCTGTTCAACCAACTACTCGACGCCGTAACCGGTAATTGGCACTACATCGCCCTGTTCCTCATCTTGGCGTTGCTTGCAGCTACAGGGCTCGGGCTCGAGTACTCGGCTTATTTGGAAGAGGAAAGGAAGGAGGACTGAATGGGGACTTTCAACGGGCACAATACCGAGGTGATCATTTTCGTGCACGAAGAAGCCACTCGCATACGAAGGCTCTTCGGTGCGTTGGAGGAAGCTACTAGTTACACCTCTGAAACGGGCACAGACGAAGAGCGTCTCGCGAAGGGTGATGTTGCGCTCCGAAACATCAGACACGACGTAGAGGAGTCGTCCACCTACGCACAGCTCAGCGACGAAGGCCTCTACGAAGTATGGTTCCAGTTCGGGCTCAAGCGACTCTTCGAAGCTCCCATGCGCAACCTCTACAGCAAGCTCAAGGAGCACCAAGTTCAGTGGTTTCAACCCATTCATGCCTTCATCGAAGAAGACGGCACTTACACAGAACAAGCGGCGGCACTCCTCCCATCCGAAGCAGCCACCGCCCTCTGCGCAGCGCTCGAAGAAGTTGAAAGGAGTCTCTTGAGTTGGATCGACAGTCAGGGCAACGGTGAGCTCGACGGTACTTTCAGAAAAGACGCTCTGAAAGACATCGTCAGGTTCATCAACGAAAACTGAGCTCTCTCGGAAAAGCGGATGCCCGCTTTTCTCTAGCCCTTCGATGGCGCACCCCGCTGGACTTGAACCAGCGACCTCCCAGCTCTTCAGACCGGGCGTTCTGCCAACTGAACTAGGGGTGCAAGTGGTGACGGCGGCGGCGAGGACGAATCCAAGCACGGACCGCCGTCGGTGGGAAAGAGTGGATTTGAACCACCGACCTCCTGCGCTTGCGCGCCGGCTGCTCTGCCGCTGAGCTACTTTCCCGAGGTCGAAACGCAAGAACCCCACGAGCAGTAGCGCCCGCAGGGTCCGCAAGAGCCTGGCGATGCCCGGAGGCTGTCGGTCAAAGCTTCATTGCCCGACCATCATATCCAAGATGCCGGCGGCGTCAAGAGGTTCCCTGCGCGGGGAGCTCGCGCACGACCACGACCTGTTCAAGCGCCGCTCGCGCCGCGTCCATGGCTTCATCCCAGGTGGGCTTGAGCCCGGTGCCGAGCGGGACGCCGGCATTCCAGGCGGCCCACTGGTATTGGTCGCCGTCAACCGCCTGTTCGACCTTCGCCAGGAGCTGGGTGCCCTTCACGACGCCGACCCAACACGGCAGCGATTTCCACTCGAGCTTGCGTGGGAATTCGATGAGCCTGCCTGCCATGGCACAAGTCTACTGGGGTCGACGCTCGGTCACAAGTTTGAGCTCGGTTCGGGGATAAGAGAGATGAAGGAGAAGTGCAACATGACCCATCGGAACGTTCGAAAAGAAGACTTCGTAGGTAAGACCATCGTCGACATCGACTGCGCTGCGGTCAACGTCGTAGGCTTCAAGTTCGAGGACGGGACCACTTGCGCGCTCGAGGGCGAAATACTGTCGCCGCAGTGCCCCATCCCCATCATTCAATGGTGCGGACATTGCGCCGAGAGCTGCGAGGTTGAGGAAGAGACCACACGGACTATCATCACACCCAACGGGCTGCACAACGCTACGCATACATGGCTGACCACCGCAATCGACAAACTACCCGACGTGGCCACCGAAGGGCAGGACCTCTACCTGCGGCTTGTAGCCAACGCTGCACGGCTTCCGTACGAAGAGGTTCTACGGCGATACCAGGCGTTGGACCCAGGCATCGTCGAGGCCCGGCGCACCGTGAAGCGCCACATTTTCAACAGGCTGCTCGCGTACCCATCCTCGGTCCTATCCGTCCACGATGAGCATGTCATCGAGGTTCAAGAACCTGCCGCTGTAGAATCACGAGATGCAGAAGTTTAAGGTCTTGAAACTAGCCGTGTATGAACACTACATCCGCCGGCGTGACAACGTGCTAGTTCAACTCGATAAGATGGACGGGCTGAACGTCGAGTACCATACCGTACGTAAGTCCACTTCGCACAAGGTGTCAACCGACGGCTTCCGTCGCGGCTTTCGAATGCTAAGCGACGAGGAAAGGAAGAAGCATGCGAACGACATTGCTACTACTGTACTTGCTGTTCCCAGCGAACAGTGAGCGGTGCCGCGCCAAGGAGTTTCGGTGCGAGCTCAGATGTAACGAAGACACAAAGGGCGGGACGTTGGCTCGATTGCGTTGCTATGAAAGGTGCCGTGAGGATGAAACAGAGTGCCGCAGGTACGGCGATGACGAACCGTAAGCGCATGCAGCAGCAAGAACTTCCCTTCTGGGAAGACTTCAAACCCGGTTGGAAGGGCAAGCGGTACCTGCTGTGCACCGACGGGGTCTGGCACCTGATCTTGGAGATACATCCCAACCTAATGGCGGACAGCCAGTGCTGCTCAGATACGACGGTGGTCCTGCCCGTGCCGGAGTTCGATACTTCTTCGCCGACGTGCCCCGACTGCGTCCGCCTGCAGTTCCCGCCAGCGAAGTGATTACACAGCGCGTCGAAGTACCATCTGACGCTGCGCGCGCGTGGCCTTACGCTTGGTGTACAGCTCCAAGTCCGTGTGCGCTCCACGCGCGCGCCGCATCAACTCGTCATGTCCAACGCGGATGGCGTTGCCGACGGTAAAGTTTTCCTCATCGACTGCCGGCAGCGCCCGATGCAGAAGATCCGCGCTGAGGCGTTTGCACTCTAGCAATTTCGCCACGACACGTGTGATGACCGGGTCGTCATGAAGCGTGGTCTCGAGCTCGTCGATGCCTCGATCGAGGTCACTAACGAGGCTTTGAATGCGCTGAAGGAGGAAGGTCGCGTCCTGGACGTTCTCGGAGAAGTTCATCAACTGGTATTCCTTTGTGAGCAGGCGAACCCGCGGAAAGCAAATTGCGAACCAATGCGGACTGAAATCATTGATGGGTACGAAGTGAGCTCGGATGGCCGCCGCGTATGGGTCAACTCTCCGACTAGCGGAGCGTCCGTAGCAAGATTTTCCGTCTTCGGAAGCACGGCGATGGTCGACGTGCACCGAGAACCGGCAGAGCAAGCAGAGAAGGGGGAATGCCTCGACTGCGCCGCAGGAGAGTGTTCCCTGGGCCTATGGAACCATTTCAAGCGAGCACTTCGCAAGCACTACAAGCTCGAGATACCTGACCGACACAAACCGGAAGTATTGAATGAACAACCGCCGGCGTCAGAAGAACGACGCGTTCGACCCAGAAGAAGGCCTTCGCGTAGCAGAAAAGCGCTGCGATGAATGCCTGTTCACCAAGAACAAGATCGTCAGCGACAGCCGTAAGGCAGAGGTCCTGACCAAGTGTCGTGAGTCGCAGACTTACTTCATCTGTCACAAATCCAACGGCGGACCGGCGGTGGTCTGCCGTGGCTTCTTCGATGAAGCCCCCAACCGAGCCTGCCACATGGCTCGCGTTCTTCGCATCGTACAATTTGTAGATCCAGCCACGGGCCAGAAGCGCGTGGCGTTACCTGCACGTTCAGAATGAAGGAGAGGCCGTGGAGCAAGACACACTCAATTCGTTAGGGAAGGCCGCCGAGAATGCGCGTGAGGTCACGGCCATGACCTCGTTGCTTGTACGGCAGCGCAAGAAGAACAAGAACATGGAGCCGACGCTAGAGGCTTTGAACAAGCTCGGCTCACGACGCCCTGAGCGGCATAGGTTCACGGTCGGTGTTGACCGTGAGTCCCACCATATTCGCGTCTACGTCAACAACACGGACGCGCAGCTGCCGAAGGCGCTGCGCCACGCCGCTGATGAAATCCACTGCAAGACAACAAAGGCAAGACTCAAATGAAACAATTCATCCTGCTACTGACCCTACTCATCGTCGGCTGCGCCGGCGAGACCCAAGTCCCCGCGCCTGTCACGGAAGAGCAACCGGTGGTACCTACGGTGGATCGCCTGCAAGCGCACTGGTACGTCAGCAACGAATTCAGCGCCGATGAGATCGAGACCATCCTCGTCGCGGGCTCGAACTGGAACGAGGTGAC
>JACCDR011493927.1_pt1 | contig 10528 bp, 8 predicted proteins | sample 7446431 | NCBI WGS metagenome assembly JACCDR01 (sample SAMN15323443, study PRJNA562643) | freshwater metagenome | isolation source: river surface water | place: USA:Blue River Watershed | collected 2017-08-17 | reverse complement strand
GCTGGTGGGTCCAGGACTGCTTCACGGCGACGATCGGCTTGACGAACGACTCCACCCCGTCCGGCATCGCCACCATCCAGCCCTCGAAGAGGTCCACGCCGATCTCGCACGGCAGGTCAAAGCCCGGGACGCCGGAGGAATGGTCGTTGATCACCTCAGACTCCCAAGCAGCGCCGCCTGTGACCGTCCGCCACTGGTGGTACCGGCCATCGACCTCCGTGGGGGCGTAGGCGGCCCACTGGGCGCCATCCCGGTACGGCAGGGTCAGCAGGTAGATCTGGATCTGTCCGGAGAACCCAGTCAGGTCCACGGCCACCCGCCCGCGCCAGCAGTCCCAGGTGCAGTACCAGTTCACGTCGGGCGGTGTGGGCGGGCTCTGGAAGCCGAACGTCTGCCCAAACATGGCAATCACCCCGTCGGTGGTCTGTTCGCTCCACGGGTTGGCGAGCCAGGCCGCCGACATGTCGTCGATCGCGGCCGCCGGCGTTGCATCCGGGCCCGTGGAGGCGGCGAAGCGGTCGTTCTCGAACCCTTCCGGAGTCGGAATGGATCCGAGACGAGCGCAACGACGGAGCACGCACAGCAGGTCGATCAGCAGGCGCATCGCAGGATCGGCACTGCTGACGGTGTAGGGCAGGACGTTGAAAGGAGCCGACGTGTAGACGTAGGTCGGAGCCGAAGTGGTGCCCTCGATATCCCCGGTGAGGTACTGCTCGACCCATCCGGAGTCGAAGGCATCGAAGACCGCCTGCAGGAGGGTGAGTTCAGTGGCTCCATCAGCCGCGATGTCTGCCGCGTAGAACCCGTCCGCCGGGTAGGCTCCAGGATCCCCTGCAGACGGCAGCGTGCGATCCGGCCAGTTCACGGCCGCGCCGCCGCCGGCGGTGCGCCGCTCCTGGAGCGTGCGCATCAAGCGTTCCAGGGTGACGCCGGCCGCAAAGACCGGGTTGGACCTCTCGCTCTCGATACCACCGCGGATGACCGTGACCGAGTAGTAGCGGCCGGTCCGGAGTGGCACGTCGGCGGAGTACCCGACCGAGGTCACGGTGGTGACCAGGCTCCAAGGGCCGGTGGAAGAGCTGCTCGACCAGACCTTCCAGGTGGCGGCCGGCTCGGTCGCCCAAGACAGCGTGAACTGGCCGCACAAGGACGCCGGCGTGATGGAGAGGCTCGGAGGAGGCTCGCACATCGAGACGCTCGTGGGTGCGGTTGGGCAGCTGGGCACCGGGCAGCTCTGGGTTGCCCTGGTGCCGATGCCCATCGGCTCCACCACCCGAAGCGTCGCCGTGGCCATGGCTCCGTCGATCGCCTGCAGGCCCTCGGTGTAGGCCCGGCCGAAGATCACAGGCCGGGCAACCCCGCCGGCGGCGAAGGTCCTCGGAGCCGATGCAGTGAACGTGGCGGTCGCTCCGGACATCGACTGGACCTTCAGGCAGAACGTCCCGGCCGGGTCCATAAAGTGGATCCAGTCGCCGGCGACCGGCAGCGGAGCGCTGAAGGTGGCGGTCGAGCCGGAGAATGATCCCATCACCCAGCCCCTGGACCAGAACGTGGCGCAGGCATTGCCCTCCTCGAGGACGGCCGCGATCGCAGCCTCGAGGTCCACGCGGGCAACCAGGCTGGACGCGATCACGTTCCAGCGGACCGACCGCATCGCACGCGGACGGAGAGCCGCACGGTCCTCGTGATCCAGGACGCCGTCCGCGATCGCCGTGCTCCAGGTGCGGCCGCACTTGGGAGCCTCGGAATGGTCGGCCTCGAGGTCCCCCAGGAAGACGATGCCGTCGAGCCGGGTCATGCCTGCATCCCCAGGTCCATCTTCCGGCCATCGAGGCGGCTGATGACGATGTCGGCGCCCTTCTCCTCAAGGTACCGACGCATCTCGGCCTCGCTGTTGACCATCAGCACCTGAACCGGAGCAGGTGCGACGTTGACGTTGGGTGAGCCGACGGCCGCCACCGGCAGGTTGCCGTCCCGGATCTGCTCCATCCGATCCATGCCGATCGCCTGGACAGCATCGGCTGGCACGACGTACTCGCCGGGCGACAGACGGGCCAGCACGCGGTCCTCACGAGGTCCACCGGGCCCGGTGACCAGGCCGCCGTCCGCGAACGCTCCGACGCTGGCAAGGATCGCGGCGATCGCCGCGACACCGACCAGTACCGCGGTGCCCCAGGAGCCGATCGACGCCAGAGTCGCGTTGGCGGCCAACGCCGGCATCTTGGCGGCCTCCTGGGCGTTCGACGTTGCGACCTGTTCCGCGCCGATCGCCTTAAGGAAGGCATGCCACGCCAGTGAGACGCCCTTCATGATGATGTGACTCATGATCCACTGCGCCACCATGTCCGAAAACGCCTTCACCAAGCTCTGAACCACCGAGCGACCGATGTTCATCAGGGCGTCGCCCCAGCGCATCGTGCCGTTGATCAGTCCCTCGATCGACGAAGAGAGCCCGGTGAAGAGTCCCTCGAAGGGGGCGATCACCAGATCGGCCAAGCGTTGGGAATCGGTGCCGATGCGGTCCATCAGCGCCGACCACTTCGCATATCCTTGCTCAACCGCGTTGTTGGGATCCGGTCCCAGGCCTGAGATCCCCCCGTTGATGCCCGACAGCTTTCCCCGGGCGCTGTCGGCACGAGAACGGATCTGCTCGGCAACCTTGGGATCGGGTTCCAGTGCGGCCCGCGCCTCCAATGTCGCAATGAGCCCTTCGACAGCCTTCTTCTCCTCCAGGATGAGGCGCTTTCTTTCAGCCCACTTCTCGGCGGCAGAACGGGTGAAGTCCCCTTCCAATGCCGCTCGCAACTCGCCCAACCCCCTAAGCTTCGCCTCGACGTCCAACTCCGCCTTCTTCCAATCGACAAGGACGGCGGTGTTCTCGATCAGCTTCTTGGTGTCCTCGACCGCCGTCTTGGCTGCCTTCTGCGTCTCGCCGAGGCTTGCCTTCCACGCCTCCAGTCGCTGCTCTGCCGAGGACGGCCCCGATTCAGAAGCGCCACCCCAGAGGAACCCGGCGGCCGCATTTGCCCGACCGAAGAAGTCCCGAGTGGCAGCCATGATGGCCTCGCTGCCGGCCTTGGCGTTCTCCCATGAATCCCCAAACGATGGCAGCGGCTTGTCTCCGCCGCCGGGAACGTCCATGCGGGAAGTGCTGCCAAAGCGTGAAGCGACGGAATTGTAGAGCTGCGCCGCCTGCTGCCGAACCCGCGCAAACGCGTTCTCGAACATCGTGACGATGTTCTTCGCGATGAAGTCGATCACCGCGACGAACGGGAGTCGAATGGCTGAAGCCGCCTCCAGCCCCAACTGGGTGATGGACGTGGTGAGGGCAACGCTGAGTCGGGCAACGAAACGCAGGAAGTTCCCGGCCAGATCGCTGGCCCCTTCGGAGAACAGGGCCGCCTTGATCGCCTTCCACCCGCGCTCGAAACCAACCTCGAGCGTGAGGGCGATCAGCTCGGTCAGCCGACCGGCTTTCCACGCTTCAATGACCGTGGAGACAAACTCCTTGGCCCTCTGACCGGCCGCCTGCCAATCGAACTCCCCGACGGTCCTCAACCCCTCCTTGATCGCCTCGAACGCGGGCTCGGTGGCCGCTCCTGCAGCCTGCTCGATCGAGTCGGCGAGGTTGGACCAGAGGACGGTGAAGGTGTTGGCGCTACGCTCTCCAGCCTCCCGGAAAGCGCTGAGGCGCTGGGTGAGGAACTCGAACAGGGTCCCGGCCTGCTTGGCCTGGTCGAGGTCCTCCTTGCGGATCCCGAGCATCTTCGCCAGGGCCGCGTCCTCGGTGATGTTGCCCGTCAGCAGGGCCCGGGACTCCTGGACGAACTGCTCCGATCTCAGCCCGAGGGCTGCGACGGCTTGGGACAGAAGGACCGTGAGGTCCACCTGCTTCGCCAGCGGGATCCCAGCGGCGGTGGCGGCGCCAGTGATCGCCTGGAACCCCTCCACCAGCTGGGAGAACGACGCCGGCGACTGGCGTGCCTTCTGTTGGAGCAGCTCGACGGCGTTGGTGGCCGCCCCCATTGCGGCGTCCAGGTTCCGGAACACCTGGGGGTTGGCCTGCCGCTGTACGGCGGCGATCCCGAGCCGCGCCTGCTCCAACGCCGCGTTGAAGCGGACGCCTACTGCGGCTGCCTCCCGCATGGCATCACCGATCCGCGACAGCGCGGACTGGGCAATGGCAAAGGCTGCGCCGTTGCGGAAGGAGGACAGCCAGGAGTTGGTGCTGCGCTGCAGCTCCTGAAACCCCTCCTGGGTGCGCCGCAGTCCTTCGAGCTGGTCGCGTACCTGGACGAGGATGTCGATCTGGGACGTGACGTTGCTCATTCGGGTTCTCCTTTGGCGATTCGAGCTAGGTCAGCGGCGGTCTCCTTCCACTGCCTGGCGTTGTCGGCACTCATCAGCGGCCCGACGGCCGCGGCGACCGTGCTGCTGAGCCGCAGCAGGTCGGCGGCCCGACGGCGGGAGTGCGCGGCGGCGAGCTGTTGGAGCTGCTCGAAGCTCAGGTCCCAGCAGGCTGCGGGGTCGAGTCCGGTGAGGGCGACGCAGTCCCAGAACCAGCGCTCGAAGTTGATGGGTTCGGGCTCTTCGCCGCGTTGCCGGCGGCCTTTGTCACCCCGGCGATGCCCTTTTGGAGCACTGCCGGGTAGGAGGCGAAAAAACCGGAGTTCAGCTGCAGGCCGACGGCGACGATCTCCTCGACGGACGCGTGGTCGAAGGCGTCGATCTCCTCGGACGGGAGTCCGGTGAAAAGCATCGCCAGGCCGTGGGCCTGGGAGCCGAGTCGCGGCTTCTCGGTGGAGCCACCGAGAAGGTCGGCGAACTCGTCGAACTGGCGGACCGGGATCTGGCGGATGGTGGTCTCGTACCGGCGACCGTCGACGGTCGTGACGAAGATCTTCTTGGAGCCTGTGATTCTGGACATGGGTTTCTCCTGGGTTTGGTTGGATTAGGGCTGGTCCCCGACGACCGGGTCCGGGGTGGACTCCGGTTCGGGCGTCGGCTCCGGTGCCGGGGCGAACACGGGATCGATCGCGTTCTTGAGGCCCTGGTAGATGGCCGGGAATCCCGGATCCTCCGTCACGTTGGAAAGGACGCGGGTGTCGGCGCTGGTCGTGGTGACGACCTCGCCGGTCTCGTCGTTGTGCAGGACGGTGGTGCGGGTGACCGTCACGACAGGGGCCAGACCCGCGCCGCGGGCCCGGACCGGGATGTCGATGATGATGCGGGTGGTCTGGACGTCTTCGACTACAAGGATCGGTGGCATGGTGTGCTGGTGTGGGTTTCGGAGTGGTTCAGTCTGCGAGGGTGTACTCGATGGTCAGGTCGACCTGGACGCCGCTGGAGAGGTTCGCCCAGAGGTTTCCGGTGGTAGAGAACCTGCCGGCAAGCGCCACGTCCTGCCGTCCGGCGGACAGCGCCTGAGCGTTCACGATCTGGGTGCCGGCAGATGCGTTGCCGATCGAAAGCGTCACCGTGCCAGCTGCAGTCGCGGTGACCCCAGTGATGCGGGCATTCGTGGGGATGCCGGCCGAGATCTGGGTGTTGCCCGACGCGGAAACCCTCTGACGGACCTGGCCGGTCCGAACCGGAACGACGTGGTCGAACGGAGCAACAAGCGTTGCATGATATCCATTGCCGGATTGGTCATGCACCTGGTTGCCGGCACCAACCCCATAGTCGAAGGCAACCGTCGGCCCGAGGCGAGTCACTGCGATGTTCTTCAACCACAGGTTCTTTCCGGCAGCGATAGCGCCACCTGCGCTTCCGGCTGCCGTCGTGAAGATGCTCAGGAACAGTGCGGTCTGCGTCGCGACAAACTCAAACGTCCGGCCCGTCTGCCAGCTATTCTCGACGATGGCCACGTTGTCGCCCGTATTCAGCTTCAGGCCGGCGAAGCCGAGTCCCAAGAAGGCCATGCCCGACCCGGATTCGGCAAAGTAGTCGAGGGTGACCCGATACCGCTTTCCAACGACGAGGGTCGAGGCCCGAGTCAACTGCATCGCCAACGAAGCACCGGAGGTGTTGGTGACTCGGAGCGTGTCGTCCACGCCGCTTACCGAGTCGATGTTGCCCGTGGTGGTCAGGGCTGCGTTGCCCATGTTCTGAGTCCACGAATCCGCGGTGGACGTGAACGACGACGTGTATGCCGCCGCGGCACCGCCCCACTGCAGCTCAGAGGGCATACGGCCATGCATTACCAGGAAGTCACGATCGGCCGAGGTCAGGAGGTGCGGGATCAACCACGCCCGATAGACGACATCGTTGTACCGCTGGCCCGCCGTGTAGGCGCCACCCACGCGGAACTGGGTCGTCGACTGCAGGGTGTTGTCCCATCCGGTTCCGGAGTGCGTCAGGAGCAGCGTCCCGTTCACGTACAACTCGATGGCCGTCGTGGTGCGGCGCATCTCAAGGAGGACGACCTGACCGAACCACGGCGACGCTGAGACACTGAGCGAAGAGCCGCCCACGTTGACCGAGAAGTTTCCGCCGTCGGAGAGGAACAGGCCGTGGAGACCGACATCCGGATTGAGCAGGAAGATGCCACGGTCCGCCGGAGGGGCCGATGGCGGCATCTGCACGATCGCCACCACCGTGTAGAGTCCGGTGCCAATGGTGGGACCATAGGTCACGGTGGAAATGCCGCCGCTCGCCACACCGTCGTTCAGTGCCCGAACACCGCCGGCAGGAGCCCTCGATCCAAGCATCGAGCGAAGCGAGTGCCGGCCCATCAGCATCTCACCGCGCCGGACGCGCAGCGTGTTGTCGAGGCCGCCGACACCGATCGCCCATTCGTCGTCCACCCACACGTCCGCCTCGCCCAACGCCAGGCGTCGGGTACGGCCGGCGGCGTCGCGCTGGGCCATCAGGGCATTGGCCGACGGCAACGGCTCATGGTGGGGATCGAGTGTGCCTGCGAACAGGAACCAGGTGCTGACCGCGCTCGTGGCGGTACCCGACAGGTTGTCGATTCCCTGGACCCGCTGGTTGCGGAACCGGACCCGGACCTGCGTCGTCGATGGCGCCTCCACCACGTAGCCGGAATGAAATCCCGGCCAGAAGCCCGTGATCCCCGTCAGTGCGCCGTCGGTCCACAGGACCACGTTCGCACCAGCCAGCAGACCGTGGGCGGTCGACCAGGTGATCAGCACCTGGTCGGACGGACCGGTCGTGTCGCGGGCGAGCGAGACCTTGTTGGCGTCGTTGATGGCGCCGGCCGTCAGGGTCAGGACGCGCCAGTCGGCGTTCTGTGCCGCCGTGTTGGCCGCCTTGGTGACGTCCCAGTGGTTGCTGTCCAGGCCGGAGACCTGCAGCAGGACCTCGTAGAGGCCGCTCACAAGGGTCGGAGCCTGCGTCACGATGGCGGAGAAGAAGCTCGCCTGGATGCCGGCGACAGCGGAGGTCACCCGGAAGAGGACTCGCTGATTGAGGCTCAGCCCGTGGGCCACCGTGTAGCGGACCTTCACCGTGCCGGTGAACGACGGGCTGCCGGAGACACTGGTCGCCGTGGTGTCGATCGAGTGCTCGCTCTGCAGCTCAACGCTGCCGATCTCGGCCTCGTGGCCGAACAGGTTGATGCTCGAGGTTCCGTCGGCACGGGCGCTGTACATCAGCTGCGCCCTCTCCGCCGCGGAACCTGCGGTCACGGACCTGACCGCCAGCTTGTAGTGGAAGTGGTCGGCTTGGGACGCAAACCGCCCTGGCATGCCGGACCAACCATCCACTGCGTGCCCGCAGGTCACACTGCCTTCGAAGAACGGATGGACCCCGATGAACTCGTCGACGCCGTTGGTCGCCGGCTGACCGAGGAGGGCCTTGCGAGCGATGAGGGTGTCGATCGTGAACGAACCGGCGTTTCCGCCCAGCGCCTTGGCGATCAGTTCGGCGACGGACATGCCGACAGCCGCACCGCCCTGGTTGGCAGGACGCTGGCCCACCAACCGGGTATCGTCCGGGATGGGAGTCGTGGATGGGATGGAGTTCAGTTCAGACATGGAGAGACGGAGTTGGATTTCAGAGACGGACGACGAGGGCGCTGCCTGCGATCTCCAGCTCGTTGCCGAGGATCGTGAGGCGGGTTGGGAAGCCGAAGTTGACCGGCGCCGGAGCGGTTGAGGTGAACTCGACCCCGAGGCTGGTCGGACCCGGCTGCGGCTGGAACGGGTTGAGGGCCTTCGGCACGACCTGGGCCCACGGCTGAGGCGCCCGGTTGTCGTCTGCCGGCAAAAGGGTCACCGGCACCGGAACCAGGCTCCCCGGCACGGCAAAGGCGTCGACCCGACGCGGAGCGGGCCAGATGAACCTGAAGTCGAACGCCGGAGCCGCTGGTTGGCCATAGACCTGGAAACCGGGGAAGACGGGATTGACGTAACGCCAGACGCCGGCGTAGTCGCCCGCCACGACCTGCAGCTGCTTCCCGGTGACGTAGTCGGCCTCGGCATCCGCATCGTCTGGCCGGATCCAGTCGTCTCCGCCATAGAGCTGGAAGATCCCGTTCTCATTCCCGTTCGGCTCTCCAAAGAGAAGGAACCGGTCGCCGACGTTCATCGTGACGCCCTGGACGACCGTGCCGCCGGCGAGGAACGCAATGAGGCTCGGCAGATCCGACAAACGCCGGATCGCCACCTTCACTGGCGACCATTCAGGGAGGAGTGCCATGGCTCAGATCGCAGCGGAGTTGAGCGGGCTGTAGAGCAGCTGCGCCGAGTACTTCGGCTCGGTGAGCTTCTCAGGGTCGAAGGTCAGGCCGTCGACGAGCGTGAGCGACACCCAGAGGTCGAGGGTCAACGGGGTCGTGTTGTCGTAGTTCATGATCTGAACCCGCAACCAGCCCTCTGCGTCCGGGGTGCCCTCGTCGGGGTTGAACTGGGTGTCATTTGCACCGATGGCCAGGCTGCCGAAGGCCAGCTGAAGGGCGCGGCGATCGACCTGCTCCGTGGTGAACTCGAGCAGCTGCTCCTGGGTCGGATAGATGATCTTCTTCACCTTCAACCGGGAAGGAGCCGGGCCGCGGACCTTGATCGGCTGCCCCTTGTCGATCTTGTGGCTCGAGTTGATGACGTCCCCGAACTTCACCCAGGCGGCGTCGGCCTGGGTCGAGTTTAGGATCGGCTTCACGTCGACCTGGACGACGTTGGCCGTGGCACCGCCGTAGCGGATGGCGGAGCCGGCGATGGAGAGGGCCGTGCCTCTGGGGGCAAACCACGCATGGGTGCCGGGCACGAGTTCGATGGCGGTGGGTAGGGACATGATGGATTACGTGAGGTTGATGGCGCGGTGGCAGCTGAAGTCGGCGAAGTAGGAGGTCCCTTCGGGTTCGGTGGTGCTGTCGAAGGCCAGGCATTGGACGGCGACCGCTCCCGGAGACATCCGCCATCCATGGAGAGCCGCTTGAACCGCGAAGAGGACCTCGAGGGGCGGCTTCCCGATGCCGGATTCGCCCCGGTTGACCACGCCGTTCTCGTAGATCGTCACCCGGACGGTGACGTCCAACAGGAGGATGCTTCCCCGTTGCTCAGGCAGTCGGGTCCCCGAGGGCGTGATGACGGTGATGGACAGGCCCGCCTTGGAATCGGCGTTTCCAAGGGCCCCACCGACTGCCAGCGCCTGCTCCACGGCGGCATCGATGTCACCGATCTGCTCGGTGATCACCGGCACGTTGGCGAGGTAGCTCGACGCCCGCAGCCTGGCAGCGACGTCCTCCTGGAGTTGGCTGTAGGGGTTCATCGGCGGAGTCGGAGTGCAGTACCGATGGCCAGGAGGGCGCCGGTGGTGGCGGCCGCCTGCATCTTCGAGACGGACGGGAGAACGGTCGGGTCGGCCTTCTGGGTCACCTTCCGGACCAGCCGATAGAGCGGCACGATCCCGGTGCGGCTCTTCACCGCCCGGATCGATCGGGTGCCGTCCTTCTTCTTCCGGATCCGGATCTCGGTGGCCCGGGCTTCAACCAGAGCCGGACCGATGCCGGGGACGATCTGGAAATCGAGGTCCGACCGTTCGGCAGGCCGCTTGCCGTAGGCATCCGGCGTCAGCGGGATGGCTAGGTAGTTGGTCGGACGGCCGGTCTTGGGATTGATGGAACGGCCCGCACGGATGACACCGCCCTCGAGGCGTTGCCGGACTCCGATCGTGGCGATGTTCACCTTCGCCTTGGTGCGGTCCACCACCTGCAGCGACGTGCCACGCAGGGCGTCCGCCCAGAAGTTGGTTCGGCGGCCGCCGAGCCGATTGGGTCGGGTCCGCTGCAGCTCTTCGAAGTGTCCGCGGGTGAGATTGGTCACCGACTGGCCGGCCACCTTGGCGATGCGGCCGCCGTCGGCCGCCCGGAGAAGCCGATTCAGCTGGGCGGAGAGGACCCCATCGAACTGGAGGTTGACCGTCATCGGGCCTCCTCCTGGACCGGAAAGTCCTGCCACTGCGGCTGCAGCCGCTCGTTCTCCCGGATGAGGCCCAGCTCGATCGCCCGGTCCCGATCCACATCGCGGGTCCACATCTGGCTGTTGAACGCGCAAGGCGGATACGGCTT
>JACCDR011525941.1_pt1 | contig 10529 bp, 10 predicted proteins | sample 7446431 | NCBI WGS metagenome assembly JACCDR01 (sample SAMN15323443, study PRJNA562643) | freshwater metagenome | isolation source: river surface water | place: USA:Blue River Watershed | collected 2017-08-17 | reverse complement strand
CTGCTGTGGCTGCCGACGTCGGGCTTGCCGAACTTCGGCGCTGTGAACCAAGCGGTCGTGTCTTCGGGCTTCAATCTGGATGCGGATACCGACATGGCCTTCCGGGTGCAGATCGGCGGGACGCCTGTGCTGGGCGACGTCGGCATCAGCCTTTTTGTTGTCGACAAGGTCTGAGGGCATGAGCCAGATCGAGTACACCCCTCCCGACACGATCAGCCGGTTCATCAAGGACTACCGGCCGCACGAGCTGTTCTATGACTGGATCGTCGGCCCGGTCGGCTCCGGCAAAACCACCGGCATCTTCATGAAGCTGATCGTGATGGCCCAGATGCAGGCGAAGGGACCGGATGGCATCCGCCGGTCACGCGCCGTCATCGTGCGCAACACGAGCCAGCAGCTGCAGGATACGACCCTCAACTCGTGGTTCACGTGGTTCAAGCCAGGGCAGGCAGGCACGTGGGAGATCACCAACAAGAAGTTCACACTGAAGTTCGCTGATGTCGAGTGCGAGGTCCTGTTCCGACCGCTCGACACCCCGCAGGACATCAGCCGCGTGCTCTCGCTCGAGGTCACTTTTGCCATCGTCGACGAGTTTGTGGAGATCCCTCAGGCGATTATCGACGCGCTGGCAGCGCGCTGCGGGCGGTATCCGTCGGCGGTGATGGGTGGTGCGACCAACTGGGGCATGTGGGGCTCGAGCAACCCGTCGACCGAAGACAACTGGTGGTTCGACTACCTGCACAACTCTGCTGGTGTGATCCAGCCGGGTGAGGGCACTGCGCTCTACACGCACGGCAACACCGACACCCGCAACGCCCGCTACTTCCTGCAGCCCAGCGGCTTCTCACCGTTCGCCGAGAACGTCGAGAACCTGCCCGGCAAGCAGGACTATTACGTGTCGGCGGCGAAGAACAAGTCCGAGGCGTGGGTCAAGCAGTTCATCGAGGCCGAGTGGGGCTTCAGCGTCGCAGGCAAGCCTGTGGTGCAGTCGTTCAACCCCAGAGTCCACATCTCGAAGACACCGCTGCGCTACGATCCCAACCTCCACCTCGTGGGCGGCTTCGATCCCGGTCTGGGCGGCGCGGCGATGATCTTCGGCCAGCAGGATTTGGAAGGAAGGCTGTATGTCCTCGGAGAGATCATCACATCCGGTGTCGGGGCCAGTCGGTTTGTCAATGAGCGACTGCGGCCTTACTTGGCTCGCCGGTTCCCAGAGCTTCCGTCTGATGGGTTCACGATCGCACCGGACCCTGCAGCCAACAACCGCAGCGCCAACGACGAGAACACCATCGTCAGCACGCTGAAGCGCTACTACCCAGTCTCGATCGAGAGCAACAACCGGCTGCCGCTGCGGCTGGACGCCATCGACCATTTCTGCACGCACGCCCCTTACGGCCTGCCCGGGCTGCTGATCGACGGGCGACACTGCCCGATCCTCGTGCGCGCCCTCAAGGGCGGCTGGCGCTACGCGCTCGACAACAAGGAGCAGATCAGGGGCGGAGGCAATGCGCAGCCCGAAAAGAACGCGTACAGCCACCCCGGGGACGGCTTCGGATACCTCGCGCGCTACTTCCATCGACAAGTCGAGCGAAATGCGCGATATGGCTCTGGCGGGGCTCCGGCCTTCACGCCGCCGAGGAGCTTCGGCGGCAACTACCACTTCCGCTAGGGAGCAAGACCAGTGTCACAAGTTCCGAAGGAATTGATCAAGGATCGCCGCACAGGAAAGCTCCGCGAGCCAACCGTGGCAGAGCAGGCCGCTGAGCGGTACAAAGCCGCGGAGATGGCGCGGCGGGGAGCTGAGACGCTGCAGCGACAAGAGAACCTTGACCGGGCGGTCATGACCAAAAAAGCAGCCGACGCAAAGTGGAGGCGCAGCCCAAAGGGAGGCCAGTAAATGGCGGCGCAGCTTGGAAACAACACAAACTCCAGCATGGCTGCGACACCGCAGCTGCCGGCCGATGTGGACGCGTCGGTCAGCGTGGTCGTTGATGGCCCGGCGCCGATTAACCAGCTCAACGACGCCGTGCTGCGGCAGCTGGGGGCGAAGTTCAAGTCGCTGTTCGACCGCTATGCGAGCGAGCGCATCCCTGCCGAGCAGAAATGGCTCAAGAACCTGCGCCAGTACCTCGGCGTGTACGACCCCGAGGTCGAGCGCGAGCTGGCCAAGAACCGGTCGCGTGCATACCCGCGACTGACCCGGATCAAGTGCATCGCCATGCTCTCCCGGCTCATGAACCTGATGTTCCCGGGCAACGAGGACAACTGGGAGCTGAACGCCTCACCGTCGCCGGAAATGTCGCCCGAGGCGGTCGCCGACGCGGTCCAGAAGCTGATGACCAAGCTGCAGTCGTCGGGCCAGCAGGTCCAGCTGACTCAAGAGCTGGTTGACGAGGCCGTGCGAATGCTTGCGGCTGAGGATGCCGCCAAGCTCACGAAGCTGATCAAGGACCAGCTCGCTGAGCTTGGCGGCGACCAGACGCGCGACTGGATCGCGCTCAACCGCGCGGTCGTCGACAGCGGGATCAAGTACGGCATCGGCGTCCTCGAAGGGCCTTACGTGCGCAAGGTGCAGGTGTCGGGTTGGGTGCTGCAGGCTCAGCCGACCCAGAACCCTGACGGCTCTATCTCGCCGGGCGGGTTCCAGCCGATCACGCGGGAAATCTACAAGCCCATGTACGAGCCCTTGCCGGTGTGGGACTTCTACCCCGACATGAGCGCGCGCACCGCCCCGGGGGAGGGGTACTTCAAGCGCAAAATCCTTGGGCGCTCGGCCCTGCGCAAGCTCGCGAACCGTAAGGACTTCTTCGAACGCCCGATCAAGCAGGTGCTGACCCAGTTCCCGGGAGGCAACTACAAGATGCGCTCGTGGGAGACCGAACTGCGCACCATGGGCTTGTCCACGCACGCCGAGACCAGCACTACGGCTTCGACCGGGCGCGAGAAGTACGAGATCATCATCTGGGTCGGCCCGGTGAGTGCGGCGACGCTCATGGAGGCGGGTGCGGATGTGCCTGACGAGATGCGCACGGATGATGTCGATGCTGAGCTGTGGATCGTCGACAACTACGTGATCAAGGCCGAGATCAACCCTTGGCGCAAGCTGGGCGTGGATGTGAAGCGCACGCACGTGTTCAACTTCGACGAGGATGACACCTCGCCGATCGGGCAGGGCCTGCCAGGCATTGTGCGGGACAGCCAGCTGTCGATCTGCGCAGCTACGCGCATGGTGCTCGACAACGCCTCGGTCACCTGCGGCCCGAACCTCGAGGTCAACACGCGCCTGATGCGTGCAGATCAGGACCTGACCTCAGTTCAGCCCTACAAAATCTGGTACCGCGACGACGACGGCCCGACAGCGCAGTTCCCGGCGGTGCGGCGTATCGAGATCGACGGCCACCTCAACGAGCTGCAAAGTCTCGTGCGGATGTTCCTCGAGTTTGCCGACATGGAGACATTCATCGGTCCTGCGACTGGTGGCGACTTCCAGAAGATGCCTTCTGAGCCGATGCGCACGGCAGCAGGCGCGAGCATGCTGCGGGGCGATGCGGCGCTGCCGTTCAAGGACATCGTGCGCAACTACGACAGCTTCACCCAGTCGGTGATCTGGTCGCTGGTCCAGTTCAACAAGAAGTTCAACCCGCAGGAAGCGCCTGAAGGTGACTACGACGTGATCCCCCGCGGTGCGACATCGCTCATCGCGAAAGAAGTCCGTGGGCAGCAGATCGACATGCTGCGGCAGACCCTGTCACCCGACGAACGCGACCACATCAACGAGCGCAAGTTCGTGGAGGCAGCCTTCGCCAGCCGCGACCTGCAGGGCATGCTGGTCAGCGAAGACGAGGCCAACCGCCGCAAGGCCGGTCGCGCCGAAGAGGCTGCGCGTCAGGCCGAGCAGCAGAGCCGGATGGTGGAGCAGGCTATCCGGGAGACGGCCAGCAAGGCGTTCAAGAACGTCTCGCAGGGACAGAAGAACGTGGCCGGTGCCGACGCCACGCAGGTCAAGGCGGCAATGGACATGATGGCAGTAGGAGAGCCCGATGGTGGCAAACAACAAGGCGAAGGTTGACGCGCTTGTCAGCCGCCTCAGGGACGCAGCAAAGTTGCAGGACCCGATCGCCCGTGCGGTTGTCGAGCTAGTGCGGCTATCCCACGAAGACGTGAAAGAAAGCCTTGTCAACGCAGAGGGCAACGATATACATCGTCTGCAAGGAGCGGCTCGGCACTTGCACAAGTTGCACAAGGACCTGACCACCGCTCCGCCGGGTATTGCCTCAGGAGCCAACGCATGAACCTCAAGAACTCCCTCCTCGCCAGCGGCGCTTTCGGCGGGATGACCGAAACCGAGCGACGTCTCGGGCGGCTTATCCGGGACGGCGAAGGACACCCGGCGCCTGTCACGCCGCCGAAGCCGGAACCGACCGGACAGGACGCGTTCGACGCAGCCTTTGCCGAGAACATTGCGGAACCCGGCGAGCCTGCGGACCCCGCACCCGCGTCGACTGATCCTGCCCCGGCACCAGCTGAGGGCGAGAAGCCCCCGGCGGAGGGCGGAGAGGCAGCTCCTGCACCAGCTGAGGCTGCCCCGGCGGCTCCAGCTGCACCTGCAGCCCCCGCCGCGGAAGAAAAGCCGCAGCTGACGCCAGAGCAAATCCTCGAAAATCTGGCCAGTCTGGTCAAGCCGACCGAGCCCGCCAAGCCAGCTGCGGAGCAGGCCCCAGCCACGCCTGCCGTGGAGCAGGCCCCGGTCTACAGCGAAGCCGAGCAGGCGGTCCTGACGGAGTACGAGAAGAACTGGCCGGATGTGTCGCAGGCAGAGGCGCTCAAGCGTCGGGCCGAGTACGCCGACGTGTTCAAGTTCGTGTTTACCGAGGTGGCCGCATACGTCGCCCCGCTGTTCGAGCAGATGAAGCTGGTGGGCAACACCCTGCACACGCAGGAGCTGGTATCCAAAGTCCCCGAATATTCGGAAAATCTCGAGGCTGACGTCGCTGCGTGGGTGGAGACCCAACCTGCCTACTTGCAAGCGCCAATGAAGCAGGTTATGCAGACTGGGACATCGGACGAGGTCGCTGACCTCATCGGGCGTTACAGGGCGGCCACAGGCGCGGCTCCTGCAGCTCCGGCACCCGCGGCACCCGCGGCACCGGCAGCCAAGGGAACCCCTCCGGCAAAAGCCGCCCCCAAAACTGAGCTGTCTAGCGCGGCCAAGCAAGCGGCCGAAAGTCTAGCCCCAGTCAGTGGCGATCGCAGTGCTGTTCCGCAGGGTGAAGACCCTCAGGACTACGACAGTGCATTTGCGAAGTACGCTGCGACCGGTGGTGTGATTTAAGGCCAAACCACGCTAGGGGGCAAAGACCATGGTAAATTACGGTGACATCACTCCGGCAGTTGCGGCTTGGGCCGTGGTGCGGATGCTCAAGCGCGCACTTCCGCTGCTGGTGTTCGAAAAGTTCGGGCAGACCTACCCGATGCCGACGAACTCGACGCAGGTCGCGAAGTTCCGTCGTTACTTCCTCTCGGGCGCCACTGGCTCCGCGGGTTCGGGTACCGGCGATTTCTTCACGCCGCTGTCGACCACCCCGCTGGTCGAGGGCGTCACGCCTGAAGGTCGTAGCCTGTCCAATCAGGACTACACCGTCACGCTGCAGCAGTACGGTGACTACATCACCATCACTGACGTCGTGAACGACACCCACCCGGACAATGTCCTCGCTGAAGCAACCGACATTCTGGGTGAGCAGGCAGCAGAGACCGTCGAGACCCTGCGCTACAACGTGCTCAAGGCCGGGACCAACGTGTTCTACGCCGGGCAGGTCGCGGGCCGGGCCAACGTGATCACCACGATCACTCTCGATGACCAGCGTCGCGTCACTACCGCGCTCAGCCGCCAGAACGCCAAGAAGCTGACCACGGTCGTTGCTTCGACGCCCGACTTCAACACCAAGTCGGTCGAGTCCGCGTATGTCGCTGTGGTCCACCCGGACCTCGAAACCGACATCCGGGACATGGCGGGCTTCAAGCCTGTCGCAGACTACGGCACGCACACCACGCCGTGGGAAGGCGAGATCGGCTCGGTCGAGCAGGTCCGCTACATCGCGACCACGGTGGCGAAGCCGTTTGCTGATGCGGGTGCAGCGGTCAGCACGAGCGGGCTGCGCTCGACCGGCGGCACCAACGTCGACGTCTATCCGGTCCTGTTCTTCGCGCGCGACGCCTTCGGGATCGTGCCGCTCAAGGGCAAGTCCTCGATGACGCCGATGGTCGTCAACCCGAAGCCTGCCCCGGGCGATCCGCTCGCGCAGCGCGGCACCGTGGGCTGGAAGCTCTGGACCGCGACCGTCATCCTGCAGGAGGCCTTCATGGTCCGCCTCGAGGTCGGTGCAACCGAGTAATCGTCGCGCAGTGAGGGGGCTAATCACCCCCTCACTTTCGCCTCTCAGACAGGGGATTTGACATGGAAAACACTGCAGGAATTTCGAACCACGCGACCGGCTCCTTCACCGGGGCTGGTGCAGCTGTCGAGGCCGACATCGGCTTCACCCCGCGCGTTGTGCGGGTCCACAACATCACTGACCGCATCTCGGATGAAAAGCTGCCAGGCATGACCGACGCGCAGACCCTGCGCACCGTCGCAGCTGGTACGCGCACGCTCGACACCGGCAGCCAGATCGTCATCGCCGATCCTGAGGCCGATGGCTTCCGGGGCTTCACTGTGGCTGCTACCGCAGCCGTGAACGCCAAGACGATCTGCTGGGAAGCGTTCGGCTAAGGCCGGTTGGGGGCGGGCGGAGCCGGGGGGCTCCGCCCATTCCCACTCAAGGCACCAGACATGGGATACCACGGGGAACCTATCGGCATGAGCTACAACTGCATCCGCATCGAGCGCGAGCGCAACGGGTTCTCCGTGAACGTCATAGACCCTGAAATTCAGAAGGCGAACCGCGAGCGCGAGCGCAAGGACTATGATGGCCCGTCGGGGTGGCAGGACCCTAACGTGGAGTTCTCCTTCGACACTAAGGCACAAGTTATGGCCTTCGTCGAGAAAGCTATCGACATCGCGCTCCCCGCCGACGAGTATTCTTCGGCTTTCGACAAACTGGCTAAGGAGGCCATCAAGGCATGAGTGACAGTTACACCATTGGCGACGTCATCGTCACCCCCACCGGCGGCGGCTGGTATGAGCTTGGTCGCGGCGGCGCGGTTCTGGACAAGGTTCAGGGCAAGGAAAACGCGGACGCACGTGCGCTTGAACTGGCAAGCCCCAAGGGCGGCGACCCCGACCAGTCTGCTGAGCTGGGCTCAATGCCCGGACAGGGCGACATCGCTGCTGCGCTCGAGGCCAAGCAGAAAACCGAAGCCGACGAGATCGCCGAGCTGAAGGCGAAGCTGGCCGAGCAGGAGGCGCGAACTGCCGCTGCTGAAAAGCAGCTCGAGACCAAGACTGTCACGACCGATGGCGGCGAGGTCCCGACACAGCCCACCAAGGTTCCGGCAGGCGTGCCGCGCAAGTTCTCGGGCGTCCTCGACGACAAGGCCAAGGCCGAGCTGAAGCGTCTCGGGGTGGAAACCACCCGGATCGTGCTCGAAGAGAACGAAGCCATCCCGCCGACTGGCCTGTTCCTGGGCCACAACGGGCGCGGGTACATGATCATCCCGGGCGAAGAAGTCGATGTGCCAGACTTCTTGCTCGGGGTGTTGAACGACGCCGTGATGTCGACCCCTGTGGTGGACAGCAAGAGCCAGAAGGTTCTTGGCTACCGCAACCGGATGCGCTACCCTTACCGCAAGGTGTAATTCACAACGGGGCGGCTTGGGATGATCCTCGGAGAACTGCTACAGCTTCTGCGAGGGTCGATCCTCAACGACCGCACCGACCGGACGTCGGGCACGTCGGACTACCTCTGGGAAGACGACACGCTGATCGCGTACATCAATGAGGCTCAGCGCCGGTTTGCGGTGCGGAGCCTCATTTTGCGTGACGGGTCCACCCCGGCGGTGACCGAGGTCACACTGCAGACTGGCGTTGAGGTCTATGAGCTTCATCCCTCAGTCATCGCCGTGATTTCGGCCAAGATCAGCGACCAGACTGCCGACCTCACACGCGTGGGCCACTCGCTGCTGAACGCCTACCGGGCACCCGCCGACACGTGGATCGACCCCAGCCACTACACCGGGCTGCCTCCGGGGCAGACAGTGGCCTTCTCCACCGACGAGGAGCTGACCTATGGGGAAGGTTCAAGCCTGTCGGTGATCAACCTGCGGGTCCACCCCAAGCCTTCTGCTGCAATGAATGGCAAGACGGTCAAGCTGCGCGTTGTGCGCAAGCCGATCGAGGCGCTGACCGCAGCTGACATGTCCGCCACGCCGGAGATACCGGAAGACCACCACATCGAAATGCTGGACTGGGCGGCCTATCTCGCGCTACGGATCGTCGACGACGACGCAGGAGCTGCGCGGCGCGCTGAAGAGTTCGCACAATCCTTCGAGAGCCATGTGCGTGAGGCCAAGGCCACTGCGATGCGTAAGCTCTTCGCACCCATGCCGTGGGGGTTCGGGCGCGGCGGATTTAGTTGGGGCAGCTGATGGCCGAGAAGAAGTCCACCAACCCAGCCGCAGAGGCAGGTGTAGCACTCCGGGATTTTCTCTCTGGAGCTGTCGACCGCGCAGTTGATGCCGGGACCAAGTCGATCGCCCGGACAGCTGGGACCTTCGTGGCAGGCCCTGTGGCGAGCCAAGCACTGGCTCCGATCTTTTCGCCTGAGGGGCGCACTGTCGCACGTGACTTCGTGCGTGGCCTCGCGACCGGCGAAGCAGCCCCAGCCCGAACGCAGAAAGCGACCCAGCCTGCAGCGCCGTCGCGCATGCCTACGACAGAGCAGCAGGCGGTTCGGGAAGCAATGGTCGCGGGCCGCACTACAGCGCCCATCACACCTCAAGAGCGGGCCATGCAGGCGATTGACGCCATCCTGTCCCGGCCGCACACGCCGCAGGAGTTCCAGGCGGCGACCAGTGCGCTGCCCGGGGTTGCAGCTTCGGTGGCAGGCAGGCAATCAGATAAGGACAAGGTGTTCGGCACTGTGGCCGGGATTTACGACACACTGTACCGCACTGAACTTGACGCAGCCATGAAACTGCCTAGCGACACGAAATCTGCGCAGGAAGCTAAAGACGCGGCGATCTTGAAGATCACCGAGAAATACGGGCAGAAACTCTCCGGGCTGGTCGGGGCAGACCCATCCAAGCAGGCGCTGGCCATGGCGATGCAGCAAGCCGCAGTAGAGGAGTAGACGGTGCCCCGCATCGGCAATGTCGAAGTCTCTGACGATGTAGTCGCCTCGCTGTCGCGAGCTTCGGCAGCTCGTGCTACAGCTGAGGCCCCGCGCCCCGGCCTCGGGGAGGTGTTCAGTGCAGCAGCCCAAGGCACTGTCGGGCAGCTTCGTTACGGTCTGCCATATCAGGCAGAGCGGCTTGTGGGCACGCTCACCCCTGAGGCAGAAAGGGAGTACCAGCAGGGTTTGGCTCGAGCTGCTGCGGCCAGCTCCGCAGCAGCCCCTGCAGGGATCACCGATCTAACCTCAGGGCGGGTCGGGTTTGGTCGGTTTATCGGCGAAAACCTCGCAGCCTCGCTCCCATACATGGCGGGGTCTGTGGTTGGCGCGCTCGGCGGCGCGGCAGTGGGCGGCCCTGGTGGCGCTGTTGCAGGTGCGATCTTGGGTGGTACGCCCCAGTTCTCGGCCTCCAACGTCGCAAGGGCGGTCGAGGAGGAAGGCACACTCAGTGAAGCCGCCGCCGCGCGCTCTCTGGCTGTGGCACCTGTTCAGGCTGCAGCAGATGCAGTCGTCGGGCGTTTCTTGCCCGGCGCAGGCAAGGTGCTTGGCGATTTCGCCGCCGCTCAGAGCGGGGGCTTCTTGCGCCGCACCGCGACCTCGATGCTGCAGGCAGCAGGAACTGAGGCGGTCACCGAGGCAGCGCAGCAGGTCGGAGAGCGCTACGCTGCAGGCTTGCGGCTTGGTGACGCAGATGCAGCCGGGGAGTACGTCAACGCAGCGGTGACTGCCTTCGCGATCGGCGGCGTGCTCGGCGCTGGTGGTGGCTTCCGGCGCACCAACGCCGTAGCCAAGCCTGCAGATGCGGTTACGGTCGAGGACATTGAGCAGTACACGGATGGTGTGCTTGACGGCTCCCTGCGTGCCCTGCCTGCACCCCCGCGACAGCTCGCGCTTCCGGCACCGCCGGACATCATCGGGCGACCTGACGGGCAGTCCGAGGTCAACCCCAGTGGGCGGGTCCAGCTCGCGCTGCCAGCCCCTGTGGCGCAGCCGACGCCAGACTTCATTGCCGACTCGGAAGGGCGCGTTGTGCCTGCCGGACCGGATGCCGAACGCGCGATCGTGCTCGACCGCAATCAGCCGGTGCCTGCGTCTCCACCTGTGCCGGAACCAGACCTGTCGCAGGTCCTTCCACCTACACAGCCCCCGGTGGCACCGCTTACTGCGTCGACCACGCTGGGGCGGGGGCTGGGGCCG
>JACCDR011957218.1_pt1 | contig 10531 bp, 10 predicted proteins | sample 7446431 | NCBI WGS metagenome assembly JACCDR01 (sample SAMN15323443, study PRJNA562643) | freshwater metagenome | isolation source: river surface water | place: USA:Blue River Watershed | collected 2017-08-17 | reverse complement strand
GGTTCGCACACAAGGAGTGGGAACTACCAACCACAATCGTCATTGATGGTGGAAAGGCACAACTCAGGATTCTTAAAGAAGTTGTAGATACAATAAAGTCCGGTCAAAAAATAGAGCTTGTTTCTGTTGTAAAAGATGAAAAACACACTGCACGGGAAATTCTCCGTGTTCGTGGGAAACACAAAGGGACAATACCTGAAGACCTTGCAATTAAAGCAAATGCTGAGTGTCATAGGTTCTCAATACAGACACACAGAAACAAGAGAAATAAGAGCTTTCTTAAGTAGTATTGACCTTTTTTTGTTTTCGGGCTATATTACATAAGTCGGCATGAGGGGGTGAACCTTTACGACGACGTGGGTCCAGTCCCTTCCGGCTGGTTCCGCTGGGTTATGCATCCAGCAGTTGGGGCTGGCACCCACGTCCTTAAGGTGCATGTGCACCGATAGTTCTTTGGTGAAGAGATTCTTCACCCGTTCGACTTTGACCGTAATTAAAGTCACTCTCCTTCGGGAGATATTCCACCTGAGCAACCAATTCACCGGTTGCTCTTTTTGTTTTTCAACATGTAGCGTATAATTCAGAACATATGGCACAGATACGCGTAGGAGTTCTTCGTGGTGGGGTCTCAAATGAATATGAAATGTCTCTTAAGGTGGGACAACATATTTTGAATATGCTTAACATGGAGCCGTTGTCTAAAAAGTATAAAGGGGTTGATGTGTTGGTTGACAGGGAGGGTGTATGGCACATTGATGGAATTCCTGAGACACCAGAGAGTGCTCTTCGAAAGGTTGATGTGGTATTCAGTGCTCTCCGGGGAGAATATGGTGAAGATGGAAAGCTCCAACAGCTTTTGGAACTATTTGCAAAACCTTTTGTTGGATCAAAAGCGTATAGTGCAGCAATGGCACAGAACAAAAAGATTGCCAAAGATCACTTTAAACACCACGGTATTAAAACTCCATACTACAAAGAGTTTCATCTCGAAGAAGCGCAGGATTTAGATCCGTTGGCACATGACCTGTTTAGAACGTTCCCGATGCCTGTGATTGTAAAGCCAAAAGGGCAGGGGTCATCTTTGGGTATATCCTATGCATCAAATGTTAAAGAGCTCATTGAGGCTCTTAAACATGCAAGAGGGTTCTCTAACGAAATACTGGTGGAGGAATATTTAACAGGGAAAGAAATAATCTCTGGCTTTATAGATGACTTCAGAGGTTCAGATATGTACCACTTGTTCCCCGTGGAGGTACAACCACATGCAGATACACTGAGACACAACTTGAGTGAGATTGCAGAAGACTTCGCAACTGTGAATACAACGGTAGATGATTTGTCACCTGCGGAACAAGAGGTGTTGGCAAAAGCACAGAAGCCGAAACATAACATATTTAACTGGTCTGCAAAATTTGCAGGTAAATATGACCACAAATCACCTGCAAATCTAACAGAGCACGAAAAACATGCAATCAAGAATGCGGTGAACACTATAAGGCAAGCATTTGGACTTAGACACTTTGCGACTGCTGACTTTATAGTGCACTCAAGACGAGGTGTGTATTTGCTTGAGATTAATACACACCCTCACTTGCACCAGCACTCACCGGTGTACAAATCTTTGGATGCTGCAGGTATAAAACACCACGAGTTTTTGGAGCACTTGTTAAGACTTGCTCTTGATGGAGGAAAATAGTATTATAGGGGACAACGGTTTTTGACCGTTTTGTAATTTACACGGGCCCGTAGCTTAGTTGGTAGAGCGCCTCATTTGCACTGAGGAGGTCAGCGGTTCGAATCCGCTCGGGTCCACTCGATTTGACTACCCAAAGAACGTATTGTACTATCGGTGCAGTACGTTCTTTGTATTTTGAATACGGGAGAACGGTCATAATCTATTCTAGGCTTTTTGTCTGGGTTGTGACCATTCCACCGTATTCAAACTCAAAACTTACACTATGCTAAATACACTTAATTTAGGGGAATCTATCCTTTCTGTGCGGGCAACTGACGAGGTTCGCTCTCAAGAACCACTATCATTTATTTCGTCATTTGGGGTTCCATCCCTCACGAAGATTCCTTTCAGGGGTATCCTGCTGTGTCTTTTTTACAAGACTACAGGTGGTTTCCTGAAGGTAATCATGCTTGAAGCTCGTCGTGGACCAAACAGCCTCAGTGCTTACGAGACATTCGATGATAGGCGTCTGGAGTTCCATGTTGGAGACTCAGTCAACAAGAATCCTCTGTTTGTCGAATTCGCCACTGTTAGTGGTTATGAGAATCCGGACGATCTTCTTAGAGTGGTATGGGCTGCAGCTCTTTGTAACATACCTCTGGATGATTTGTCTGAATTCTTGTCGCAAATTCAGTTAAGTTAGTTATGATGCCTTTGCATCAAGAAAAGGTTCCAATCAGGACCTTAATCTTGTGCGGGGCTTTTTCTTTTAAAAGCTCATCACCCTTCACGACCTGGTTCCATATTTGAGGCGGTAAGTCCACAGATATATTGATTTAATTTAAAGAACGTGATATGCATATGCCACGTTCTTTTACGTATCAAACCAAACACAAGCAACAAACCGCAGTCAACAAGAAAGTCATGGAATCGAAACTTGCTGAAGCTATAAGAAAAGCATTGTCAGAAAACGGAATCACCTTGTCAGATGGGAATCCTGTCGAGGTTCACCTTTGCACGGCAAACGGAGACATGAACACTCGTGTCATGTTCCCAGCAGTCAAAGAAGGTAAGAGTCTTCAGTCTATCAGGGCAACTGAGATTACAACTCTAGGGCTTGCAACCTCCTCCTGTAATGCCTTGCATGGCAATGGTGTGAAGACGGTGGGCGATGCGCTCGATCGGGTTGCCGAAGGAGGGTGTTACGCACTGATGCGCCGTGGAGGTTTCGCCATGAAGGGTTTCTTTAACCTTCGTGCCGAGCTTTGGCACATCGGCGTAGCTCTCACTAGCGACTGGAAGGTGTTGGATTACAATGGCCGCGACCTTGAATGGGAAAGGCGCTTTCCAAAGTAGTTTGTTCGAAGCCTGCTGCCCGCAGTGACCAGTGGAAATTCCACTCGTCGCAGCGGGTGGTTTTTTCTTATTTCAGAATTTCTATTAACATCACCAATGTCTTAATGGTCCGGTTCCAACTTTTGGTAGGGAAAGTTGACTTAGACGTCAAAAAGGTGTCTTTTGTCTTGAATAGGTTACATATTTCTGTGGTTCCATGATTCTCTCCGTCAAAAGCAAAAACTAAAGGGGTTAAAGCAGTTACAATGGTTTGACATGGAGCCACATATGTTATATGGTCATTTCCTGGTTCTTTAAAATTTTTAAGTCTTGTGTGGAGACAATAATTGGTATGCGGACAAGGGTCTGCAAGTTGTTGTTTTCTACAGGACTTAAGATTATGGACAAAGATCAGATTAGAAAAGATGTTGAAGGTATTAGCGTCAAAGGAGAAGTGTATTTTCTCCAAGGTGTCGCCATGGATATCTCCATGGTTAAGGAGGTAACGGGTCTGAGTGTGGAAGTGCCGACTGTTCCACCTCGAGACTACGTTCTCTTACGCATTCCAACTGAGAATCTCGCAAGGTTTGCGACAGAGCATGGCCTCATTGCAACAGATCTGCTTGACTTGTCGGCAGTTGCCAAAGGTAATCCAAACTTACATTTTGATGTGACAGGAAGGTATGCAAGATTTGTTCTATACCAGACTGGAACATACAGAGTGTGTGAGCAAGACCATTGCTGGGGTGTGACTTGGGCAGCAAGTCAGATTTCGGTTGATTTTGCGTCTCTGGAAGGTGCTCACCACAGCCAGCCGTACGAGTGGCACCTTTTCAGGTGTTAATCTGGTAAAGGTCTCATTCAAACCGCAGAGAGGTACTCTGCGGTTTTTGTTTTGACACACCCTGTACTCTATGTAATTCTACAAGCAGATAGTTTTGCAACCTATACCACAAAGCACAAAGGCTCCGTTTGGGTCTCTTGGTGTGCAACAGGTGTTGCTGGTACAGTTTGCAAGCTACAGTAACTTGTCATGAAAACATTCACTCTTGTTGCACTTCTTTGTGCACTCCTCACTTCGTGTTCTTCCCTTGGAGAGGACGGTCGTCGTTGGCTCCAGATTCCGCTTCCGCCTGATCCTTTGCGGGAGTTGTTGATCAAGTCAATCAAGAACAAAAAGAAAGAGGGGATTAAGGTCCCTGTAAGGACTTTGTCAGCCGAGCTTTTGCCTCCTCCAGCTGGATACATGTTCAGTGCACGGAGAACATCAGACGGTTATGAGATCCGTGGTATGACGGGGTCAGTCGAGAAGATGACCCACGGAGACTGCCTTGAGTTTTTTGAGGTCGCAAAGCGGAAAGGTTGGAAAGTGTATCAGGAGTGATACCACCAACTTTTATACAGAGCGCCACCACACCCGTGGTGGCGTTTTTGACATATGTTGTGCTATACTCAACACATATGGCAAAAAGACAAGCAACAAACACAAAGAACAAAACATCGAGATCAAAAAAGACTCGAAAGCGAATTGCAGCAAAGTATGAAAAACTTGCAGCAAAAGCAGCGAAGAAAAGAAAGTAGTTATCAACAAAACCCCACTGTCACAGGTGGGGTTTTGTTATACACAGAAGAAAAACTGTGTATGTATAATACAGAGTATGAATATTGAAACACAAGAGTTGTATAGAAGGCTATTAAACAGCTCATTTACCGGTGACATTGTAATTGATGAAGATACGATTGCTCAGCACTCAAAAGATGTGAGTGTGTTTAAGGTTGTGCCTGGATTTGTGGTGTACCCAAAAACAACAGAGGATGTGCAATTGGTTTTGAGGACAGCACACCAGTTAACTGAGGAAGGGTACAATCCAGTGTCTGTAACAGCACGTGCGGGTGGTACTTGTATGAGCGGGGGGTCACTCACGGAGGGTGTGGTTATTAATATGACTAAATACATGAACCATGTATCTTTTGATACATCACTGAAGCGAGTGACAACTGAAATGGGTGTTCTGTTCAAAGTAATACAAGATACTTTGCATTTTGACAACATGCTCTTTGGTGCATACCCGTCTTCAAAGGACATTTGTGGTATTGCTGGAATGATTGGGAACAATGCATCTGGCGAAAAAAGTGTGAGACTGGGTGCGACAATCGACAATGTGCTTGGTCTTGAGGTTGTACTCCCAAATGGTGATCTGTTACAAACTGGAGTGTTACGTACTGAAAAAGAGTCGAAGTACAGTGATGCATTAAAGAAAATTAGACAAAGTGTGGGGACTGATCTTGTAAAAGCAATGGGAAGAGTCCCAAAATCTGCATCGGGGTACAGGCTGGAAAGAATACCTGAGATGGGTGATGTTGATCTTACCCCAATTTTTGTAGGTGCTCAGGGTACGCTTGGGATTATAACCAAGGCGATTCTTAAGGCTTCTCCTATACCACAATACACAAGACTACTTGTTGTATCTGTTGAGGACCTGGAAAGATTGCCTTTTATACTACAAACGGTAATGGCAAAGAATCCAGAGGGTGTTGAGACGTTTGATGTTAATACATTTAATAAGGCAAAGAATTTTTTGAAAGAAGAAACCTCTGTGTGCCAAAAGTTCTTTTCTGAGAATACACACCTTGTTGTTCTTGCTCAGTTTAGCGAAGATACACAGGAAAAAACAGACTCTGTTGCACGTGAAGTGAAAGAGGTATTAGAAAAATCAACTGGCACACTGCTTAAGGTTGCATATGTTGAAGATGAGGTATTGCACGACAGTGTGTGGAAAATTAGACGCTCAAGCTTTACAGCTATGAAGGATTGGAATGATGTGGGCATGCGCGCTGTGCCTTGTATAGAGGATATTATAGTTCCTATAGATAGGTTTGGGGATGGTATCCCGAATCTTATGGATGTCTTAAAAAAGTATAACCTACCATATGGGTTCCATGGACACATTGGACATGGTTCTTTAAAAATTGTACCAGTATTCAACTTTTTAGAGCCAAAAGAAGTGTTGGGGAATAAAATCATAGACTTTACAAGAGAGGGTATACAATTGGTAAAGTCTTTAGAGGGTAATATGAGTGCAGATCATAGTGATGGAATCATTCGTACACCTTTTATTAAGGAGTTCTATGGCGAAAAGGTGTATACTGCATTTGTACAGATTAAGAATCTGTTTGATCCAAAAGGTATTTTAAATGCAGGTAAGAAGGTGTTCGGAGATGAGAGTAATATTATTAAGTATTTAGACAGATAAATATATGAATAAAAAACAAATTATATACATTGTAGTAACAGCAGTTGTATTCTTCTTTGTTGGTACCATGGTTGATGGCAAGTCAAATAAAGATTGGAAAAAAGATGGGTACAAAAAACAAGGTATGCATATGATGGAAGGTGGAAAAATGAACCATGGTGATATGAAAGGTACAATGGACGGGATGATGCAGGGTCTTGAAGGAAAGACCGGGAAGGATTTTGATAAGGCATTTCTTACAGAGATGATTGTACACCACGAGGGTGCTGTAGTTATGGCTGAAGCGGTGCTTAAAAACTCAAAGCAGCCAGAGTTGATTACACTTGCCAATGATATTATCTCCGCGCAAACAAAAGAGATCGGAATGATGAAGGGGTGGCTTTCTGAATGGTTTGAATAGGATATATAAAAACCCTCCACTGGAGGGTTTTTATATTACTGAGGTATATTCGGAGTTTGTAACCTTCCAAGGGCAATCTCATTTGCACCAAGCTGCTCATCTTCGCTTAAAAGCTGTTTTTCTAGGGCACTGAGTCGCTGCTCGTCTATGTTGTCGCCAGCTTTTTGTGCAAGACGAAGTGATTTAATTTGTAATTGTATTTCTTCAATCCTTCCTCTAATAGCGTCTTGCTGTGAGATGAGCTCAATAAAACCCATTTTCTCTCCTTCCTGGGATTCATTTCTTATACCAAAATCAGGTTGTTCAGCTCGAATCATTGTCATAAGTATAACATAACTATTTTTACTTAAAATAGATTCATATCCACCTATATATTACGTTAAAAAACTGTAAAAATAATTTGAATTAGTCACATAATAGAAAAAACTATTGTCGATTTTTAAACCCGTGTCAGAGTGTGCTATCCACAGCGACAGCAAAAAAATGCGGGTGTAAAATAAAAGTCCACAAAGAAAAAGTTTTGCAACTTGTCGTGGATTATTAGTACAAAAACCGTAAATTTATATGAACATCACAGTTACAAAGTCGGACGGTACAAGAGAGCCGTTCAATGCTGATAAAATCAATCAGTCAATTGAGCGAGCGTGCCAGGGACTTGAGAATATTACAAGTTATGTGACTCAAATTGCCAGTGAAACTCAATTAACCCTTTATGATGGTATAACTACGGATGAACTCGACCAGGCTACTATAAACGCTGCGCTTCAAAATGTGCAGGATGACATCCGATACGACAAGATTGCAACGCGACTCCTATTAAAAACTGTATATAGACGGGTTGTCGGTAACTATGAGAAGGATAGTGAAGAAGAGTTGGCTGAAAAACACAGAAAAGCTTTTCCAGAGTACATCAAAACAGCTGTAAAAAGCGCTCTTTTGCACGAAGACATGGAGAAGAAGTTTGATCTTGAGAAGCTCTCAAAAGCTCTTGATATCGGCAGGGATGAGATATTTATGTATTCTGGTCTCTCAACATTTTTGCACCGGTATTCTGTTAAAGATGCAGACTTGAAACCAATCGAAACGCCTCAATTTTTCTTTATGCGAGTTGCTATGGGACTCTCATATCATGAAGTTGATCCAACTGAAGCCGCAATTACTTTGTATGAAAGAATGTCAAAGCATAAGTATATTGCAGGTGGGTCTACAAACCTGACGGCGGGTACACCAAGACCTGCGCTCTCAAACTGCTACCTTCTTGAGGTGCACGATGATATGGCACATATTGCAAAGTCAGTTGCAGATGTGATGATGATTTCTAAGGGTACAGGAGGTCTTGGAGTGTCTTTGACAAAGCTTAGAGCAACAGGATCTGTACTTCATTCAAGTAATACAACATCTAGTGGTCCAACACCGTTTGCAAAAATTATGGATACCGCTATCCATGCAATCGTTCGAGGTGGAAAGAAGAAAGGTGCACTTTGCTTCTACATGGAGAACTGGCACTATGACTTTCCTGAGTACATTCATTGGAGACACAATGCAGGAGATGACTATGTACGAATGCGAACTGCAAACACCGCGGCGTATATCCCAGATGAGTTTATGAAGCGTGTTGCACAGAGTGCACAGTGGTATTTGTTTGATCCAAAAGAAACAGCAGACCTTAATGAGCTCTATGGAAATGAGTTTAGCAAGCGATATGCTGAGTATATTGAGATGGCAGAGGCTGGAAAGCTTAAGATGTGGAAGAAAATGCCTGCAGAAGAGCTCTACAGACAAATGCTTGTTGCACTCCAGACAACCTCACACCCATGGCTTACATGGAAGGATACAATCAACGTACGTGCGTTAAACAACAACACAGGTACTATTCACATGTCTAACTTGTGTACAGAGATTTGTCTACCACAAGACAAAGAGAATATTGCAGTATGTAACCTTGCATCTCTAAACATTGTTGCTCACTTGGTTGAGAAGGAGGTGACTGACTTAAGTGGAAAGAAGAGTTTTGTAAAAGAAATTGATTGGGAAGAGCTTAAGAAGACTACACGAATTGCTATACGACATCTTGATAACTTGATTGATATTAACCAACCGCCTGTTGCAGAAGCTGCAAAATCAGACAAGGAAAACAGGGCCGTGGGTCTTGGTGTCATGGGGTTCTCAGACCTTATTGAAAAGCTTGGTATTCCTTACGATAGTGAAGAGTCATTTATCATGGCTGACAAACTCTTTGAGTTCATCAGTTACCATGCGATTGATGAAAGTGCAGACCTTGCACAGGAGAGAGGTTCGTACTCATATTTTGAAGGCTCAATGTGGTCAAAAGGATTTGTACCATACGACACACTCTCAAAACTTGAAGAAGAAAGAGGTGAGCAACTCCTTGTAACAAAAGAAAGAGATTGCACAGACCTTGATTGGGATGTACTTAGAGCAAAGGTGAAGAAGGGTATGCGAAATGCAACACTTATGGCGGTTGCACCAAATGCAAACATTGGACTTCTTGCAGGAACAGTTCCCGGTATTGATGTACGATTTGCACAAGCGTTCTCAAGAAACAAGTTCTCTGGAAAGTATCTCGACATTAACCATAACCTGGTTAAGGATCTTGAAAAGATTGGTGTATGGGAGAAGGTGAAGGAGAAAATTATTGCAGAGCGTGGTGATATTGAAAACATTGCTGAGATTCCTGATAGCCTAAAGAAGATTTATAAGACTTCATTCTCAGTGTCACCATATGCGGTGATTGAAGTTGCAGCACGTGCACAAAAGTGGGTGGATCAAGCATTGTCTAGAAACATGTATCTTGAAACACGAGATATTAATCAAATTATCCATATCTATAGTACTGCATGGAAGAAAGGTCTTAAGTCTACCTACTACCTACACATGAAGCCACAACATACTGCTGAACAAAGTACTGTGCAGGTCAACAAGTCAGAAGCTCTTGGAAGAAAAGGATTTGGTGCCATGAGAATGTCTACACCAGCTACTGTATCTGTTCAAACTCCAGTTGGGACAAGTGTTGGTTCTGTAGAGGCATCTGCACATGTAAATCCAAATACGTCTGAGATAACTGTAGACATAGAAGCAAAAGTTGCTACAACTCCTAAATCAAAAATTATAAATGCAGCTGATTTCGGCGAGGATCCCCAAGCCGGATTAGTGTGCGATTCTTGCCAATAGTCGTAGGCAATGTGTAAACGAGCAAGGCTCAACAGACGCACATATTTAAAAGATTAATTAATATAAAATTATATGCCAATAGTAGGAAAACCATCACCAACAGATACAACATTACATCCAATTAAATATAAGTGGGCATACGAGTTGTATAGCCAAGGTGTACGAAACACTTGGTTCCCACATGAAATTGCCCTCAAAGAAGATTTACAAGATTGGGCAAAGATGACTGATGATGAAAAACATGCGGTAGAGTTTGTTATGTCATTCTTTAACTCAGGAGAATTGATGGTAAACAGATCAATTGCACTTGGTATATACCCATACATCAAAGCTCCAGAAGCACACTTGTATATGGCAAAGTGGATGTGGGAAGAAGCAAACCATTGTGTGTCTTTTGAATATGTACTTGAAACATTCCCATTTAACAGAGAGAAAGTGTATCAAAACCACCTTAATGTAAAGTCTATGCAAGACAAGGAGGCTTTTGTAGATAAATATCTTTCACGAATGGTGGATGATCGTTTAAACATTGAGACTGTTGAGGGGCGAAAAGATTTTGTGAGAAACCTTGTTGCCACAAACATTGTGATGGAAGGTATTTGGTTCTATTCAGGATTTATGGTTGCTATGTCATTTAGACAAAGAAACCAACTTCGAAACTTTGCCTCAATGATT
>JACCDR011098490.1_pt1 | contig 10532 bp, 10 predicted proteins | sample 7446431 | NCBI WGS metagenome assembly JACCDR01 (sample SAMN15323443, study PRJNA562643) | freshwater metagenome | isolation source: river surface water | place: USA:Blue River Watershed | collected 2017-08-17 | reverse complement strand
TATAATAAATTTATTCTCATCTTTTCAATAATGTCATCCTTCTCTTTAATTAAATTGTCTAATTCAGTGTGCCATTCTTTGATGAGTTCCATCAAATATTTACTTTCACTTGAATGAACATATACTTCTTTTTTCCACAAATCAAAGTACATTTCAATAATATCTTTTACATCTCTGTATTGTTCATCCACTTCATTCCATTCCATTTTCAATTCTTCATGTCTGATTTTGACCTTTTCAAACTTTTTTAATTCTTGATTAATTAATCTCATGGATCGTCTTTTTTGAATAGTTGCCATTTATTGTATACTATATAATAAATGTTATTTCTTTAAGTCAATTCCACGCAAAAAATATTTAGATTTTATACTAAATCTTCACTCTTGTATTGAAAAGCATTTGGATGGAAACATCCCTGCTTACACCTAAATTTACCATGTGCTTGACACCAAGGATCACATTCGTCACAGTCTTTTACTGGTCCATGAAAACAGCATAATACTTTTTTCTCTGGATACTTCTTTGCAAGGCAATATATACACCGTTGAATTGGTTTCCCTGTTCTTGGTGAAACAAAGTCATGGATAGAACGCTTGGTGTTACAGTAGTAGCAGAATTTAATATTTTGATTTTCCATTTCGATTTATATAATTATAATAGATTTTATTTTTTAAGTCATTTAAACGCAGTTAATAAAATTACTATATATTTTAAAAATTTCTAATTTATTTCTCAATAAAAATTATAGAATGTCAAAAGAATTAAAAACACAACGACTAACCTACAAATTGATGAAAGCGCCAAAAAAAGATAAAGGGGTAAATATGCCACGATTCCAAGTATTGAAACCAAATATTATCCAGTCTGCAGACACATTGTTCTTGCCAAATGATAAAGGATTTAAATACCTACTTGTTGTAGTTGATCAATCAAGGAAATTAGATGCACAACCATTAAGAATAAAGACAGCTCCAGCTATTTTAAATGCTTTTAAGGCCATATATGAAAGGAAAATTTTAAAATTACCTAAGCGAATTGAAGTGGATGCAGGTTCTGAGTTTAAAGGAGTAGTAAAGCAATATTTTGAAGGAAACAATGTTGATATAAGAGTTGCTAAAACTGGGCGCCATCGTCAACAAGCTTTGGTAGAAAGGGCAAATCAAACTATAGGAAAAGAGATATTTGAAAAACAATTACTTAAAGAGCTAACATCTGGAAAGACATCCAGATTATGGCTTCATTTATATCGACCTATTCTTAATGAAATTAACAACAGATATGTTCGATATCAATACACAACAAATGCATTATGTGAAGGAGATTCCTGTAATATCCTTGGTGAGGGTCAAAAAGTTTTGGCCATTGCTGAAGAACCAAAAAGTATAGAAGGGAAAAAGTTAAATGGAAAATTTCGAGCAACTGATGTTAAGTATGAACTGAAAATCAGAACAATTCGCAAAGTGTTGTTAAAACCTGGATTTCCTGTTCTTTACTTGCTTGATGGAAATTATGGAGAGCATAAAGTAGATAACATAGGATATACAAAAAATCAATTGTTACCGTTGAGCGATGCTGAAATAAATATTTTAATGAAATTGCCTATAAATAAGTAATTTCTTAACAATATTAATTAAAAGTAATTCATAAGGTCATCATCACAATCTGATTCATTCCAAGTGTCTGGTAGAGGTTTTAATCCATCATCTTTATAATATGGAGCCACTTTACCTTTGTTTTTCTTTTTGTTGTTGTGACAATTAAAACATAAGTCATAAGCAGCATTACTTAACTCTTTTTGACATTTACTACATTTAGGAATACAATCTGGACAGACTCGATATCTTTCTGGTTCGTCTTCCTCATCACCAAGGCATTCTTTCCCAAATTGATTACCACATTTTTCACAATTAATATTACAACAATGATTGTCATCATTTATATATGGAGTTATTCCGCATTGTGGACATGTTTTTACTTTCTTTTTTAATTTTGTTGGTGATATACAATGGTTAATGAAGTCATTTGATGGTGGGGGTTCTTGTACTTCTTCCCTGCAAGGTTGCAAAATATCTTTAAATATTTCATTATAGTGTTCTTGCTTCTCTCTCATTATTTTTTGTTGTCCCTCTATTAAGGAGATTGACATGTCAATTTGATCAAGTAATTCTTCCATATCTTCTTTTTCATTTACTTCCTCATCGTCAAAGTATGTGTTTTTCTTTTTTCCTACAAGAATATCTATTTCATTAAGTAATTGTTCATTATATTCTTCAACTGCTTTCTTTTCTTCCCTCAGTAATTCAATTTGTCTTTCTAACTCTGTATATTCTTGTTGTAAAGTAATGTAATCACATTTAAATTGATACTCTTTAACATCGTATTGTAATTCTTTAATCTTTTTTTCTAAGTAATCAATTTTGTCTAATAATTCTAATTCTCGTTCATCAGTAAAGTCAAGTGCTTTACTTGCTGTATTCGTCTTTGGTTGGTTTTCAAAGAATTCTTCATAATCAGTTTCATGTATGTACTTTTTCTTTTCAAATATTTCTTTTAAATCTTCATGTCGATACTCATAGAATCGATCACCACTATGTCTTGTAATCAACCCTAAATCCCTTAACTTGTCTCTTAATTTAAATTTAAATTTATCAGAAAATTTGTAGTTCTCTGATACATTTTTTTTAATGTACTCTTTACATAATTCAGTTAATTCAATTAATGTATGTTTCATATTTTTTTGTGGTAAAATGAATCGATGTTTAAGGAACTTATATTCTATATCAAGATTAGCTATAATGGTTTCAATTTTCTTTTCATTTTCAGGCATTTCTTTTTGTGCATCCCATCCAGTCAAGTCTATTCCACAAAGGTAATTAAAATAAGCTTCACCTACTTCATCGTTACAACACATTTTATATAAATCACCAAAATACTTGTGGTCACCTTGTCGTTTAGTAGATAATTCTAAAATGAAATATCTCCGACCATCTGAATCTTGAATGGCTTCAACATTTGAGATAATTACATAGTTATTTAAGTTTTTTGCTTCAATTGGGTCTTTTCCCTTGGCTTCATAGGTTCCCATAGTAGATGTGATTCTGTCTTTTAAAACACCAGATACAGCTCTCCATTGGTTTTCATTAAATGTTGGTAGTTCTTCGTAAACAACAAACACCTTACCCATCAAAATTGAATTAAATTTCTCAGTTAGTGTATAGGCATTGCCTAATTTTAAACTGACTTTTCTTCCGATAACATGATTACGATTAAATTCATTAAAGAAACTCTTTCCAATACCTTGAATACCTTTATAATATAATGCAGCATTATTCTTTTTCCCTTGGGCGCATGCAGCATACCATTTAATAAGAAATTGAAAATTCTTTTTATCATTATTACACAATATATCTAAAACATATTTATTCATTTCATTTACTGCCCCTTGTATATCTTCTGAATACTCACTAAGCTTCTTAGGCTTTGATTCAATTTTATGCTTGAACCCTGCAAAGGTGTTGATTACATCACCATATCGTTCAGGGTATTTCACTTCGCATCGTAATTTATAAATATTAGGATTTACCTTTGTAATATAATGAGTCATATCTTTCCCTAATTTATTAAAGTATGTTTCAAATACTACATTCTTATCCTTTACTATGTAATTCTTACCTACTTTTTGAGCATAGGAACCATTCTCAAGTTGGAAAAAGAATTTCTTATAATATTCAATAGCCTTTGATAAATCAGGTTTGTATGAAACTACATTTCCTCTTTTTTCTGTAATAATAGGAGCATCTTCAACCAAATTTTGACAGTGTTCGATATTAAAATATTTTTCCACCTGTGTTGATTTCTTTTCTATTTTTTCTATTTTTGCTTTTACTTCATCTGGAGTTTCATTTAATTCCTTGTCTTCAGCTTTTTTCTTTTCTAAATCATTAATTTCATCAAGGATTTTTTGTGTCTCCTGTTCCATTTTCTGGAGTTGTTTAAGACACTTGGCTTCTTCGGATGTGGATTTGTTCATTGGCATTTTTGTTTGTTTATAAATATACTATAGATTTTTATTTTTAAATCAAGGATATTGACGCGTTTAAAAAATATTCTATATATAAATTTCAACTCAATTATTTTCAATCATCTCACGGAAAGATAGGGAAAGATCAACATGATGCGATTTCGATATTGTTTTGCAATGTCGATTTGTATAAATTTGGTGCTTTATTCGTTGCTTGTTTTCCTGATAGTAAATTTTATGATAATGTAAAATACTTTGTTTATGGTTATAGTAATAATCTCTTATCGTGGTTTTATATATTTCATAATGTGTTTGCTTCATTATTGATAATAAATTATATTGAAAAAAAATTGAGGAAAAAAATCGAGTGATTTATTCTTCATCATCAAAATTTCTTATAGATGGACATTTTGATTTTTGGATACAGTCACCAACATCTTTAATTGTGTATGGTTTATACAAAAGAAGAGGTAAAGAGAAATCACGAGGAAACATTATAAAGTGTTCAAGAGTTATGACCCGATATATCATATACTTAGAATATCCCTTCTTTTTTCCTTTTACCAAGGTTTCATCCAGTGTTTTAAGAAAAGTTAATGTTTGTTTCATATAATCATAATATTTTAATAAAACATCAGAGATAAATTGTTCAGATTCATTAGCCATTCTACCACCACGGCCAAAACCATGAAATGTAGTTAAAGTAGAAAAGGTGATAGTATCTCTATTCAATGTGAAAGAGTCATATTCAGCATTTGATGATAAAGAACATATCTTAGTTATAATTCTTTTAAAATCCCAAGGAGAATATATACATTGCCTTACAATTTCCTCAAAATGCTTTAGATGTTGTGAGGCATGTTTCTCCAGAAAAGCTTGAATCATTTCCTCGGAATAAATCTTTGTGAAATGAAATGTAGGAACACCATTTACAAGGTCAAGTTTAGCCTCCATTACTTCGTGCGGTGATAATACATTTGAACTCACTTGAACTTCATCTTCTCCATCTTCATTACCAATGGGGAGCAGTTCACCAACTTCTTCTTTTTGTTCTTTTTTCTCCTCCAAACGGCGTTGACGTTTACGAGAGTTTTTCGACTGCTTCTTGGGGACAATGGGCAAAACTTCTTTGCTATCTTCATGTTTTCGTTTTCGATTTTCAAGAGGTGGATTTGGAGGATCTGGAGAATCTAAAGGATCCGTCTGTTTTACTTTGGGAACCTTTGCTTTACGTTGCTTGTATGGGCGTTCCACAAAGTGAGCCTTCTTTGAGGAAGTGTAATGCGCTTTAGAAGAGTTCATAATCAAGTAACGCGAAAGGAAAAAAATAAGTAAAGCCATGCATTTTTATTCAGTGAAAAAATTTACTTAAATTAATTCAGTGAAAAAATTTACTTAAATTTATTCAGTGAATTATATTTTTTTTCTTGGAATTGGTGTCACGCATATTTTTTCTCTTTCCCCTTTTTTTTATTTTTGCAAACGATCTTTTTCTTCTGAAAAAAAAACGGTTAATGGATACTACTGCAGTTGTTTCAATTGTTAATTCTCTTCAGCAGATTGAAGAAGTAACTCAAATCTCATCTGGGATGAATTTAGCCGCTTTAACAACACTGACTGCTATCCCAATTGGAATCGTTCTTAGCATCGCGAAGTTTATCTATGAAATATTAAAAAGAAATTACACGAAACAAACAAAGACTCGTCTTATCCCATTAATTGACGATTGTTTTAGTAGACTGACCACACTAATGGATTGTGGTGTTAACTTTGTACGAAACTATTTTAATGGAAAAACCAAGGAAGCATTGCGAAACGAATTGATGCAAGAATACCGACCTCAACTTCTTGAGCGATGCAAAGAATTACAACTACGCCGATACTCCAGATTGAATAAGACAGCTTTAGTGGAACTTTTATGTTCTTTACCAAACATCCGCTCCATTGATGATTTACAATGCACAAATGATTTCTTAGATGATACCAAGGATGAGGAAGAAGCCGAGGAAGAAGCCGAGGAAGAAGCCGAGGAAGAAGTATCTGAAGCTAAGGAAGAAGAATCTGAAGCGGAGGAAGAGGATCGTCCCTTGACGAAGATTCGAAAACCCAAACCCTCAATGCACAAGTCTTCATCTCGGTCGTCTACATCATCCTTTTCTCCAATCCCTGTTACAAGCTCTGTTTATGATCATGATGATGATGAATGGCCACAAAACTCCATGAACCATGTTGAGGAATCCATTAAAGAGGAAGAGCGATTGGAGGCTCTTAAGAAAAAAATGCGGGAAACTATGCAGGAGTTTGATGAAATGTTTGGCAACAATAATAATCCTACAATCCAAACTGACATGGAAGAGCAACGTAAAGCATACAACAAATTACTTCAACATCTTGACGAACAAGAGCCATTTCGCTTCGGCAAAAAGGCCGAGGTTCTTGGTGATTATCGAAAAAAAAAGGATGGTTATGAAGACGTAGGTCCAAGCGTTGTTTTTCTCCCTAATGGCGAGGGTTTTTTAACTTCCAACTCGTATGTATCCACCAAACAAATTTATAATACTGGTCACAACAATATCATTGTCAATGGTGATGTTACCATAGAAGTAAATTTAGTTGAAAATGTAATAATGGAAGATGCCCCTTCGACAAGTGAAAGCAATAGTTTATCTGCGCCTGATAACACATCTTCAGACCCGACCACTTCTGAGTATACTCAAACTTCAACTGCCTCAGACCCTACCACTTCTGAGTATACTCAAACTTCAACTGCCTCAGACCCTACTACTCTTAGTGAAAATACTCGTCTAGGAATTCTGCTTAATAACTATGAATTAAGAATCCAATTTCTCAACCCAAATGGAAGTTTTAACGCTGAAGCTGATATTGACACATCTGGTTTTCGTTCATTTAGCGCACTTGTTTATCGAATATGGGAGTATCTTCGTGAAACACAGGTAATTAATGGAACCACTTTCCATCGTGCTGAAATTGTTCGCTATCCGAAGAGATGCCAGGGATATCAATTCAATTTCCAAAATTTGTTCGTACATGGGAACGATTTTAAAGTACTGAGGTATATTGTGGAACGAATGGTTTTACAGACCATGAAATACAAAAGGAGAATGGTTTTTGCTAAGATTCCAAATCCATTTATTATCTTCCGCTGGTAATGAATTTTTGTTTCATTGTTTTTTTCTTGAAATTGAAATAAAACAAGGTTTGGAACTTACTACCTTGTCTTTATTTATTAAATTCAAATAAAGGAACATAGTAAAAGTAAAAGATTAGTAATCTGGAATATTGTTTTTTCCTTTGGCTTTCATCTTCATTTTTAACTCTGCCTTTGTTGGTGGTAAATCTTCATAATCAAGATAATATTTTTTAGGATTATCGTAATTTACTTCATAAAAAGAAAGAGGAAAATAGCCATGCTGTCTGTAAAGAAAAGTTCCTTTACCTTTAAATTTTCTCCAAACACTCGGTCGATCATATGGAGGTATTTCATCAAAATGATCTTGACAATAATGACTATGAGTCATGTGAGTGTTATCGCAACGGTTATTTTCGTCATCAATAAAAAAGCAATACTTTTGGTGTTCAATCCATAGTTTCCAACGATGATTAAAATGTCTATTGCATAATTGAGACTGATCATCTGCGACTGGATCATTACATCCTTTAATTTTACAAGGATCGATTTCCTCATCATTGTTTTCGTTTTCCGATTCACTTAAATCAATCGATTTTAATGAAATAGTACCGATTATGGTTTCTTCTTCTTCTTTTAAAGCTTGGTCAGCGATTTCTTCTTCTTTTTCTAATTCCTCTTTAGATGTCTCAACACAAACATCCATTAAATTCGGGTCATCGCTATCTTCTTCTTCGCTGATTGTAACAAGAGAAGTTTGTTTTTTCTCAAAGAAAAACAACGGTCGATCAGGATGAGCAGAGACATCTTTCGAAAATTGCTTTAAAAATCTCTGAAATAATCGTTCAATTTCACCTTCCCTTTTTTCATACTTCTCATGGTGATTTTGACAAAAGGGAGATTCCTTTTCAAAATAACGTTCTTCGCGACATAAAACCTTATTTGTTACCTTACAGCAAAAATCCCAATAGTCCGCGACTTCTTCGATGATTTCTTCTTCATTTTTTCCTTCATCTGTTACTTCATCTTCTTCATCCTCGATTACTTCATCGATTACATCATCAATTACTTCTTCGATTACTTCATCGATTACTTCTTCGTTTACTTCATCCTTATCAAAAAAATACTTCGGTCGAGGTCCCCAATGTTTGATTTCGCGCGAGTTAGTCTGAAGATATTTTTCGAAAATCTCTTGGATTTTTTGGGGGGTAAACTTTAGATGGCATTCACCACAAAATGGAGATTTTAATTCATCTTGAACATTTGCTAAACAACGACTTTGTTTTTGACCCCCACCTTTAACATTAAATGAACGAGTGTTAAAACAAAGATACCATTGTTCATCAAATGGTCGATTTTTTTTTCGTTCTTCTTCTTTCCTGTTTTCGTTGTCAATCCAGCAGTCAGTACAACGTCCTTCCTTATTTTCAAATTGAGAAACGGAAATAGTATCACCACATTCAGTGCATTTCGGTTTGGGTCGTTCTTTAGGAATGTATTTTTCTTTTGGAGTACTCGACTTTTTTCCACTTGGCGGATCTTGCATCGGAAGTCTTTCTTCAACCTAATCAAAAGTAATTAGAATAATATTAAGTAATAAAGCAAATACTATACTTGAATTGGGGCTAAAACAGACGACATGTCTATAAATTTCTGTTCCAAGTCCTTTCTCATTACAGGTCCCCCATTCCAAAATGGTTTGATATGTTTGCGACATAAAACATATCCCTCTACTCGAGTCAAGTTACAATTCAGAAGATCACCTGTTACTTTATGCTCTGCCATACAAGAGTACTTTAACCGCCAATTCGAATTTGCGACCACTTCTTTCCGAAGGCCAGCTAGTCGCTCAGGTGTTCCCATTTCTGGGATGTCGTTTAATCGCATGTCAAAAGAGTCAGGAAAAGGAATTGGTTCAACCTTTTTGTCAGGAGGAATTCCTGTTTTCGAAACATTAGGGACAGAAGAAGATTGGGTCTTTGTGTTTGGAACTCGAGATGGCTGAGATGTTTTAATTGATGTGGATTTTCTGGATGGTTTTCGCACAACATCAGAAGATGGAATAATGTCAGCAGGATCTTCAAAATTTTCGTCAATGACAACAGATGGGGCAGAAGAAGAGGATTTGCGATTAGTCTTCTCCTTGCTCTTGATGTATTGAGTTTGAAGAACACGACATTGATGACATATCTCATCAGAACGATTTGCAGTAGGAGGATTAGTACATTTGAAGTCAGGTTTACGCGTCTTGTAGAAGATACATAATCCTTGGCTTCGTTGGTACTCTTCGTGTTCTTCCTTCGCTGACCGTATTACTTCTTCACGTTCCTTCTTAGCTCCAACACGTCGTTCAGCACGTTTTTGCTTTTGATGTTCAGATTTATATTCCTTTCGATTTTGATTTCTTATTTCTTCATTTTGTTTTCGACAATCTTCAATTCGTTGCTGTAATTGAAGTTTTAAATGGCTTACTTGTGCATCAACAAGTTCCATCAAATCTTCCTCAAAATCAATTTTGTCCATTTTATACCAAGTAAAAAGTGAGGACCAAAACCAGATGTCTTCACCTTTTACTATATAAATACCTTTTTGTCACTACCTTACTATTAAAAAAAGCTGACACTACTTAGCAAAACAACCTAAAGTAAAAAGTGAGGACAACATCAAATGGTCCTCACTTTTTACTATATTTTATTTTATATGAGAAAACCATACAAATGAAAAACAAGTAAAAAGCAAGTAAGGGTAAGGAAAGCTTTTTTCCTTTTTCCTTCTCATCACTTACACAATGACTGACTCTCAAAAACCTTTTATTCGTCAAGAAGGAGAAGTTCCTCTTATTTGCACAAAAAACAAAAAGGGCGAAAGCGTTGTTCTTAATAACCCTTTCCACCTAGGATCAAGCTTCTGCAATGAATGTCAAAAATTATCCAAGGAAAATGAAGAAGTCTATATTGAGGTTGTTGCACTTCTCCATCCTCATATTTTTCGTGCTGGATTTAATGATGAATGTGTGGACGATCACATAACCATGGAAGAAAAAAACAAAAAACTTCTTGAAATTCGAGATTATCTTCTGACCAAAAAGTAGTCAAGTATTACCACCACACATTACATTAGTAATAAAAACCCCCTTTCTACCTATACATTCCTTTACTTGTGTACTTTGACTTGTGTTTCTTGACTTGTGTTTCTTGACTTGTGTTCCTTGACTCGTGTCTCTTACTTGTACCATATGTTCCTTTTCCAATTTTGCTCAACACCATTACTTAATTTATTAATTAAAATAATTTACAGTAATTCCAATACTTTGGCAGTCCCCGTATCCGTGCACAGATAGCCAACTGGTGTTTGACCCCTTTG
>JACCDR012656125.1_pt1 | contig 10533 bp, 2 predicted proteins | sample 7446431 | NCBI WGS metagenome assembly JACCDR01 (sample SAMN15323443, study PRJNA562643) | freshwater metagenome | isolation source: river surface water | place: USA:Blue River Watershed | collected 2017-08-17 | reverse complement strand
CCGGTGAAAAATCTGCTTTTAAAATCTCAAGATAATTCTTACATAAATCTATTTCTTCAACTTGTTCGTTACAAATATCCATACATCTAGCAAGTTTACTATTGAATATTAAACGAACTTCTTCGATTTGCTCACTGCTTGGGGGTGTTGTTATTTTAAAATATTTTTGAGCAAAAGTAGTTAGTGCATCTTTCGATTGTGCTGCAGTATAGCCACGCACCAAACCTAGTTTTCCTAAACAATCATCACAATCTATTTCACAATCTTCATAATTCAACTTTTGTTTTTCTTCTTCAATAAATTGTGTTAATGTAGAACAACCATCCATTGCCGCTAACTTGGCTGCTGCAGCCTCTTTATACTTATCCAAAGCGCTCTTGTGTAATTTTAGCACTTTTGTAAGTACATATTCACCGGGTACGAGATTAAGTGAAATGTATCCATCATTTAATACTGCCCCTTCTCCTTCTCCTTCTTCGTTATCGGGTATTGGTATTTTAAAATTTTCTTCGTCATCACAAGCTAGGGTGTTTAAATTGTTAGTGGGCTTAGCTCCTATAATAATTTTGTATGCACTAGCTACACCATTATCATCATGATCAAATTGTTCAACACCACATTCATTTACTAGACTTAGCGAAAGTTCATAAACACAATCTAAACATGGTTGGGTATTGCAGAACTGCTTATTAATTTCTGGAAGGGTAGTTTCATACTTGAATTTATAGGTACCCGTGGAAGTTACAACAAGTTTATAATGCAAACTTAACTCACTGTTTATATTCTTATCAGTATTGTTCTCAACACCTTGCAGAATATCTGTTTCCACGTCGCCATCTTGCGTTTGATTTGAAGGAGTGGGTCCACGTAAATCAATTAAATTTGTTGGACTATTGCCGCTTAAGGCTGTTGCGATAACCTTGCCTTCTGCATTTTTATATGAAATACTTGCCTGTCCGTTTGCATCAAAAATTACCTCTTTTAAATAATGATCTGCATTACCGATTTCTGTTCCAAAAAGACGGTCTAATTCAACTTGTAATGGTCGTGTATAAAAAAATCTTGTTTCATGAGTTGAACCGATTTTATGACTAACGCCCGGAGCTGATTGTGCTGCAACTCTCCCGGTGTTATCTCTGGTATAAACCGTTTGAACAAATGGAAAACCATTGGCAACAGGAACGTAGTTTTGAAAATTTACAGCGTTCGTTGAATTAAATCCTGACGCTGTAGAATAATATCTTTCTGCCCCTGATGTATTGTGCATTGGGTCGGTAGTTGCAACGCAAGAGGTAGCTCCATCAACATCAAAATTTTGTTTACCATAAATTTCATCATCGGCATTTCGGTTTAATCCGGATTGATAGGTTAATTGAGTAGTTGATAATGGAACAGGTAATACCTGAATGGCGGGTCGGCCATTATAATCATACAATTGGTCTTGTGCAACGGTAGTGGTTAGGGGCGTACCCATAACATCTAAGGCATTCAGTTGTGTAAGCGTTTGTCGCGACCGTAAACTTCCATCAAAATAAGTAATTACTTCTTTTCGCTTACCTTCTTCGCTAAAATCACATACATATTGCCAATTAAACTTTGGCAGGTGTTGACTTCCTTCTGAAGCAGTTGTAGATGCATAAGTATTAGTAACCCATACGATGTTTGTCCATTCAAAAGGAATACGAATGGGCTCACCTGCTTCATTTAAGGTATAGGCAACAGGTCGAACCCTGAATAATATATCCCCTACCCCAAAAATATTATTAATGGTATAGTTTAACTCTTTAATGGTAACACGAGAAGCATCGAAGCGGAATAATTCTGCATTTTTTACATAACTAGGTAAAGAGAGATCTGTGCCATTTGAATGATAACGGTCAACATAGCGCCATTCTACATCATATTCATTAGCGATGGGTTGTCCGGTAAATGTAAGTCTGATTTTGTCTTTATTCGGTCCCTCAAAGGTTAGATTAGAAGCTGACAAAGACATCCCTGTATTAAAATTAGTATTGTTCAGTGTTAAATAACGCTCTTGGTCAATTTCAATTTCAAGTGCAAACAAATTTGCCAATTCAGGATTACTTACAGTGATTTGATTAATGCCAATAGCAAAGGCCCATTCATAACTTTTAAAATCTGCTTCGGTAAATAACTTTCCGGTTTTACTGTCATAGCTTGCCTTTAATGTAACAAGTTCATTGAGAAAATTATTGGTGGTAGGAAGTGGATTGGCATTTGGATTAAACAACAAATAAGAAACCCTTGCCGTTACTTCAACAGTAAAACTTTGCATATCATATCCTACTTCGGGTTTAATCAATTTTAAGGCAAACCTAGCATCCGACTTTTTATAAACAAAGTCGTTAATTGCAGTTCTCCATGTGGTATTAGTTGCATGAGAAGCTAGGGTTGGATTCGACATATAACCATTAATTAAGGTGGGACTAAGCCTATCAGCGGCAACGGATATTGAAGCCGATGTCCCTAGCATTTCATTACCATGCAAATAATCGCTTATGGTTGCAACATTATACGAAAACGTTTGTGCATTTAGTTTAAATACAGCAGAAATGATAAAGGTTATACAAACAATATAACGAAATAAGGAGATGTGGTATTTCATTTTATTTTTTTATTTCTTGGTCAAACATTACTAATAACTGATATGATTTGTACTTTGGTTGTACTTTAATTTTTCCATTTACAAAACTGAACACTTCGTCAATATTGATGCATCCTTCATTATTATTTATTTCTTTCAAGTATTCATAATCAATTTCCATTTTCATTGTGGCATCCTTGTGTATTCCCGGTGGAACCTCTCCAAAAACATCATTTAATTTGGTTCTATAAATAATAACTACTTGGGTAATTACTTTTGATGGTTTATTAAATGTAAAATCAAAATGGCTAATTGGTCCATCATTAGTTAAGGAGGTTAGACGCCAATAATTGTTTATCGAATCAGTATTTACCAATAGCGGTTGAAAATTTGAAAACAAAGAAGAGTCGAAAAACATAGATAGAACAGACTGTTTAACGTTAAACTCCTGATAATTTATTATACTATCTATGTATATAGTTTTATCCTGATGATCAACCATTACAGTATATTTTTTATTTGTCCATATAATATTCTGATCGTCACTATACATCAAATTTCCATTCACGCTACACCCATTGATACTAAGCCTATCAATCACCTTACTTTGGTTATTATAAATTCCATAAAAAACACTTTTCATTTTCAATTCAAATGATTTATTATAGAAAGAATGTGTGGCTTCCAATAAATCCTGCTTGGCAGTTTGAGCATAGGTGGAATAACTGCCGGTAAAGATTATTAATACTAAAATTATTTTTCGTAATAACATACTATCGAATTGAATTATTATTTCGTGACTCTTTAATTGTCATTACTCCCCTTTCAGTTTCACGCTTAACTCGTTTTAATGCGCCTTGTTCGTCATACTCATAATAGGTTGCAAAATTATTCTCGTCGAGTTCAGCCATTAAACGATTGGTATAAGGATGATAGACATAAGAAGTAAGAACTGAGCCTTTTGGAAAAATCCTGAAATCATCGTAATAAGTAATTACTTTAGTATCATTTATTCTTGCTGCGTGCGCTTCAATTAGAATATTCAATGCATTTACCGGAATTAAAAACTCACCCTCAAGTTTTTGCCAGCCATCAATAATTGGTCCTTTAGGCTTAAAAGGGACAAGCGTTGTAATTGTATTTGGATCTGCAGGGGTAGCACCTTTTACAACAAATTGTACTTTTAAATCAGCATCAATATTTGTTTTACGAACAATAAGGGTGGGGTTAATACGAACCCATGCAGATACAATATAACGTTTACCGGGAATTGGTTGAAAGGAAGAAATACAACTTTCGCAATTATTTGGTCGAAAATAATTTTCAGGATCTGTAGGATCAAAAAGTCTAGGATCTGTATTTTCGCCCCTCGCTAATTCACAATTATTGATTGGATAATTTGCCCAAATTTTATTTAATACCTTGGCAGAAGAATAACCTGTATGAGAAATATTAGTATCCAACATTGTTTGAACCATGTTCCAATGTCCGTTATAGCATGACCTTACTAAACGCTCACCGAATCCTGAAATTTCCAATCCGTCAAATCCAATTTCTGCTCGTCGTGCATTCTTTGCTGATGCTACCACCATTCCCTTATCATCTGTTAGAGCGGCATCATAAATATTTAATGGATTATTAGCTTCAATGGCGTTTCCACTTTTATCATAAGCTAAAATATTACTTGTCCATTTCCATGAAACCAGATCTTGAATGGTGAGGGTTCGCTGTGAGTGCAATAAAGGCACATAACCTGCTTGGGGTTTCCTATAAAGTGCTTCATAATCTATAAAAGAGCCGTCAATTCTTTGGTTAGTCATTCCATTAGCACCTGTATTGGTTGGCGTTCGGTTATTTAAGAAAGCATATGCTTTCTTTTTGCGCCAAAAATGAAAATACCTCAATATATCAGAACGAAGGGTATTTTCACATAATACTTCTTTTATGCGTTCAGGAGCGAAAGCAGGTCCGCCATTAAAAGTTAAATTATTAAATTCAATTGTTGCATCTACTGTTGTCGAGCATTCTTCCTGTGCTGGATATGTTAAAATAACCTCTATACTTCCAGTTACTGCTCCATTATTGATACTAGAATTATCTCCGTTAGTTTTTAATGCGATACTTGTTGGAAAACGATTATGACAACCCGTAGCAACTGGATGTGTCAAACGCAAATGGAAAGGGATTATAGTATTAATCCTGATATTTCTAATTAAATGTTGACCATCTACAGTACGTTGACTTGAGATTGTACTATATTGTTTATCATTAATTAGTCCGGTAGCTGGATTAAAAAACGGATTATCCAACAAACTCTCATACATTGTTATTGGTGTTGAATTACCGGAAGTAACATTATAATTATGAACATCTGTATTGGTATTTTCAGTGCTATTTGATTGGCTAAAAAAATGATTTAAAAATGATATTAATTGATTTGTTTGATAATTAGAATTTGGACTATTTATACCTGTGGAAATTTTATCGCAAGTTACCGGCCAAACATTATCAAATTCTACGCCACCTGCGTTAATAATTTGATGGGAATTATTTAAGTTTAATAATGATAAATCACCTCCTGAATTAGAAGCCGGATTAACCAAAGTAGTAGCATTAAAAATAGGCGTAGAAGGCACATTATTTCTGCCGGAACGAATAATGGTTACAGTACATGAAGTATTGCCAGATATTCCATCAATAGGTTCTGAAAGATTAAAACCTCCTCTGTGCAAAGGAGTGTAATAACGATAATATGTATTACTTCCCGTTGTTATTTTTAAGTAATCCATATAGGACATTTGGTTTTCACCGTCTACTACATTTAACTGTGTTCCGTTAGCCACAGTATTTAGCACGGCTGAAAATGATATACCTTCATATTCACTGGCATGAGACATGCCTGGGTAAGCCCAATGCGCAGGATAAGTAATGTTATAAACATCGTCTTTAAACTCATTTTCAATCTTAGATAATAATACTTCACCTGTTTTCTCATCAAAAGCCAAATTGGTTTGGGTAATTGTTGCATTATCTTCTGTGATGATCACCTTTTTTAAGATTCCAAACCTATGAATGACCCTAGTTGAGGATGCAGTGGCATTTTTTGTTATATTATTTTGGTAAATAGGAAATGGAATTGGGAAACCTGCGGGTATTCCAAGAACAGTGAAAGCATAAATATTTAGAGACAATCCATAATTTTTATATTTTGACTCATCATAGTTACCCTCAAATATCATATCAGCTTCTACACCAACTAGCACATTTTGCTCAATTGCACCATTACTATTGATAATGTCAACGTGATTACTTAATTTATTAGGGTTATTGGCATCAGTATGATAAATATATTCTTTTCTACTTATCAACTTTAATTGATTTTGATTATCAGGTTCACTATATACACTTACCGATTTTTCTCTACCATTCATATCGTTTAACTCTATTTGATAACCTTGAGCAACTGTTGTATTAGTAAAGGTTTTTAGGAATATTAAAGCCCGTAGCCAATTTACTTTAGGCATATTAATTTGGACTTTCGGGCTAGTATTTCTAGCTATAACCGGAAAATCTTTTGAGGTATAAAACTCGTTTACAATAAATCCGGTTCCATGTTTTTTAACACTTACATTAGCCGGAATGATATTACGTACTGTTACTTTAGAATAGGTGACGGTTGGCGCAGGAAAAAATGATTCACCAAATGGAGCCTCTACATAATATTCTTCATCAGGTTTAATAGAATTTTTTTTCTTGCTAAAATTCGGGGTTTTTAAGGCATTCTCATCATTACCGATAGCAGGTTCATAAGTGGCAACACCGGAGCTGATTGTTTCATCACCGTCCTTAGTTGTATAGTCAAATTCTTGTCCATAAGATGATTCCGATTCACCGGTGGTCATATTATTCCAGTTGTCGTTAATTTTTATTGATTTAACACGAGTTCCACCACCATACTTAAATCGTGTTCCGTTTCTTAATTTGACAAAACTTTTATCTGTATCAACTTTATATGCATAACGCTGGCGTAACATCCTATCATTAGCGCCATCAAATAATTCATAAATTTCTGCAAAAAATCCAAAAAGTGTACGAGCTTTGATTTTTTTGTATTTCTTAAAATTGGAACCTAAGTATGCATATTGAGGTAAGTTTAAACGTATAAATTGCCATGCATCTTTAGCGAAAGGACTTGCTTGCTTTTCTACAGATTTTTTTTCCGTATCTTCACTTAATACTGATTTTACTTTAATGGAAAAACTTGTAGGAGAATTTCTTCTTATAAATGTGGACGGGTTATTGCCGTCATAATCTAAATTTACATATCCATTAATTTGTTCGTATCTGTCATTAAATTCACTAATCTGAACATTAAAGCTGTAGTATAAATGCACCTCATTTGAGCCTTCATAAGTTGGTTTGGGTATATACTTTTTTAAAAAATCCTCAATAGAAGCACAATCCTCGTGTATTTTAACATCAACCCAAAGTTTAGCATCTAATCCAGTTGCATTGTCATACAGTTCGTTGGTTCTTGCCGCCTCACTACCATTAGAAAAACCTGTAACCATGTACATGCTCATTGCTTCTTTATTTTGTACATAAGCATAATCATCCGATTCATAATCTAATAAAATCCTACCACCTGATGGAAGAATTATTTCTTCCAATAACCATGCTTTAGCGTTTTCATCAGCTTCAGTTTTATTTTGTGCGGTGTATGGAAATATTGATGAATTAATAGTTGTACTTGCCAAAGCCAATGAATTGGCACCATAACCATTAATCTTACTTACTGTCCCCCATCTATCAACAGCATTAGGGTCGTATATTGGATTTTGTGAGGTATAGTTAAATTGATATGACGATAATTTACCTTTAGCTGATTTACCGTAGGTAAAATAAATTTTCGTTAATGTTAACTTACCACTTGTTGCAGCAGCAGTTGAATTTACAGTGTTAGGACATAAAGAATAGTTATATTCAAAATGAACTGTTTTTATCGGAGTTGCTTTTGTTAAACCGTTTAGTTCTAAGTCAGTTTTGTTGTAAAGAATAATTTCATCAAGTTTAAATAGTTGCCTATCAGTTTGGTTTACTCCCCCATGAATATTAACCGCTTCTCGACCATCTTCACGTGCTGAAATTTTAAAAACCGCTATCATGTTTTTACTTTCCACTGAATGCAGATACCAAATTTCCTTTTCCCCATAAATAATATTGGCTTTATCATCAAACTCATCAGACAACAAACCGGGGTTATAGCCGGCATTATTTTGTGCACTGGTCATGGGTGTTCGCCATTTATAATTATTATGGGTGCGTGTGTAATTAAATTTAGTATAATTACCAATGTCTTTATTATCAAAACCATCATTCCCAACATCAATATAATCGGGAGAAATAACAGAAGTTAATAAATAAGAATGCGCATAAGCAGGAATTTTTGTTGAGTTGTAATAGCCATCATAGCCATCCGCACTTTCGCCTTTGTTGTATCTACTTACCAAATCCGGATCATAGGTTACTGTTTGTGTACCTAGATTTTTTTCTGTGCTATTTACTGTAAATGAAATTTCATGTTGTAGCCTATTGTAAACAGGCAAGCCATATACATATTTACTCCCATTAATAGCAGTTGAGCTTATTTCAAGAATATGATCATCTTTTCTATAAAGTTCGGAGCCGGCAAATATATATCCCCTATTAGTTATTGGATTTATTAAATTTGTAACACTAGCGTTAAGAGGCACATTATAAACATACTTATCAATTCGCTCCTCCTTGTTCTTATTAAAAACGATATTTATGTTTGAATTTATTATTTCTCGCTTACCTCTTTGCAAACCTGTTAATGCTATTAGATCTGATTCAACAATATCATTTCCATCCTGCTTTACTAAATTCCTTCCGCTTATCTCAAACAATTCACGTCTATCGCTATTATCAAGGATAGCAGGTCGCATTACTAAGTCTAAATTCTTGTGAGGAAAATATTCGGTATTTACTTTTGTTTTCTCACCGGCAAATTTGAAATAAAAAGGTTCCTTATATTTACCTAGATTTCCAGAAGAAAAACCAGCAGAATTGGACAATGCATTGGTCCACATCTTTTGATATGAAGAGTGATATGGACTTTGTATTTCAGCACTGAACGAAAAAAGATCACCTATACCTACTTCTCTGCTATCTGAACTAGAAATTGTTTCTGAATTTACCAGTGGGTTGCTCACATATCCAATATCACCCCTATATGCCCTAAACATTCCTAACATACCTTGACCTGTAGCTGTTAGCAAATCATAAGTGTGATTAATAACGGGTAAATTAGGAGTAAATGACGTAAAAGTATTTTCTTTCTCTTTCACATAGTCATAAACAGCGCCTTCTTGTTGTTCGCGTTTTTCTTCATATAAATACCCATAAGATTTACGTTTAAATTTACCTTCGCCTGCAGCATATTGAGTTGATGTAAAACTTGTGAATCCGCCAATAATATCAAATGTCTTCATTGTGCTACCTATACCTATTCGACCACTAAAAGATGTTGAAAAATAACTGCCTTGTGAAGACGGAATTACTGTACCGTAACCATAGGAAATATAACTGTGACTACCTTGCAATCCAAAACTTCCCCCACTAGCTTCTATTGAAGTTGTACTTAATGTTTTACCTTCTGAATCTTTAATTTCTTTTATTATAGTGGCAGATGGATTAACCATCACATTAGCTGAAAATGTGCGCGTTTTAAGTCCGGTTCGTGAATTCATAGATAGATTATTTCCGAAACCAATTGATAATTTAGAGTTAACATCTAAAGAAGACGTTAGACCAATTCTATATGAATTTGAAGTAGTAAAACCGGATTGTGAATTACTTGAGAGAGAAGAACCAACATTTAAGAATCCATACTTTTGTTGTATAGCTAATCCTCCACCAATTGAGAATTCACTCCCAATCCCTCTATAATTATTATAAAAAATAGATAATGATGCATTAGCACTTGCAGATATATTCTTGATTTTTAAAAAATTATTTTTAAATTTTTTACCTGCGAACTTAATGCTAAGATCACCTGTTACACCTACTGTATAATTCGGCTTGGTATATTCCACTCTTTCTATTTCTTCTCCATTAAAATCATCAGGTAATCCGCGCATATTTCTGTTAACATTTCCTACGTTTAAGTTCCAACCTAAGCCTACCCATGTGGCTTCTTGGTCCATATTAACACCACTGTGATAAGCGATGTTTATTGGATAACCTTCCACATCCAATAATGGAATATTATAATTAAAGTCACCCGACGAAAGGTCAACCATATCCGTAGTACCAACCGGTTCAAAACTTTGCACCTCGGGCTGACTTGGACCTGAGGTTAATGCCCAAGTTACTGTAGGCAATAACAGTTGATTTAACATGTTAAAGCATAAAAATAAGGCAATGGCTTTTTTAGTTTTTGGTGTAAACATCATGCGTTTAAATTATTAATGAAGGTGTTTGTTTAATATCTTTATAATTGAAAGTAAAATTTAACTTACCAAAGTTTAATATCTGATCATTCCATTGAACCTTAAATTCAGGATTCAACTTTTCTTCTTTGATATCAAACATGAGCATCACATGTTGCTCTTTGTCTAAGTTATAATTTCGCTCAAAAATGTGTAAGGCACATGGTATGGTATCAGTTGCCGAAATAAACTGAACCTGTTGCTGCATACTGCCCAACATTTGATTAATGCGCTCAAAGAATTCCTGCTTGTTGTATAAATCTTTAGTTAAAGCTTGTTCCTTTTCATCACTTTTTATGGTAAGTAAAAAATACCTAGTGGTTTGTTCGCCTGAATCAGCTTCAATTTGTTGTTGTGATAAATTTAGTTGCTGTTGTGCTTTAAAAAAATCAACAGGCAAGTAGGTTAAACTTACAT
>JACCDR012252083.1_pt1 | contig 10533 bp, 21 predicted proteins | sample 7446431 | NCBI WGS metagenome assembly JACCDR01 (sample SAMN15323443, study PRJNA562643) | freshwater metagenome | isolation source: river surface water | place: USA:Blue River Watershed | collected 2017-08-17 | reverse complement strand
GTGCTTTATTCGCCACATATTGTTATGAAGAGGCTGCTGAAAGGCTAGGAGTTAAGATGCCTTTCAAACGCAGCATGTCTGCAAAGTCAGCCACCAATAATATGGCTAAAGCTGGAACTCATTTTACCAATCCTCTTATTGCTCGGCCCGGAGATTTTGTATCATGGCACAGGGGTCTTGGTATTACCTTCAAAGGGCACATAGGCATTGTTGAGTACGTGGATCTTTCCTCTGGCATCATCCATACCATAGAGGGCAATGTTGGTTCTGCCCCTTCCAAAGTAAGAAGATTGACCCATGATGTTTCCAAAGAACGTTTGTACAAGTTTGCTACTTTAAGAGATATTTAAATGCCTAACGTTTTAAATGAATTAAATAAGTACTGTTTTATTTCTGATGAAATTCACCATAAAGAGAATATGCGGCTAAAATGTATTACTATAGCTGTTAATAATAAGTTTATGGATTTGTGGGCCCACACGGAAGTCGACGAACTCGACATTTGGGACCTTAATATGGACTATTTATATGATGTAGTTGATCAGCTTGAGGATGAGCTTCTTGGGAAGATTTTAGAGAATTCTACTTCTGAACTTATATTAGGATAAACACAATGGATCACATTTCTTTTTGCTATTGGCTTCGAGGATTTTTTGAAATTAGCGGCGAGACTTCCCTGACAAAAGAGCAGGTAGATATTATTAGTAAGCATCTGGCTTTGGTTTTTCAGGAGAAGTCAAAAGATATGAAATCTATCTCAGAGAAAGATTGGCAGAAAATTCTTCCTGAGGGGTGGCAGTTTGAAAATGGACAGCTGCCTCGACTTTGCTAAATGATTATGAATAAATCACATCATTGGGAACTACATTCCTCTTCGACTTATAAATTTTGGAAATGTAGGGATTGCTCTGCCAATGGGGGTCCGGTTCTGCCTCATAAGATTAATTATAAGGGAGAGCTTGAGAAACACGATGATTGGATGTGGTACGGAACGCCCAAATTTTTAGTGTCTTGGGATTGCAATATAGCTAAACAGCAAATTGAAAATTATATTCGAGTTAAAGGAAATCATGCCTTCTGAAGTAAAGATATTAGCGGACTCAATTAACCCTAATGGTGTGAGGCTTACAACTTTCGAAGTATCTGTTCACCTTTTTAACTGGGTAGACTGGCTCACACACAGAGAATTTTCTAGAAATGCTCAAAGCAATAGAGCTATTCCTACGAAAAAGATAATTGAAAGTGTGAAAAATGATCCAGCTCTTCCTTTCCATTGGGGAAAGAATCAGCCAGGAATGCAGGCAGATGAAGAGCTTTCCCCTGAAGATATAGAGAAAGTAAAGTCAAAGTGGCTTGAAATGGCTGCCGCTGCTTGTGATAATGCTGAGTATTTGCAATCTCTTGGTGGGCACAAGCAATTTGTTAATAGATCTTTAGCTCCTTTTATGTGGATTAGGGCAATCATAAGTAGCACTAAATGGGAGAACTTTTTTAGGCTGAGATGTCATCCTGCTGCTCAACCAGAGATCAGAATTCCCGCAGAGAGAATGAGAGAAGCGTTAAGTAATTCTAAACCTTCTCAACTAAAATGGGGAGACTGGCATCGACCTCTGATTAGAGCAGAAGATGTTGGGTTAGACTTAGTATTAAATAAGTTAGCTACTGCTCGTGTTGCAAGAGTATCTTACTTAACTCACTCAGGAGTTAGGGATTCTGATAAAGATCTTGAGCTTCACGACAAACTCTTATCAGATAACCATATGTCTCCGTTTGAGCATATCGCAGTGGCTGATGAGCAGAAAAGATCTGTTTCCAACTTCGACCCATCTTGGCTGCAATATAGGAAGATCATAGAGAATAAGGATTATTCTTTATAATTAAAAACTTACATCACTTAAAGGAGCAAGTATGAGTAGACCTATTGTTCAGGTAGGTTGTAATCATCAGCAATCAAGATGGGATGTAAAAGTAAACGGTGTCGTAGTTGAATCTCATAGGACTCAAACAGAATCTACAAGTAGAGCCATTGAACTAGCTAAATCTCTTTCTGCTACTTACCAAGTCTATGATAAATCTGGTAAGCTAATAGAAGAAGGGGGATTTAAGGAGCCCATTATGGAGATTATAGAGCCTGAAACTGTAGTGGAAGTTCAACAGCCTACTCAAGAAGTGCCAGTTACTTTGACAGAGGAGCCTACTCCTGTCAGTAAGATGGGTGTTGTAGATCAGGTAAGGCTAGCCAGCAAACCAGGTAATCGTCTTGCTACTTTCCTTGGAGCTCTTCTAGGTGGATTTGTTCCTATTGCTACTTATGTAGTCGCCCACCAGGAGTTAAACTTATCTGAAAACTTATTTAGCCAGCCCAAATTTCTACTAGTACTAGGTGGATTATTTTATTCTGCCAAAACAGTTTATCAGTGGGGCAAGCTTGCCTTTGCTGGAATTACAAGAGCTTTAGGATTCACAGTCCTTCTTGAAGGAGTAATGATATTCTCCAGTGTTCAATGGCTTTCCTATACTGCTCTTGCTTATCTTATTCTTATTAATGCTATTGGAACTGGAGTTAGTTTGGCTCTAGGTCAAGGCAAAGAGGATTAAATTTGATGCGTCCCTCGTTTGATAATTATTTCTTAACTATTGCTTCTGTTGTTTCAACAAGAGCTACTTGTGACCGCAAGAAAGTTGGAGCTGTCTTGGTAGATAGATTCAATAGAATTGTTTCTACCGGGTACAACGGTTCTCCTGCTGGACTTCCTCACTGTGATGATGTAGGCCACGAACTAGTGGATATGGATGGACGCCAGTCATGTGTTAGAACTGTCCATGCCGAGTCTAATGCTCTGTATGAAGCGGGACAGAAGGTTCCAGGTGGGACCTTATTTACCACAGCCATACCTTGCTATGATTGCGCAAAATTAATAGTTAACGCAGGCATTTCAAGGGTGGTTTACTGTGAATACTACAATAGTCGTAAGACAGAAAGTGTTTTAAACTTATTAGGATCCGCCGGAATTCAAACGATAGGTCCCCTAGAAGAGGTTAAGTAATGAAGTTTTTTCATAAAAGTAAAGATGGTGGCCCTGAAAGTACGGTACTAGGGTACTGGCTCGCAGAAATTAAGAACATGTTCTCTGTTGTTTTATTAAAATTTGAAGGGCGCAGCAGGGAGGCTTACCACACACACGCCTTCAACTGTATCTCTTGGGTCCTTAAGGGACAGTTAATAGAACATAACTTTGATGGAGAAGTAAAGGTTTATAAGCCAAGTCTTAAACCTGTGATTACCAGGAAATCAACCTTCCATAAGGTAGATAGCATTGGTAATACTTGGGTATTTAGCCTACGTGGTCCATGGGAAAAAAGTTGGATCGAGTACTTGCCTGGGAAAGATAAAACTATTATTCTTGGCAATGGCCGTCATATAGTTAGTGAAAAGTAATTGGGTAGGAAATCTAGGAAAAAGAAAAGCCTTATAGAGCAGGTAGAAGCTATGTCGGATTTTCCTTCGGCCGCTGATGAAAATCCTGATCTTAGATATAAAAGATCAGTGAGATCTTCAGACGCTTATCCTGTAGTTACCCGAGATGATGGCTCTCCGGGCTGCCGTAGATGTAAAGGACCCCTTCCTGCAAGAAAGAGAACCTTCTGCAGCGAAGTCTGTGTCCATGATCTCATGCTACGATGCAACCCTGCAGAGGCCGCCAAATGGGTTAAGATGAGAGATAAAGGCATCTGCGCTGCTTGTGGGTTCGATACTCAGGCCTTAAAGAAAGCATTTGATTCGGCTCTCCATCGCTCCAGTATAGAGGACGAACAAGTTTTGATTGAGAGACTAAAGGATCTTGGATTTAGACATGAAACTTCTTTCTACGAAGTGGACCACATTATTCCCGTAATTCGTGGAGGTTCTCATGTAGGGTTAAAGGGTTTTCGCACACTTTGTGTTCCATGCCATAAGAGAGAAACTTCTAAATTAAATAGAGAATTGGCAGACGAAAGAAGGAGAAATAAATGATGGACCTAAAATATGTAAAGCCTGGAATGTATAGGCATTATAAAGGGGCAGTCTATCATGTTCTTTGTGCGGCCTACCATACTGAAACAGCTGATCCTCTTGTAATTTATAGGGCACCTGATGGAAAGGTTTGGTGTAGGCCTTACGATTCTTTTATGGGGAGGGTTGAAGTGTCTGGAAAAATGGTTAATAGATTTGAGATAATAGAGGACTAAAAATGTCTTGTTCAGGAAATTTTGCTTTGCGCCAAGAGAAAATAGTTGAATCCATTTCTTCTGTGGAAACTCTTGAAAAATTGAAGAACATTTGGTATTGTCCAGAATGTGGCCAACACATAGAAACATACTTCTCCAGCTCAAGAGTTATAAGAAATGATAAAGCAAGTTCTGGTAGTCCGTAAGGATTTGAAAGTAAGAACAGGTAAATTAATAGCCCAAGCTGCTCATGCAAGTGTTGGTGCCTATGAGGTTGCAAGCACAAAAGATCGACACGAATGGTGGGCATCAGGTCAAACTAAAATCTGTGTGCAGGCGCAAAACGAGAAGGAATTGTATATTCTCTATCTAAAGGCTAAGAGTAAAGGCTTGCCTGTATATTTAGTTATAGATGAGGGTCGTACAGAGTTTGCAGGAGTACCTACTACCACTGCCTTGGGTATAGGTCCTGCTGATGGTGAAAATATAGATGAAATAACAGGTACGTTAAAACTATATTGAGGGCGTGTATGGATGATATTATCGATAAAGTAAAAGAAGCGAGAGCTAAAGCAGAACTTTGTTTGAAAGTTATGCAAGATAAATTTAATAAAAGAATCACTTTAGCCGCCAAGAAGTTCTTTCCTGACCATAGGGAACACGAGATTGTCGAATTGGTAGAGGAAGGGAAGTCAACTAAAGTTCGATGCTCTTGTGGGGAAATGCTTTGGGTATCAAGGACTATGATTTTAGGAGACTTAAATGCATGATTTTTCTTTAGAAGAAATGAAAGCTGCAGTGGAATCTGTAGCCAAGCTGAAAGAAAATCTTGATCAGATGTCTCCTGAAAATATACAAGAAACACTGTGCGGCTATTGTCATTTAGCTCTTAATGGGAGTGGCTCGTGGGCTCTTGACTATCAAAACCCACGTATGACCAGGTATCACTCTGATTGCATGACACTACTAAGAGCTTACGAGAATAGTTTTGCTTTGAGAAAACTTTACGACAGAAATAAATCTAAGTGGAGACTTCGGCGGGCCCTAAAGAAAGAATCAGATAAAGCTTATAGATGGTTCGCTAAAACATATATCGAATATTGTCTTAGGAATGGTATTGACATGGGGTATGCTCTCATTCAAGTGTTGAGCCCTTTAGGAGAGGATACGGGCAAATCCTATGACGAGATTGTTGGTGAGCTTGAGAAGTCGTACTCGGAGAGGGGTTGGGGCCCATTAAGAAAGGAAAAGAAAGAGTAATTATGGATTGACAGTGACCTCGCCAGAGGGTTAAAATGGACACATTACGTAGTAATAAGAGATGATGTACCTATTGGAGTAGTACTAGCACAATGCATTCATGCAGCTGGTGAGTCCTATAGGGCACCTCCTAAATGCAGAGATCCTACATATGCTGTAGCATTAAGGTCTTCTCCCGATCAGTTGTTAGAACTGGCGAAAGTTCTTATAAATAATCATATTGATCATACAGCAATAAGAGAGCCTGATGAGCCTTATAATAACGAATTAATGGCTATAGGCGCTTGTGGGGAAAAAAGACAACTGTATCAGTTTTTTAGAAAGTTTAAACTCATTTAGGAGAAAGTTAAATGTTCACAAAAGATCAAATAGATTTCGATAAACTACATGGCGAAATCCGTCAAGTATCTCTTCGTCAGAAAGAATTAAAATCCCAGGGATTTAAGTCTTTCAGTACTGGTTACGGCAGCTGTCACGGATGGAAAGCCGAGTATGAAGATTTCGTTGGTAAATTCAAGGAAGCTTTTGAAAGCGGCCGAGGTTGGGACTATGAATGGGTTAAGAAGTGTAAGAACTTCTTTGAGAGTGCCGAACTAAATTATCTATCCTGCAGAATGACCGTCCTTTGTACTATCTTGGCTCATGCAAGAGGGAAGGTCCGCCATGATAGCTTCTGGAAGAATCACGGATGGTATGGTTTTTGTAGAGCCTTGGGCCCCATCCATCACAGTGATAGTGAAGAGAAAAAGATGGAAGCGCAACGACTGCTGATTGGGCTTGAATGGAGGCAGTTCTTGAAGGAAAAATATAAGTTAGAGAATAAGCGAGAGAAGGAATTCATTGCTGCTGGTTTTACCAAAGAGGTAATGAATGACACGATTGTATATAGTAGGCCAGCCCCTCCTGTTAAAGCACTGCCTGGATCACTGGAAGGTTCTTCCACAAAAAACATAATAGGTAAGGTTCTAAAGAGAATCTTCGGCTAAAGGATTGGGAGGGTATAAACCCTCCATTTGTCTCTGTAGTATATTGGTAATACACCAGATTTAATCGCTCTGGAAAAGGGAGTTCGATCCTCCACAGGGACGCCCATAATATGCTTCAATTGCAAGTAAAGCTCAAACCAACAATGGGTGGCTAATGAAAATAGCTATTTTAGTCACACACGACTATTGCCTTGGCATTGGTAAAGACGGACACCTGCCCTGGCAAGTAAAGGAATTTACCGAGCATTTCGACGCTTTAACCTACGGGCGGCCCATAATTATGGGCCGTAGAACTTACGAAGCATATGGTGCTCCGCTTCGTGGACGATTAAATATCGTCCTGACTTCTGACCCTAGCAGTTTAAAGTACGACCTAGACTATGGTGAAGAGTTACTTCAAATAGCATCTTCTTATGAAGAAGCTATTCGTATAGCAAAGAAATCAAGTAATGAAGTCTTTTTCGTGGGCGGCGCATCAATTTTTGCGAGGGCCCTAAAGGATGCCACTGATATCTATCTTAATATAATCTGGGATACGTATGAGTGTGATACTTATTTCCCAGACTATAAGGAATGGTTTAAACCTAAAAGATGGGAGACCCTATCTTCTATTGAAGTAGAAGATCCAGAATATTATGATGAGTTCAAGTATGTTAAAATGCACTTGAAAAGGAAAGAAGAGAAGTTCTACCAAAAAATATTCTCCTTCTTTCGTAGGTAGTTAAAACACATGGGGGCCTTTATAGGGCCCACGGAAATACAAAAAGCCCTGTCCTTAAGTGGATCAGGGCTTTTTTATTTTAATATTAGTGAGTTATTAATAAATATTTATGAAATCTCGTTTGGTTCTATTTCCCCATGAGACCAATGCTGGTCTGTTTGCACATGATTTGCCCTCACATATTTTACTACTGAATTGTTAAATTCTTCATAGGAGAATGGGCCAGCAATTCTAATCACGTATCCCTCACAGTCGTCTTCCCTAAATTTAGGACTATACAGTCCACGAAACAGTTTCTCATCCCACAGTCCTCTATATAGCACCGGCACCATTTTTAATCCTAATAAATGAGCCCAATCTTCTGTTTCTTCCCAAGAGAGACAGAAGTTTTCCTTGTTCCAAATAGAGAAAATCAAAAAGAAATCGTCTAAATGCTTATACTTTATTGAATGTTTAGCATAAAGATTCTCCCCGCAAAGTCTCCATCCTTCTGGAATATCTGGACCTATTTGAGACTGAAAGGCTCTAACAAGACTCCTCGATGGATGCGGAGAATAATCTACTGATCTGGCGTGAATGTAGTCTTTATAAATGGTGGTGTTTTCTCCATCCATTTTTACAGTTACGACTACTTCCTTACCAACAAAATGGGATAGATCCTTAATAATCTTGTCATCACTTGTTGCTCCTGGGCTCCAAGGTACGTGATAAGTTCTTGGGTATTTGATCCTAATAACACCATCCCGTGCCGGAGCATTCTCCGCAATACCCGACTGGTTCTCCAATTCTTTTTGATTCATGCCACTCATCTTCCTCTATCCATCGGGAGACGACTACCTTTCCTTCCCACTCCCTGGCAGTCATACAATAACAGTGATGCATTCCAGGATGGTTTTCTCGGCGCCTAATTTCTGCGACAAGCTCCTCAGGAGTCATCTTATTATAATCTTCTTTAGATATATTATCTGGATCGTTGATGAGCAATCTCTCTTTTGCTCGCAAAAGTTTGTCTCTTATAGCCGGGTCAAATGTATTCCATTCAGCTACATGCTCAATTGCGGATAATAGAGAATCTACTTCTCTTAGATTTAAATCAATATAAGTTTTTTCTGGTAAGCTCATAATCTTTCATCTTGAGTGTTCTTTGGAAGACTCATGGTGATATTTGAACCTCCCTAATTCTAAAGATATCTTCAATAGGAAATTTATCTACGGTCTTATCTTCATACATAACACAGTAAAGATTACCTTTTTGGTAGGCATTCCTAACGTTCTCACAAACCATTGGCTGTGATTGTAATTTTAAATGAATTTCTACTCTCATAAATTCTTTTCTATCCCTATTACTTCAGATAATCGTGGCTCAGCCACACCTGTACCATAAACCCAGCTGTAATTTTTCCAGGTCCGGATACCGTAAGAACCAAGCTCGAGGCCAGAATCGGAAACGATATCTTTGCCCTCTTCGGTCTGAATCACCCTGATGGGTAAATATCGGCCAATAAAATGCATCGCCGCCGAAATAGTATTGAGCAGGCTATCTAGTGATGCGTTGGTATCTATCAGCTCAACCTTAAAAAAGTAAGGGTGATGTAAGGTTCCCCTGTCCTTGGGACGAAAGCATGGTGTCGCACAGCAATGCTTTCCTAAGACCTTACCTTCTTCCATTAGCTGAATAAAAGACTGCTCACCAGAAGCAACTAGATAACCAAAATCAGCCTGGACACTATCTGCTGATTCTGGCTTAGTTGATTCCACCACTTCTCTTGAAACAGCCCAAGGCACTTCTAGATAATTATATCCAATACTGCTGTAATAATTTATGGCCGCGGAAATTAAATGATAATTAATCATTTCCTTCTTCCGGACTTAAACGCTCTAGCAGTGAGGGATTCCATTAATTCTAGATCACCCAAGGAGACTTCTGGGTGATACTTATTCAAGTAGGCTTTTACGGCGCCGATTAAATCTGATAGCTCTACAAGAGCCATAATCTTACAGCCCTGTTCGACAGCATCGAGGAACTCTTCTGTTTCTTCCCGTACCTTAGAAGCTTCTCCGAGGATGCCTTTTTCTATCTCCTTCAAATGATATGAGCTTTCAGTTGGAAAGTTATCTGCCTTGGGTACTCTAAGAGCTTTAGCTTCTTCTACAGAGTTGACTCCCAAAAGCTTAGCGATGCCTTCCCAATTTGCGCGAACTTCCTTATCCTTTAAAGATTTGCTCATAATTACTTGTGGCTTCTTAGAAGAGCAAGTAGATCTTCTAGTTCTTCTTCTGTAAAGAATGAGTGAACCCTTTCCCCTTCTTTACAATCTTTTAATAAGTAAGTAGTAATACGTACTAATTTTTCATCTATACTTTTAAGGTTGCCAACTGAAACTTCTACGACGGGACCATTATAATAAACGTGGTCTCGAGTTTCTATTGGGTGAAAATTTGTATCTTCTTTGTCAGGCAAGCATAACTCACCTTCATTACGTCCGCAAATACATGGATCTTGGTGTTTCATGTTTAACAACTTGCAAATTTTTATTTATATTTAGTAGAGGGGGCAGGATTCAAACCTGCAACATATCGGGTCAAAGCCGATTGTTCTATCAATTGAACTACCCCTCTGGAGTGTTATGAAAAAAGTTAGTTTACTTTCAAATGAATTTATTCTAAGGGAGGCTTGCAGTAAAGCACAAATTGGTTAAGCAAAATCTTCTTCGGTGAAAAGCGATGTAAGTGGCGTCTCTGCGGGAGATTTCTCTATACGGCGGTCCACTAGGACTATTGAATGGACCACGTCCAGTCCGACTTCTTTTGCTTTATGAATAGCATGCAGGAGAGAACCACCTGTAGTTATTACATCCTCAACTATAACAACTTTAGTTCCGGGCTCCAATACAGGACCTTCAATCCACTTAAATAGCCCGTGCTTCTTTGGCTCCTTCCTGATAAGGAAACCTTTTAATGGGCTGCTCCAGTAAGAATATTTACTTGTTAGTACAGCCGCACACACAAGAGGATCGGCCCCTAATGTAGGCCCACCTATTGCTCTAACGTTGGGACAATAATCAAGTATATGGTTTATTAGAAGATCTCCTACTATATCCATTCCATCTGGATGAAGAGTGATCTATCTACAATCTATATAGAGATTAGATTTTCTACCAGAAGATAGCGTGAAATCTCCAAGCTTAGAAGCTGACTTTAATTGCTCAAGTAGATGTTTCTTGAGATACAATTGCGCAGGTTTTTCAGTGTAGGTATGACTCATTAAAATCTTTCAGATCTTAATCCCTCTATCGGCTTTAATTAAAACATTGTCAGTCTGATGTAATTCAAATACTCACTTCTTAGGTGGCTTTT